>Ga0129314_1001343_pt1 | contig 17598 bp, 16 predicted proteins | sample O1111metagenome_FD_94431 | JGI IMG/M metagenome (GOLD analysis project Ga0129314, IMG submission 94431) | Orangutan individual fecal microbial communities from fecal samples from Wisconsin, USA - O1111 metagenome | ecosystem: Host-associated > Mammals > Digestive system > Large intestine > Fecal... | reverse complement strand
GCGGTGAAACAGGGCGAAGGCACAGCATCGATCCCGAAGCGGTATTCCTGGCCGGCCACAGCGTCGGCGGCTGGACGAGCCTGAACGCGGCGCGGCAGCTGGCATGGCTGCGCGGGCTCATTTTGATAGCTCCCTATGACCCCACGTATTTCCTGCGCGAGGGCGAGACGCAGCCGTTGAAGGAACTGCTGCGAAGCGGCTCTGTACTGAACTCCGACGGTCCCGAAGCGCTCTTTGAAAACGTGCGTTCCGTGCGGGACTGGAGTTTTGAAAACGCTTTCGACGCCGTGAAGGACATGGACGTCTGCTGCGCTGCCGGTACGGCCGATACCGTCGCGCCTTTCGAACCGATGATGGGGCGGCTGTGGGCAGAACTGCGGAGCTGCCGCTGCGGCGCGCTGCGCCGGCTGGCCGTCTATCCCGCCGCGCACGGCCTCTGCGGCGCGCGGGTGGCGCTGGCGGAATTTGCGGCTCGCTTCGTCGCCGACTCGCTGGCGCGGTGAAAATTTTGCGGCTCTTGATTTTTTAACTAAAATCGTCATAATGATTTTGCGCTCTGCTATAATAAAATCGAGAAATCGGAGACGAGAGAACAAGACGACTCTCTCGGGGAGGTGACCATTGTGTTCGGAGACACGATCGCGGCAATTTCGACGGCTTGGGGAAACAGCGGCATTGCCATTGTGCGGCTTTCGGGCCCCGATTCCTGGCCGATCGCGCAGCGCCAGGTGCGTCTTCAGACCGAGGCGCCGCTGAAAGCGCGTTTTGCACGCAACGCCGTGCTGCTTGACGAAGCAGGCGAGGTGATCGACCACATCCTCGTGCTGCCGTTTCGAGGACCTCACAGTTACACCGGCGAAGATCTGGTGGAACTGCACTGCCATGGCGGCAGCCTGGCGGCGCAGCGCTGTCTCGAACTGCTGATTTCCGGCGGCGCGCGCATGGCCATGCCAGGCGAGTACACTCGTCGGGCTTTTGAAAACGGCCGTCTCGACCTCTCGCAGGCCGAGGCCGTCGGCGCTCTGATTCAGGCCCGCAGCAACGAGGCTCTGCGCGCTGCCAACCGCACGCTGGACGGCGAACTGACGCGCGCCGTCAGCGAGATCTATGAAGAACTGACCTCTCTCGGCGCCGAAATCGAAGTCGGTCTCGACTTTCCCGAGGAAGACGTGCCCTACATCGCCGACGAGTCGCTGGCCGGCCGCCTCGAAATCGTGCGCCAGTCGCTGGCCGACCTGCTTGAGCGCTGTTCTTCCGGCGTCATTCTGCGCGAGGGCATCCGCGTCGCCATCGTCGGCCGCCCCAACGCCGGCAAGTCGTCGCTGCTCAACGCCCTGCTCAGGGAGTCGCGCGCCATCGTCACCGCCATTCCCGGCACCACGCGGGACATCATCGAAGCCGTACTGACCTACCGCGGCATCCCGCTGCGCCTTGTCGATACCGCCGGCATCACCGAGAATTATCACGACGAGGTGGAAGCCATCGGAGTCGAGCGCGCCCGCGCCGCCATGAAAGAAGCCGACGTCTGCGTCTGGGTCATCGACGGCAGCGAGCCGCTCCACCAGGAAGACGTGGACCGCGTCCACGAACTGGGCGACGCGCCGCACCTTGTTGTCCTTAATAAGGCCGATCTGCCGCAGCAGATCAGCGAAGCCTCGCTGACGGCCCTGATTCCTGCCAGCACTGTGCTGTCCGTTTCCGCGGCCGAAGGGCTGCGCCTCGACGAGCTGAAAGAATCCCTCGTCGGACTGGTCTCCGGCACCGGCGCGCTCGACACGGGGCTGAACGCCAGTTCGCGCCAGGTGGAAGAACTGCGCGGCGCCATCGCCAGCGTGGGCACGGGACTGAAAGCTCTGGGCGACGGCCTCGATCAAGCGCTTGTGTCGGGATGCGTCGGCGACGCCCGCCGCTCGCTCTCGCGCATCCTTGGCGGCGACCGCGACGAAGACCTGCTGCACGAGATCTTCGGGCGTTTTTGCATCGGCAAATAGCGGCGGGACTTTTCGTCGGGAAAATTTTCAAGGACGCGCGGCGCATGATGCTTGCTGAGTCATTCGGCGCCGTCGAGTCGCCGCCGGACGGTGGAAATTCTTAGAAACGCAAAGGAGTCGAAACCTATGGAAGCTCTCGAATGCATCAGAGGACGCCGCAGCGTGCGCAGATTTTCGGACGCGCCTGTGACAAGGGAAGAGATCGAGCATATTGTGGATACAGCGCGCTTCGCCCCGACGTGGAAGAACTCGCAGACTGTGTGTTACGTGGCTGTACTTGATCCGGTCCTGAAGGGGCGGATCGCCGCCGAGGGAATGATGGGCTTTGAGCGGAACGCGCAGATCATCGACGGCGCTCCCGCACTGGTTCTGCTCGTGACGCTTGACGGCGTCAGCGGTTATGACAAGGACGGCGCGCCGTCCACTTCCAAGGGCAGCCACTGGCAGTCGTTCGACGCTGGGCTGTCCGCTGAGGCGTTCTGCCTTGCCGCGCATGAAGCTGGTTTGGGAACGGTGATCATGGGCATCTTCGACAACGACGAGGTCTGCCGCCTTGCCGCCCTGCCCGAGGGACGGTCGGTTTCCGCGCTGATCGCGTTGGGACGCCCCGCCGAAACGCCGCCCGCCCGCCCGCGCAAGTCCGCAGAAGAACTGCTGCTCTGGCGTTGATTCCCGCTTCGATAAAAGCCGCCGCTTTCGCATCGCGAAAGCGGCGGCTTTCCTGTATTGAGGAGCAGTGCGTCCCGTCAGCGCTGAGGCGAGATGGAAGGAGTGCCTTCGTTCATCATTAGGGATTTACCGCCGCACCGCGAGATGCTGCTCGATGGCGCCGATAGCGGCGACGATGGCCCGGGCGATGTCGGCTGTGGCCATCGAGGGCTGGGCCGTGGCCTGACGGGCAGCCTGTTCGGGAGTGTAAGGCACGTGCATGAAGCCGCCGATAGCGCCGGGCAGCTCGTGAGCAAGGTGATAGAGCGCTCCGTACATCACGTGGTTGCAGACAAAAAGCCCGGCTGTGTTGGAAACGCGCGCCGGAAGTCCGGCGATGCGAATGGCGGCGGCCATGTCCTTGACGGGCAGCGTGGCGAAATAGGCGGCGGGGCCGTCGGCGAAGATCGGCTCGTCCGCGGGCTGATTGTTTTCGTTGTCGGGAATGCGCGCATCGATCAGGTTCAGCGCCACTCGTTCGGGCGTGACTTCCATGCGGCCTCCCGCCTGCCCAATGCAGAGCACGGCGTCGGGCCGGTGTTCGCGCAGGGCGGCGCGGAGCTCGGCGATGGATTTGCCGAAAACGACCGGAAGGATCAGCTTGACGATCCCCAGAGTGCCGATCCGGTCGGGTACCAGCGCCAGCGCATCCTGCGCGGGATTGACGGTCTCGCCGCCGAAGGGCTCGAAGCCGGTTAAGAGCAGTTTCACAGTCATTCCTTCTTTCTTCGAGAGTGCGGAAAGTGAAATCTATGCCAGAGCGCGGCGAAGGGCGGCAAGCAGCCGTTCGTTTTCGGTACGCCGCTTGACGCCGACGCGGTAATAGCGTTCGTCGAGCCCCGTATAATTGGCGCAGGAGCGGATCAGGATGCCCTGTGCCAGCATAGGGTCAAGCAGAGGTTTTTCGCTGCGGAAAAGAATGTAGTTAGCGGCGCCGTCGTAGACTTTCAGTCCTAGTTCGTGCAGACCGGCGCTGACGAAAGCTCGTTCCGCTGCGACGGCGGCGCGGGTGCGGGCTGTCCACTCCCCGCCGCTGGACAGCGCCGCGAGTCCGGCTGTCTGAGCCGGGGCGGAGACGCTCCAACTCTGGCCGAAACCGGCGACCTCCTCAACCAGCCGGCGGTCGGCCGAAATCATGAAGCCCAGTCGCAGACCGGCCATGGAGTACAGCTTGGTGAACGCGTCGACGATGACCATGTGCGGGTATGTCTCCAGCAGCGGACGCGCCGACGGCGCCTCAGTGAAGGGAAGAAAACATTCGTCGATGACGAACAGCGTGCCCCGCTTCTCGCACACGGCGGCGATCTGGCCGATCAGCGCGGGGCAGGTCAGCTGTCCCGTGGGATTGTTGGGGTTGCAGAGGAAGAACAGGTCCGGCGTGTCGAGCCCCGTCAATTCGCCGAGGATTCCGCCGCCGAGAGCGAAGTCGTCTTCCTCGCGCAGGATGAACTTCTTTACCCGAGCGCCGGAGAGCAGCGCGGCCTTCTCGTATTCCGAGAAGGTCGGCGCGCAGAGCAGCACATTTTTCGGCTTTCGGGCCAGGCAGAGACGGATGATCAGATCGGCGGCGCCGTTGCCGCAGAGCAGCTGCCGCGGCTCGACGGACAGAGTGCGCCCCAGCGCGGCCCGCAGCGCGCGGCAGTGCGGATCGGGGTAGGCGGCATAGGAATCGACGCCCTCGATCAGCGCTTCGCGGACTGCCGGCGGCATGCCCAGAGGATTGAGATTGACGGAAAAATCGAGATCGACGCTGCGGGAATAAACGTCGCCGCCGTGTTCGAATTTTTTCAAGGCGAGACCTCCAGAACGGCCCCTGTTTTCGGGAAAATCCCGAACTGACGAGAGCACCGCAGGGGCGGACTGCCGCCATACTAACACAGCGCCGGCAAAAATAAAAGCCGCCGCCGGTGTCCCTGAGGCGCTTCAAGTCCGTGCGCTCTTCGTGCCCAGTGGTTGTATGGAAAAACGCAAAGAATCGGAGCCTGTTCACCGCATCACGACAGGAAGGGCGCGCAGCGCCGACGCGAGGAGGAAGGAAAAGGCGGCGGTTGCGAAAAGAAGCTTGTGAGCACGGGCAATGTCGCCAACTTCCACGGGGCGCAGCGGGTCGCCGAGGAACGGTTTGGGCTCGACCTGCCCGCCGTAGCTGGCGGGGCCGGCCAGCTGGACGCGCAGCGCGCCTGCGCAGGCGGCTTCCGTATGGGCGGAGTTGGGACTGGCGTGCTTGAGCCGGTCGCGGCGGAAGATCCGCCACGCGTTGGCGGCGTCACAGCCGCACACTCCGGCGGCGGCAACCATCAGCAGTCCGGCCAGGCGGGCGGGGATGAAGTTGACGAGGTCGTCGAGCCGTGCGGCAGCCGCGCCGAACCAGCGGTAACGCTCGTTTTTATAGCCGATCATCGAGTCCATGGTGTTGACGGCTTTGCAGAAACAGCCGCCGGGCACGCCGAAAAGTCCGATCCAGAACAGCGGAGCGGCCACGCCGTCGGCGGTATTCTCAGCCACGGTTTCGACGGCGGCCTTGATGATGCCGTTTTCGTCGAGGCGCTCGGTATCGCGGCCGACAATCATCGACAGCCAACGGCGCGCGCTTCCAAGGTCGCCGTTTTCCAGCGCCGCGGCGACCTTGCGGCTTTCGTCGTAGAGGGAGCGGACGGCCAGCAGCTGGTAACAGAAAAAGCTCTCCGTCATCAGTCCGCCCCAGACCGAGCAGGCGTATAGAGCGCGCAGCAGCAGCGCCGGCAGCGCTGTGCAGAAAATGGCGACAATCGCGGTCAGCAGCGCCCCTGCGGTGCGTTCGCCCCGCTTTGTAGGCGGAAACCGCGGCCGCAGGATTCTTTCGCCCCATGCGATCAGTTTGCCGGCGAAGACGACGATGTGGGGAAATCCGTGCGGGTCGCCGCACAGCAGGTCAAGCGCGAAGCCGATCATGAGCGCCGCCAGCGACGCGGCGGGGCTCATGACAGGCCGCCTTCGAGGCGCAGGCGCGCGCCGTCCCAAGCGCAGCGCACAACGCCGCAGTTTTTCACGAAGCCGTCGTAAAAGGAGCGCGGCGGCTCGCAGAACTCGCTGAGGACGGCCATGATCGTGCCGCCGTGAGCGACCGCGGCGATACGGCCGCAGCCGCGCGACTGCGCGGCCATGTCCAGAAATCCTTGACGGCAGCGCCGCCGCAGCGCCGCCATGTCTTCGCCGCCGGGAATCGCCCCCTCGCCGCGCGAGTCGATCCAGGCGGGATAGTCGGGATCGGAGTTCATGAGCTGCTCGTGCGAGCGGCCCTCGAAACGGCCGAAGTCGATCTCGACGAACGCCCTGATTATGACCGGATCGAGGGCCGGAAAGAGGATTGCGGCAGTCTGGCGGCAGCGGAGCAGAGGACTGACGAATACTTTTTCCACCGGCGGCAGCCCGGCGGCGCACACGCGGGCCTGCGCAGCGCCGTCTTCGCAGAGCGGCTCGTCGCGGCGGCCGAGATAGAGACGCGCCCGGTTGCTGGCCGTCGCGCCGTGACGGATCAGAAGGATCTGCACAGCGCGAACCTCGCGATCTCCGCGGCCTGCCCCAGCACCATGCCGGCCAGCATGGCCAGCTCAAGCGTCTGCACGAAAAATCCTGACGTGTCGCCGGTGATGCCGCCGAAGCGCTTCTCCGTCATGGAGTGATAGGCGAACCACGCCGCCACGGCGCCCAGCAGCGCGCCGGTGCCGGCGTACACGCTGCAGAAGTCCATGACGACCGCGCAGACGGAGATCCAGCCCCAGGCGCAGCGCCGTACCAGCAGAGTCTGCGCCGGCTGCTGGAACTGCGCCAGCATGCCGTCGCCGCGGGCGTTTCTGCGGCTGATGACCGACAGCACGGAGACGGCCCGCGACAGCGTGAAAACCAGGCAGAAGACCCCCGGCAGCCCCGCCGCCTCGCTGACCAGCCCGAGATCGAGCACGAGATAAACGCCGCAGTAGACGACTGCGAACGCGCCGGCACGCGAGTCTCTCATGATCTCGAGACAGCGCTGCGCCGGCTGATGGGAGGCAAGCGCGTCCATGGTGTCGCAGAAGCCGTCCATGTGAATGCCGCCGCTGACCAGCAGCGGGACGGCTACGGCCACGGCGCTCCGCAGCAGCAGATTGAAGCCGGCAAACCAGCACAGCCACAGCCATGCCCCCTGCGCCGCGCCGATCAGCAGGCCGACCGCGGGCAAAAAGCAGAACGAGCGGGCCAGCGACTTTTCGTCCCATTCGCACTGCGGCACGGGAATCGCCGAATACGTGGACAGCGCGATCCAAAGCGGTTTCAAACAATCCATGGGCATTCTCCCTTCAGCAGCTGCGGCGCGCCGCCGCGCATTTCGATCACCGCGTCGGCGGCTGCGGCGAGGCGTTCATTGAGGCGGTTCAGCGCCGCCGCATAATTTCTCGTGCCCTCGTCGCAGCTCTCGGCGCTGACGCCGCCGATCGTCACGGCGATCACCACGGCGGCGCGCCCGGCGAGAGAAACGATCTGGCGCAGCGCCTCGTCTTCCGCGTCGGGGCGCCCGCGGCCGAACATCTCGTTGGCGAGCAGGTTGGAGACGTCCTCGAGCAGCACCAGCGCGTTCTTCCCGGCGGAAATTCCGTCGAGACCGCGCGGACACTCCACGGTAACGAACCCCTGCCCGGCGCGCTGGCGGCGGTGCCTGTCAACGCGCGCCGCGCCTTCGCCCCCATAGGGAACCATCGTGGCGGCATAAATCTTTGGGCCGGCGAAGCGCGAGGCGATCGTTTCGGCAAAACGGCTTTTGCCGCTGTTGGCGGCGCCGGTCAGAAAAATAAGCATTCGTCAGGCCTCATGCGACTGCGGACGCGAAAAAGTTCCTTTTCATTCTTTCCCCTTTGCCGCGGCGCTCTCGCGCTCCTGCATGGCCTTGACAATCTTCATGAATCGCGCGGCGATGTAGCCGTAACTGTCGCGCCGGTGCGGAACCAGGCAGTTTGAACAGTCCTTGATGCCGTTTTCGAGGTAGCGGAAGTTGCCGCCGCACTCGCGCCCGAGGCAGTACAGCGGGCAGTAGCAGAATAGGCAGTTGAAGTCCTCCGGCGCGACGCCCTTGTGACACGGGAAGAACTCGCACTCCTTGTGGCTGAAGAACGAATAATTGCACTCCTCCGGCTTTTTGTTCATGACGTCATTTCTGCTCACGTGATCTCCTCCTGTGCGGGAAACAAAGGTTATGACGGCGGGCGGAGAAAAACGCCTGGGCTTTCGCGCCTCGCCGGCGGCGTTTTCTCTCCGTTTCTCCGTGGCGGATTTGCTGTCAAAAGTTACGACTGCGGCGTGTAGGCTTCCATGCCGATGTCGCTGAAGGCGAGACCGTCGTAGAGCGCCATGGCCATGTCCAGCAGCGGGAACAGGCACAGCGCGCCCGTGCCTTCGCCGAGGCGCATCCCGGCGCGGATCACCGGCTCCATCTCCAGCTCGCCGAAAACTCTGCGCGCCGCTGGTTCCGCCGACATGTGGCTGGGAATCATAGCGAAGGCGCAGCCGGGGCACAGCCGCTGCGCCGCGAGCGCGGCGACGGCGCTGATCACGCCGTCGATCACCACGGGCAGGCGCGCCAGCGCTCCGCCGATGAACAGCCCTGCCATGGCGGCGATGTCGAAGCCCCCCAGCTTGCCGAGCACGTCCAGTGCGTCGCCCGCGTCGGGACGGTTGACGGCGATGCCCCTCTCTATGGCGGCGATCTTGCGCTTCAGCCCGTCGTCCGAAAGCCCCGCCCCGCGTCCCGTGATCTCGCGCGGCTCGCATCCCATCAGCACGGCGGCCACGGCGGCGCTGGTCGTGGTGTTGCCGATGCCCATTTCGCCCGTGGCGATCAGACGATAGCCCTTTTCGCGGCACTCGAGCGCCGTCTCGACGCCGGCGCCGACGGCCTGCAGCGCCTGTTCGCGCGTCATGGCCGGTCCGGCGGTGAAGTCGCGCGTGCCGGCGGCGACGCGGCGGTTGAGCAGTCCCGGCGTATCGGGCGGATTTTTCACGCCCACGTCCACGGGGATCACGTCCACGCCGGCCACGCGCGCCATCAAATTGGCGGAGGAGCATCCCTTCGCCAGGTCGGCGGCGACCAGCGCCGTGATCGACTCGTCCGTCTGCGTCACGCCCTGCGCGATCACGCCGTTGTCGGCGCACATCACCACCAGTGCGCGCCTGCTGATATCGAACCGCGCTTCGCCCGTGATTCCGGCGATCCGCGTCACCAGATCCTCAAGCGCGCCCAAGCTTTTCAAAGGCTTGGCGACGACGCTCCATCTTTCCAGCGAAGCCGTGACCGCCGCCTCGTCGAGGCCGGTCAGGCGCGAGTTGATTTCGTTCAGATCGACGTTCACGAGAAATTTCTCCTTTGCTCGTGCGGAATTTTCCGCGCCCGGCCAGCCGCGCGCTTTTTCTCGCCTCTATTCTACCACTTGAGCGCCGTTCCCCCAAAACGGTGCCCGTTTGACAGTGCCCCCAAAAGGGAATAAGATAATCGGCGCGCGCTCTGTGAGCGATAAATTTTGCGAAACGCGGGTGAACGACATGATCCCTCGAAAAATTCTCGGCGTTTACGGCGGCATGGGGCCGGCGGCCTCGGCCGAATTCCTGCGCCTGCTGGCGGCGATGGCCCCGGCGAAGTGCGACCAGGAACATCCTGTTGTCTACGTTTATTCCAATGCGCAGACGCCCGACCGCACTGCGGCGTTTTTCGGCCGCGGGGAAAGCCCTGCCGCCGCGCTGCACCAGGGACTGGATACGCTGTGCGCCTGGGGCGCCGATCTGCTGGCCGTGCCCTGCAACACGGCGCACATCTTCATCGACCTGTTCCGCGCCCAACTGCGCGCGCCGCTGATTCACATTGTCGAAGCCACTGTTGCCGACGCGATTAAGGCCGCGCCTGACGGCTGCTGGATTATCGCTACCGGTGCGACGATGGCCTCGGGCATCTACGAGAAGGAAGCGGCGCGGCGCGGCTACCGTTTTTTCGACGCCAGCGAAGAGGTCCGCGAACTGGCGACCCAAGCTATCGTCCACGTCAAGGCCGGCGAGCTGAAAGCCAGCGGCGCGATCATGGACGAGATTGCCGCCAGGCTGTGGGCTGTCCGCCGCGCTCCGATCGTTACCGCCTGCACGGAACTGCCGCTTGCCTACGACGCCAGCACGCTGCCGCCGGAAATGGGCATCTCCAGCCTGCGCAGCCTCTCCCGAGCCTGCCTTGAAGCCCTCTACGCGGAAGAGTAAGAGTAAAAGAAAAAGCGAACGGAGAACAGAAACCGCGGGGGCGGGCGATTGGTCAAAATCCAATCGTCCGCCCCCGCGGTTTCTGCGCCGGATTCAAATTCTTTCGTGCTCGGCACGGCGCGTTTTTCTCAGCAGAGCGAACAGCTTCATCAGCGCCCCCTCGCGGAAAGCGATGGCGTCGCGGGGACACATCTCGTGACAGCAGTAACAGCGGATGCATGCGGCATAATCGAAGAACAGCGTTCCGTTTTCCAGCTTCAGCGCGTCGGCGGGGCAGGCGGCGGCGCAGCGGCCGCAGGCGATGCAGCGCTCGCGGATCTGTTCGGGACGCGAGGCGAGAAAGTTCCGCCCGAAGCGGTCCATAAAGCGCGGCATGAGACTGAGCGCGTCCAGCGCCGGAATGTCGACGCCGTGGAAACGGCTGGCGGGATCGAAGTCACCGCGCCATTCCACCCCGCTTGGATTGCAGCCTGCGAAGCCGCGGGCCTGGGCCGCCCGCAGCAGGAATGAATCCTGCGGAAGCAGGCCCATCATGGCCGACAGCGCCGCATCGAGCGCCACCGCGTTGCCGCTTGCGCCGATCAGGCCGAAAGCGCGCGGCCGGCCGTTGCTGGGACCGTGTCCTTCCATGCCGATGACGCCGTCGACGATCGAGAGCAGCGGCGGCAGCGACAGCGAGATGTCCAGCAGCAGGTCAGCGAAACGACGGCGGTCCAGCCCCACGGCGTAGTGCCATTGGGCCTTGCGCGTGCCGACGACGGTGCCGAAAAGATTTTTGACTGTCAGCGACAGCTGCATCTGACAGTGTGTTTTCATTTTGGGCAGGCTGACGACGGCGTCGGCCTCGAGAACGTCGGCCGAGAGTTCCAGCCGTTTGTTGACGCGTCCCGCCGCCGGCGGGCAGAGCGTGGAGCGCCCCAGCTCCTGCACCGGCACGCCAAGGCGCGTTCCCACCTCACCGATGCCTGACGCTTTTGCCACCAGCGCGAAGGGCTCGATGCCCGGACTGTCGCCGATCACCGGCCGGCAGCCCAGATCGAGCAGGGCGCGGCAGACTGAATCGACGACTGCCGGGTGCGTGGTCACGCATTTTTCCGGCGCACGGGCGGCGAGCATATTGGGTTTGACCAGTACGCGGGCGCCGCGCGGGAATGGGCGCAGCGACAAGCATTCCCGCACGATCGGATCAAGCCGTGCGGGCGAGTAGTCCTCACAGTGAAAAAGCGCGATGGTCGTCATGAGGCAGCTTTCCTTGGCAAAATCCGCCGGCCGGAACGGAGAACGCGGGGCGTTCAGCTCTTGGCGCCGGCAAGAGCGCGGGGCTTAACGCCCTCGGGAATGGGAACGTAGGCTTCGCCCTGCAGGCGTTCTTTCAGCTCGTCCTGAGCTTTTTTAAGCAGCTCGGGGTCAGTCATCAGATCATATCCGGCTGCAGCCATGACTTTGCCGGCCTGGAGCATGCCCTTGTGCGCCATCGGCGACTTGCCGGCTGTCACGACTTGCCAGGAATGACCGGGCGTGCTGTTGGCCCAGGTGCCCATGTAGATCTGAGCTGTGGGCGTCTGCCAGGAGACGTCGCCCACGTCGGTGGAGCCCCCCATGGGAATGCCGGAAGGCACGTAGGGCAGGATGCGGCGCGGCAGCGGATCCTTTTTGGCTTCTTCGAGGGCCCGGCGTCCCGCTTCGCCGGCGCCTCTGACGTGCTTTTCCAGGTCTTCGAAACGTCCCGACTCGGGCGTGGTCTCGAAGATCTTGCGCGCGAACTCCTCGTCGGCGGCGTCGAAGCGGGGCGCGCCGAAGAACTCGAGATTTTTTTGCAGGCAGCGCTCAATCGTCTCGTTGTTGACGATGTTGGCGCAGGATTTGACGAAATCCTTTTCCACCGTCGTGTCGGTCATCAGCGCCGCGCCCTGGGCGATGCGGTCGACGCGATCGACGATCTCCTTCACCTGTCCGCTCTTGGGGGCGCGCAGCAGATAGAGCACCTCCGCGCAGGGCTGCACGACGTTGGGCGAGACGCCGCCCGTGTCGGTGATGGCGTAGTGCATGCGCGCTTCCTGGATGACGTGCTCGCGCAAAAACTGCACGCCCACGTTCATCAGCTCGACGGCGTCGAGAGCGCTGCGGCCGAGATGAGGCGCAGCGGCCGCGTGGGCGCTGACGCCGCGGAAGCGGTAATAGATCTGCGAGTTGGCCAGCGATGAGGTTCCGGCGGTATAGGTGCAGTTGGAAGGATGCCATGTGATGGCCGCGTCCACGTCGGCAAAGACGCCCTCGCGGGCCATGAAGGCCTTGCCGCTGCCGCCCTCTTCGCCGGGGCAGCCGTAATAGCGCACGGTGCCTTTCAGCCCCTGTTCCTGCACGACTTTTTTCAGCGCGGCGGCGGCGGCGATGGAGGCGACGCCGAGCAGATTGTGTCCGCATCCGTGGCCGTTGCCGCCGGGAACTTCCGGATCCTTGTGGTCGAGCCCGGCCTTCTGGCTCAGCCCGGTCAGCGCGTCGAACTCGCCGAGGAAAGCAATCACGGGGCGCCCTTCGCCCCATTCGCCGCAGAACGCGGTCTCCACGCCGCCGACATTCGTCGCCACGTTGAACCCTTCTTCTTCAAGCAGGCGGATCTGCGCCGCCATCGATCGGTGTTCGAGAAACGCCGTCTCCGCGCAGCCCCAGATCTCGTCGGCGGCTTCGGCGTAGCGGGCGCCGCGTGATTCGATGATCTCGCCGATTTTTTTCTTGTCCATGGAACATCGCTCCCTTCGAAAAAATGACGTCGCTTCCGCAGGCCTGTATCGGACGCAAAACTGTTGATGCTTTTATTATAACGTTCTTTTTTTCTTTTGTGCAAGAAAACTTTCTGTCCTCTCCATCCCGGCCGGCTGCGTCGAGAAAACGCTGTGATATTTTAATCTCGCGAAATGTTTCAATATTTTTTATAAAAATCCAATGGATATTGTCAAAGGTTTCATTGAAATATAGTATTGAAATGGTCGTTATATGTTATATAATTTTGCTTAAGCAGTTTTACTGCGATTTTTATTTATCGTTTTTATTTATCTGAGGAGGGATTCTTATGGCAGAAAAACGTGGAGTTTCTTTGATTTGGCAGATCAGCATCGGTTTTGTTGCCGGCATCCTGTTCGGCAGAATGGCTGCACCGGACGTGGTGGCGTACGCGGATCCCCTCGGTAAGATCTTTATGGCTCTGCTGAGCATGCTGATCGTGCCGCTGGTCCTGTCGAGTCTCGTCGTCGGCGTGGCGTCGCTGGGAGACCTCAAGACACTGGGCCGCATCGGCGTGAAGACGGTAGTCCTTTATTTGATCACCACGGCAATCGCCATTGCCATCGGTCTGGCGCTGGGCAACCTCATGCAGCCGGGCGCCGGCATGGACATCGCCCTTGCCAAATCCGCCGAAGCCAAGGCTGCGCCCTCGCTGGGTGAGGTGCTGACGAACATGTTCCCGAAAAACGCTTTCGCTTCCATGGTCAGCGCCAATATGCTGCAGATCATCGTCTTTGCGCTGTTCCTCGGCGTTTCCATGACGCTGGCCGGGGAGAAGGGCAAGCCCGCGCTTGACTTCTTCAATTCGTTGGCGGAGACGATGTACAAGATGACCGCGATCGTCATGAAGTTCGCCCCTTACGGCGTTTTCGCGCTGATTGCCGTGACGGTCTCCAAGTACGGCGCCGCGGTGCTGCTTCCCTTTATGAAGGTTATCGGCGCCGTCTATATCGGCTGCATCCTGCACGCCGTGCTCGTCTATTCCGGGCTGGTCGCCGTTTTCGCGCGCAAGAGCCCGCTGTGGTTCTTCAAGGGCATCAAAGAAGCCAGCCTGACCGCGTTCGTCACGCGTTCCAGCTCCGGCACGCTGCCCGTTACCATGGAGTGCTGCCATAACATGGGCGTTCCCGACAAGGTAGCGTCCTTTGTGCTGCCGCTCGGTGCGACGGTCAACATGGACGGTACGGCGCTGTATCAGGGCGTCTGCGCGCTGTTCATCGCCCAGGCCTTCGGCATCCCGCTGGGGCTGACGGCTCAGCTCGGCATTCTCGTCACCGCTACGCTCGGTTCGATCGGCACGGCGGGGGTCCCGGGCGCCGGTCTGATCATGCTCACTCTTGTCACCACACAGGCCGGTCTGCCCATCGAAGGCGTGGCCATGATTGCCGGCATCGACGCGGTGCTCGACATGATCCGCACGTCGCTGAACATCACCGGCGACGCTGCCGTGGCGGCGGTGGTCGCAAAGAGTGAAGGCGCCGAACTGTAAGTCCGCGCGGGAAAAGAAACAGAAACAGAAACAGTGATAGTGAACTGATGGGGAAAGCGCTCTTCAGCGGTCAAAGCTGAAAGAGCGCTTTTTTGTGTCCCGCCGCTGAATGGGTTCTGGACGCTGTTTGCGGAGACAGATGGCGCAGCCGTCCTGCGGAGGGCGTCTTTTTCCTTCTTAGCAACGTATAAAAAAATCCTGTGCGCCCCGATTTTTGCGGTGTGCCGGCGGGGCGGTGATAGAATAACCATGATTCTCGCGAAGGAAAGAGCTTTTTGAAATCAGGTGAACTCTGTGGAACGTGGAAACAAGCGGATTGTCGAGGGCGTGATCTGGAAGCAGCTGCTGATTTTTTTCTTCCCGATCATGCTGGGCACTTTTTTTCAGCAGCTGTACAACACTGTCGACGCTGTCGTGGTCGGACGCTACGTGGGCAAGGTGGCGCTGGCGGCCGTGGGCGGCCCGACGAGCACGGTGATCGCGCTGCTGGTGGGATTTTTCACTGGCCTGTCGACGGGCGCGACGGTGGTGATTGCGCAGTTTTACGGCGCCGACGACCCGGAGCGTACGTCGCGTGCGGTGCATACGGCCGTGGTCCTGGCGCTGGCGGCCGGCGCGGCGATGACGGTTCTGGGCGTGGCGCTGGCGGACTGGACGCTGAGAAAGATGCAGACGCCGCCGGACGTGATGCCCCATGCGGTGTCGTATCTGCGCATTTATTTCGCGGGCATCGTTCCCTCGCTGCTGTACAACATGGGATCGGGAATTCTGCGCGCCAAGGGTGACTCAAAGCGTCCATTTTATCTGCTGGCGGGCGGCACAGCGGTCAATCTCGCCGCCGACCTGCTGCTGGTCGTGCGCTGCAACTGCGGCGTGAACGGCGTGGCCTACGCCACGATCCTCTCGCAGGGATTCTGCGCCGCGGGCGTATGGTGGCTGCTGGCGCGTGAATCGGGGCCGTTCCGTCTGGAGCTCCGCAAGCTGCGCTGCGACTGGCTGCTGCTGCAGAACATCATCCACATCGGGCTGCCGGCGGGAGTCCAGGCAACGATGTATTCTTTTTCCAACATCATCATTCAGGCGGTCACCAACAAGTTCGGCGTGGACGTGGTGGCAGCCTGGGCGGCGCTGGGCAAGGTCGACGCGCTGTACTGGATGGTGATGTCGGCGTTTGGCATGGCGCTGTCGACGTTTTCGGGACAAAATTTCGGGGCGCGGCGTTATGACCGCGTGATCCGCAGCATCCGCGTCTGCTCGCTGATGGCTTTTGTCGCGACGGGGATCATCGTGGCGGCATTTCTCTCGGGCGGCGAGCTCTGGTTCCGCATCTTCACTGACGATCCGCAGGTTATCGGCCAGGGGCTTATGCTGATGCGGCTGATGGTGCCATGGTACTTCTCCTACGTGCTGGTGGAAACGATTTCCGGCGGCATTCGAGGCACGGGCGATTCGCTGGCGCCGACGGCGATCATGGCGGTGGGCGTGTGCGTATTCCGGCTGGCCTGGATGTGGCTGGTAGTGCCCGCGCACTGGGATATCCGCGTCGTGGCCTGGAGCTATCCGATCAGCTGGGCGCAGACGACGGTGCTGTTTGTGCTTTACTATTTTTTCAGCGGCTGGATGAAGCGCAGTATCGCCCGATCGGGGCATCAGCTTCCGTCGGCGTGATATTTTAAATTGTGGAAATTTTCTCCCTTGACAGTTTGAAAAAATGGGACTATTATTTCGCTCATAACTGAAGAACGATATAAAAGCGTTGAACCGGATCTCCTTGAGAAGCGTATCGCCGTGCCAGAGAGAAAGTCCCAGAGGCTGGAAGGACTTTCAGCGCGATTTTTTCATGGAGCAAGGCCCGGGGAGCCGGAATGGAAAGGCCTTTGCGCCGGAGTACATCTCCCGAACTGACCCTCCGTAATCGGGGTCCAAGCGGGGCGCAGCAAAATGTGTCCAAGCAGGGTGGTACCGCGAGGCTATGATGACTCGTCCCTACAGAACGATGTGGGGACGAGTTTTTTTAGTGCGGCGGTCACCGTGCGCGGGGCATGAAGTTGTGCTCAAGCAGGGTGGTACCGCGTGCTGTACGTAAAACGGCGCGTCCCTGTGTGTTCGATTGAACGCACAGGAACGCGCCGTTTTTTTGATCGAGTTTTTGACTGCGAAAAGATGAAGACGCTTTTTAAAAAAGGAGGAGTCGGGTAAAATGAAATTGGCAGTGGTAGGCGCAACGGGCGAAGTCGGCCGCACGATGATCCGCGTTCTCGAGGAGCAGAGAGTCCGCCCTGAAACGATCCGTTTTTTCGCTTCCGAGCGCAGCGCGGGGACGGAATTGGAGTTCGCCGGCCGCCGTGTGCCCGTGGAAGCGCTGACGAAGGAATGGGTTGCGTCGGGGACTTTCGATTATGTGATCATGTCGGCGGGGTCGGAGCTGTCGAAGCACTTTGCGCCCATGGCCGCGGAGCGAGGCGCGGTGGTGATCGACAACAGTTCATGCTGGCGCATGGATCCGGAAAAACTGCTGGTGGTACCGGAGATCAACGGTGATCTGCTCGCAGGCTACCGCGGCATTGTCGCCAATCCCAACTGCTCGACGATCCAGATGGTGCTGGGGCTCTACAAGGTTCATGAACGCTTCGGGCTCAAGACTGTCGTCGTCAGCACGTACCAGGCCGTCAGCGGCGCGGGGCGGCGCGGCATCGACGAGCTGCTGGCGCAGGAGCGGGGCGGCACGGAATACGAGAAGTTCGCGGCGCCGATCCACCGCAATGTGGTGCCGCAGATCGACGCGTTTCTCGACAGCGGTTTTACCAAAGAGGAGATGAAGATGGTCAACGAGCCGCGAAAAATCCTGCGCGACGATTCGATCATGTGCTGGCCCACGACGGTGCGCGTGCCGGTTCTGTACGGGCACAGCGAATCGGTCTTCGTGGAAACGCGCCGTCCCTTCGGCACGATCGGGAACCTGCTCGAGGTGATGCGAACGCAGGAACACGTGACCGTCAGCGACGTTCCCGTAGTCACGCCCGCGGTCGACGCCGCCGGCACGGACACGACGTTCGTCAGCCGCGTGCGCAGTTTCGACGACGCGCATTTTTTGCAGTGGAACGTGGCCGACAACGTACGCGTGGGCGCGGCCACCAACGCCGTACGCATCCTGCTCCGCCACGCGGCGCTGAACGGCGTGCGCTGAGCGGCAGAGCCGTTCATGAGAAAATGTTCTACGTGGAGCATTTCTCGTGTTTCGCTTTTTCATCCTTCGGAGCTGCCGAGTTTATCTTCGCCTGATTTTACGGCGAAGAAAGGCTCTGCTTTTTTCGAGCGTCCGACGGCGGCGCGCCGCCATGTTTTTCCGGTATTTTTGTTTTTCTCCGCGCCGCTGTTTTC
>Ga0129314_1001342_pt1 | contig 17605 bp, 13 predicted proteins | sample O1111metagenome_FD_94431 | JGI IMG/M metagenome (GOLD analysis project Ga0129314, IMG submission 94431) | Orangutan individual fecal microbial communities from fecal samples from Wisconsin, USA - O1111 metagenome | ecosystem: Host-associated > Mammals > Digestive system > Large intestine > Fecal... | reverse complement strand
TCTATCCAGCTGAGCTACTGGCGCAAATGGATTGGAGCAGGTGACGGGAATCGAACCCGCATCCCCAGCTTGGAAGGCTGGTGCCCTGGCCATTGTGCTACACCTGCATTCGCCCTCCGCAAAGATCGTCAGCTCTGTTATAATAGCATCCATTGCCTGCTTTGTCAACATTTTTTCAAAAATTCCTTGCTCTTTTTGCTCTGCCGGAGCAGAGCGGACAGAAGCCTTGCCCCGTCGACGGCATCGCTGCGCGCGAACGCGCCGCACAGCCGCTCCGGGTGCCACTGCACGGCGAAGACGGGCAGCGACTCATGCGCGATCGCCTCGACCGTGCCGTCGGGAGCACAGGCGAGGACTTGCAGCCCTTCGCCCAAGGCTTCGACGGCCTGATGGTGGGCGCTGTTGACCGTGAAGCGCGCGCCATACAGTGCGCGCAGCAGGCCCGGCGCGGTATGAACGACGTGCAGGCGGTCGCGGCCGCGCTCCTGGGCGTGGCCCAAAATGTGCCGGTGAAGCGTGCCGCCGAAAAAGACATTGATGAGCTGCAAGCCGCGGCAGATACCGACGACGGACTTTCCCTCGCGCAGAAATTCGTCAACGAGCGCAAGCTCGCGTACGTCGCGCGCTTCATCAATGTCCGCCGCGCCGCCGATCGCGCGGCCGTAAAAACGCGGGTGGACGTCGCCCCCGCCGGGAAGCAGCAAAACGTCCGCGTTCTCCGGCGTTTCGGCGAGCGGCGCACCGACCAGCGCGAGCGCATTTTCGTAATTTTTCAGGCGTACCGATAAATAGACAGTCTTCATACGCACAGAATATGCCCCAAATGCGAAAAAAGACCTTGCAAGACGGGAAAAGTTATGGCATAATAGTTTGGCTGATAACAGCAAAGAGATATGCAGCGGTATCGAAGTGGTCATAACGGGGCTGACTCGAAATCAGTTTGGGAGCAATCCCACGAGGGTTCGAATCCCTCCCGCTGCGCCAATTCCTTGTTGAAAGTGTTCAATCAGAAATGTTCTGATTGAACACTTTCACTATATTTCGCAACCTTTTTCGAGCCTTTTCCGGCCACCGCGTGTGTGCCGGATTTTATCTCCTGTAAATTTCAATACCAAAAACCCTTGTGCCGCAAGGATTGCGGTTCCATTTCACTTTGGCATATCCCTATTTCTGTTCCAAATTTGTATTTTGCCCAAAGCGGCGGCGGAGAAGTGATGGGGCGTCTATTTTCTTCGACGAAATCCGTCCTGCGCGGACAAAATTGTATTGACAACGGCGGGGGGGGGGGGTTTATTGTACACACATCATTCGTCAAATGCTTTGAGCAGGACACGACTTTCCCGGATCACCGCTTTCAGAGAGCCGTTGGTGGTGCAAAACGGCAGCAAGGAACGGGCAGGCCATCCCCTGTGAGCAGCCGCGGTGAAAGGCAGCGCATGCCGAGTAATCGCAGTCGGTCTCCCACCGTTAACAGGGTATGCTCTCCGATCCATTCGGGCAGCGGTCGAGCGGCCGGTTTTCCGGCAAGCAAAGTGGTAACGCGGAAGTTGAGATCTGCGGCAGGCATCGCCGCAATATTGGCCTTCGTCTTTGCAATGGGTTTTCGTTATGGAAAACCCACGGCAGAGGCGGGGCTTTTCTTTTTGCTCCGGCATTGGCGAAGAACATTGCATTTTTAGGAAAGAAAGGGAAATCACATGAACATACTCGTCATCGTGCTGATTGCGGCGGTCGTCCTCGTCGCCGCCTATGCACTCTACGGTCGCTGGCTTGCCAGGACCTGGGGCATCGACCCCAAAGCGCAGACGCCCGCCGTCAAGTATAACGACGGCAAGGACTTTGTCCCTGCCAGCGGCTGGACGGTCTTCAGCCATCAGTTTTCCTCCATCGCGGGCGCAGGCCCTGTTACCGGCGCGATTCAGGCCGCCGTGTTCGGCTGGCTGCCGGTGCTGCTGTGGGTGCTCATCGGCGGCGTCTTCTTCGGCGCTGTGACAGACTTCGGCGCGCTGTACGCCTCTGTCAAAAACGACGGAAAGTCCATGGGCATGCTCATTGAGAAGTACATCGGCAAGCTCGGCCGCAAGCTGTTCCTGCTGTTCTGCTGGCTGTTCTGCCTGATCGTCATTGCGGCGTTCGCCGACATGGTCGCGGGCACGTTCAACGCCTATACCGTGGTCGACGGCGTGACGCAGCTCGCCGACGCCGCGCAGACCAATGGCGCAGCGGGTATGGTGTCCATCATGTTCATGGTGTTCGCCGTCGTGTTCGGCCTTGTGCAGAAGAAACTGAACCTCTCGGGCTGGAAGGAAGCCGTGTTCGGCATCCTCTGCATTGTCGCCTCGTTCGCCGTCGGCATGAATTGCCCGCTTATCTTTGACAAGGCGAGCTGGAGCTACATCACGTTCGTCTACATCTTCTTTGCCGCCGTGCTCCCCATGTGGCTTTTGAAGCAGCCGCGCGACTATATGACGACTTTCATGTTCATCTGCATGATCGCGGGCGCGGTCATCGGGCTCCTCGTCGCGCACCCGACGATGAACCTCCCCGTCTTCACGGGCTTCAACAATGAAAAGCTCGGCACGATGTTCCCCATCCTGTTCGTCACCGTTGCGTGCGGCGCGGTGTCCGGCTTCCACAGCCTCGTCTCCTCCGGCACGTCGTCCAAGACGGTCGAAAACGAGAAGGACATGCTCAAGGTCGGCTACGGCGCGATGATCCTCGAGAGCCTGCTTGCCGTGCTTGCGCTCTGCGTGGCCGGCGCGGCCGCCGCGGCGGACGGCACCCCTGCCGCAGGCACACCGTTCCAGATCTTCAGCCGCGGCGTCGCAGGCTTCTTCGAGATGTTCGGCGTGCCGACGTACGCCGCCACAGTCTTTATGACGATGTGCGTCTCCGCCTTGGCCCTCACGAGCCTTGACGCTGTCGCCCGCATCGCACGCATGAGCTTTCAGGAGCTTTTCAGTGTGGATGACATGGCGCACGCCGAGCCGTGGCGCAAGCTCCTGTGCAACACATATTTCTCTACTGTGCTGACGCTCGTGCTCGGCTATGTGCTCACGAAGATCGGCTATTCCAACATCTGGCCGCTGTTCGGCTCGGCGAACCAGCTGCTCTCTGCGCTCGTGCTCATCACGCTGTGCGTCTTCCTCAAGGTCACGGGCCGCAGCAACAAGATGATCTTCCCGCCGCTCGTCATTATGCTCTGCGTTACCTTTACAGCGCTTGTGCAGCGCCTGATGGCCATGGTGCGCGCTATTCAGAACGCTGCTGCCGTCGCCATCCCTGCGGGCGAAACGACCTGGGGCGCGGTGTTTATCGCCAACGGCCTGCAGCTCATTATCGCGGTGCTGCTCATCGTGCTCGGCGCGACCATCGTCGTGAACTCCATGAGAAGTTACGTTGCCAGCAAGCACAACAGCGAGGCCTAAGCATAACTTAGCAAAATGTGCGAAGAAAGAGGCTTCATATAGCAATGCTCCCTTTATGACGGCAGTTCGTTTTTTCACCGTCTCTCATAAAAGCAATGTCATTAAGCTTGCACACAAGACGCTCAACCACTTATGATAGTGGTTGAGCGTTTTTTGGCGTCTGCTCCCGTTTCTGATGTAGGAAGCGCCTTCCCAGCAGCGCCGCGGCATAGAGGAGCGCGGCGATGAGGACGATGAGCGAAAAGTCACGCTGCATCTGGTAGCTCGTTGCCGAAAAGCCCTTGACGAGCAGGTGGCCGAGAAGATAGCACGCGGGGATCGGCGCGAGATAGCCGAGCACCTTGCCCGCCTTTTTTCCGCGGCAGAGGAAAAATGCAATACTAAGCGTAATAAGAAGGACGAACGATAGCAAAACGTAATATCCCAGCGCCAGCCGCGGCAGGGAAATGACGCCGCCGTCCATGCTGCCGCAGAGCAGCACATCGTCCTGCCCATTGTTTGGCGAATAGTAGACCGCCGCGCAGTTCGTGGCGTCGAGCGTGAAGAGCGTGCGCGCGGACTCTGCTTTGACGAGCGCGTTTTGCAGCGCGTCCGCCTCGCGCTGTGCGCGGTCGACCGTATGCGCTGCGTTCGGGGTGTCTCCGGCTTCGTCGAATGCGCCGCGCCATGTGTCAAGCGGCGTGCGCCATGCGGTGATGAAGTAGACCGTCTTGCCGCTGTCGGGGTCCTGCGTGCTCGTGACCTTTGTGCCGGACACTGGCACGAGCAGATTGACGGAAATGCTCTCAACGCCGCTGAGATCGGTCAGCTCGTCTGCCATGATGGAGCCGTCCGCGAGCGCGCGGGGAGAGCGTGTGATCGTCCACTCTGTCTCGTCATACGGCAGATACTGCGGCGCGGTGAGGTACGCGAACCCCGCCGTCGCCAGTGTCAGCGCGAGCGCGACGGCCAGCAGCACGGCAGTGAATTTTTTGCGCTGCAATTGTTTTTTGAGGTCGCGCAGCGGCTGCGCGCTGACGCTCGCGGGCGTGACCTCCGTCCGGAGCGAGGCAAGCTCGGCGCGGCAGGGCGCGCACTGAGCGAGATGCCCCTCGACATATTTCGTTGTTTCCTCGCGCAGCATGTCCTCTGCGTAAAGCGGCAGAAGATCCTGCACGATGCTGCAATCCATGTTCATTTCAGTCCTCCAATCCATCGCGGATCATGCGTTTGGCGCGGTGATAGGTCACGCATGCCCAGTTTTCCGTCTTGCCGAAGAGCTTGCCGATGTCGCGAAAGCTCTTCTCGCCGTACACGCGCCAGAGAAAGACCTCCTTGTACGGCTCTTTGAGGCCGTGCAGGAGCATCTGGATGCGCTCGGCCTCGCTGCGGTCGGCAAGCGTATCCTCGTGGCTCTCGCACGCGCTTGCAGCCTCCTCGAGCGGGGCGAGGCGCTTTTCGCGCCGCAGGTGCGAATAATAGAGATTCTTCGCGATCTGGCAGAGCCACACGCGCACGCTGCACTCGCCGCGAAAGCGGTCAAGGGCGTCCATCGCGCGGAAGAACGTCTCGCTCGTCAGCTCCTCGGCGACGCTCTCGCTCCCGGAAAGCGAGAGAAGATAGCGGTACACATCGTCAAAGTACACGGCGTACACCTCTTCAAAATTCGTCAGCGCCCTCACCCCCTTTCTGTCTATTAGACGGCGGAAAACCGGTTTTCTTACAAAAAAATCCGTCCATCAGGACGGATTTTTTCTTTCTTACGTTTTGACGACCTTTTTCTTGCCGCACTTTGGGCACGTCAGCTCGACCTTGCCCACGCCGCGCGGCACGCGGCAGTACGCGCCGCAGGAGCAGCGGACATATTTGTGCGCCTTGTCGGCGCGGCGGGCCTGCGCCCCGCGCATGGCGTTCGCCTTCGGCATCCACCACGCGAGGAACTTCGTGTTTTCGGCGCGGCGCTGGTCGAGATTGCGCGAAAAGATGCGGATGAGCACGATGAACATCAGCACGAACGAAAGGAACGACAGCACGCTCGCCACGGTGCGCGCGCGCACGAACGAGCAGACGACGCTCAGCGCAAGCTCGAGGGCAATGAGCGCCCAGTTCAGGGCGTCCACACCGTTGCGGCCATACATGAAGCGGCAGAGGGCATCGCGGAATCTTCTCACAGAAATAACACTCCCAAATGATTTGATAGCGCCATTCTACACGCTTTTCCCCCGCGCGTAAAGATGCGTCACAGAAAGTTTACACTTCCAAAGGGTAAAACGAAAGCCCCGCAATGCGGGGCTTTCGTTTTCAGGTGATTTACTTGCCGCCTTCGAAACGGTAGAGGAAGGTCACGGCTTCGCCGCGGGTGCAGGTGCCGTTGGGGGAGAAGGTCGTGGTGGTAGAACCGGTGGTGATGCCCTTGCTGACGGCCCAGAGGATGGCGTCATAATAGGGGGCATGGTCGGTCTTGTTCACGTCGGTGAAGGGGTTGTTGCTGCCGTAGCCGACGGGCTTCTTCGCGTAGCGCCACAGGAAGGTGACGATCTCCGCGCGGGTGCAGGTCTTGTTGGGGGAGAAGGTCGTGGCGGTCGTACCGGCCGTAATGCCGTTCTGGTTGGCCCAGAGGATGGCATTGTAGAAGTCGGAGCCCATGGAGTAGCTCACATCAGTGAACGGGTGGCGAGAGGTGGTCGGCATCGGGGAGCCGGCGTCGCGCCACAGGAAGGTGACGATCTCGGCGCGGGTGCAGGTCTTGTACGGGGAGAAGGTCGTGGCGGAGGTGCCCTTGGTGATGTTCTTGTTCACGGCCCACTTCACGGGGTTATAGAAGTAGTCGGTCGGCTTGACGTCGGCAAAGTTCATCGTCTGCGCAATCTTGATGGCCACGGTGCCCTCTACCTGCTTGGAGATGACGTTGCTCGTGCCGAGCTTTGCATAGATGGTGAAGGGAACATAGACGGTCGTACCGGCCTTGGCGTAGGTGCTGGCGCGGAAGGTCACGTCGCTCAGGGCGTTCTGGGTGTAGCTGTTCGTGGTGGTGTAGTAGAACTTATCGGTGGCCTTGACAGCGCTGAAGCCGCTGTAGCCGTTGTAGAGCACGCCTTCGTTCAGGGCGCTGACGGCGCTCTGGTCAAAGGTGACATAGTCCACGTTGTGGTTGTAGTTGATGCCGCTCTGCGTGCGCAGGAAGTTCTGGAAGTCGCTGCTGGTGAAGCTGATGGAATCGCCGGGGGCGACGGTGTACTTGATGTCCTCGCGCACGATGCTGATGACAACAGAGCCGGGGTAGTTCACAGACGTGCCGCGCGTGTTGCCGTAGCTCGTGTACTTGGTGGCGTGGAGCGTGAAGTTCAGCGTGATGCTCTTGGCGCTCGTCTTGGCGTTGGGAACGAAGGTGATGTTGTCGAGGTTGGTGACCTTGGTGCTGCGGTTGAACGCGCTGCTGCTGTTGCTGTTGGACATGGCCGTGCCGTTGTAGTACAGCGTGCCCTGCGCGGAGGAGGGCATGGAGAAGGTCACGTCGTTGAAGGTGACATAGGTGTTGTTGTAGTTGTTCTTGCTGCTGTCACCGCGGGCCTGCGCGATCTCGTTCATGAAGTTGGTGAAGTCGGCGTGCTTGAACTGGACCGTCTCACCGGCAACACCGTTGTAGTTGATGTTGTAGTTCTTCTGGTAAACGGTGATGGTGCCGCAGTAGGCGACGTTTGCCGTGTACGGATAGGTGGTGGAGCTGGTGTAGGTCACCACATGGAGCACGCACTTGCCGTTGACAAAATCGTTGTCATAGAGGTAGTAGGGGCTGGCGCTGGTATGGGTCGCGTTGTCGATCTTGGAAGACCAGTCAGTCGGGGCGGCAGGGGCGTTCTTAGCGACAACATAGTAGCTGGTGTAGCCGCTGGGGACCTGAACGGCGTAGCGGTAAGCGTTGCCGTAGGAGACCGGCTCGGGGTACTGGTCGGCATAGGTGGTGCTGATGGGGGTGACGGGGATCTTGAAGGTCACATTGTAGTTCTTGTAGGTGGACGTGTTGCTGACGCGGGTGGTTACAGTTGCGCTGTACTCAGCGGAGCCGAACGCCGTACCGGCACGGAACTCAAGACGGCCGTTCGTGCTGCCGATGGTGTTCGCGGTAGCGTAGCCATAAGTGCTGTTGGAGACCTGCGTTACAGCGGTGACAGACTGGACCGTTTCATAATTGAGATAGCTGATGCCGGAACGGTTGTTCAGAGCAGTCTGGGCGGCGGAGATAAAGTCGCTGGTGTAGTAGGTTGCCGCGCTGCCGCTCTGGACGGGAGCAAGTGTTGCTTCAAGAACAGAGCAGAACACATTGACGCTCGCCTGGAAGGTCTTGCCCAGGTAACTGACATTGATGGTGACCGTAGCCTGAGGGATGCTGGAGACAAGCTTCACAGTAGCCTTGCCGTCCTTACTGGAGGCGGGAGAGACCTGAACGGCGCTGGAGCTGCTGGAGAACAGATAGGTGACCTGTGCATTGGACTTCTCATATTTGTTGCCATTCTTGACCTGGAACTCGGCCTCGATGCCCTTTGTAGCGTTGATCTTGTCAAGAGTGATGGACGTGTCCTTCACGGCGATCTGATAATCGCCGTCAACAACGGCGACCGAGCATCTGGATACTGCCGCGGGCTCCTTCTGATTCGCTTCATAGACATTGCAGGTGATGGTGCCGAGGTTGCCCACGGTCGTGCTCGGAACGTAATAGACGTTCTGCGCAGCGCCGGTCGTGATCTTCTTGCCGTCCTTATCAAGCCACTCATAGGTGACATTGCTGCTCTCGCCGACATAGTTGGCCGTCAGCGTGAGGGTGCCGCCCTTGAGAACCTGTTCATTCGCGGCGGTCTTGCCCGTGATGGAGGAGGTGATGGTGACGGAAACATCCTTCACCTCAACGCTGAACTTGGCTTCGACGGGCGTGCTCGCGCCATCCTTGGTATAGGTGCCGGTGACGGTGAGAATGCCATTGTTGAGGGTGGGCACGTCGATGCTGTACCCGTCCGAATTTTCCTTCAGCGATGCAGACCATTTGACCCTATCTTCACCAACATGTTTGTAAGCAACGATCTTGCCGTTGCTATCGGGGGTATAAGTGCGGCCATTGCCCTTGATGATGAGCTTGCTTGCAAACGCTGCATTGGCCGCGTCACCCTCGGGGTCAATCACGGTCACGTTCACAGAATACGGCGCAAGCTCTCTGCTGTCACTGCCGGAATTGTCGGGCTTCATATACGTTACAGTCATCGTAAGCGTGATCTTGGACTCGCCCTTTTTTACGCCGGTAACAGTAATGGTATCGGTATTGGCACCATTAGTGATCTTGGCGTTTGCGGGGGTTTCGCTGCTCCAAGAGTAAGTTGTGCCCGTTACAGTGCAGTTTGTAGAGGTGTTGTTGCCATCCTCTACCGTAATGGTTTCGGGCGCGGCGGGAGCCGTTAAGGTCGTGGTCTCGCCCTTCTTCACGACGGGCGTGCCGGTAATCCCACCGTCGTGAGCCCTTGCAGGTACGACGACCAGGCTCAAGACCATGGTCAGAGCCAATAGCAAGGAGAGAAATTTCTTCATGTGATTTTCATCCTTTCGTTTTTTGTTTGCCCTGCGTGCAGGGCGTTCTCATACGAGTACATTCTACCAGGCCGTGGGGCTAAAAGAAATGGGAAAACAAAAAATTCATAAATTCTTTATCTTCCCATTTCCGGCTATTTAATTTAGACGGCGCTCGCTGCCGTTTTGTTCCGCGAAAAGCGGCGTTTTTGCAAAATTATTTTCCCCAGCACCACCATGCGCCGCCGAGCAGCGCAAGCTGCAAAAGAAGCATCGCGGGAACGCCGTACCGAAAGTACCAATGGCGCGTTTTGTGGTGAAAAACGCGCATCCCCGCGAGCGCGCCGAGGCTGCCGCCGAGCGCTGCCATGAGCAGCAGCGTCTTTTCGGGTATCCTGCGCGCGCCGGGGCGTTTCGCGCGGCGCTTATCGTCGCCGTAGACGAAGAACGTCACGACGTTGAGGAGCGCGAGAAAGAGAACGATCGGCAGGGGCGAGCCGACAAAGGCGAAGGCTGACGCGCCTGCCGCCTCGGGCAGGAATAAATCCCTCACTGCGCGAGCTTGGAAAGCTCCACCGCCGCCGCCGCGCCGAGGCGGGCGTTATTGAAGACGAGCTGGATGTTGGAATCGAGGCTGTCGCCGCCGGTGAGATCCTTGATCTTGGCGAGCAGGTACGGGGTCGTGGCCTTGCCGTGGATGCCGTCCTTCTTCGCGTCCTCGACGGCCTCGGCGATGGCCTTGTCGATGACCTCTTTATCCATGGAGTACTCCTCGGGGATGGGGTTCGTGACGAGAAGGCCGCCGCGCAGGCCCAGCTCGCGCTTGACGTGGAAGGCCTTGGCAAGCTCGGCGGGCGTGTCCAGCTCGTAATCCACGCCGAAGCCGGACTTGCGGGTGTAGAACGCGGGCAGCTCGCTCGTGCCGTAGCCGATGACGGTGACGCCGTGGGTCTCAAGGTACTCGAGCGTCAGGCCGAGGTCGAGAATGGACTTTGCGCCCGCGCAGATGACCATGACGGAGGTGTTTGCCAGCTCCTCAAGGTCGGCGGAGATATCGAAGGTCTCCTGCGCGCCGCGGTGCACGCCGCCGATGCCGCCGGTGGCGAAGACACGGATGCCCGCCATGTCGGCAATCATCATGGTGGTGGTGACAGTGCACGCGCCGTCCTTGCCCTGCGCGACGAGCACGGGCAGGTCGCGGCGGGAAGCCTTCGGGATGCCCGCGCCGGTCTTGCCGAGATAGTCGATCTCTTCCTTGGAAAGGCCCGCCTTCAGGCGGCCGCCGATGATGGCGATGGTCGCGGGGACCGCGCCGCATTCGCGGATGATGCTCTCGACCTTGAGGGCGGTCTCCACGTTCTGGGGATAGGGCATGCCGTGGGAAATGATGGTGGATTCGAGCGCCACGACGGGCTTGCCGGCTTTGAGAGCCTCGGCGACCTCGGGGGCGATGTCAAGATACTTGTTCATGTTGGTTCCTCCTGTAAAGTAATAGGTGAAAGTTTCACGTTTACCTTTTGAGGTAAGATTTAAAAATAACATATCTTTTCTCAAAAGTCAATATAAAGCGGGGCTTGCAATCGCACGAAAAGTAGCATATAATACACCTATTATCCCGCAAAAACCCACAAAAGGAAGGAAAAATTACTATGGAACGAGTGAGAATTGCTGCCCTCTTCGCCGACAGGGAGCAGTATGGCGGCGCAAGCGTGACCGTCTGCGGCTGGGCGAAGACCATCCGCGATATGAAGACCTTCGGATTCATCGAGCTGAACGACGGCTCGTGCTTCCGCAATTTGCAGGTCGTGATGGACGCAAATTCTCTTTCCAATTATAAGGAGATCGCCGCGCAGAACGTCGGCGCCGCGCTGATCGTGCGCGGCACGGTCGTGCTGACGCCCGAGGCCAAGCAGCCGCTCGAGGTCAAGGCAACGGAGATCGAGGTCGAGGGCGTGTCCTCGCCCGACTATCCCCTGCAGAAAAAGCGCCACAGCGTCGAATACCTGCGCACCATCCAGCACCTGCGCCCGCGCACGAACCTCTTCTCCGCGGCCTTCCGCGTTCGCAGCGCGGCGGCCTACGCCGTGCACGAGTTCTTCCAGAGCCGCGGCTTCGTCTACGTCAACACCCCCATCATCACCGGCTCCGACTGCGAGGGCGCGGGCGAGATGTTCCAGGTGACGACGCTCGACCTTGAGAACCCGCCCCGCACCGAAGACGGTCAGATCGACTACAGCAAGGACTTCTTCGGCAAGAAGACGAGCCTGACCGTCTCCGGCCAGCTCAACGCCGAAAACTTCGCCATGGCCTTCGGCGACGTTTACACCTTCGGCCCGACCTTCCGCGCGGAGAACTCCAACACCGCGCGTCACGCCGCCGAATTCTGGATGATCGAGCCGGAGATGGCCTTCTGCGACCTCAACGGCGACATGGAAGTGGCGGAAGCGATGATCAAGCACATCATCCGCCGCGTCATGGAGCGCTGCCCGGACGATCTCGCGTTCTTCAACAGCTTCGTCGACAAGGGCCTCATCGAGAGACTCCAGCACGTCGCCGAGTCTGACTTCGGCCGCGTGACCTACACCGAGGCCGTGAAGCTCCTCAAGGAGAGCGGGCAGAAGTTCGACTACCCCGTTGAGTGGGGCATCGACCTCCAGACCGAGCACGAGCGGTATCTGACCGAGCAGATCTTCAAGCGCCCCGTCTTCGTCACCGACTATCCGCAGGAGATCAAGGCGTTCTACATGCGCCTCAACGACGACGGCAAGACCGTCGCGGCAGCGGACTGCCTCGTTCCCGGCATCGGTGAGATCATCGGCGGCAGCCAGCGCGAGGAGCGCATCGAGCTGCTCGAGCAGCGCATCCGCGACCTCGGCATGAATCCCGAGGACTACTGGTGGTACTGCGATCTGCGCCGCTACGGCTCCTGCCGTCACGCGGGCTTCGGCCTCGGCTTCGAGCGCATGGTGATGTATTTAACGGGCATCGGCAACATCCGCGACGTGGAGCTGCACCCCCGCACCGTGGGCAACGCGGATTTCTGAGAAAACACACGAAAAGAGGGAGACACATTCTGTGTCTCCCTCTTTTTTGGCGAAATTTGGGGGCGTTGCACCGCTTCGTCCCACGCTCCGGGGACGGATGGGCAATAGCGAAAGCACCGGAACACCGGATGCTTTGAATACAACATCAGAAAGCGGTGATTTCCATCGAAACGACAAAAAACTACGCGCTTCCGAAATGGAAGAAATCAGATTTCATCCAGATGGATGACTTCAACGACGCCTTTGCCAAGCTCGACACGGCGCTCAAGGCTGAGGCCGACGCGCGTGCCGCGGCTGACAGCACCGCGTCGAAGGCGCTCTCCGCGCTGGAGCAGACGGTCACAAAAAGCAAGCTCTGCCGCATCAAGTACGGCAGCTACACCGGCAACGGCAAGACCGGCAAAGCCAACCCGAACACGCTGAGCTGCGACTTTTACCCGGTGCTGCTGATCATCAGCACCGCAGACCAGTACAACAACATCACCCGCGCCGTCGCCATACGCGGCATCAACCGGTTTGCAAGCGGCGTGAGCAACCGCGACGACCTCATTACATGGAATGCCCGCGGCGTAAGCTGGTATCCGGTAACGGAAAACGATACCTCCTTTGACGTCAGTCATGTGCAGCTCAATGCATCGGGCGTTGTCTACCAATACCTCCTTTTCGGATATGACCAGTGAGACAAAAAAACAGCCCCGAGCCAAAAGGCTCGGGGCTGAAACTCTATTCAGAGATTTTTTAGCGCTACGCTGGGATTAGCCGGCGTAGTAAGCGCTCAGGGTGACCGTCTGGGTGGAACCCTTGGTGACGGTGAAGGTCGCGCTGGAAGCACCGAAGGGAACCAGATTCTGAGTGCTGACACCGAGCACGTTGGCCATCTCAGTGAGAGTGACGGTGTGCTCACCGACAGCAAGAGTCACGTTACCCGACTTGGAGACCATGTTGTTGCCGTAGTAGGTGTTCAGAACATAGGTAACAGTGCCGGTCTCGTTAGTGGGATCGGTCGGGTTGCCGCTGTTGTTGTTGGAAGGATCGAGGTCGATCACATAAACCTTGGAGGCAACACGGTAGCCGCCGGCGTCAGTCGTGTAAACGACATAGACGCGAGTGTTGGTGAAGTCCATACCGTCGGTCAGAGCGGTGTAGTCACCAACGATGGTAGCGTCCTTGGTGTAGAAGGAGAAGGTACCCTCACCGTAGAGGACGTTGTTAGCAAAGGCGCGCTTGCCATCCACACGCTGGGCAAAGGTCTTGCCATCGGTGCCGACGGGCATAGCGCTGGTGGTGACTTCATCGACATGAACGGCCAGACCGTCAGTGTAGGAGATGTAGAACAGCTTGTTGACAGCGTCCTTAGCGGTCAGAGCGAGCATGACATTCTTGTCCGCAGTCTTAACGGTGACGAAGCCCTCGGCGGTGTAGAGGTTGACCTCATAGATACCGTCGGCGAGAGTGTAGTTCCAGCCCTGGCTGGTCACAAGGACGAGGTCCTTGGTCTCAGCAGCGTCGGGAGTGCCGATGATGTAGACATACTTGGCGATGCCGTTCGCAGCGAGAACGTAGTCAACCTTGACACCATCGTTCTTGGAGAAGGTGGGAACCTCGTTGATGCCGTTGTAGGACTTGTAGGAGTACACGCCCTTGGCGTTGGGGGTACCAACCAGGAAGGTGGTAGCGTCATCAACATAGAAGGCACCGTTGATGGTGGTAGCCTTGTTGTAGACCTTGGCGTGCTCAATCTCGGCGTGAGTCTTGTCAGCCTTCTGAACCAGAGTCAGCTCAACATTGCCCTTGGCATTGGTGTAGACCTGGTACAGGTGACCGTCGATGTAGTCGCCCTTATCCGCAGTGTCAAGCGCAGCATTGACGGAGGGGTTGGTGGTGACATAGAACAGACCGCCGGAGAGGCCGAAGTTTTTAGCGTCGTAGGAGTAGGTGGTAACTGCGCCCTCGATCTTGTCGATGGTGACAACATTCTCGCTGCCGTCCATGTAGACCAGAGTACCGGTGGCATAGCCGCCCTTCAGGCCCTCGTTGACATAAGCGATGTTCTTCAGAACAGCGTAGTTGTACTGGGTCTCGATCAGGAAGGAGCCGATCAGGTTGTTGTACTGGTCGAAGAACCAGGTGTAGTTGCTGGTGCTGTAGCCAGCAGCCTCGTCGTGGTTGAACTCAACAGCGTCATCATAGGTGGTGCCGTTGACGGTGTGCTTGTTGGTGTTGCCCCAAACAACAGTCTGGTTGCCCTCGATGGAGCTGGCCTTGCCAACGATCTCAACATACTGAGCAGCGCTGTTGATCACAGTGCCGGAGGCCTTGACATCGTTGTTGGTGGTGAAGGCGTTGACGAGGAGCATCTCGCCAGCGGCGTACTCGTAGTTGGTCTCGCCGTTCTTGAGAACAACGGAGGTCACGCCGGTACGGCTGTCGTCATAGACGGACAGGGTCATGGTGGCGTCAGCGCGCAGGTGACCAGCCTTGTCATAGGTAGCGGCCTTGACGGACTCGACCTTGGCGAGGTGGGTGTCGATCATGACGATACGATCGCTGTAGATCTCCATCAGACGGCCCTGAGCACCGATAGAGGTCTTGGTGTCAAGAGGCTCGACGGTGTAGGTGCCCTGCAGGAGCATACCGTTGACGTAAACGTTGTACGCGGTGTTCTTCTTGAGACCGAGATCGGAAGCGATCTGGCACTCAGTCTGAGCGGTGGTGTAGCTCTTAGCGGCCTTCTCAGCGATAACAGCGTAGATGACGTCCTTGGTCTTCTCGTTGTAGTTGTTGTTGCCGGAGAACTCACCGTACCAGACATAAGCGGGACGACCCCAGGCATCAGCGCCGTAGGTCTTGTCCTTGGTCAGGCCGAAGTTCTTGTAGCCGAGGGTGGCGTTGGTCTTGCCGTTCAGGATGGAGTCGAGGTTGGTGTAACCCAGAGCGGCGGTGTAGTTGACCATGGGAACGTTAGCAGCGGTCTGGAACAGGAGCTCCGCAACGAGCTGACGGGAAGCGGCAGCGTTGAGGTCCTCGCCCTTGACGTTCTTCAGAACGCCGAGCTGCTGAGCGGTCTGGGCAACGTGCAGCTGCCAATCAGCACCGACGAACTCACCGTTCTTGTCGTAGCCAACAGCACGGAGGATCATCGCGAGAGCCTGATAGCCGGTAACCTTGTCCTGAGGAGCGAAGGTCTTGGCATCGTAGCCCTTGACGAGACCGGCGTTCGCGCAGTAGCCAATGTAGCCCTTGGCCCAGGCAGCGCCGTCCATGTCGTTGAACTTGTTGTAGGAGGCATACAGGGAAGCCTGCTTGTCGGCGACGTCACCGGTGTAGAGACGGTAGACGATCGCGGCAACCTCCGCGCGGGTGATGGAGCCTTCCGGCTGGAAGGAGCCATCGGTGTAGCCCTGGAAAACCTTCATGCCAGCGAGAACGTCGACAGCTTCGGCGTAAGTCTCGTTGACCTTATCGGCATCCTTGAAGGCTGCGTTGGAACCGACGACGGCCAGAGACAGAGTCATGACCAGCGCCAGAACCAGTGCGAGTAACTTTTTCATAAGATGTTACTCTCCTTTCATAAAATTCCATCCTTGCGGATGGTTCTTTTGTCAGAAAGACGCAAGCATCGGGCTTTCTCGGCTTACTTACCGTGGCATGCCGATCCCGTAACTAAGTCGGGAACGCACCTTATCCCACCTCTTTCTGCAATGACACCTTACCACACCAAAAAATTCAAGTCAACGGTTTGCCCCCATCTGTAACAGACTTGTAACAAAGGAAAGGGATTGTTACAGTTTGACATAATACCGCGAAAAGCGGCGTTATCCGTCAACCGATACCGATATAATATATGGTGCGCCGCCGCCGTAAATTTTTCATCAGAAATAGTTACAAATGGGAACAAAACGGCGAAAAGCATGGTCAAAAGAGTGCGGGTCTGATATAATGGCTGCGCAGAACGAGAGGAGGATATCTCATATGAAACGATTTTTGGCGCTGCTGCTGGGCGCGCTCATGGTGCTGTCGCTGCTGACCGCCTGCGGCGGCAAGCAGGACAAAACGGACGGCGACGAGACCACCGGCGGCGAGACGCAGGAGGGCGGCGACGCCCCCGACGGGAACGCCGACCCCTATGACGCCGTGCGCACCTACTGGTCGGAAGATCAGCTCACGCAGGCGTGGGGCCCGGAGCAGGTGGTGGAGCATCTCTTCTTCCACCCCGTCATCGCCTATCCGCAGTGGGCCTTCCACGACTGCAACGCAAGTCAGGACCAGCGCTACGGTCTCGATGACTGGATGGTGACGGCGGACGAGTACAAGAAGATCCTGCAGGCCGTGTACGACAAGGGCTACATCCTCGTTGCGATGGAGGACGTGTGGAGCGAGGTGACGGACGAGACCGGCACGCATATGGTGCGCAACACCCTGATGCTGCCAGAGGGCAAAAAGCCCCTCGTCATCAGCTTTGACGACGTGAACTATTACCCCTATATGCTCGACGAGGGCTTCACGAGCAAGCTCGTCGTCGGCGAGGACGGCGAGATCTGGGCGCAGTGCACCGATCCCTACACCAATGAGACGTTTTTGACCAAGGAACTCGACGCGACGCCCATCCTCGACGAGTTTGTCTATGAGCATCCCGATTTTTCGCTCAATGGCGCGAAGGCCATCTTCTCGCTGACGGGCTATCAGGGGATACTCGGCTATCGCACGCAGGATGACCGCGACATCGCGCAGGATTCCCCCGACCGCCCGGCGTTCGACGCCTATCGCGCGAGCGAGATCGAGGCGGTCAAGCCCGTTATCGCGCGCCTCAAGGAAACGGGTTGGACGTTCGGCAGCCACACCTGGGGCCACATCCGCCTCGACAGCAAGCCGCTCCAGACCATCATCAACGACACCGAGCGCTGGGCGGACGAGGTCGGCTCGCTCGTCGGCCCCACGCAGATATTGTTCTATCCGCACGGCGGCCGTCCCGACGGGGACGACTGGCACACGACCGGCGAGCGCTTCCAGTACCTGCAAAGTCAGGGCTTCCGCATCTTCGCGAGCGTCGGCACGAGTTCGTTCAGCTTCGTCAAGCCCGACATTTCCGCCGTCATCTGCGACCGCCTGCATCCGGACGGCACCACGCTGCGCCACGCGCGCAGCCGCTATCTGCAATTCTATAACGCCGAGGACATCATGGATACGCAAGTCCGCCCCGATCTCGGCGTAGACTGGTGAGGAGGCGATTTTATGGCAGCGTTAGAAGAACTCAAGGCCAAGGCCGTCGCCATGCTGGACATGGCCTATGTGCCCTATTCCCACTTTCCTGTCGGCGCGGCGCTTGAATGCGACGACGGCGCGGTCTTCACCGGCTGCAACATCGAAAATTCGAGCTACGGCCTCACAAACTGCGCTGAGCGCACCGCGGCCTTCAAGGCCGTGAGCGAGGGGCACCGGCGCTTTGCGCGCATCGTCATCGCCGGCCGCAGCGACGACTACTGCTACCCCTGCGGCGCGTGCCGCCAGGTGCTCTACGAGTTCGGCCCCGAGATGGAGGTCATCTGCCTCAACAAAAAGGGCGAGGAGAAGCGCCTGCATATCAAAGAACTCCTGCCCTAT
>Ga0129314_1001341_pt1 | contig 17610 bp, 17 predicted proteins | sample O1111metagenome_FD_94431 | JGI IMG/M metagenome (GOLD analysis project Ga0129314, IMG submission 94431) | Orangutan individual fecal microbial communities from fecal samples from Wisconsin, USA - O1111 metagenome | ecosystem: Host-associated > Mammals > Digestive system > Large intestine > Fecal... | reverse complement strand
TGGTCCAGAAAAGGAACAGGATGGTGAAGGCGCTCATCAATGCCGACATGATGTTGACCATCTTTGCTACCTGCGACGGATCCTGTGCTAACTGTGTGAAGAGATTGCCCACCAGCATGAAAATAGGTGCGCCGGGGGGATGCCCCACTTCCAGTTTATAGGCCTGGGTGATGAACTCACCACAGTCCCAGAAACTTGCCGTGGGCTCAATAGTCAGTAGATAAACCACTGCTGCGACAGCAAATACAATCCAACCTGTAATATTATTGATAAGCTTGTATCTCATCGTTATTCTTTCTTTTGGTGATTGATGTATAGTTTCAATGTATAACCCGAATCATGCTGATTGGTTACGAATTTTGGGCAAAGATACTTAAATCTCTTAATTCCTATTGTCGATTGAAACTGCATTTTGCCGTAACCGTATTAAAAAAAGCAAAATAAAGAGTTTCGGTTCAAGAAAAATTTGGTTTTAGTTGTTTTTTCTTGTTTTACCCGGTAGATTTTATATTTGGGCGATAGAGGGATAGTATATTGGTTAATAATTGTCTATTGTGCTTAATATCAGTAAAATGTGTTATAAAACATGTTTTGGTTTAAGTTATTGTAAATCTGTTTGATATGCTTGCTTTTTGTTTCTGTCGTGGAAAATATCCTCAAAAAAGTGAGTTGATTATTTGGATGGGAAATAATAAAAAGTTTACTTTGGAGATGATTTAAAGAAAAAAATCAGTAATTAAAAGGTCGTTTTCAATATAGTTTATCATTTTTTTATTCATGGAAATTACATTAGTAATTCTGAAACCATCTGCTGTACAGCGCGGAATCATGGGGGAAGTTATCTCTCGTTTCGAAAAGAAGGGAATCCAGATTGTCGGCATGAAGATGGTAGAGTTGACTGATGAAATTTTGAGTGAACACTATTCCCATTTGGCTGAAAAGTCTTTTTTTGGTCGCATCAAGGACGCTATGCGTGTGAGTCCGGTAGTTGTGATGGTACTCAAAGGGTTGGACGTGATAAACGTAGTTAGAAAATTGGCGGGCGTTACAAATGGAAGGGATGCGCAGCCCGGTACTATAAGGGGTGATTACAGCATGAGTGTACAGGAAAATATTATACATGCTTCCGACTCTCCGCAATCGGCAGAAGCCGAATTGAAACGCTTCTTTTCAGAAAATGAAATCTTTAATTACCCTCACCATCTCCTCCCGTATCTGTATGCGAATGATGAGATATAAGTGACAAAAGTGTTTTTTATGGATTATCAAAAAATTCAGTGAAATAACAATGGAGAGAAATCATTTTTTAGCAAAAGCAGGCGTATTACTGTCTGCAAGCTTGATGTTCGTTACATTGAACTCATTTTCACAATTGTCTCCGGAATCAAACGGAAATACCAGGCCAGACCTCACATACAAACAATTACATAGTTCCACCTTGAGTGAACAGCAGGGGCTTTTTGCCGATGGGCTAAAGCTCAAGCTGGATTTGTCTGTCCTGGATGAAGTGGAAGAGGACCGGTTCGAGTTTGATCCCGATGCCATTCCTGCCGACGATATTTATGGTGGGATGTGGGGAAACAGGTATGTCAATACGTATGGTGACCTGAAAAATGCACCGGATACGTTTATCGTGGATCTGGAGAATTTTACCATGCCGGTGGATGGGTATATGACATCCAATTTCGGGCGGAGAGGCAGCCGCCGTTACCATTACGGTGTTGACCTGAAAGCGCAAACCGGGGATACTATCTATGCCGCATTCGATGGTAAAATAAGGGTAAAGCAATATGAGCGGAGAGGATATGGGTATTATCTTGTGATACGCCATTTGAACGGGTTGGAAACCGTTTACGGACATCTTTCCAAATTCCTTGTGGATGAAAATGATTTTGTCAAATCGGGACAACCAATCGGACTGGCAGGTAATACAGGGCGTTCATTCGGATCGCACCTGCATTTTGAAACCCGTTTCCTGGGCAAGCCGATTAATCCCAATTTTATTATTGACTTCGAGAAAAAAGATGTTCACAAAGAAGAATATTTAGTAACTAATTCGAGCTATAGGAAAACGTCCAACAGTAGTAGGGTTGTGGTGAAGAATAACACGGGTAGCAGCCCTTCAAATTATAGAGAGCCAACCAACACTGTAAACTCGAATAAATATGTTGGGGGTGAAGTCAATTATCACAGGATACAAAAAGGTGATACCCTGGGTGCAATTGCTAAGCGTTATGGCATATCGGTGAATAAAATTTGTTCGCTAAATAATATCACTCCAAAAACTACGTTGCGTATAGGGAAATCTATTCGCATCTCATAAATTGTAAACCGGACAGGAAAATCGAAAAGGTACAAGATAACGGACTTGTACCTTTTTTTATTATCTTTGTTCGTGTAATTAAAATAGACGAAATGAACCCAACCCACCATCAATTTGACGAAGTACTCGCCATTTGCCGGGGAGTATTCGAGAAGAAACTACAGGATTATGGGGCAGCGTGGAGGATACTTCGCCCTGCTTCAGTGACCGATCAGATCTTTATCAAGGCGAAACGTATTCGTACCCTTGAGACGACAAAAGATAACCGGGTGGACGAAGGAGTTTTTCCCGAATACATCGGTATAGTAAATTATGGAATTATCGGATTGGTCCAATTGGAACTAGGGTGTGTGGATACGGTAGATATTACGGCAGACAAGGCATTGGAATTATATGACCGCTTTGTAACGGAAACGAAAGCATTGATGGATGCCAAAAATCATGATTATGGTGAGGCTTGGAGAAGTATGCGCATGAGTTCCTTTACAGATCTTATTCTGATGAAGATACAACGGACGAAAGAGATTGAAGCCAATAATGGACAGACTCTTGTTTCTGAAGGAATTGATGCCAATTACAAGGATATGATCAATTATGCTGTTTTCGGGTTAATCAAGCTGCACTTCGGGGAGGAATAGGTGGGAAAGTGGGAGAGTGATAAACAATTGAAAAAGATAATAGACAAAGAATAATTAGTAGTTCCGAAATCCCAAATAGCATAGCCAAATTTTGAATCTTGAATCTTGAATTAATAAAGATGAGTTCAAAAACAAAAATAGTAAAATTCCTGGTTGAGTTGTCACGTATTATTGTCGGGGCAACTTTCCTCTTTTCCGGATTTGTGAAAGCGGTCGATCCACTGGGTTTTACATATAAGATAGAGGATTACCTGATTGAATTAGGTCTTATGGATCTTTTTCCGCTGGCTTTGCCCGCTGCTGTTTTTATAGTCACGGCTGAGTTTGCCCTGGGTGTTTTTCTATTACTGGGAATCTACAGGAAATGGATCGTCCGATTGATCTTCGTGTTCATGGTCTTTTTTACTCCACTCACTCTGTGGATTGCCATTGCTAATCCGGTGGAAGATTGTGGATGTTTTGGAGATGCGTTCGTTATCAGTAACTGGCAGACTTTTTATAAGAACATAATACTTCTGGCAGGAGTGATCCTGCTGCTTTTGAAATGGGAGCAAATCACCCCGTTCCTTTCAAAGAAAATAGCTCCTGTTGCAGCTCTTCTGACACTGCTTTTTGGTGTGCTGTTCTCTCTTCATAATGTATACCGCTTGCCGGTGTTTGATTTCCGGCCATATAAGGTGGGTGCCAATATTCCACAACAGATGTTTGTCGATCCGGAGAAGGCAGATGTGCTGGAGACTGTTTTTATTTATAGTAAAGATGGTGTGGAAGAGGAATTTACTGAAGAAAATTATCCCTGGAACGATTCTACCTGGATCTTTGTGGAAATGAAGACTAAACTGGTGAAGGAAGGAGAAAAGCCTGCCATCGAAGATTTTGCCGTTGAGTCTTTGTATTATGACGAGACCGGTGGAGATTGGAATATAGGGGGGGACATCACCGATATTATCCTTTCCGAACCTTCTTATACATTCCTGATGGTTGCTTATTCATTGGAAAAGATGAATCTGAAGTATCTTGAACGATTCAGGGAAGTACATCGTTATGCAGAGGTAAACGGATATTCCTTCTATCTCCTCACTTCATCGTCGGCCGATATGGTAGGAGAATGGGAACAGCATCATCGTACCGGCTTCCAATTCTGTCATGCAGATGAACGGGTATTGAAAACCATGATCCGGGCAAATCCCGGATTGATGTTATTGAAAGAAGGAACGGTAATCGATAAATGGGACGGCAGTAGAGTACCGGGCAAGAGGTGGTTGGAGGAGGAAGTTAAAAACTAAAAACTAAAAGTGAATTTTCTTAGGAACGAGAGCAGAAGCAAACTCGTTTGTTTTATGCCGAGAGACGACAGAAAATCCACGAAGTGAAAAGTGAGTGGAACGGTGGGGAGTGAAGAATTAATAGTGAAAAATGAAGAATGAAAAGGGATTTAACGATTTTTGAATTTTGAATCTTGAATTTTTAAATATATATTGATTGTATGAGAAAAAACATTGTAGCAGGTAACTGGAAAATGAATAAAAACCTGCAAGAGGGAGTAGAACTGGCAAAAGAGTTGAACGAAGCATTAAAGAACAAGACTGTGAACTGCGATGTGGTGATCGGCACGCCTTTCATCCATCTGGCTAGTGTGGTAAACAGCGTAGACACAACCAGGATTGGAGTGGCAGCACAAAACTGCGCAGATAAGGAATCAGGTGCATATACCGGAGAAGTATCGGCTGCGATGGTGGCTTCTACCGGTGCCAAGTACGTGATCCTGGGGCACAGTGAACGCCGGGCTTATTACCACGAAACTCCTGAACTCCTGAAAGAAAAAGTGAAATTGGCTCTTGCTAACGGACTTACCCCTATCTTCTGTATCGGAGAGGTGCTGGAAGAGAGAGAAGCAAATAAGCACTTCGAGGTTGTAAAATCACAGGTTGAAGAATCATTATTCGAACTTTCGCCTGAAGATTTCTCCAAGATCGTACTGGCTTATGAGCCCGTATGGGCGATCGGTACCGGAAAGACGGCTACAGCTGACCAAGCACAGGAGATACATGCTTTCATCCGCAAGACATTGGCCGGACAGTATGGACACGAGATCGCTGACAATACCTCTATCCTCTATGGTGGAAGCTGCAATGCAGGAAATGCAAAAGAACTGTTCTCCAATCCCGATGTGGATGGCGGTCTTATTGGAGGCGCTTCACTGGGAGTCGATAAATTTATGCCTATTATCGAGGCATTTTGACTCCATTAACAGAATTTTACCACAGATCCGCTCCGGGTCTGTGGTATTTTTTTATCTTTGTAGCACTTTAATGTGCCAATCCCGATAAATCGGGACAGGTAGTGCCAATGTGGTTAATATGCCAATGGGATTGATTTATAAATGTCTTAATATTGGTTCAGAAGGTAATTAGTAATTAGTAATTTTGAATAATGAACTATCTTTATCCCTATACGATCCTCTTTTTGTCGTTACTATTATCTGCCGGCAGTGCCTATGGCCAGCCGTCATCACAGAAGAAAGAGATACTGCGTGAGCTGAATTCTCCTGTGCCTGGTAAGGGACGTGTTTTCGTTTATGAAGATGAGAGCATTGGGCATGTTTTGGGACGTCCCATGGCTCCTCCCAGAACGGTGTATACCAATGCTGACGGGTCGACGCAATTTTACCGGATACGAGGCTTCAAGATCCAGGCCTTTTCCGGAAATAACCAGCGTACTTCCAAGAATGAGGCACATCAGAAACAGCAACTTATCAATAACTTATACCCTGAGTATGAAACGGTCGTACTTTTTGAGTCGCCTTTCTGGCGATTGAGAGTAGGGAATTTTCAGACCAGAAATGAGGCGGAAGAAGTATTGAAGGATATGGTGAAGTCATTTCCCTCCTTTGGAAAAGAGATGTATATAGTAGTCGATGAGGTGAAGATCCCAGTTAACCAGCCTTACAGTGAATGAGAATTGAAGTTGTAATTGTACAAAAACGAACAGATGTCTTCCGAAGAAATAGAAAAGAACAGATCGGTGATTACCGGTCATATGCATGATATTCTCTCACTTCTGGGTGAGGACGTGGACCGTGAAGGTTTGGTAAAGACACCCGAACGGGTAGCAAAGGCCATGCAGAATCTGACAAAAGGATATTGGCAGGATCCGGAAGCGATTCTACGCTCCGCCTTGTTCAAGGAAAACTACCGGCAGATGGTAATCGTAAAGGACATCGACCTTTTTTCCCTGTGTGAGCACCATATGCTGCCATTCTTTGGAAAAGCGCATGTAGCTTATATCCCCGATGGTTATATTACCGGGTTGAGTAAAATTGCCCGGGTTGTTGACGTATTTGCACGACGGTTACAGGTACAGGAACGGCTCACTACCCAAATTAAAGAGTGCATCCAGAATACATTGAATCCGATGGGGGTGATGGTGGTGATCGAAGCCCAGCACATGTGTATGCAGATGAGGGGGGTGGAAAAACAAAACTCTATTACCACCACTTCCGATTTTACCGGCGTATTCCGTGAGCAAAAGACCCGTGAAGAGTTTATCGCGCTGATAAAATAATCTCCCCTCTTATTACTTCCATCGTTTCAGAGGTCAATAGACCTGTCGGATGCCAACAAAACATGGTTGGCTATTACCCGTTTAAAGAGCGGTATTTCCCCGGCGAAATACCCTGTTTTTCCTTAAAGGTGCGGTAAAACACGCTTACACTTGAGAAACCGGACATTTCGGAGATATGCAGTGCCGAGAGGTGATTCTGCTCGGGGTCGTTCATGATGTTTACCGCATAATCGATCCGGTAACTGTTTATCCAATCACAGAAATTTGTTTTCATTTCCTCGTTTACGATACGTGAAATGTATGTCCGGTTTGTTCCCAGCATCAATGCAATATCGGTGATCCTTAATTCGGGGTTGGTAAATAATTTTTCCTCTTCCATCAAATGAGTAAGTTGCCGTTTGGTTATCCTGTTTTTGGAAGACAAGCTCCCTTTCCCATTCAGGAAAGCCTTTTGATCCCTGTAATCATTCATGTCTTTCACGAAATGCGCGATGGTGAAATCTTGATGATATCCCACGTACCCGATAAAAAACAGGAACAGAGAGTGGGTAACGGATGGAATGGCCAGCAGTGCCGGCTTGTCTATGAAAAAATCCTTCCCGATAACATTGGATAAAAGTGAAATAACCGATGCAAAAAGGAACGCGAATAATAACCATTTTACCGGGCTGAGGTCTTTCCCTCCCGTGTTGGAATAAAACTCCCTTACATTTTTATTGTATCTTATGATGAGCCGGAGCCCGAAATAGACCGACAAGGCTACCTGTACAATAAAAACAATCCGGAACAGGGACATCCTCAATAGCTGTAACCGTACCAGTTGCGGATAAGGTTCGGTGTATCCGGCCTCATGATACATGACTCCATGAATGAACATATCCAGTTCGGCGGGCGACATAGTGAAATAAATAACAAACGAAAAAAGTGACAACAGGAAAGCCGGCGCAGCTATCCAGTTCCACCGCCAATTGATCTTCACGTCACGTGTCAGCAAGCGGATATAGTAATAATAGAGCGGATAACCGACAAGCGAAGTAAATACCCATACGTTGTCCATGAAAGCAAACAGTTTATACTCATGGTTAAAAAAAGCTGCGTGGGTAAAATAGTTGATTACCGATAACGACAGGAAGAAGGCTAAATATCGTTTCGATAAATTTCGTTCCCTGCCGCTCAGAAGCAGGATTACCCAGAACAGGCAGACAAACATTGGCATCACTGAGAGGAGCAGGGAAAATAACATATTTAGTTCCTTTTTATGACAAAAATAGTCCTTTTTTATGAATTTATAAGGATTTTTACCAATCAGGATAAGATTTTTACCAATCAGGAATAGAAGTGTACGTTTTGGAAACAGAGGCATGTCATTCAACCGTAAATTTGTAGCGCAAGGGAAACGGACAGGCACTTATGATAAATACAATGGATCTGTATCTATGACTCACGACGCCAAATAATAAACCATTTAAATAATAAACAAAATGAAAACAGAAGAAATGCCCAGTAAAAAGGTAGGACAAGCCGGGATATATGAAAAACCGGTTATTGAGATTATTGAAATGGAGACGGAAGGTATCTTGTGCGGCAGTGCTTCACCTTCCGATATGCCGGGTGAAGATTGGTAAAAGGGAGTCTTCAATAATAGAATAATCTAACATAATTAAAATATTACGTCATGAAATTTACATTATTTATATTGACAGCTCTTCTGTTACTTGTTGTACCCGGTTGTGACAAGAATGAAATTATAGAAGAAAAAATAGTTGTATCCAATGGCAGCGTGCTTACCCTTACGGCTTCCATGCCCGATGACGGTACAACTCAAACACGCATGGCACTTACGCAAGACGGGAAAAATATTAAACTAACATGGGAGGAAGGAGATCAACTTCAACTTTGTTTCATTCAGGGGGAAAATAAAGAGAAACAAACCGTAGAGGTAAAAAATATTTCCTCTGACGGGAAAAAAGCCGATTTCGACATCAATGTTCCCGTATCATTTGCCCCGGGTACCTTTGACCTGTATGGCGTGTACGGCGGACAAGGATTGGATGACGCGAATCCTTCCATTGCTGTCTTGCCGGACAAACCCTGGCAAACTTACACGGGATTAGGAGGTGTTCAATCGCGCGATGATGTCATGATGAAGTTTGAAGCAACCGGTTTAGCGGTAGGCGCTCCGGCTGCAAGTGTTCAATTCCAACATATAGGTTCTCTCTTTTGCGTGAAATTAAAGAACGGGGCTACCGGTACTTGGAATGGTATAAAAAGCCTACGATTAACAGCCTCTACCGACGGATGGGCATATAACAACAATGCAGACGAGGCCGTCAGGTATGATTTGCAAGGAGGGCTTTTTGTCTCCGGAAGCCTTACAAACTCCGCCCTCTTTTTTGAGAACCACCTAAAAAATATGGCGGTAGATGAAATAACCGAATTCTGGGCATGGTATCCCCCGGCGCCCGATATAAATTGGCCTGAGTTAAGGTTGGAGGTATATAATGCAGAATTAGTGAAGATCGCTTCAAGTGCTAACAGCAAAGCCGCCCGTGTCGCACCTACAGCCACCGGGAAAGCCTACTATTTTTACGCGGTTTGGGACGGTTCTACATTGAAATTTACAGATGACACATTTACTCCTCCCCCTTCTATCGATGATTTGATAACAACTGGCGACTTGATGCATGCCGCTTCCGGTTCCGATTTTATCGGTATCATATACTCCAAAGGCGATGGGAAAGTGTATTATAACGCCGCACAAACCAACGGGATATGGATGGGTGAAACTGACCTGGGGGCGGGTACCGAAGCACGTATCACAATCGATGGAAATGGACTTCCTCATGTAGTTTATAGGTCTACGGATAATAAGATTGCTTATCTCAAATATACCGGAACGGCATGGAGCCCGGTAATCCATATCGAATCCATGGATACAGGAGGTTGTTCAAAGCCCGATATCGAGGTGGACGGAAGCGGATATGCACATATTACTTATACTGATACCAAAGGAAGTGCAGGAGATATGTGGGATAGGGACGATATCATGTATACCGTCAACAGTTCGGGAGATTTTATAAGAACATTAATTTTTCATGGTTATTACGAAAATTTAGGTGGATCTACTTATGCCGGCCATTACTATAATAAGGGATCCTTTATTACTCTGGACGGTGTCGGAAATTACTATATAATGGCTCATCATGTTGATTATTACAGATGGACGGTTCCTGCCGATCAAAATTATAATGTCGTGATTAAATCGGGTACAGGTGCTTCCGGCGGAACGGCTACTTCGTATAACAGCGACCAATATGATATATATGATTTGGAATTTAATGGCATCGATGTGTTAGCCCTTTACAAGAATGCCAATGTAAATTGTACGGCAACTATCGCGGTAGTCGGGGCGACTGCGTTCTTTACGAGTTTGCAAAACATTGAAACAGCAGTTGTGCCGCACTCGCTTTCGGCCACATCGACCGTTACCAAGATTGTCGGATGGACCACATCGGGTGAAAACCGGTTATTTACTAAATACAATACGTTCGAGAATACTGAACCGGTTGAGGTTAAGTCAGGTACGAAGATTGGATCAGTAAACGTTGGGGGGATATTTTACTCGGTATATACCGATAATGCTGATTCAAAGATTAAAATAAAGCCCGTTACAACCGGAGATTAACATTTTCTCCTAACCGAAGGTTTCACCGCGTGTGAAGCCTTCGGTCGTTAAGTTCGTTTGCAGGAATTTGTACAGGCATTATGATTGGGTTGGTCAGCTACTTGCTTTTTGAGAAACAAATCCGTTTACCGTTCCATTGTACGTGAATTTAGGATAAATCCGTTACGTGTATACGACTGTTACCCCCTCTTGGCCATCCGTTTGCGGTCGTTATCATCCAGCAGTATCTTGCGGATACGCATGTGTTTGGGGGTAACTTCTACATACTCATCTTCCTTGATGTATTCCAATGCTTCTTCTAAGCTGAAGACGATGGGCGGAGCCAATTGTGCCTTGTCGTCGCTTCCTGACGCACGTACGTTGGTCAGTTTTTTTGATTTAGTGACGTTGACTACCAGATCTCCCTCCTTGTTGTGTTCACCTACCACCTGTCCTTCATAAACATCGGTTTGCGGTTCAATGAAAAACCGTCCCCTGTCCTGTAGTTTGTCCAAAGCGTAGGCGTAAGCATTTCCCGATTCCCCGGCGATGATAGAGCCGTTCTGCCGTTTTTCGATATTTCCTTTCCAAGGCCGGAATTCCAGGAAACGGTGTGCCATAATGGCCTCTCCTGCGGAAAGTGTGAGTACGATATTGTTCAGCCCGATAATACCCCTTGACGGGATTACGAATTCCATGTGCATACGGTCTCCCTTGTTCTCCATGGTGAGTAATTCTCCCTTACGGCGGGTGATGATATCGATGATCTTGCTGGCCGATTCTTCAGGAAGATTTACGGTGAGTTGTTCCATAGGCTCATGTTTTTCTCCTCCGATTTCCTTGATGATTACCTGCGGTTGCCCCACCTGTAGTTCATATCCTTCACGGCGCATGGTCTCGATCAGTACCGAGAGATGCAGCACACCCCTTCCATATACGATCCATGAATCGGCACTGCCGGTTTCTTCCACACGGAGTGCCAGGTTTTTATCCAATTCCCTCATCAGCCGGTCGTAGATATGCCGTGAAGTTACATATTTGCCGTCCTGTCCGAAAAAAGGTGAATTATTGATGGTAAAAAGCATCGACATTGTCGGCTCATCGATAGCGATAGGATCAAGTGGTTCCGGTTTTTCCAGGTCAGTAATACTGTCTCCTATGTCAAACCCCTCAATCCCGATCAATGCACAGATATCTCCGGAGGTCGCTTCATCCACTTTTACACGTCCCAATCCTTCGAAGAGATTCACTTCCTTGATACGGATTTTTTTGATGCTCCCATCCCGTTTGCTGAGTGCGTAATCCTTGTTAGAGGTGATACTGCCGCGGTGCACACGACCTACGGCGATACGACCCACATAGTTGGAGAAATCGAGAGAGGTGATAAGCATCTGTGGAGTTCCTTCCAATACTTTGGGTGCGGGGATATATTTGATGATCGCGTCGAGTAGGGGAATAATAGTGCCGGATGGTTTTTTCCAGTCGTCCGACATCCAACCCTGTTTGGCCGAACCATAGATGGTCGGGAAATCGAGTTGTTCCTCGGTAGCGTCGAGACTGAACATCAGGTCAAACACGCTTTCCTGTACCTCTTCCGGACGACAGTTAGGTTTATCCACCTTGTTGATCACCAGAATAGGCTTTAAGCCAATCTCTAATGCTTTTTGCAGTACAAATCTTGTCTGCGGCATGGGCCCTTCAAAAGCGTCTACCACTAAAAGACAGCCGTCTGCCATATTGAGCACACGTTCCACTTCACCACCGAAGTCGGCGTGTCCGGGAGTGTCGATAATATTTATTTTGACATCGTTATAACGTATGGAGACATTCTTGGAAAGAATAGTGATACCTCTCTCCCTTTCCAAATCGTTGTTGTCAAGGATTAAATCATCTGTCTGTTGGTTGTCCCTGAAGAGATGGCCTGCCATCAACATTTTATCCACCAAAGTGGTTTTGCCGTGGTCAACGTGGGCGATGATGGCAATATTTCTGATATTTTGCATGTAAAACAATCTTTTTTAGGGGTGCAAAGATACAGATTTTCAATGAAAAATCGATTATATGATTTTATTTTAGCAGTATTATTTCTCATTTATTTCCTTTATGGAGTCTTCATCATCCAATAGAGTATATAATTCTGACAGCACTGAAAATATATTTGCAAACTTGATGCAAAAATATTTACTTTGCAAATAATTTGTAGTAGCAATTATTGTTCGATGGAATCAATTTGTAGGTTAAAGGACATATATAAAGCGCTTTATTCTTACGAAAAGCAGTTCGCAGAAGAGGCCGGTATTACCATTAATGAGGGAGCTCTGCTCTGTTGCATGAAAGATTGTAAGCCGAAATCTGCAAACGAATTGTGCGATTTTATAGGATTATCCGGTTCGAGGGTCTCGCGTATTATCCATACTATGGAAGAGAAAGGGTTCATTTTGAGGGAAATAGGAGTTTCCGACAAACGTCAGATGATCTTTACGCTAACAGATACCGGTAGAAAAAAAATCAGTGAGATGCAAGGGTTTAATATAGATGTACATTCTTTGATAGACAAATTGGCATCTATAGCAGAAGAATAAAAAATTTTGCCGCTATTATTGCTAATAGCAAATATATATATCGACAATTAATTAACACATAAATATGAAAATTATCATTATCGGGGGAGTAGCCGGCGGGGCTACTGCGGCTGCACGTCTTAGAAGACTGGATGAGAAGGCTGAAATTATACTATTTGAGAAAGATGGATATGTATCTTATGCCAATTGTGGATTACCGTATCATATAGGTGGTACGATAAAAGAACGGGACGAACTGTTTTTACAGACGCCGGAAGGGTTTAAAAGCCGCTTCGGAATAGATGTACGTATCAAATCGGAGGTTGTCGCCATAGACATGGAGCGGAAATCAGTGACGGTAAAGGACCTGAGGACATCGGCACAGTATGAGGAAGGGTATGATAAGCTGGTTATTTCTACCGGAGCAAAACCCATAAAACCGGTGATTAGCGGTATAGAGGGTACGAACATCTTTTCATTGCGAAATGTGCCGGATATGGATCGGATAAAATCTGTAGTTGCAACAAAAAAAGCTACCTCGGCCGTGATTGTAGGTGCAGGGTTTATTGGATTGGAAATGGCTGAAAACTTAAAAGAAGCCGGACTTACGGTCTCTGTAGTTGAGCAGGCCGATCAGGTAATGGGTATCGTGGATTATCCCATGGCGGCCATGGTCCATCAATATCTCCGTTCAAAAAAAATCAATCTTCTACTAAAAGAAAAAATCACGGCGTTTGAACAGGATGGGGAATCTATTATTGTCCGGATGGAAAGTCAGAAATCCATCTCTGCAGATATGGTAATTCTTAGTATCGGGGTAACACCGGAGAACAGTCTGGCCAGGGATGCAGGACTGAAAATTGGCAGTTTGGGAGGAATACAGGTCAACGATTATATGCAGACATCCAACGCCGATATCTATGCAGTAGGAGATGCTGTGGAAGTGAAAAATCCGATTACCGGGCAACCTGCGCTTATTCCGCTTGCCGGTCCGGCCAATAAGCAGGCAAGGATTGCTGCCGATAACATCATAATGGGAAACAGGCGTGTGTACAAAGGTACCATCGGGACTTCTATTGCCAAGATATTCGATATGACGGTTGCTTCATCCGGAGCTTCCGAAAAGTTGCTTTCGCGGGAAGGAATGGAATATATGACTTCAATCAGTCATGCCGGTTCACATGCCGGATATTATCCCGGCGCTTTACCCTTGACCGTTAAGATCAATTTTGCACCCGACGGGAAACTGCTTGGAGCACAGGTTGTAGGGTTCGATGGAGTGGATAAACGGATTGATCTGTTGGCACAAGTGATCGGCAACGGTGGATCTATTTACGACTTACAGGAGATAGAGCATGCTTATGCACCGCCGTTCTCCTCGGCTAAAGACCCGGTAAATATGGCAGGATTTATTGCTGAAAATATTCTCACAAATCGTGTCAAAGTTATCCACTGGAGCGATATGCTGGAAGTGGAATCTGACGCTATGATTCTTGACGTAAGGACAAAAGAGGAATTTGAATTCGGGCATATAGGGAATGCTGTGAATATTCCTGTGGATGAATTGCGGGACAGGCTAGCCGAAATACCTGTAAATAAGCCGATTTATGTGTACTGTGCAGTAGGATTACGGGGATATACCGCTTCGCGTATTCTTTTGCAGCATGGATATACTACCGTGTACAACCTGTCGGGAGGATATAAGACCTATTCATGTGTGCAGCAGGATCAACGAAGTGTCGGTGGAGATATAGGCGTTGAATGTGATTTCTTTCCTGTGGTCCGTGATGACGGGGAGATAAGGGTTGAACCGGAGAAAAAGGTTGTTGTAGATGCATGTGGGTTACAGTGTCCCGGCCCTATCAGGGAATTAAAAAAACATTATGATACGTTATCTGCCGGGCAACAATTGACGATAAAAGTAACCGACCAGGCGTTCGGGCAGGACTTAAACGCCTGGTGTAATATGGTGGGCGCTAAACTGATTGATATGGATCATTCGGGAGGTGTTATCACTGCGACTGTCCAAAAAACAGAACCCCAAAATATTTCTATTCCAGGTAATGGTACTCCCATGAACGGAAGTGATACAAAAACGTTAATTGTTTTTAGTGATGATTTGGATAAGGCATTGGCTACCTTTGTGATTGCCAACGGTATGTTGGCTGCAGGGAAAAAGGTGAGTATATTCTTTACCTTCTGGGGGTTAAGCGTTATCAAGAAGCAAGATAAACCGGCCGTGAAGAAAGATGTGGTTTCCCGTATGTTTGGAATGATGCTTCCTTCGCATAGCCAAAAGCTGGGATTATCTAAAATCAATATGATGGGTGCAGGCAGTAAGATGATGAGATCTGTGATGAAAAATAAACATATCGATAGTCTGGAAGATTTGATGCAGCAAGCCATAGAAGGTGGTGCGGAATTAATTGCCTGTTCCATGTCGATGGATGTGATGGGAATACGGAAGGAGGAACTGTCGGATGGCGTGACCATTGGTGGAGTTGCCACTTATCTGGAAAGAGCAGAACAGTCGAATATCAATTTATTTATTTAGAGTTTAAACCGTTTATAATTTAACAAACATAATAATCATTTATAATGGGATTTTTTAGTAATGTATTCAAATTGACGGGTAAGGCCGAATTAAAAGAAAAGATTCAAAATGGCGCGGTGTTACTGGACGTGCGCGAAGTGGAAGAATATAAATCAGGTCATGTCAAGGGCTCTGTCAACATCCCGTTGTTCCTTCTACCGACTGAGATGAGCCGGTTGGACAGGAATATTCCTATTGTGGCTGTTTGTCTTAGTGGTGCACGAAGTGCCCAGGCTGTGAATTTACTGAAAAGTCAAGGATTTGAAGCGTACAACGGTGGTGGATGGCAATCGTTTAAGTAAGAATACAGACTGGAATAAGCGTTATTCCCTGGAGGAATATGTGTATTGAAAAAATATAATTCAACCCAAATTATATCGGTATGATTCCTCTACAGATATGAAAATTTAAGATCAATGCGAATTTTTTCCTTTGGGAAAACCATCGGTTTTTTATACCTTTGCTTCTGAATCAAAAATAACACATTTCAGAGCATATTAGTCAGATGAGTATACCCAAATTTCTCTTTGTTTTTTTCGCATGCATTTTTATTGGAGGTTTTGTTGCGGAACATTCAGTTGTTATGGCACAAGATGCGCCGATTTCGAATAGTGACAGGATTTTTGAAGAGCCCGATATAATACCGATATATCCGGGAGGCACTTCGGAGATGCACCGTTTTATTGCAAATACGCTGAAATACCCGGAGGATGCGAGAGAACGCAAGGCGCAGGGATTGGTAGTATATACCTTTGTAGTAGAGAAAGACGGTACCCTTTCCAACTTTAATATTATCCATCGTGCAGATCCATTACTGAACGAAGAAGCATTACGAATTTTGCAGGCTATGCCACCCTGGCGCCCCGCAAGGCATAAGGGAGAGATTGTGCGCTCTGAAACATATGTCCCCATGTATTTCAGGCTCAATCAAAATGCAATTGCATCCGGTAAACCAGTTCAACCTGCCCGCAATTATTCTAAAACAAAACCGGAGATCATTGAAAACAATACTATTTACACCATAGTGGACAAGATGCCCCAATACACCTATGGTGAGTCGGGGTTGTCTGCTTTCATTGCACGTAATATCCGTTATCCGCGTGAGGCCAGGCAGGAAGGTATTGAGGGAAGAATCCTGTGCTCATTTATTGTAGCCAGTGATGGCTCTATTTCTAATATAGAAGTGGTGGATGGGTCGGATAAGGCGCTCAATGAGGAAGCTATCCGCGTACTGGGACTTATGCCGAAATGGATACCGGGTGAGAATAACGGCGAGAAAGTGCATGTGAAATGTCTTCTGCCAATAGACTTTGTAATAGATGAGGATCCCATCCCGCCTTTGACCAGTAACGAATAGTTGGTGGAAAAGCCTAAATTAGGTGCCTGGGTGAGAACGGAAAGTAGAAAGATAACAAAAGCTGCGGATTGGGATTCGCGGCTTTTATTTTAACTCCAGTTCAAATATACGCATTCCGGTATAGGTGTTGATAAAAAGACGAAAAGGGACAGGAGAGCCGCTTGTTGGTTTCTGCAGGTCGGAGAGCAGAAAAGAGGCATACATCATCCTGGGATATCCCGGAGGGTCGTTCTCGGAGGAATGGCTGAAATAGAGGTCTGCCGATGAAGAGGAATGATCCCGGAATAGTGCGACTTTGTGCGGTACATTGAGGTATTCAATCTCCAGGATCAGGTTGAGCCAATCTCCACCAACCCATACACTTTGTATTTTCACCGGATCATCTGAATAATTTTGAGGGAAACCTTCTGCTTGAATGCTACCGGTAAATATATTAGATACGAAGTTGATTTTAATGGCATCTCCTCCAAGTGGGACGTAATTGAGAATCACGCGTTGCCCTTCTTCCCCGGAATAATCTTTTACTTCTTCAGGAATAAGTAATCTGCCGTTGTCGAGCCTGAAACGGTACTTTGAGTTTTCCTTTACCACCGTAGCGAACTCTACAAGGTAATCGTCCATCCTTCCCGGATCTTTTTCACATGAGGAAAGAAGGAAGACCAGTAAAAATGCCAAAAAAGTAGCTGTATGGCTATGACCTCTCATTGTATAATTATTATGCCTCCAGATGATTTTTAACTGTGTTACCGTACATCTCGATCATTTTTCCACGCAGAAAATCATCGTCTCTGTTGGCGATATTTATTTTTTCGATCTGTTTTTGGAGATAGGCATTGAATTTCGACACATCTTCGTCGGTATACTGCGATGAGAATCGTGCGGTACCGGTCATCAAATCATATGCTACCCA
>Ga0129314_1001340_pt1 | contig 17612 bp, 11 predicted proteins | sample O1111metagenome_FD_94431 | JGI IMG/M metagenome (GOLD analysis project Ga0129314, IMG submission 94431) | Orangutan individual fecal microbial communities from fecal samples from Wisconsin, USA - O1111 metagenome | ecosystem: Host-associated > Mammals > Digestive system > Large intestine > Fecal... | reverse complement strand
GGTGCTCGCCGCACATCGCGAGGGATCGGCGCTCGAGGAGCTGCTCGCGAGCGACACCGAGAGCGTGTACCTGCCTGTGTATGAGCGTGTGCTCGCCTTCTGCGCGCAGGAGCCCCGTACCAAGTCCCAGATCGACGCCATTGTCGATGACGACCCGCTTGTGCAGAAGCCCCGCCGCTACTCGAACCACTTCATCGAGCTGTTGGAGAACCGCGAGGCCCTGAGCTGGCACGACGGCGGTTGGAATGCCACCGATCTGGGTCGTCGTTACCTCGAGAAGCACGGCATCGCAGCCGAGTAGCCCGCATCTGCCCGATTTCTGTCCCGCGCCAACCTGATCGCGCGGCCCGACAGTCGCGTACACGCCCTAGCACACCCCCACGTAAGGAGAGAGACCATGACCGCACCCACCGTCGCCACCACCCCCGAGCTTGCCGAGCTTGCAATCGCCATGGACGGCCGAGCCGACACCTACGGCCTGCTCGCGCGCCTCTTCCGCGTCGAGGTCGACGGGCCCCTCCTCACCCAGCTGCGCGGCATGACGTTCCCCGAGAACACGGGCAACGCCCATGTCGATACCGGCTACGAGCTCATGCATCGCTACCTCACGAGCATCTGGGAGCCGGCCCTGCTTGACCTGGCCCGCGACTACGTGCGCGTTTTCATTGGCCACGGCGTGAACGGCCACTCCGCCGCCTACCCCTACGAGTCGGTGCACACCTCCGAGAAGCGCCTCATGATGCAGCAAGCCCGCTCCGAGGTGCTGGCGGTCTATCGCGCTAACAACCTCAAGAAGGACGAGCACTGGCGCGAGTGCGAGGACCACATCGCCGTTGAGCTCGAGTTCATGCAGGTGATGTGCCAGCGCACCGCGGCGGCGCTTCGCAAGGGCGATGAGGACGCCGCCGTTGAGATGCTCTCCACGCAGCGCGACTTTGTGGCCGAGCACCTGGCCAACTGGGTTCCCATGCTCGTGGCCGACATGCTGCGTTTCTCCGAGACCGAGCTCTATCGCGGTCTTGCCGAGCTCACGTTGGGCTTCGTGCAGACCGAGGGCGAGCTTCTCGCCGAGCTGCTTGACGGCGCCCAGGCTGCCTAGGCGACCCGGGATCGTTGCGGAGGGCTCTGAGGGTTGTGGGCGGTGACGGGGCGCGTGCCTGCACCGCGCGCTGACCCATGCTTCCCGTCGTGGCGATCTTCGGTTTTGTTTGAGGGACGGCTTGGGAGGAGCCTAAGAGCTATGGATGAAGAAAAGAAGGGCGTGACCAGGCGAAACGCCGTTGTGGGCCTTGCTTGTGTGGCCGGCTCCCTCGGGTTGGGTGCGCTTGCCACCTGCCTGCCCGCCGACGACGTGCTGCGCCCGCCGGGCGGCCAGGACGACGCGAGGCTGCTGTCGCTGTGCGTACGCTGCCAGCGTTGCTTCGAGGCATGTCCGCGCAAGGCGATTTCCCCGGCGAGCATTGAGGACGGCTTCCTCAACCTGCGCACCCCGCGGATGGACTTTCACTCGGGTTGGTGCGACTTTTGCGAAGAGGAAAACGACGGGCATCCCCGCTGTGTGCTCACCTGCCCCACCGGTGCCCTGCGTCTCGACGAGGGCACAGGCAGGCGCGACGTGGTGATCGGCAAGCCCCTGCTCACGCATGACTGGTGCCTTGCCTACCGCATGACGCGCTGCCGCGACTGCTACGACGCCTGCGAGCTCGACGCTATCACGCTCGACGACGCGAAACGTCCGCACCTCGACCTCGAGAAGTGCAACGGTTGCGGTGCCTGCGAGTATGCGTGCCCCTCGATGCGCGCCGGCTCGATGGTGAGCGGCACGGCGCACAGGGCAATCATCATTGTGAACGTCGACGAGGCAGGGGAGGTGTAGGGCCATGGAGAAGAAAAAGAGCTGCAAGCCGCAGGTTGTGGGCAACACCGCATCCCAGGCGCCTGCCAAGAAGGCCAAGCGTGCCAGCTGCAAGCCTCAGGCCACGCCCACGGGCGAGCCTGCCTCGGACGGGGAGTCCCTCGTCTCCAAGGAGAAGCGCGCCAGTTACAAGCCACAGCCGGGCGAGAAGCGCGGCGGCGGCCTCACAAAGTTCCGCCGCGCCCTGCCGGCCCTCGTGCTGCTCGTGTGCGCCGTGGCCTTCGTCGCCATGGTTCCGCTGGGCAACATTTCGGCGTTTGGCTGGGAGTCCATCTCGGCCATCTGCCCCATGGGAGCGCTTTCGAGCCTGCTTGCAAGCAAGACGCTCGTGCCGCGCGTGCTCGTCAGCCTCGTCATCGCCCTGGCGCTCATCCTGCTGTTCGGTCGCGCCTTCTGCTCATGGATCTGCTCGGTGCCCTTTGTCGAGCGCATCCTGGGCCTGCGCGACGGCGACTGCGAGGGTGGACGCAACGCTGCGGCCGGCAAGGAGAAGGGTTCCTGCTCGCAGGGTTGCTCGGGTTGCGCCAAGACGCGCGGCAAGGCAGTCGACAGCCGCCATTTCGTGCTGGGGGGCACGCTTCTGTCCGCCGCCGTGTTCGGCTTCCCGGTGTTCTGCCTCATCTGCCCCATTGGCCTTACCTTCGCCACCATCTTCCTGGTGCTGAGGTTCTTCGGGGGCTCCGTCTCTTGGGCCCTGCTCGTGGTGCCCGCCCTGCTCATCGCCGAGCTGTTCCTTGCCCGCAAGTGGTGCCACCGCATCTGCCCGCTCGGCGCCCTCATGTCGCTCGTCTCGAAGGGCAACCGCACGTTCGTCCCTGCGATTGACAAGGATAAGTGTCTGGAGCAGACGCGAGGCGCGCACTGCGGTCGCTGCCATGCGGCATGCCCCGAGGGCATCGACCTGCGCAACCTTGCCGAGAGCCCCGCGGCCATTAACGAGTGCGTGAAGTGCCGCGCCTGCGTCGAGGCCTGCCCGGCACATGCGATTTCCATTCCGTTCCTGCCCAAGGCCGGCATGTCCGGCAAGCAGTCCTGCGAGTGCGAGGGGGTGCGTGAGGATGACTAGCATCGACTCGGCCGCGGCGTTGCTTGCGAGCCTGCAGAGCGCCGACCTCAACGTGTACCCCTACCGCTGCGTCGTGGTGCGCAACCGCCACGCGAGCTGCATGCGCTGTGCCCAGGCCTGCACGTCGGGGGCCATCAGCGTGGAGGATGGGGCGGTCAACGTCGACCCCGACCTGTGCGTTGGCTGCGGCACGTGCGCCACGGTGTGTCCCACGTGCGCTTTGGAGGCGCGCCATCCGGCGGACTCCGAGCTCGCGGTGCGTGCCCACGAGGCCCTCGATGCCTGCGGTGACACGCTTGTCGTGGCGTGCGACTCGCTGTGGCGACGCAACGCCGACACCATCGACGCCGACCGCGCCGTGCGCGTGACGTGCCTGGGGCGCGTGGAGGAGTCGCTGCTCGTTGACGCGGCCGCCCGTGGCGCCAGGCGCATCCTGTTGGTGCACGGTCCCTGTGAGTGCTGCCCGCGTTCCCCTGGCATGCATACCTACGCCGAGGTCGTGGACAACGCGAACCTGCTGCTTGAGACCTGGGGAAGCCCGGCGCGCATCGAGGTGCGCGAGAAGCTTCCGCGTTGTGTGCGCCTGCCTGAGGGCGATGGGCGCCCCATGCAGGTCGGCCCCGGTTTCGACAGTTCGCGCCGCGAGGTGTTTTCCCGGGTGGGAGACACGGTTGCGGGGATGCTCGCCCCGCAGGGCGGGCAGCAGGCTGATGCGCCTGGGCAGCAGTCGGGCGATTCCGCACAAGCGGGTGACGGTGTTGACCAGGCGCCCGGCACCCTCAAGACGATGCTCGACGGCACCCTGCCCCATTTTCTGCCCGACCGTCGCGAGCGCTTGCTCGATGCCCTGGCTGAGCTCGGCGAACCTGCCGAGGTTGCGATTGAGACGCGTCTGTGGGGTCGCGTGAACATTGACGTCGAGCGTTGTAAGGGGTGCCTCATGTGCGCAACCTTCTGCCCCACCGGCGCCATCTCCAAGGTGGAGGGCCAGGACGGCGACGTCGTGCTGGAGCATCGCCCCGCCGACTGCGTGAAGTGCCGCTGCTGCACCGACGTGTGCCCCACCGACGCGCTCACCTTGTACGAGGACGTCCTTTCCAGCGAGGTCGCCGGCGGTTGCGTCACCGAGAGCTTCGAGATGCCCCGCGTGCGCGACAGGCGCGGAGGCCCCCACACGATGCTCAGTGCTTTGAAGAAGATCATCCATTGCGACCAGCTCTACGAGCGCTAAAGAGGTGCCCGACATGGCCATTGAACCAACTCGTTCCAATTCCTGCGCCCCCAGCGCCGGCCCGGGCTCCGAAGCGGCCTGTACCGTCCCTGCGGCCGACACCGCCCGCGTGCTCGTGCGCGGCGTTGCCAACTCCGGCAAGACCGTCCTGGCCTGCTCCCATGTGCGCGACCTTCTTGAGGCCGGCGTGCCTGCCGGAGAGATTCTCGTCGTTGCCTCCATGCCCACAGCGGCCCATGACATGTGCTGCGAGCTGGGTGAGTCGGCGCATGGCGTGCGCACCTGCACAGCACGCGACTTCGAGCTTGAACTTCTGGGTTTGCCTGAGGCCCGCGCCGTCATCGGTCGCCGCCCCCATGTGCTGTGCGACTTTGAGGAGTCGTTCCTTCTCGAGGACATGCGTGCCACGGGCGTTCCGGCACGCCGCCTCAAGGGCATGCTCGGTTTCTTCCGCAAGAGCCTGACCGAGCTTGCCGACGACGACATGGCCAGCTTCATCATCGACCCGCGCGAGCAGGCCGTGCTCGACGCCCTTTACCGCCACCTGGGCGCCTATGACGCGATTCTCGACTGCGAGGTTTCGAACCTCGCCGTGCACTGCCTGCGTGTCCATCCCGAGATGGCGGGCGCCTGCGGTGTGCGTCACATCGTGCTGGACGACTACCATTGCCTGAACCGTGCCAGCCAGATTCTGTTCGACCTGCTTGATCCTGCCACACTGTGGGCCTTCGCCGACGAGACGCTCAAGCGTCAGGGCGTTGACCCGTTCCCTTACCCGGCTGGCATAGCGGAGTTCTGCCAGCGCAATCCCGAGGCTGTCGTCGTCGAGCTCGCGGCTCCTGCGGCAGGCGTTGCCGCCGCCGCTGCCCAACTCGCCTCGAGCGGCTATCTCACGGCGCTTTCCATCGGCCTTGCCGAAAGCAGGGGCAAGGTTGAGACTGCGCAGGCCTACGAGGTCGTTGCTGCCGAGCGCCCCTGTGAGGGCATCTCGCAGCGCGTCTATGCCGGCCCCGGCGAGGAGGTCGAGGGCGTCGCGGCCTACGTCGCCGGCCTTGTCGAGGCGGGCGCCGACCCCGCCGACATCCTTGTGCTCGCGCCCAACCGCGCGTGGTTCGGCCGCGTCTGCCGAGCCCTGCATGAGAGGGGAGCCGCCCTCGAGGAGCACGACGGCCGCCGTGTGGCGGGCGGTTCCTTCCGCGAGCTGGACGCATGCCGTACGGGTCGCATGTACACCGCGCTGGCGCTGCTTGCTGACCCCAATGACTCGCTGGCATGGCGTTGCTGGTGCGGCTGTGGCGACTACCTGGCCCGAAGCAACATTTTCACCGGCATCGAGGAGCTTGCCGTGCAGCGCGGCATCGGCCTGGGCGAGGCGCTGAGGCTGCTTGACGCGGGCGAGGCCCCCGAGGTCCCCGGCCAGGAATCGGCGCTTACGGCATATCGCCAGGGTCGCGCGATGATCGACGAGCTGGGTGCCCTGTGCGGCTCTGAGCTGCTTACACGTTTGGCCGAGGGCCTCGGCATGGAGGCCGTGCCTGCCGTATATGCCGGTTTGGTTGCCGACACCGCAGCCGGCGATAAGGCCGGTGCCGCCGAACTTCTTGCCTGTGCTCGCACGCTCGCCCAGGGCGGCGTCTCCAAGTCTGGCGCCGTGAGGGTTGCCATGTACGACCAGGCGGGCCCCCTCAAGGCCGACCATGTCGTGGTGTGCGGCCTCATGAACGGCTGGATGCCCGAACATGCCTACTTTGACCTGGCAGAGGCTGATTTTGACGCCCGTGCCGGATTGGACGCGCGGGCTCGCGCGGACATGTACCGCCTTGCCTCCTGTGCCACCGGCGACCTCGTTTTCACCGGTTTTGCCCGCTGCGACCTGGAGCTTGCCGAGCGCACCCACCTCAAGGGCTACAAGGTTGCCATGGGGGTCGACGGCAAGCGTACGACCACCGTTCGTCCCAGCGACCTGCTTACCTACGCGCTGCACGCCTGGGGCCTGGCCCCGCTCCCGAGCGGCTCCCTGTTGAAGGATTTCACCCCGGCTCGCGTCAACGCCTAGAAAACAACGGTTGAGTGCGGTTGGCGAGTGCATTTCCTATCTGCGCCGTTGCGATGGCGAAATACTGAAAAACTCACCTGCTCATTGCCCGGGTGCTTTCGTCGGAACCCGGATGCATCTTTGGACGCTTTGAGGCGTCTGCCTACCACTGGATTGCCGCAAGAGGCGCGCCGGCATCTACTGTGTGCGCCTCTGGCAAGATTGGAGACTTCCATGCTCATCCATCCCTCCCTCATCGAGAAAGTCAGCCTCGACTCCCGCGAGCACAACGCCGACGTTGCGGCCGACATCAAGCGCTCCTTTGCCTATGTGGGTCCCATTACGGTGGTCGCGCACGAGCCCAGCGCGCCTGAGGTGCCCGTAAACAACGAGATGCGCCTTATTTGCCGCATGAGCAGGCCGTATTGGACAAGCGAGGGCGATGGTGACCAGATGTGGGACGCCATGCGCACCTGGCTTGAGGCCAAGGCGTACAAGGTTGCCTCCACCATCGCCAACTTCAACAAGTCGCGCAGCGAGGCGGGGCATCAAACGGTTGACTACGACCGCGTCGAGCTCGACATGAAGCCCTACGCCTTCGGTATTGCCTGCGTCCAGGGCGACGAGCTGCCTGACGTGGTGGCCGTTGCCAGTCGTGTGCGCGAGCTGCTTGCCCAAGGCGTGCTGCCCGCTGACATGGCGGGCATCGAAGCGCCTGCCGCCGCAAGCCTAGCCGAGCAGGTTGAGAACGCCTGCGTGCAGGCCGAGGCTGAGACCGCTGCAGCAGCGGCAGCCGACGAGGGCGAGCCCGCGCAGGGCGAGGCTACCGAGGCCCAGGCCGCCCCTGTTGAGGCTGGCGAGGCCGAGGCTGCTTCTGAGGGCGCCGCGCCTGCTGAGTCCGAGCAGCCCGTCGAGAACGCTGGAGACGCTGAGGACGCAGAAAAGGACGTTCCCGCAGGTGACAAGAAGCCTGCCGAGCTCGAGGCTCCTGCGCGCCTGAAGCACGCAAGCGACAACCTGGCAAGCCTGGATTACACGATGTGGGACGTGCGCCTGGCCGACGGAAGCGTGCGCACGCTCGACAGCGTCGCCGGAACGTGGGCCTAGTCATGTGCGCTGCCAAGGTCGAGGTCCTGACGGGCGCCGCCTGCTCGGGCAAGACGCAGGCGCTTGTCGCGCGTGTGCGCGACCTGTTGGCTTGCGGCGCCGCGCCTGCCGACGTGCTCGTGGTGACGCCGAATGCCGATGGTGCCCTTGAGCTGGCAATACGCCTTGCCGCCAACCTTGACGACGGTTGTGCCCCTCGCGTTGTCTCGTGGCGCAGGCTTGCCCATGAGCTGGCGGGCTCCCCGCGCGTGCTTGGCGCCACGGAGCGTGCGCTTCTCCTTGCCGATCTGCGTACGGAGGGCTTTTCGGCCGAGGACGTCGCATGCGCCCAGCGCAAGGCGTCCGCCATGTGGGCAGGCGAAGAGGGCTTCTCTCCCGAGGAGGACGACGCGTGCCTGAAAGCCCTGCTTGGCGCCCTTGCCGAACGTGCGGCTGTGCTGCCAGAGTCCCTCGTTGCTCATGCGCTCGATCGCGTGGCCTCGGTGGGGGAGGGCGAGGCCTGCGTGGCCCACGTCCTGGTTGACGATGCCGATGCCGTGCCCTTCGAGGCCCTGCGGCTTGCGTCGCGCCTTGCGCATGCGAGCCTTTTCCTCGCAGGCGATGCCGAGTGCATGGGGGTCTCCCATGCGGACGGGGATGACTTGCGCACGTTTCTTTCCTTTGCGGGCGATGAGGGCGCGCATGTCTTGCCTCGAACCTCCCGTCGCATGAACGCCACGCGTTCTCAGGCTGTGAAGTGGGGCGATGCCGGCGAGGAGGCTGCGGGCGTCACCGCGCTTGTCGATCGCAGGCTTTCCGGTGCGCATGTGGGCGAAGGCCCCGTCGCTCTCGTTGTTCCCAATCGCCCCTGGGCCCGACGCATATCCCAGTCGCTTGCAAAGATTGGCGTAGAAGTGTGCGACATGGCCTATGTCGGCCCCCTTGCCTGCGACCCACGCGACCCGAAGGGCTGTGCCCCCTTGCGTTGCTTTGCCGCCTTGGGCCTTTTGGCCGACCGCGGCGATGCGGCGAGCTGGCGCACCTGGTGCTCGCTGGGCTACGCCGACCTCGGTGCCGCGGCATGGGCGAACCTTCGAACCCACGCGGCGTCTCAGGGCAAGGGCATTGTCCAGGCGTTGCAGGATGCGTGCGCCGAGGTTGACGCGGGCCGCGTGCCCTTCAGCGGTGCACGTCAGCTTGCGGCGCGCGTCCGCGAGGCCGAGGGGCTCTTCAAGGCTTGTGCGGCCACCCCGCGCGGTTTTCGCCTGCTTGAGGCCATCGACCCAGCGAGAACCCCGGCGTTTCGCCAGCTATTCCCGCTTTTGGGTGACGACCTCGTCGCCTTGGACGCCGTCGGCCTGTTCGCCGTGGCTCAGCGCAGCGCCTTCGACCCGAGCCTTGGCATGGCGCCGGTCGAGGCTTATGGCGCCCGCGTCCATGGCGAGGTCGTGCCTTTGATGGACAAGCGTGCCTACGTCTGCCGCCCCGAGGCGCTGGTGGGCCTGCGTCCGCGCCTTGTGGTCGCCTTGGGCGCAAACGAAGGCCTCGTCGATGCCATCCAGGTGGACACTGTTGTTTCTACCTGCTGCAATGAGCTTGTTGTCTCGTATATCCAACGCATGCCGGTCGAGGCGGCGCGACGTCTTGGTGCCTCGTTTCACCGCACGCGCGTGGAGGCGGGCGACCAGGTCGCGCTTCTGCGGCCCACCTCGGCGCTCGAGTCCCTCGGATCCGAGGCTCCGGCTACCATGAGCGGCCAGCAGTACTGTTCCAGCGTCTTGGGCCTGCGCCCGTAGGTTCAAGCGAACAAAAAACGTGCGAGTTTGCGTTTTAATGGGAGCTGGGCCAGTAGATCTTCCAGACGCTCCTCATCTACCAGGGACGATGATGTGGCCCAATGTCGCCCTACGGAAGGGTGAGACATTAAAACGCAAACGTAAGCAGATTTTTAGCGCCGGCACGCAAAAGGCCGCCCGCACAGTCGCTCAAAGCGGCTTGTGCGGGCGGCCTTTGTCGTTTGGGGCATGCGGTTGGGCACAGGATCGCGCGGGTCGGGTGTGCTGCGGGGCCTTTACGCGTCGAAGGAGTCGATGAGGCAGATGAGCTCTTGGCGGGAGTGCACGCCGCACTTCTTGTACACGTGGTTGACATGCGTCTTTGCGGTGCCCTCGGAGATGCAGAGCTGCTGGGTGATGTAGCTGACGTTGCGACCCTTTGCCAGCAGGAAGAGTACGTCGGTTTCGCGGCGCGACAACAGGTAGGTGTCGGCAATGTACTCGCAACGACGCACGAAGCGGCCCTTGCGCACCTCATCGGTCTCGGCGACGGCACCGGCGGCCGCCAGAGGCGCAGGCTGGGCGTAAGGCGTGCCACTGTGGCTCTTGGGGATGGTGTTGTCATCGCGTTTTCCTGCGCGTTCGATGCCTGCCTCCCATGCGCTGCCCTGGGCGGCGTCCGTCTGCGTGCCTTCAACCTCCTCGTCGGCGCCCCACATCTCCGCCGGCTTGAAGGAGTGCACTACGATGGCCATGATGTCCTCGCGGCGCGGCAGCAGCGAGCTGGCGACTGCCAAGGCGATGAGACTCACGACGAGTGCGAGCACGTTGTTCGGCATGTTTTGCGCCACGGTGGTCGAGACAAGTGCGTTGACGGGCGCTGCAAGCACGTATCCGAGCGCCAGGCCGCCCTGCCCCAGGCCGAACAGGAACACCGGCGACAGGCGGAAGCCCTGGGCCAGCGAGCCCAGATAGGACCACGCCATCGAGGCCACAATGGTGAAGTTGATAAGCAGCAGCTGGTTGTCGAAGGAGATACCCTCGGTAATGGAGAAGGCAAGGGGCGGCATGAGGATGGCGATGATGGGAACCGTGGTGCGGAATGCCCTGCCAAACGACTGGTCGCGCCTCCTGGTCACCGTGCACACCGCAAGCACCACCGCCGCGCCCACAAGCGCGAGGAGGATGCACAGGAGCGCCCCCGTGAAGCCCGTCTGCGGCTTCATGATGACGCCTGCGTGCATGATGATGTTGCCAAGGATCAGGCCCATGCAAAACATTGCGGGAAACACCGCCAGCGAAAGGGCTCCGCGCTTGACCTTGAGCTCGGCAAAATAGGTGTTCTCGCGCATGTCCGGATCGGGCAGGCGGTCGGTCACGCGCGTGCGCAGCAGCGCCAGATGGGCAAACTGCATGAGGGAGATGGTGGTGTGCAGCCAAGGGGACTCGGGCAGGAAAGAGCGCAGCAGCACATATGCGCCGATGCCGCCGACCACGCCGAGCACGGAGTTCAGGGTGATGTCGCGCAAGCCGAGGCGCCCGAAGCTGATGCCCCACAGAAAGACGAGCAAGCCCATGCTCAGGCCGTTGCAGATGCCGCCGATGAGCTGAAACACCGTTCGTATCGAGAGATCCACATGACCGCCTGCGATGCCGCAGACTGCGCCGGGGACGAAGAGCACCATGGCGACGATGACCGGCTTGTAGGTGCGGAAGACCGCATGCACGTGTTTGTCGAGAACGGCGCCGCAAAGCAGCATGAGGGCTGCGGCGGCGCAGAAGACGTAGCGCATGAGGCCGGGCATGACGCCCGAGCCCTGATCGCCCCCAAGCATCATGTCGAGGGCGAGCAAAAGCATGAGGCCCAGGCCCAGCGCTTCGCCGTGTACCTCCCCCAGGTCGTTTTCGTCGGCCGCCTCTACGCGAAGGCTCACTCTTGGTATACGCAGTGCCATCCGTTTCCCCCGTCCCGCGGCAAACGCCGCCTTGTGCGCCTGATGCGATTGCAGGCGCACGTTTTGTGCCGCCAAGATTCTACTTGAGTGTCCCAATAATGCCAACATCTACAAGATGAGCCGTTTACCTGCTGTTACGTTATAGCCAATCAACACATAAGAACAATCATCCCGTTTGGTGTAGAGCGCTGAAACGGCCAAAACCACCCGTTGGAATGAGGGGGTAGAGGCAACGTGCTCCTAGAGTTTGGAAACGTGCAAGGACGCGAGCCTCCCCGCACAGGGGCACGGCATGCACACGAGCACATACGTCATGTAGGAAAGAAGAGAGGAGCACGATATGGCCAAGCTCACCATGAGCCGCCGTAGCTTCGTCAAGGTCGCCGCCGTCACGGCCGCCGCCTGCGCCATGGCCGGGGGCGCCCCCGAGCCCATGAAGGCGCTTGCGGAGGGTGCTGACGAGACCGCTGGCGAGGTCAAGCGCATCCGTTCCACCTGCCGCGCCTGCGGTAAGGTCGAGTGCGGCGTTTGGGTCACCGTTGAGGACGGCAAGGTTGTCAAGGTCGAGGGCGACGAGTCCACGCCTCACGGCCGCGGCCACTGCTGCTCGAAGTCCCAGGCTTCGATGCAGGCTGCCTACCACCCCGATCGCCTGCGTTACCCCATGAAGCGCACCAACCCCAAGGGCGAGGACGATCCGGGCTGGGTCCGCATCTCCCTCAAGGAGGGCTTCGACCTCGTTGGTGAGAAGCTCACCGAGATCGTCAACAAGTACGGCGGCGAGTCGGTCTTCGCCATGGGCGGTACGTCCCGTGTTTGGACCCAGGCTCCCTACGGAACCCTCAAGCAGGTCTTCGGCACGCCCAACGCTCACCTTGCCTACGAGATCTGCAAGGGCCCGCGTCACTTCGGCGGCATCCTGACCGACGAGATCGGCTCCCCGTGGATGGAGGTCGAGGCTGAGCCCAAGGTCTACGTGCAGTGGGGCACCGCAGCCGAGTACTCCAACTACGACTCCAACAACCGTACCGTCACCGATGTTGCCCAGCATGCCGCTTGCCACATCCTGGTCGACCCGCGCCTGACTCCGCTGGGCAAGGAGAGCTCCATCTGGCTGCCCCTGCGTGTCGGCACCGACCTGTGCCTGTCGCTGTCCTGGCTGAAGTGGATCGTCGACAACGAGGCCTACGATGACGCCTTCGTGCGCCGTTGGACCAACGCTCCGTTCCTCTGGTGCGAGGACAAGGAGAAGGAGGGCGAGCCCGGCGACGGCGTTTGGTTCATGGAGATGAACGGCGGCATCCACATGAGGACCCGCCTGCTCACCGAGGCCGACCTCAAGGAGGACGGCTCCCCCAAGCGCTTCATGGTGTGGGACGAGGCCAACGAGCGCCTCACCTACTGGGACTCCGAGGCCTGCCAGTGGGAGGGCGAGGAGCATCGCATCCCCACCACCGGTATGTGGGTCGAGCATCCCTACAAGCCGCTGGCTGCCGACGCATGGCTGCCCGACATCTCGACCTTCGCTGACCCCGCCACCGAGCCCGACCGCTTCCCGGCTGGTTCCGAGGAGTGCAACCCCGAGGGCCTGCCCAAGCTTCCTTCGCTCTTCCCGGGCGAGGTCGAGGTCACGTGGAAGGACGGCAGCAAGCATGTCGCCCGCACCGTGTGGGACGCTTTCGCCGAGAACCTCGAGCCTTACACCCTTGAGTACGCCGAAGAGGTCACCGAGGTCCCGGCCGAGCTCATCGAGCAGGCCGTGAAGACCTACACGACCCGTATCGACCCGGCCATGGGCAACGGCGGCATCCACTACCAGCTCGCTCCCGACCAGACCGGCCACGCTGTCCAGAACACCCGCGCCCTGCAGCTCATCGCCTGCATCACGGGCAACTCCGACGAGCCTGCCGGCAACCGTGGTTCCTCCAAGGCTGAGGTCGACGGCTGCCCCGGCCGCGCCACGATGCTCTCCACCGATTACGGTGAGGACGCCATCACGTGGGAGGGCCGTGACAAGTCCATCGAGGACCAGATCCCCGAGATCCAGGACTTCGTCCAGTACCTGATCGACAACGACTCGCCCTTGGCTGAGCGTTACGACAACAAGGTTCCCACCGACGAGGAGGCCCGCTGGATCGCCGAGCGCAAGGGTGGCGCATACCGTCCTTCCACCGCTTGGCCGAACCCCAAGACGAGCTGGGAGCGCAACGCCAAGCAGATCAGCGCCGAGCGTTTCCCGCTGCTGCGTTACTGGAACCGTTGGGCCGACTCCGCCACCATCTGGGACTCCATCAACGAGATCGACACGCCCTACCAGATTCACGCCGGCGTGTGCATGTCGGGCGACTTCATGAACGAGTCCAACCTGCTTGAGGCTTGGGAAGCACTGACTCGCCTGGACTTCTGGCTGGACTTCAACCTGTGGAGCTGCCCGAACAACGGCTGCGCCGACGTCGTGTTCCCCTGCCTGCACTGGCTCGAGGTCAACACCACGCGCGTCTCGCAGGGTGCAGGCGGCGTCTTCGGCGCCGGCCAGCGCGCCAAGCAGCCCGAGGGCGAGTGCATCTTCGACCCCGTGTTCGTCGTGCTTCTCTACAAGGCCATGGGCGTGCCGTTCAACAACACCGACCCGGACTACGACGAGTGGCTCAACCTCAACGTCGAGGACTTCGTCCAGTGCGGTGGCAATGTGTCCTACGAGGAGCAGGAGGCCCGTGTTCTGAAGGCTGCCTGCGACGCTTGGAAGACGCCTGAGTTCCCCGACGGCCCCACCTTTGAGGAGTACGCCGCCAAGTTCCAGGAAGAGGGCTGGTTCGACTGCCGTAAGTACCACCCCGAGCGTTGGGGCACCTACCGTCGCTGGGAGATGGGCTACCGTCGTCAGGAGGGCGGCTACAACCTGTACCCCGCCGTCGACGAGAAGGCCGGCTTTATGACCCCCACTGCCAAGGTGGAGATCTGGTCCACGATCATGGAGTCCTACATCGACGACGAGGACAAGTTCCCGTACTGGCGTGAGCCGCAGAACTCCAAGATCGCCAACCCGGAGTTCTACGACGCAGCCCTGGTCGACCAGATCGGCGAGAACCAGGCCGTTGCCGGCAAGATGGACGAGAACGAGCACATGATCAACAAGGAAGGCTACAAGGCCGCCCTTGCTGCCAACCCCGAGGCCGCCTTCATCATGACGACCGGTGCCCGCCAGCCCGTCTACTTCCACACCGAGCACCGTCAGCTCCCCTGGTGCCGCGAGCTGTGGCCCTACCCGCGCTTCGAGATGAACCCCGCCGATGCCGCCAAGCTTGGTCTGGAAGAGGGCGACTGGGTGTGGATCGAGACTCCGTGGGGCAAGGTCCGCGAGGTCATCGACCTGTACTACGGCATCAAGGAGGGCACGACCAACGCCAACCACGGCTGGTGGTTCCCCGAGGTCGACACCGCAAGCCACGGCTTCGAGCTTGTCAACATCAACTGCACGCTCGACAAGTACGCCCAGTGCTGGATCTGCGGCGCTTCTCAGATGCGCGGCATTCCCTGCGTGGTGTACAAGGCAACGCCCGAGAACTCGCCCTTCGGCAACCCCGTGCCTTGCGACCCCGACGGCAACCCCGTCATCTGGGAGTCCACTGACCCGCGTCTGAAGGAATGGCTCACCGCCGATCCGTCCGCGGAGGGCATGAACTACTATCGCGCGGGTGTCAACGGCTTGCAGACGAGTAAGTCGCTGATTAAGGAGTAGAGACCGAGTCTCACCCGATCGCGGAGCGGCATCTGCCGCGTTCCGCGAGGCCTCACGTACCACCAGTACGCAGCGGCCTCGCGCGCCTTGCAGCTGCCGCTCCGTTTGAAAGCACGTTGCCCTTTGTTTCACCCGATCGCGGCGGCCCATCTGCCGCGTTCCAGAGAGGCTCATGTACGTCCAGTAGGCCACAGGCCCGCACCGCGCACATCGCCTCTCTGCGCCTTGCATATGAGCCGCCGTCTTTACGGAAGGTTTTGATACGACCTGGTGGTCGCCATGCCTCCGTCTACTGGGATGGTTTGATCCATCCTTCCTGCTGAATGACTAAATGAGAGGAGAGGAACCCGCTATGTCTCAGTATGCAGTCGTCACTGACCTGAACCGTTGCACGGGCTGCCTTGCCTGCACTGTCGCCTGCAAGGCTGCCAACGGCGTGCCTGTGGGCAACTTCTGGATCCGCAGCATGCGCGTCGGCCCCGTCACCAAGGAAGAGGGCGGCCAGTTCCCCGACGTCGACATGTACTTCCTGCCGATGCAGTGCCAGCACTGCGCCACTCCCGAGTGCGTCACCGTGTGCCCCACGGGCGCTTCCGTCAAGACGGAGAACGGCACCGTGCAGATTGACAAGGAGCTCTGCATCGGCTGCGGCGCCTGCCTTTCTGCCTGCCCCTATGGCGTACGTTACATCAACGAGGACAGCAACGTCGCCGAGAAATGCACGCTGTGCTCCCAGCTCGTCGAGCAGGGCGAGCTTCCCGCTTGCGTCGCCCAGTGCGGCGCCCGCGCCCGCTTCTTCGGTGACCTCGACGAGGGCATCGACTCCTTCGAGGGTCCCTGGCGCCCCGAGGTTGCCGGCACCTACGAGGAGCAGCAGGCCGTTCGCGTCAAGATTCGCGACGCCGTGCAGCCCTTCGAGGACGACGACCTGCACCAGCTGCCCGACACGGGCAACGCCCCTTCGAACTACTACATCCTTCGCCAGCACTACGGCGACCGTCGCGATCGCGAGTGGAGGAGCTAAACCGCTATGAATCCCCAGGTCTATCTAGCGCTGTATACGCTGGTGACGTGCCTGGGCGCAGGGGTTCTCGGCTTTCAGGGCGCAGCTTGCGTAAGGTGGCGCTCTGAGCGGCTCAACAAGGCGTCGGCGATTGTCGCCGGCGCCTTGGCGCTAGCTGGAATCGCGCTGTTTGCCTTGCGCCTGGGACGCCCCGAGCGTCTGTTCGGCGGTTTTGCCAATCTCACGTCGGGTGTCACGCTCGCCCTGTACGGCGTGGTGCTCTTCGTGGTTGTCTGCGTTGCGATGCTCGTGATGTCGAGCCGCACTGAGGACGGTAGCGTCCCCCGTTGGTGCGGCATCGCGGCCATCGTTGCTTCTGTCCTGCTGGTGGCCGGTATGACCTGCGGTGCTGTGCTCTCGGCGAAGCCGGGCGTGGGCCTGTACACCCTCATGGCCCTCTACCTCGGTGCGGCCCTGCTCTTCGGTGCCGCCGCCCATCTGGTGCTGGGTGCGTTGCTCAAGGACGAGGACGCCTGCAAAACCGGCCGCGCGGCCTTGGCCGTGTGCGCCGTCCTGGCTGGCGTGGGCCTCGCCGCCTACCTCGTGTGGTACGGCCTGGACACCCAGTCTGCCGCACAGGCCACGAAGTCGACCTACTCCATGAGCACCCACATGATCGGCGGTGCCAAGCAGGTTGCTGCGACCGACAAGCTTGCCGTGGTGATGTCGGGTGCGCAGGCCGTGCTCTTCTGGGGCGGCTCTGTGGCCTGCGGCATCGTGGCCCCGCTTGTCTGCGGTGCCGCGGCGCTCGTCGTGGGCAAGGGTGACGTGCTCGAGAAGCGCGGCGTGCTTGCCGCCCTGGGCCTTGCGGCTCTTGTGTGCGCCCTGGCTGGCGGCTGGTGCCTGCGCCTGTGCCTTGCGACGCTGGTTTAAGCGCATCGCGCGGCTTTTGCAATTCAGCTTCACTTACATGGACGGCCGACCCTCAAGCATGAGGGCCGGCCGTTTTCTGTGCCGGGCGTTTCTTGTGCGCCGGGACTCGGCGACGGCTCACGCTGGGGCATTGGCCTGCCAGGTGGTTTTTCTCATGCATTGCCGGGAGTCCAGGGGCTTTCCCGCTGTCGTCGGGCCGTCTTTGTGGCAACAAAGGGGGGCGCGCAGGCGGTCCTTACTCCTTTGCTTGCACCACGCGTTCGAGCTCCTTGCGGGAATGCACGCCGAACTTGGTGTAGACATGGCTGATGTGGGTGTGCACGGTGGCGTTGGACACGCTGAGGCGCTGTGCGATGGTGGCCGCGTCGAGGTCGTCTACCAGTAGAGCGAACACCTCGGCCTCGCGGGCCGTGAGCCCATGCGAGACGATGAGGTCGCTCAGGCGCTCGCGCTTCTCCTCGTCGAGGTCGCGCAGGCTCGTGGGTTGGCTGGCGGCCACGCTGATGACCTTTACCCCTGCCGTGGGCAGGCACACGATGGTCACGATGAGCATGAGAAAGCCAATGGTCATGGCGACCTTGGGCTTGTCGAGCGGGGCCCACACAATCCACCGCACGATGATGTAAGCCAGCGCCGCGCCCGCGCAGGTCATGGCGCGGATGATGCAGAAGGTCCGTGCGCCGTGGTCTTGCGCGTTTCGTACCGTGCACACGTGGATGACCCAGCACATGAGGTCGGCCAGCAGAAGGCCTACAAACGTCAGGCATACGCCCAGGTCATCGAGGTAACCAGCGTTGCTCTCGGGCAAGAACTCGAGCAAGATAGACAGGGCGCATAAGGGTACGCACACGCGGCAGATGAGGTCGTAGCCGAT
>Ga0129314_1001339_pt1 | contig 17668 bp, 17 predicted proteins | sample O1111metagenome_FD_94431 | JGI IMG/M metagenome (GOLD analysis project Ga0129314, IMG submission 94431) | Orangutan individual fecal microbial communities from fecal samples from Wisconsin, USA - O1111 metagenome | ecosystem: Host-associated > Mammals > Digestive system > Large intestine > Fecal... | reverse complement strand
CGGCGACTCGCTGACCGCCGACATCGCCGGCGGCAAAAACGCGGGCATGAAAACGATCTGGTACAACCACGCACACCGCCCCGTTCCGGAGCATTGCGCAGCCGACCAGATCGTCGATTCGCTTTCTCAAATTAAAGATCTTCTCTGACTCAGGCGATCATTTCCGCGCCGACGCTGTATTCCCAGCCGTTGCCGCTGCGGGACGCCGCGCAGTTCGTAAAAGAATACGCGCCGAGCGGCGAGCGCCACTTTTCAGCGCTGAAGCAGACGGCCGCGCCGTTCTCCTGCGTCTCTTCCGGCGCAACGGTGAAGAGCAGGCCTTCCAGGAAGGAATACGCCGTGCTGCCGTCTTCAAGCTTCTCGGCGGCAAGATAGCCCTGCTCCCGCAGTTCATCGAACGTCAGCGTCAGCCCCTGCACGCCATGCTTTTGCGCGAAGACATAGGCGATCGCCGCCTTTTCACCCGCGGTCAATCCGCCGGGCGCCTTGCTCAGATCCACGCTCACGATCTCCGCGCCGTCGTTGAGCCCATCGTCCGTGTTCCACAGGTCTTCCAGCACCTGCAAATAAAGGCCGCAGAGATCGTACACGCCATCGTCCGTTTCGCGCGTAAACGACACGGCCACCACCTGCGAAAACTGCGCGGGATAGGTCTCCTGCACGCCGCCGGTGTACCACACCTCGGCGCTCATGCCGCTCTCGATCCCGGAAGCGTCCATACTGCTGCCGTTAAGATAGAGCGTCATGCCTTCGAGCGGCAGGGTGTAGAGCTCCGTCTCCCCCGCCAGAACGAGCGTGCCGTCCGACGCATCGCCCACCACGCGCAGCGTCATCGTGTCCGCGCCCGCGTGCTGCGGCTCCAAGTCGACGTCATCGTTTTCGTCCTCCCGGCCGCCCTTCGTGCAGGCGAGGAACGCCGCCGTCACGGCGACAAGCATCATCAATGCAAGCAGTCTTTTCAAGGTTTCCGCTTCCTTTCCGCTTTGTGATCGTTTTCTTTGACGCAAGCGGTGCGGCAAAAGTTCCCGATTTTTCCCCACATTTTCTTTTTTGTGAAACTCTCCGTTTTTCTTGACGAATCGTCAAAAAACGGGTACACTATTTGTTCAGGAATAACAAGATATCAAGGAGGTGCCAACATGGCAGCATCTTTTATCGATAAGGCACGCATCTTCTGCCGCGCCGGCAAGGGCGGCAACGGCGCGGTGGCGTTCCACCGCGAAAAGTATGTCTCCGCGGGCGGTCCCGACGGCGGCGACGGCGGCAACGGCGGCAACATTGTCCTTGTGGTCGACGACAATATGTCGACGCTGATGGACTTCCGCTACAAGCGCAAATACGTCGCCGACAACGGCATGGACGGTCAGGGCGCGCGCAAGTTCGGCAAGCAGGGCAAGGATCTCACGATCCGCGTCCCCCGCGGCACCGTCGTGCGCGACGCAGAGTCGAACGAGATCATCAAGGACATGTCCGACTCCGAGCCGTTCATCCTCTGCCGCGGCGGCAAGGGCGGCTGGGGCAACGCCCACTTCGCAACGCCGACCCGCCAGGCGCCGCGCTTTGCAAAGTCCGGTCTTGAGGGTGAGGAGCACGACGTTGTGCTCGAGCTGAAGCTCCTCGCGGACGTCGGTCTCATCGGCTTCCCGAACGTCGGCAAGTCGACGCTTCTCTCCGTCGTATCCAAGGCGCGCCCCAAGATCGCAAACTATCACTTCACCACGCTCTACCCCAACCTCGGCGTCGTGTATGTAGACGAGGGCGTTTCCTTCGTCATGGCCGACATTCCCGGCATCATCGAGGGTGCGGCCGAGGGCGCAGGCCTCGGCCACGACTTCCTGCGCCACATCGACCGCTGCCGCCTGCTCGTCCACGTCGTCGACGTTTCCGGCAGCGAGGGGCGCGACCCCGTTGCGGACTTTGACGCGATCAACGCAGAGCTTTCACAGTATTCCCCCGAGCTTGCCGCCCGCCCGCAGATCGTCGTCGCCAACAAGACCGACATCATGGAGGACGAGAGCCTGCTCGAGGCCCTGCGCGCGCACGTCGAGCCGCTGGGCTACCCTCTCTTTGCCCTTTCCGCCGCATCCCACACCGGCACGCGCGAGCTTGTGCTCAAGATCGCCGAAAAGCTTGCAACGCTGCCGCCCGTCACGGTCTACGAGCCGGAATATGTCCCCAAGCCCGTCAAGATCGACGCGAGCGAGCCGCTCAAGATCACCGTCGAGGATAACACCTACATCGTCGAGGGCAAGTGGCTTGAAAGACTCATGAGCAATGTCAACTTCGGCGACTACGAGAGCCGGATGTTCTTCGACAAGATGCTGCGTGAGAACGGCGTTTTCCAGCAGCTTGAGGAGCTCGGCATCAAGGATGGCGACATCGTCAGCATGTACGAGCTGGAATTCGAGTATCAGCACTAAATTCTACCCGTGGGAGATGATCTCATGTCCGTCAGTCTGTGCGAGGACTGCGTTTATTACAGCTACGACGAGGAATCCGACAGCTACTACTGTGACCAGCAACTCGATGAGGACGAGATGGCCTATTTCCTGCGCGGCAAGCTGACCGCCTGCCCCTTCTACCATCCGGGTCAGAGCGACTACTACCTCGCGGGAAAGCAGTAATGAAGCTGTCCGCCCAAGCGCTGCAAAAATAAAGACGCCCCTGCCGGGACTCACCCCGGCAGGGGCGCTTTGCTTCCTGCTGCGCTCGGACGCAGAGTCGAGATCTTTCTTTTCCTATTGCCTATCTTCAAAAAGCATTTATAATAAAATATCATACGCCGCGAGAGGTGCTTTATGAAATTTCTCCATTTATCCGACCTGCACATCGGCAAGCGGGTCAATGAAGTTTCCATGCTGGACGATCAATCTGATATCCTCAGGCAGATTCTGGAACTCGCCGACGCGGAGCGGCCCGACGCCGTTTTGCTCGCGGGCGACATCTACGACAAGAGCGTTCCCTCCAACGAGGCCGTCGCGCTGTTCGACGATTTTCTTGTGCAGCTTGCCGCGCGCCGTCTTCCGGTGCTGCTGATCAGCGGCAACCACGACAGCCCTGAGCGTCTCGCCTTCGGCGCGCGCCTGCTGGACGCGAGCGGGATCTACATCTCCCCCGTCTATCATGGCGATATCCGGCCCGTCACGCTGACGGACGCGGACGGGCCCGTGCGATTCTGGCTGCTGCCATTCATCAAGCCCGCGCAGGTGAAGCGCTTTTTCCCGGAAGAAGCCATCGAAAGCTACACCGACGCCTGCCGCGCCGCCATCGCGCATCTGCCCATCGACCCTGCCGAGCGAAACGTCCTTGTCACGCACCAGTTTGTGACGGGCGCCGCCACCTGCGAATCCGAAGAGCTCAGCGCCGGCGGCGCAGACAATGTGGACGCTTCGGTTTTTGATGTCTTCGACTACGTTGCGCTCGGGCACATCCACAGCCCGCAGAACATTGGCTCGCCCCGCATCCGCTACTGCGGAACGCCGCTCAAATACTCCTTTTCCGAGGTGGGGCACCACAAGAGTGTCACCATTGTCACCCTCGGCAAAAAAGGTAACCTCACGCTTCGTCTTTCCCCCCTCGTCCCGCGCCGCGACCTGCGCGAGATCCGCGGCAGCTTTGCAGAGCTGACAAAAAAATCCTTCTACGAGTGCTGCTCTACGGAGGATTATCTCCATGTCATCCTCACGGACGAGGAGGACATCCCCGAAGCGGTCGGCAGGCTGCGCCTGATCTACCCCAACCTGATGAAGCTCAGCTATGACAACACCCGCACCCGCAGCGAGAACATCATCGACGCGGCTGCCGACGTGCAGCGGAAAACGCCGCTGGAGCTGTTTGCTGAGCTTTACGAGGCGCAGAACAACCAGCCGATGAGCGGCGAGCAGCGCGCATTCGCGCAGGAACTGATCGAATCCATTTGGGAGGAACGGCCATGAGACCGCTGAAACTGACGATTTCGGGCTTTGGCCCCTACGCCGGTGTGCAGGAGCTGGACTTTGAGCGCCTCGGGCGCAGCGGGCTCTATCTCATCACCGGCGATACCGGCGCCGGCAAGACGACCATTTTCGACGCCATCACCTTCGCGCTCTTCGGCGAGGCCAGCGGCGACAGCCGCGAGCCCGCAATGCTCCGCTCCAAATACGCAAAGGCGGAAACGCCGACCTATGTGGAGCTGACGTTTGCCTACAACGGCAGCACCTACACCGTAAGGCGGAATCCCGCGTATGAACGCGCCAAAACGCGCGGCACGGGGATGACGGCGCAGGCCGCAGACGCACAGCTGACAAAGCCGGACGGCAGCACCGTCACAAAGCTCAAGGAGGTGGATCGGGCCATTCGCGAGATCATCGGCCTGAGCAGGGAGCAGTTCTCGCAGGTCTGCATGATCTCGCAGGGTGATTTCCGCCGCCTGCTGCAAGCCAACACGGACGAGCGGAAAAAGATCTTCACCGACATCTTCGGAACGGGGCTGTACGCAAGCCTACAAGCGCGGCTGAAAGCAGAATCCGCAGAGCTGGAACGAAAGAGCGACGACGCGCGCCGCAGCATCCGTCAGTATGCCGGCGGCATGGTCTGCTCCGACGATTCCGCTCTCTGCGCGCAGGTGCAGCGAGCCAGGGACGGTACGCTCCCCACCGACGAGCTGGATGCACTCTTCGCGGGCGTTCTAAAAGAGGACGGCGCGCTGCTGCAAGCGCAGAATGCGCAGGCCGCTGAGGTGCAGCAGGCGATCTTGACGCTTGAAAAGCAAAAGGCGGTGGCCGAGACCTATCAGGCCGCCAGAAAAACGCTGGCCCAGCGAACCGCCGACGAAGAGCGGCAGGCGCTTGTCTGGTCAGCCGCCCAGAGTACGCTGAAAGAGGCGGACGCAGCGCAGAAGCGCGAACGCCCGCAGCTTCTTGATGAGATCGCGCTCATGCGCCAGCTCCTTCCTTCCTACGATGAGCTGGACAAAAAGGAGTCCGTGCGCCGCAAGCAGGAATTGCTGCGTGAAAAAGCGGCGCGCGAAAGAAATGCGCTCGCGCAAAAAGCGCAGGCATTGTCAGAAGCGCTTACAGCGCGCAGGAGCGGGCAGAAAGCACTGGAATCCTGCGGCGTGAAAAAAGCCGAGCGCGAGGCGTTGCTGCAAAAGAGCAGCGACCGCCAGAGTGCTCTGCGCACACTGCTCTCCGATTTTGAAGTCTACCGCGCGCAGAGCGCCCTGCTGCTGCAAAAGCAGGAGGTATATCAAACGCGCGCCGCAGCTGCGGCCGCGCTGCTCGGAACATCGCTTCAGATACAGCAGGAATTCTTAGACGCACAGGCGGGCATCATCGCCGGGACACTGCGCCCCGGCCTCCCCTGCCCCGTCTGCGGCGCCATCGAGCACCCCCGCCCCGCCTTGCTCGCCGCGCACGCACCGACGGAGGATGACGTCAAGCGCGCCAAGAGCGCCTACGAACGCGCACAGGCCGAGGCCGAGGAAGCAAGCCGGGCCGCCGCCGCGCAGAAGGGCAGTGTGGACGAAATGGCGCGCTCGCTCCAGGGAAGGCTCACCGCTCTGCTGCCGGATACGGCAGCAGAGCAGGCCGAGCAGGCCGCGCGCTCGCAGCTCGCGGAGCTCGACCGGCAGATCGCCGCGCTCACTGGCGAAGTACAGGCGCTGCAGGCCGGCATCGAGAGAAAGCGCAGGCTGGATGAGGAGATCCCCGCGCAGGAGGACGCGCTGCGCCGCTTAGAGAATGACAGCATCGCCGCCGACAAACGGTCGGAACGGCTCTGCGCTGAGATCGACGCGCTGTCCGCCCGGATCGCCGAGCTGCGAAGTACGCTCACATTTGCTGACAGCTCGGCCGCGGAGCAGGAGATCTCACGTTTGCAGCATAGAGCAGACGCTCTCGAACAGGCAGCAGCTGCTGCCCAAGAGCGGGAAAAGGCCGCGCTGACTGCGCTGACCGCCACACGCGCGGAGATCGGGCAGCTAAAAGAGCAGCTTGCAAACGCTGCGGACACCGATCCGGCCGCGCTCGCTGCGCAGATCGACGAGCAAAATGCGCTCAAGGACGCAGCCGACCGGCAGCTCCGCGCCATCCACACAAGGCTCAGCACCAACGAAAGCGCGCGAAAGGGCGTTTCGAAGCAGAGTGCGGCGCTGGCAGCACTGGAACAGCGCTGCGCATGGGTCAGCGCGCTGTCAAGAACGGCTAACGGCGGCCTCAGGGACAAGGCGAAGATCGATCTTGAGACCTACGTCCAGACGACGTATTTTGACCGCATTCTGTGCCGTGCCAATCTCCGCCTGCAAAAGATGTCCGGCGGACAGTATGATCTCAAGCGCCGCCGGAACGCGGACAATAAGCAGAGCAAAAGCGGTCTGGAGCTTGATATCGTCGACCACGTCAATGCGACCGAACGCAGCGTCAACACCCTTTCGGGCGGCGAAGCATTTCTGGCGTCGCTCGCGCTGGCGCTCGGTCTGTCGGACGAGGTGCAGATGTCCACCGGCATTCATCTCGATACGCTCTTTGTTGACGAAGGCTTCGGCTCGCTGGACTCCGAGGCCTTGCGCAAGGCCTATCAGACGCTCGCCGGGCTGACGGAGGGCAACCGTCTCGTCGGCATCATCTCGCATGTAGCGGAGCTCAAAGAGCGCATTGACCGCCAGATCGTGGTCTGCAAGGGGGCGGACGGCAGCAGCCGCGCCGAGATCGTCTGCTGAGTCGCCCCATTCAAAAAGAGGCAGGAAGCGCCTGCCAAGCACAAGCTATTATCCGATGAACAATCGGCAGAAAGGAAGCTCCATTATGAACCAGGAACACTATTCGATCCTCTACAGCAGCATGACCGGCAACACCAAACTGCTCGCCGACACGATTCGCGCAGCGCTGCCGGAAGAAAAGTGCGACTACTTCGGCGTCTGCGACGGCGCCGAGGCAAAATCAGACCTTCTGTACGTCGGCTTCTGGACGGACAAGGGAAACGCGGATGCCGCCGCGCTTTCGCTGCTTGCAAAGCTGAAAAATAAAAAGCTCTTTCTCTTCGGCACGGCGGGCTTCGGCGTCAGCGAGGCGTATTTCAGGAAGGTTCTCGACCGTGTCCGCCAGAGCATCGACGCAAGCAATACCATCGTGGGGGAATATATGTGCCAAGGCAAAATGCCGCAGGCGGTGAAGGAGCGCTATCTCAAGATGAAGGAGCAGCCCGAGCACCCGGCAAATCTTGATATGCTGATCGAAAATTTCGACCGCGCCCTGCCGCATCCGGACGCGGCGGATCTTGAGAAGCTCCGCTCGGCCATCCTGAACTGATCGTACAGGTGAAAAAATCCGACGCACAAACGGCGTCGGATTTTTATTTTACTTGCACTCCTGCTTCATGGCGCGGTAGCCGATCAGCACCGTCCACACATAGGCGCAGGTCTTGGGGATCATCAGCATGCCGATCATGGGGATCGTATCCGCCCACAGCACCACGGGGATATAGAAGCCAAAGCTCAGCACGATGGTCAACCACATCCAGCGGAAGGCGCTGTCGCTCTCCTTGGCGCTGCGGTAGAAGAGCACGATGATGAGAAGCCCCAGAAGAGCGAAGGGAATATTGCGGTAAATGCCCCAGGAAAGCGGGGAGGCGGCGCTCAGCCACTGGTTCTGCGGCATCATGCAGAGGATGACGCGCGCGGCGGCAAGGCCGTACACGGCGGCGGTCAGGCCCGTCTTGCCCTTGATCTCATAGCGCTTGCGCCACACATAATAGAGCAGCACATAGAAGACCGTCATTGTGATCGAGGTGATCCACTTGCCAAGGCCGAGGGGAACGGTGTAGTTCTCAAGACCCGTGGTGCACAGCGCCAGCGCGCGGGGAACGAGATGGAACGAGTCGCCCGCACCAAGCACGACCGCCATCAGGCCGAAGAGCTTGAACTGAGCGTTGCCGCGGCTCCCGCGGATCATCAGAATGCCGATGGTGATGACTGAGATGAGATAAACAGCATCAAAAAGTGTTTCAACGATTGCCTGCATAGATAGTTTTCCTCTTTTCCTGAATGATTCGTTGCTTTTGGCAGCGACGGAGACCGCCTTGCCGAAGTTGCAGCCAAACAGCAGCCCCGCCAGCAGAAGCGATGCGCCGAGACCGGTGTAGAAAAATGCGATGAAGCGCTCGGGCGCGAGCCCGCTTGACCGCAGCGTAATGCCGCCGCTCATCATCACCGCCATGATCGCAAAGGACTTGAGGTCAAAAAACTTGAGGAAGAAGTGGCGCTCCTCCTCGTAGGCGCGGATGCGCGCAGTGTGCTTTTTGACAGGCTTGTCGAAAATGAACTTCTGGAAGACGGCAAAGACCACTGCCGACAGCAGATAGTTGACAAGCGCGCGGTAGGCGGGATAGGCCGAGAGTCCGATGCGAAGATTGTTGAAGCCTGCTGCGCTCCACACAAGGCACGCAAGGAGCAGCAGCGTATTTCTCTTTACCAATGTAAGTTCCCTCCTTTTAGTGAACATCGTTCAATTTGCGGGATATAAAATTCCCACGCCGCGGTGGGAATTTTATTTTAATAAAGCGTTCTGCGCACGATCTCCAGCACGGCAGAGGGGTCATAATCCTGCCGCAGCAGCGCCGAGAGCATCTGAGAAAAGAGTACGCCGGCAAATTTTTCCGCCGTGAAGCGCTCGTTGAAAGCATCCTTTCGGATGTTCTCATCCTGCTTCAAAACCGTGCAGAGGCCTTCAAAAATGTGCTGCCAGGTCTGCTGCATCCGCCGCTTTCCGTCGTCCTTCTCCTCTCGCATAAAGCCGAGAGAATGGAGGGTGAAAAAGCCCGGATAGCGCTCACAGCCGTAGGCCATTCGCGCATAGATCCACGTGATACACTCCTGCACATCGTGAAAAACGGCGTCATCCTCCGGGCGGTGGAAGATCTCGCACCAGACGCTTTCTACCGTCGCGCCGATCAGGTCCGACTTGGAGCTAAAATAGTTGTAGATCGAGCCGACCGATACGCCGCACGCCGCCGCAACGGAGCGGATGCTCACCGCGGACCAGCCCTGCTGCCGGATCAATTCCCGGCTGGCCCTCAGGATCTCATCTTTAGATGTTACGACCGTATTCATGCGTTTCCCTCTCAATATGAACATTGTTCAATATCATTATACGGAAACAGAGCCGTTTGTCAAGAGGCTTACAATATTTTCTTGCAGCGCAGGCGGAATGTATGGGAAAGCGCGGCTTGACAATCCGGCGCGAAGTATTATAATCGGTATATACCGAAAACAAAGGAGGTGCAGCCATGCCGAGACCAGCACGCAGCCGCAGGATCTGCGCCGAGCCGCAGGTCAAAGCCTTCTCGCCCGACAGTCCCGTATGCCGCGAGCCGATCCTGCTGACGCTGGACGAATACGAGGTCATTCGCCTCGTTGACCTACAGCAGCGGACGCACGAGCAGTGCGCCGCGCAGATGGACATTTCCCGCTCGACCGTGCAGGAGATCTACGAGAGCGCGCGGCGCAAGCTCGCCGCCTGCCTCGTCCACGGGAAGCCTCTGCGCATCGGCGGCGGAAACTGCCGCATCTGCGGCGGACAGGAGCGGCAGGGCTGTATCCCCGCTTGCAGCAAATGCGAACACAAATATAAAGGAGAAGTTACCATGAAAATCGCAGTTACCTATGAAAACGGCATGATCTTCCAGCACTTTGGCCACACGGCGCAGTTCAAGCTCTACGACGTATCGGACGGCAAGATCGTCCGCGCAGAGGTGGTCGATACCAACGGCAGCGGTCACGGCGCACTGGCGGGCTTTCTGATGCAGCGCGGCGTGGACACTCTGATCTGCGGCGGCATCGGCGGCGGCGCGCAGGCCGCGCTGGCAGAGGCGGGCATCAAGCTCTACGGCGGCGTCAGCGGCGAGGCGGACGCGGCGGTCGCGGCGCTGCTGGTCGGAAACCTCGGCTACGATCCTAACGTCCACTGCGACCACCACGACCACGAGCACGGCGAAGGCGACCACAACTGCGGCGACCATGGCTGCGGTCATCACAACTGCCACTGATATAGGAAATAGGCTGGAGCAGCTTTCCTTCTGATCCTCGCTGAGCGGGCGGGAGCAGGACATGGCGCAGCGCGATCACACTGCTGGACAGGGACGCCCTGAGCGATCTCAGATAGCAGCATGGCCGCTGCGAGTGTGGTCAAGGCCGCTTTCCACAGCAAAAATCGTGCTGCCCAACGAAAATAGATAAAATAGGAGGAAGGGCGTTTACCCCCCTTCCTCCTATTCATTCTACGCCTCGTTGAGATCTTTATAATCTCCGTCTTCATGTAAGTCTTCCAAATCGTCGTAGTCCTCTCGCAGGCCGGAACCGCTGCCGGGGACGGTATCGGGTATCTCCTCCGTGTTTTCCTGTTTCGCCGCCTCGCGGCTGCGCGCGGCACACAGCGCTTCAAAATCCTGATAGGGGATTTCCGTCCAGCAGCGCCATGAACTGCGCCGCCAAAGTCGGCCGCACCAGTTCCGAGGCCATGTCGATCAGATGGTACTGCTCCTCACCCACATAGGCGCTCTGAAAGACGAGATGCGATAGCTTTTTGTCCCGCTGCAATTCGTCCAGAAGCTCTGGGGAAAGGTCATCCATTCCGCAGGGACAGCAGCTGTGCAGCAGCCATCTCGCCTCCCGCAGAGCTTTCAACCGGCTCCGCGCCGCGTACAGCAGCGCGCTCCACATGGCGATGCCCTCGCGGTGATCTTCACCGCAGGCCCGCTCGAGGACCTCCACCACACCCATGGAGGAAAGCTCCTCACGATCTCGGGGCGTCTCGGCAGGTTGCCGCAGTCACAGCAGTAACCGCACTCCCACGAGTCCTTTCTGACCATCACGGGAGCGCCTCAGGTCGGACAGCGCATACCTCTCACCAGCTCTTCTTTTTATGCCGCGCCAAAATATTCCTGCATGTTGTCTTCAGCATAACCACACGGAATCGAATTGTCAACAATTCCGACGCAAAGACCGCTTTCTAATATAGGGAGACGGGATAGCAGCCAAGGCCAAAGCGTTCGCCGTTAGAAAAGCTGTTAGAAATGTTAGTAAATCTGTTAGTAGAACGCAAAAAATAACACTGCCTTTTGACCTCTAAAAGTCAAAAAACAGTGTCGTATCAATGGTGCGCGAGGCGGGACTTGAACCCGCACGCCCGTAATGAGCACTAGAACCTGAATCTAGCGAGTCTGCCAATTCCACCACTCGCGCAAATATGAGATTAAAAAAGATGGTGCGGATGGCGGGACTTGAACCCGCACGTCCATACGAACACTAGCACCTCAAGCTAGCCTGTCTGCCAATTCCAGCACACCCGCATATTCATCTTTTCAAGCGGCTGTCTCTCAACGACCGCTAGGCTATTATAAGCCCAGAAGTGGCCAAATGTCAACCTTTTTTTGCAAGAAAAAGCAAAAATTTTTGCCGTGCAAAAAGCGCCGGAAAAGCACGGTTTTCCCGAACTTTTCCGGCATCTTTTTTCTCAAATTTGCGCGAGCGTCTCCCCCACCGCACCGGTGATGACAAGATCCGCGCCAAGGCCGCGGTCAAGCGGCGTCTTGTTGATGACGACGAGCTTGTGCCCGCGGTAATAGCGCACAAGCCCCGCCGCGGGATAGACCGCGAGCGACGTGCCCGCGATGATGAGCACGTCCGCTTGCGCAATGTACTCGACGGCGCGCAAAAGCGTCCTTTCGTCGAGCCCTTCCTCATAAAGCACCACGTCGGGCTTGACCCGTCCGCCGCAGGTGCAGCGCGGCACGCCGGTCGAGTTCTTAATATAACTCGCGTCGTAGAACTTTCCACATTTCTCGCAGTAGTTGCGAAGCGTGCTGCCGTGCAGCTCGAGGACATTTTTGCTGCCGGCCGCCTGATGCAGCCCGTCAATATTCTGCGTGATGACGACCTTCAGCTTCCCCTCGCGCTCCCATTCGGCAAGCTTCAAGTGCGCGGCATTCGGCTTTGCACCCTCGCAGAGGAGCTTTGCGCGGTAAAAGGCGAAAAACTTCTCGGGATAGCGCTCATAATAGGTGTGGCTCAGGATCGTCTCAGGCGGGTCATCCCACTGCTGGTGGTACAGCCCGTCCACGCTGCGGAAATCCGGGATGCCGCTCTCGGTCGATACCCCCGCTCCGCCGAAAAACACAATATTGTCCGAATGGTCGACAAGCTCCTTGAGCTTTCTGACTTCTTCCGTCATCGTTTCTCCTTTGGCGCGCGTGCGCTCACATCACATAGCTCTTGTCGATCTGCACCACGGCAAAATAATGCGGGTCCAGCTCGTGTACCGCCTTTTTGATCTTTTCCTCCGCTTCCCTGTCGCTCATCTTGCAGCGGTACGGCACCACCGCGTCGAAGATAACGTTCGTGTGCGTCGGCCCTGTGACCATGCGGAAGTCGTGGATGGAAATGTTTTCATCGATGCTGCGCACGAGCGCGGCGATCTTTTCATGCGCGGCGTTCACCGCCTCGTCGTTCGTCACGATGGGGTCCATGTGGATGACGGCCTCGCAGCCGAGGCGGTCGTGCAGTTCCTTTTCCACGTTGTCGATCTCGTCATGCAGAGCGAGAATGTCGCCGTGCGCGGGGACCTCGGCATGCAGCGAGATCATCACGCGGCCGGGGCCGTAGTCGTGCACGACAAGGTCATGGATGCCGCAGATGCTCTTATTCGCCATGACGATGTCGTGGATCTGCTGCACGAACTCCTCCGTCGGCGGCTGGCCAAGCAGGGGCGAGAGCGTGTCCTTCGCCGCCTGAAAGCCCGCCCACAGGATGAGCAGCGACACGACAAGGCCGCACCAGCCATCGATCTGCCAGTGCAGAAAATGCCCCGCGAGCGTTGCAAGCAGCACCGCCGTCGTCGCCGCGCAGTCGGAAAGGCTGTCCGCCGCCGTGGCCTGCATGGCGGCGGCGTTGAGCTTTTTGCCCACACCGTGATTGTAGCAGTACATATAGCACTTGGCGCAGATGGAGATAAGCAGGATCGACACCGTCAGCGCGCTGCACTCCACCGCCTCGGGGTGAAGGATCGCGCCCACCGCGTCGCGCAGCAGCTCAAAGCCCATGAGAAGGATGACGAGCGAGACGATGAGGCCCGAAATGTACTCGATACGGCCGTGGCCGAAGGGATGCTCGGTGTCCGGCTTCTGCCCGGCGAGGCGAAAGCCCAGCAGCGTCACGATGGACGCACCCGCGTCGGAGAGGTTGTTGAAGGCGTCCGCCGTGATGGCGACGGAGCCTGCGAGCGTGCCGGCGAGGAGCTTGAGCGCGAAGAGCAGCAGGTTGATGGCGATGCCCACCGCGCCGCAAAGCACGCCGTAGGCGCGCCGCACCTCCGGCGCAGTGATGTTCTGATAGTCTTTTATCAAATGCTTTGCAAGCAGTCCGATCATTGTTTTTTCCCTCACTCGCTCTTGATCTTGAGCTTCATGCGGCAGCACAGCCGGTCGAGATCCTCGTCCGTTGCCGCGGGGATGCGCAGCCGCGCGCCGCAGCGGCGGCACACAAGGTCCACATAGGTGCTGCGGATCTCCATGGTGTAGTCGCTGCTGCCGCAGCCGCAGGTGATGCCGTCCTTGCGCGCGGCGATCTCCTTGAGCTCGGAGAGCACCTCATACATGATAACGCTGTCAGCAAAGGCGGCGGGATTGTCGCCCTGCTCGCGCTCCTTGGCTGCCGCGAGGGAGAGCTGCTCCATTTCGTGCTCCACGGCGTAGTCCTCGCCGATGAAGCAGCAGAGCATCTTCGTCTCGGGGCAGGCAAGGCCGATGCCGCGCCCGTGCAGCAGCTTTTCCGCGCTGCACTCCGCCGTGTGCTCCTCACCGCACACGCCGCACGGCACGCGCAGGCGGAATTTGCTCTCGTCCGCCTCGATCTCAAGGCTCGACTGCCCGCATTCGCAGCTCACGACTGCGCCCGAGGCGCTCAGCGCGAAGACGCTCCGCTGCTGGATGACGCGCTTATGACACGCGGGGCAAAGATAGCCGATGGTACGCATTTCTTCTTTCATCCCGTTTTCCTCCCGGAAAGCAAAATCTTGCATGATAATTAGAATATTATACTGCATCCGCGCAAAAAAAGAAAGGGAGAAACCGCGCGTTTCTCCCTTTTCTTTTCTGTTTTTGCGTTTACGGCTTGACCGCGATGGCCTCGATCTCGACCAGCGCACCCTTGGGCAGCGCGCTGACCTGCATCGCGCAGCGTGCGGGGCAGTCGCCGCTGAAATACTTGGCGTAGACCTCGTTGACAACGGAGAAATCGCCGATATCGATCATAAAGACGGTCGTCTTGACAACGTCCTCCGCTTTGCAGCCTGCTGCCTCGAGCACGGCCAGCAGATTCTTGATACTCTGCTCCGCCTGCTCGGCGGTATTGTCGGAAACAAAAGCGCCGGTGGCGGGGTCGAGCGGGAGCTGGCCGGAGACGAAGACAAAGCCGTTCGCCTCGATGGCCTGAGAGTAAGGGCCGACAGCGCCGGGCGCGGAAGTAGTAGCGATCACACGTTTCACAGGAATATCCTCCTCCTTTAATATATATTTATCATATCATTTTGTGCATATCGCGTCAAGTGCTCATATTTTTGGAAAAGCTGCGGAAACTAAGGCCGATTTTAGTGATTCAGTTGAAGTTAGAAAGGATGGCTGCCATGTCTTGCATGACCGGCGCGCAGACGCGCTGCCTGCGCAACGCCCCCTCCGTGCTCTCTTTTGCCGCCGTCGGCGGGCGCTTTGAAGGCGAGGGCCCGCTGCGCGACTATTTCGACGAGCTGAGCGAAGACCACTTTTTCGGCGAAAAAACATGGGAAAAAGGTGAGAGCGCCATGCAGCGCCGCGCGCTTTTCCACGCGCTTGAAAAGGCCGCACTGCGCGAGCGCGACCTCGACCTCATCTTTGCGGGGGATCTTCTCAACCAATGCACTGGCTCGTCGTTCGCCCTGCGCGGCAGCCGCATCCCCTTCTACGGCGTCTACGGCGCGTGCTCCACGATGGGCGAAAGCCTGTCGCTCGCCGCGATCATGGTCGACGGCGGCTACGCCGAGCGCGCCGCCGCGCTCACGTCCTCGCACTTCTGCACCGCCGAGCGGCAGTATCGTATGCCCGTGCCCTACGGCTCGCAGCGCACGCCCACCGCGCAGTGGACGGCGACGGGCAGCGGCTGCTGCATCCTCTCCCGCGAGGGCGAGGGGCCGTATCTCACGCACGTCACGGCCGGCAGGATCGTTGACAAGGGCGTGACCGACGCGAACAACATGGGCGCTGCGATGGCGCCTGCGGCCTACGATACGCTCTGCGCGCTCTTCCGCGACACGCAGACGGTGCCTGAGGACTACGACCTCATCGTGACAGGCGATCTCGGTAAGCTCGGGCACCGCATCGTCGCCGATTTTTTTGCGCGCGACGGCATTTCCCTCGGCGAGCGCTTCACCGACTGCGGGCTGCTGCTCTACGATATCGATGCGCAGGACATGCACTGCGGGGGCAGCGGCTGCGGCTGCTCGGCAAGCGTTTTCTGCGGCTATCTTCTGCGCGGGATGCGCGAGGGGAGATGGCAGCGCATCATCTTCGCGCCAACGGGCGCGCTGCTCTCCCCCACCTCGACCTTTCAGGGCGAGAGCATCCCCGGCATCTGCCACGCGCTCGTACTGTCCAGCCGGAAGGAGGGATGACGGATGGACTATTTGAACGCCTTTCTCTGCGGCGGCATCCTCTGCGCCATCGGTCAGCTCCTCATCGACCGAACGCCCCTCACCCCCGCGCGCATTTTGACGGGATATGTCGTCTGCGGCGTTTTCCTCACAGCCCTTGGCATTTACGAGCCCATCGTCCGCTGGGGCGGCGCGGGCGCAACCGTGCCGCTGCTGGGCTTTGGCTATTCACTCGCCCGCGGCGTTGAAAAGGCCGTGCGCGAGCAGGGCTGGCTCGGCGTGATGACCGGCGGTCTCAGTGCAACTGCCGGCGGCATCGCCGCGGCGGTCGTCTTCGCGGTGCTGATGGCGCTTCTTTTCAAGCCCGGTGACAAGCGGTAAAAAATCAGGGAGAGGGCGAAAAGCCCTCTCCCTATGTCATATCATTACGATGCCCGCAGGCCGCTGCTCTCGATCTGTTCGAGCGTCATCACCTTGTCGTGCAGGATGGGCTTCCACTCCACCTTTGCAAAAAGCGAGACGATGCAGATGGGCACATACGTCAGCATGAAGACCGGGAAGGTGAAGGTGTAGAGCACCTTCTTCCACGCTGCGCAGCGAATCTTCCTCCACTCTGTCACAGTCGTGATCACACCGAGGACAAAAAGCGTCATATAAAGGCTCGCCACCGTCTGTAATACAGAGATACCCAGTGCGGCCATCGAGCCGCCGTTTGTCACGTTCGTGATCGCCGCGCCGACATTCACTGCAAGGCTCACCCCCGTCAGCACTGCTGCGGGCATGATATTCATCGTCATGTCGTAGCAGGAGAAGCTGCCGTGTGCAATGCCGGAGAAGAGCTGCACGGCATACTTGCAAAAGACCTGCAAATAGCCCTTCGACCAGCGCATCCGCTGCCGCCAGGACTGGGCAAAGCTCGTGGGCTGCTCGTCGTAGAGCACCGCGCCCGCCGCGTAGCCGACCTTGTGCCCGCGCACGACGTTGTCGATGGTAAACTCAATGTCCTCGGTCAGCAGGAAGAAGTTCCAGCCGCCGCACTCGCGCAGCACCGTGTCAGAAAAGAGAAAGCCCGTTCCGGAGACGGCGCAGCTGCTGCCAAGGCGCATCCTCGCGTTGTTGAGATACTGCGCCTCGCGCAGAAACCACAGCGCATAGCCTGCGGAGATCCAGTTGTCGCCGTAGTTTTTGGAGTTTCTGTAGCAGGTCACGATCTCGTAGCCGCTCGAATAGACCTTCTCGATTTCAGAGATGAAGTTCGGGTCGAGCACATTGTCCGCGTCCAGCACAAGATAGGCGTCGTAATGCTTGTGGCCTGGGCGCTTGATGCGGCGCAAAAGCTCATTGAGCACATAGCCCTTGCCCACCTGCTCGGTGTTGAAACGCTCAAAAACAGTCGCGCCGTGCGCGCGGGCAACGCCTGCCGTGTCGTCCGTGCAATTGTCCGCACCCACGAAAACGTCCACACGGTCCATCGGGTAGCTCTGTGCACGGATGCTGTCGAGCAGCTGACCGATGACGTTTTCCTCGTTGCGCGCCGCGATGAGTACGGCGATGCGGTGATACTCATTGCGGCCCGCGAATTTCTTTCGCCGCAGCAGCGCCACCGCCACATAATAAAACTGATAGGAATAGCAGATGAAAAAGAGCGCCATGATGACGGCGTTGATCGTTTCTACAGTACGCATAGCATGATCTCCTCAGCAGCCGCAGCACAAGGCGCGCGGCGTCGTTTTTCTCTTTGGAAGCTGAGTATGTTATATCATGCCTTCTTTGCGATTCTATGATGGAAATCCTTAATAAGTTTCTAAGGAATTCCTTTGATATCTTAAAGAGCCGCAGTTTTCGAATCTCTTGGCAATGCAACGCAGAAAAGGTAAAAAAAGAAGACGCTCATCTGAGTGTCTTCTTTTTGTGTTGGCGCTACCTATCTTCCCGGGCCGTCTCCAGCCAAGTATTGTGGGCAGAAGCGAGCTTAACTTCCGTGTTCGGGATGGGAACGGGTGGACCCTCGCCCTAAT
>Ga0129314_1001338_pt1 | contig 17684 bp, 19 predicted proteins | sample O1111metagenome_FD_94431 | JGI IMG/M metagenome (GOLD analysis project Ga0129314, IMG submission 94431) | Orangutan individual fecal microbial communities from fecal samples from Wisconsin, USA - O1111 metagenome | ecosystem: Host-associated > Mammals > Digestive system > Large intestine > Fecal... | reverse complement strand
TTTCAAGGATGAAGATTGAGAAGATCGAACGATCGAAACATAAGCAGGAGCGCGTTCTCGTGTATCTGGAGGGGGGAGACCTCCTCCGGATCACCGAGAGCGAGCTTCTGCGTTTCGGTTTATCGATAGGGCTGGACATTGACGATGGGACTGTGGTAGAATTGCAGCAGTCCGGCGCGCGGAGCGAAACGCGCGTGCGCGCGGCGAATATGATCTCAGCGCGTCCGCTCTCGCGCAGAGAGCTTGTCAAAAGGCTCCGGGAGAAGGGTGCATTGGAGTCCGACGCGGAAGCGGCGGCGGACTGGCTCGAGGAGATCGGCGCGCTCAACGACGCGGACTATGCTTCAATGCTCGTGCGGCATTATGGCGGCATGGGCTACGGCGAGGCAAAGATCCGCGACGAGCTTTACCGGCGCGGCGTCGGGCGCGAGCTGTGGGAGGATGCGCTTGCCGCCTCACCCGACGCGCAGGAGACCATCGCGCGCGTGATCGCGCAGAAGACGAAGGGACGCGCGCTCGACGAAAAGGGCAGAAAGCGCCTATCCGACATGCTGCTGCGCCGGGGCTTTGCCTGGCGCGATGTGCGCGCGGCGCTCGCCGCATACGGCGAAAATGCGACGGAATTCGATTACGACGAGTGATCGTTCGACGATATTTTACAAATAGGAGAGGTTTTATGCCTTATCAGGTTTTCTTCATTTCCCTTGGCTGTGCCAAAAATCAGGTCAACTGCGAGCAGATGATGGCAACGGTGCAGCACGCGGGACACGACATCGTCTCCTCGCCCGAGGGGGCGGACGTGGCCGTGGTCAACACCTGCGGCTTTCTTGCCTCGGCCTGCGAGGAGGCCATCGACAATATCCTTGAGATGGCGGCGCTCAAGGCGGAGGGCAAGCTCAAAAAGATCATCGTGACCGGCTGCATGGCGCAGCGCTACAAGGACGATGTGCTCCATGAGCTGCCCGAGGTGGACGCGGTGCTCGGCACCGGCAGCTACGGCGACATTGCCCTTGCCGTCGACGAGGTGATGGGCGCTCAGGCGCTGCGCCCCTGTCACATGGGCGATATCCACCACTGCGAGCAGGGCGGCGCACGCATCCTCTCCACGCCGGCGTGGTATGCGTACCTGCGCATCGCCGAGGGCTGTGACAACTGCTGCGCCTACTGCATCATCCCGCGCCTGCGCGGGCGCTACCGCAGCCGCCCGATGGCGGAGCTTCTCGATGAGGCGAGCGAGCTTGCCTCCGCGGGCGTGAAGGAGCTTATCGTCATCGCTCAGGACATCACGCGCTACGGAATGGACTTAAACGGCGAGCATCAGCTGGCCGCTCTTCTGCGCGAGCTGTGCAAGCTCGATTTCCACTGGATCCGGCTCCACTATCTCTATCCCGACGATATCACCGATGAGCTCATCGATACCATCGCGCAGGAGGAGAAGATCGTGCCCTATCTCGATATCCCCATCCAGCACTGCAACGACGCCATTTTGAAGGCGATGAACCGCCGCGACACGAAGGAGAGCATCCGCAAGGCCTTCCGCGACCTGCGCGCGCGCATTCCCGGCCTTGTGCTGCGCACGTCCATCATCGCAGGACTACCCGGAGAGGGCGAGGCGGAGTTCGAGGAACTGTGCGACTTCTTGCGCGAGGAAAAGATCGAGCGCGCGGGCGTGTTCCCCTTCTCTCCCGAAGAGGGGACGAAGGCTGCAACGATGGAGCACGTTCCCGCCGAGGAGGCGCAGCGCCGTACGGAGCTTCTGGTCGATGTGCAGAGCGATATCATCGACGCATACAACGACTCCGTTCTCGGCGACGTGCGCGAGGTGCTGTGCGAGGGCTGGAGCGAGGAATCGCAGTCCTATGTCGGCCGCAGCTACGCCGAATCCGTGGACATTGACGGAAAGATTTACTTTTCCGCAAACCGTGATATAATGGCGGGTGAGTTCGTGAACGTCCGCCTGACCGGCACGATGGACGGCGAACTGACCGGCGAAGAAGCCGAATAAACATCAAGCCCTGCAAGACAGGAGGAAAGAGAGACAATGACAACTGCAAACAAGCTGACGATTCTGCGCATTGCGCTGATCCCCGTATTTTTGGTGGTGCTGTACCTCGATTTCGCGGGAGCGAGATGGTGGGCGCTCGCCATTTTCGCCGCCGCGTGTCTGACGGACTTTGCCGACGGCTACATTGCCCGCCACTACAACCAGATCACGAATTTCGGCAAGTTCATGGACCCGCTGGCGGACAAGATGCTCGTCATGGCGGCGATGTGCTATTTTGTCGAGTGCGGGCAGATGCCCGGCTGGTGCCTTGCCATCGTGCTGCTGCGCGAATTTGCCGTTTCCGGTATGCGCCTTGTCGCCGTCGAGCAGGGGCGCGTCATCGCGGCGGCGTGGTCCGGCAAGATCAAGACTGCCTCGACCATGGTGTGCCTGTGCCTGATGCTGGTCTTTGAGAGCAACCTTTTGAATCTCATCTGCATCGCGGTCATCGTGGCGACGACCGTGTATTCCGGCATCGAGTATTTCGCAAAGAACCTGGACGTCTTCAAAGAGGCGGACTGATCCCGACATTTCATCTTCTCAAAGGAGAGCTATCATGTATCTATACAATTCCGCGACCCATAAAAAGGAAGAATTCAAGACCCATACGCCGAACCATGTGGAGATGTATACCTGCGGCCCCACCGTGTATCACTTTGCCCACATCGGAAACCTCCGCTCCTACATCATGGAGGATGTGCTGGAAAAGTACCTGCGCTTTTCGGGCTACAGTGTAAACCGCGTGATGAATATCACCGACGTCGGCCACCTCACGAGCGATGCCGACGAGGGCGAGGATAAGATGGTCAAGGGCGCCAAGCGCGAGCACAAGACCGTCATGGAGATCGCCAAGTTCTACACCGACGCGTTCTTCGCCGACTGCAAGAAGCTCAACATCAAGCGCCCCGACGTCGTCCAGCCCGCAACGGGCCTGATCGACGATTATATCAAGATCATCACGAAGCTCCTTGACACCGGCTATGCCTACCTTGCCGGCGGCAATGTGTACTTCGATACGAGCAAGCTCGAGCGCTACTATATCTTCAACGACCACAACGAGGAAGACCTCGCCGTGGGTGTGCGCGAGGGCGTGGAGGAGGATGAGAACAAGAAGAATAAGAACGACTTCGTCCTCTGGTTCACCAAGTCCAAGTTCGAGGATCAGGCGCTCAAGTGGGATTCCCCCTGGGGCGTGGGCTATCCGGGCTGGCACATCGAGTGCTCCGGCATTTCGATGAAATACAACGGCGAGTATCTTGACCTGCATTGCGGCGGTGTGGACAACGCCTTCCCGCACCACACGAACGAGATCGCGCAGAGCGAGAGCTACCTTGGTCACCCCTGGTGCCCCCAGTGGTGCCATGTGGCGCACCTCAACACGACCGACGGCAAGATGTCGAAGTCCAAGGGCGAATTCCTGACCGTTTCGCTGCTCGAGGAGAAGGGCTACGATCCGCTTGCCTATCGCTTCTTCTGCCTGCAGAGCCACTACCGCAAGAGCCTTGTCTTCACGTGGGAAAACCTTGACAACGCGGTGCTTGCCTACAACAAGCTCGTTGCCAAGATCGCGAACATCAGGGACGAGGGCGGCGTGGATGAGGCGGTGCGCAGTGAGTACCGCGCGAAGTTCATGAAGGAAATGGACAACGACCTCAACACCGCGATGGGCGTGACCGCACTCTACGACGTGCTCAAGGCCAAAACCACGGGCGCGACGAAGCTTGCCATCATCGGCGACTACGACACGGTGCTGAGCCTCGACCTTCTCAAAAAGGCGGAGGCCGAGCGCGAAAAGAAGGAAAAGGCGGCCGCGCAGCAGAGCGCGGGCGGCTTTACGGTCGTCTCTGAGGACGGCACGGCGGACGAGGGCATCGAGAACCTGATCCGCCAGCGCGCGGAGGCCAAGAAGGCGAAGAACTTCGCCGAGGCCGACCGCATTCGCGACGAGCTCAAGGCGCAGGGCGTTGAAGTGACCGATATGCCCGGCGGCGCGAAGTGGAAGCGTGTGTAACGACCCTTTACAAAAGAATGAAAAGAGCCGCCCGCGGGCGGCTCTTTTTCTGTCATCGAGCGCAACAATGAGAAAAACAAAAGCAATCAAGAAATTCGTTTAAAAAGACGAATGAAAGAATCCGAAGGCCGTCATTCAATTATTGCATGGTTTCTGGGGTGATTTTCCTCGCTTTTTGCAGGAGAGTATGGTATGCTGACGCAGAAAAGCTTAGCAAGAAAGGAACCCTTCCCATGATCGATATTTTTGATATGATGGGGCCGGTGATGGTCGGTCCGTCCAGCTCGCATACGGCGGGCGCGGCGCGCATCGGCGCCATGGGCCGCACGCTGCTCGGAGAGGAAGTTGCCGAGGCAAAGATCGGTCTGCACGGCTCGTTTGCCGAAACAGGCATCGGCCACGGTACAGACCGCGCGCTGCTGGCGGGCCTGCTCGGTATGAAGCCGGATGACCTGCGCATCCCAAACGCCTATCAGGAAGCGAAAAACGCCGGGATGCGGTATGCCTTCTACACCGTCGACCTGCGCGATGCGCACCCGAACACGGCCCTTCTGGAGCTGACGGGCAAGAACGGCAAAAAGATGAGCCTGCAAGCCTCGTCCGTCGGCGGCGGTGCGATCGTCGTCAACAAGATCGACGGCATCAGCGTGAGCTTTACGGGCGAATTCAATACACTCATCGTGCGCAATCAGGATGAATCCGGCTCGGTCGCGGCGATCACATCCATTCTGAGCCAGCTGCGCATCAACGTGGCGAACATGAGCGTGAGCCGCCACCGCCGCGGGGGAAATGCGCTGATGGTCATTGAAACGGACCAGCACATCAAGCCTTATCAGGTGGAGTTTTTGGCGCAGCTGCCGAGCATTTTGTCTTTGACCTATTACGACAAGGAGGACGATGAAGATGGTTCTGGATTCGATGAAGCAAATCTTTGAGTGCTCGGAGCAGGAGCAGATCCCCTTCTGGGAGGTTGTCCTGCGCTATGATATGGACCTGCGGCAGGTGAGCCGTCAGGCCTCGATGGCAAAGATGCTCTCGACCTGGGAGGCCATTCAGGAAGCGGCGGACTCCTACACCGGCACGCAGCGCAGCGTGAGCGGTCTTGTCGGCGGCGACGGGCTCAAGATGCGCATGTATATGCGCCGCGGCGAGAGCATCTGCGGCGATCTCATCGGCGAGGCCATCGTGCAGGCGATCTCAATGGCGGAGTCCAACGCCTGTATGCGCCGCATTGTGGCGGCGCCCACGGCGGGCTCCTGCGGTGTTGTTCCGGCGGTGCTGCTGGCGCTGCGCCGTCAGGAGGATTACACGCAGCATCAGCTGCTCGAGGCGCTGTACGTCGCCTCCGGCATCGCTGCGGTCATCGCCTACCGCGCGAGTATCTCGGGCGCGGCGGGCGGCTGCCAGGCGGAGATCGGCACGGCGTCCGCTATGGCCGCGGGGGCGCTCGTGGCGCTGCGCGGCGGCACGAACGGGCAGATCGGCCACGCGGTCGCCATCGCGCTCAAGAACCTGATGGGACTTGTCTGCGACCCGGTGGCGGGTCTTGTCGAGGTGCCCTGCGTCAAACGCAACGTCATCGGCGCGGTGAACGCCATTTCGGCAGCGGACATGGCCCTTGCCGGCATTGAGAGCCGCATCCCCGTCGATGAGGTCATCGACGCGATGGGTGAGGTCGGCCGCCGTATGCCGGTCGAGTTCCGCGAAACCGCGCTCGGCGGCCTTGCCGCAACGCCGACGGGCGAAGCCGTGAAGGCGAGAATGCCGCACGGAGAATAAGAAAAGATCAAAAACCGCCTTTCAAAGCAACGCTTTGAAAGGCGGTTTTTTCTGCTGGGATCAGTCGAACTCGAGCGAGGTGATCTTGCGCGCAAACACCTCGCCGACAATAGCGCTCCACGGCGCGAAGGGATGAAGCAGCGCAAGGAGCTTCTCCGCCTGTTCGCGCGGGAGCGAGATGAGAAGTCCGCCCGAGGTCTGCGGGTCGGCCGCAAGATCCAGAAGGGCGCGCTGCGCCGAGGGCAGCACCGTGAGCTGAGGCTTCACATAGTCCATGTTGCGGTAAGCACCGGCGGGGATGATGCCCATTTCCGCCATGTCGCGCGCCTCATCCATCAGCGGGAGGGCGCTGCCGTGCAGACGGATCGTTACGCCGCTGCCCTCTGCCATTTCGAAGCTGTGGCCGAGCAGGCCAAAGCCTGTAACGTCGGTGCAGGCGTGCACGCCCTCCACCTGACGCAGCGCTTCGCCCGCTCTTTTGTTGAGCGTTGCCATGTGGGCATAGACCGCGTTGCGCGCGGCCTCTGAGATGAGGTCTGCCTTGATCGCGGTGGTCAGCACGCCGCTGCCGATGGGCTTTGTGAGCACGAGCACGTCGCCCGGCTGCGCGCCGACATTTTTGAGGATGTGATCGGGGTGGACAAAGCCCGTGACGCACAGGCCGTACTTCGGCTCATTGTCCTGAATCGTGTGGCCGCCGGCGATGACGCAGTTTGCCTCAACGGCCTTGGCGTGTCCGCCCTCCAGAATGGCGCGGATGTCCTCCTTCGGCAGGCAGTTCGGCACGCAGAGCAGGTTCATCGCGACCTTCGGCACGCCGCCCATGGCGTAGACGTCGCTCAGCGCGTTTGCCGCGGCGATCTGGCCAAAGAGGTAGGGATCGTCCACGATGGGGGTGAAAAAATCGACCGTTTCAATGACGGCGACCTCGTCGCTGACGCGGTAAACGGCGGCGTCATCACTGCTGTCATATCCAACGAGGAGGTCGCGGTCTTTGATGTTCGGCAGATCATGCAGAATTTCCGTTAGGGCGCCCGGCCCTAATTTTGCCGCTCACCCGGCGGCGGTGGTCATCTGCGTGAGACGGAGCTTTTCCTTCATGCGCAGCACCTCCTTTTCCTGTTATCACGGGCGGAAAAAGCCGCCCGGATGGCGCTTGAATGCCCTTTCATTGTAAGGAATCCGCCGGGGTTTGTCAAATTGGAAAAGAAGATGAAAAGCAAGAGGCGGCGATCAGCGCGGCCGGAGCAAAAGATACAGATGCCTATTTTATCGGGTTTCTGCCGGAGGGGTAAGGAGGGGGGGCTGGGCGAAACAGAATTCATACGAAAATGCAATGGAATTTACTGCGTTATCCAGAAAAACAATGAAAGAATGCACAGAAAAAGGAAAAAGCGCGTGCCAAAGAGGAAAAAATCTGCTATCATTGACAATAAATATCGGCGGACACACCCGCCTTGGAAAAGGAGACTTGGTTATGACGATCGAAGTGAATGCGATGGGCGATGCCTGCCCGATCCCCGTTGTGAAGACGCAGAAGGCTATGCAGGAGCTTGGCGGCGCGGGCGTGATCGAAACGCTGGTCGACAATGAGACGGCGGTGCAGAACCTCGGTAAGCTGGCTGCGAGCCGCGGCTGCGCATCCAAGAGCGAGAAACTCGGCGAAAAGCAGTACCGCGTGACCATCACCGTGGGCGAGAATGCCAAGACGGATGAGGCGAGCGGCGAGTGCTTCACCTGCGGCAAGCCGAAGACGGTCGCCGTGATCTCGTCCGACAAGATGGGCGGCGGCAGCGATGAGCTCGGCGGCGCGCTGATGAAGGCGTTCGTTTACGCGCTGAGCCAGCAGGAGACCCTGCCCGATACCATCCTCTGCTACAACGGCGGCGTGAAACTCAGCTGCGAAGGCTCGGAATCGCTTGAGGATCTCAAGGGTATGGCCGAGCGCGGCGTGGAGATATTGAGCTGCGGCACCTGCCTCAACTACTATGACCTGAAGGAAAAGCTCGCCGTCGGCGAGGTGACGAATATGTATGTGATCGTGGAGAAAATGAGCGGCGCAGACCGCGTGGTGCGTCCGTGATCTATCTGGACAACGCGGCGACCACGCTGCGAAAGCCGCCGCAGGTCGTCGACGCGGTGGCGCGTGCCATGGGGAGCTTTGGCAACAGCGCGCGCGGCACGCATGAAGGTTCGCTTGCCGCCTCGCGCGTCATTTACGACACGCGCTGCTCTCTCGCTTCTCTCTTTGGCTGCGAGAGACCTGACCATGTGGCGTTTGCCTGCAACTCGACCGAGGCGCTGAACATCGCCATCCACGGCTGCATTCGCAGCGGCGACCATGTCATTTCGACGGACTTAGAGCACAACTCCGTGCTCCGGCCGCTCTACCGGCTGGAGAGGGAGGAAAACGTCAGTTTGAGCTTTGTGCCCGCAGACAAACGCGGCAGCATCGACTATGCGGATTTTGAGCGGCTCTTGCAGCCTGAGACCCGCGCCGTCGTCTGCACGCACGCCTCGAACCTGACGGGAAACGTGCTCGACCTTGTGCGCATCGGGCAGTTTGCGCACGCGCACGGGCTTTTGTTCATCGTGGATGCCTCACAGAGCGCGGGCGTGCTGCCCATCGACATGGAGAAGATGCACATCGACGTGCTCTGCTTCACGGGGCACAAGTCGCTCATGGGCCCGCAGGGCACGGGGGGACTGTGCGTGCGCGAGGGTGTGGACATCCGCCCATGGAAGGTCGGCGGCACGGGCGTGCAGACCTATTTGCATGAACAGCCCGAGCAGATGCCCACGCGCCTTGAGGCGGGCACGCTCAACGGCCACGGCATCGCAGGGCTGAACGCCGCGCTCGACTTTTTGCAGGAGACCGGGATCGAGACCATCCACGCGCACGAAACGGCGCTGCTGCGCCGCTTTGTCGAGGGCGTGCGGGACATTCCGGGCGTAACGCTCTACGGCGACTTTGACTGCGAGCGCACGGCGGTCGCCGCGCTGAACATCGGTAGTATGGACTCGGGCGAGGTCTCTGACATTCTTGCTGAGGACTACGGCATTGCGACCCGCCCGGGCGCGCACTGCGCGCCGCGGCTGCACCGTGCGCTCGGAACAGAGGAGCAGGGCGCGGTGCGCTTCAGCTTCGGCTGGTACAATACGGAAGAGGAAGTGGACGAGGCCGTGCGCGCCGTCCGCGAGATCGCAACATGAGAGAGAAAAAACTATGGCTTGTCATCACCTTTCACACGACAGCCGCGGCCATCGCGATGGAAAAGCTCTGCCGGGCGCAGGGCCTTCCGGGACGCCTCATCCCCGTCCCGCGCGAGCTGACGGCCGACTGCGGCATGGCCTGGCGTGCCGGAACGGAGGACCGCGCCGCGCTTGAGACGATGGTGGCGCAGGAAAAGCTGGAGGCCGCTGGCTTCCACGAGCTGATGATCTGAACAAAAAAGCAGTAAAAGCGGCGCGCATTATCGACAAAATCGATGATGCACGCCGCTTTTATTGGGGATGCCGTTTGCTCTTCTTGCGAGAAACCAATATACTGTAATCGGCGATTATCAATAATTGTCGATTGTGTATCAAAATCATGAATAGGAGAGTAGAAAAAATGAAAAAGGTACATCTGGGCGTCATCATTGCCGGTGTCGCCGTAGGCCTTGCCGCAGTCATCCTGACGGCGCTCGGCAACCCGGCAAACATGGGCTTCTGCATCGCCTGCTTCCTGCGTGATATCGCGGGCGCAAGCGGCCTGCACAGCGCCGCGAAGGTGCAGTATGTCCGTCCTGAGATCATCGGCCTTGTGCTCGGTGCGTTCCTCATGAGCGTTGCGGGCAAGGAATTCAAGGCCCGCGCTGGCTCTTCCCCCGCGGTCCGCTTTGTGCTCGGCGCATTTGTTGTCGTTGGCGCGCTCGCGTTCCTCGGCTGCCCGCTGCGCATGGTGCTGCGTCTTGCCGGCGGCGATCTGAACGCGCTCGTCGGCCTTGCCGGTTTCCTCATCGGCATTCTCGCCGGTATCGCCTGCCTCAAAAAAGGCTTTTCGCTCAAGCGCTCCTATGAGGCGCACGCTGCCGAGGGCGGCGTACTGCCCGCGGTGATGGCCGTGCTGCTCATTCTTGTTGTCACTGCGCCCGCGCTCTTCAAGGCCTCCGAGGAGGGGCCCGGCTCCAAGCATGCGCCCTTCTGGGTCGCGCTCATCATCGCGCTCGTTGTCGGCGCGCTCGCGCAGAAGAGCCGCCTTTGCATGGTCGGCGGCCTGCGCGACGCCATCCTGCTCAAGGATTTCCACCTGCTCTACGGTTTTGTGGCCATCTTTGCTGTCACGTTGATCGGCAACCTCGCCACGGACAGCTTCCACCTGGGCTTTGCGCTCCAGCCGGTCGCGCACAGTGCGCACCTGTGGAACCTGCTGGGTATGGTGCTCGTCGGCTGGGGCAGCGTGCTTCTCGGCGGCTGCCCGCTGCGTCAGCTCATTCTGGCGGCACAGGGCAACGGTGACAGTGCCGTGACTGTGTTCGGCATGATCGTCGGCGCGGCGCTCGCACACAACTTTGGCCTTGCCGGCAACCCCGATTCCAAGAGCGAGGCAGGCGAGCTGATCGTCGGCGGTATCTCCAATGCCGGTAAGATCGCCGTCGTGCTCGGCCTTGTGGTGATGCTCGCCATCGCCGTGATGAATATGCCCAAGAAGGAGGATGCAAACGCATGATCGACGCAAGAGGATATTCCTGCCCCATGCCCGTTGTGATGGTGCAGAACGAGGTGAAGAAGAACGCGCCCACGTCTCTCGAGGTGCTGGTCGACAGCATGACCTGCGTGGAGAACGTGAGCCGCTTTGCCCAAAAGCAGGGCTACCGGGTGGAATACGCCGCCGAGGGCGAGGACTTCCGCCTGAAGCTCAGCAAGTAAAAAACGCGAAAAGCGCCGGAAGGGTATCCTTCCGGCGCTTTTTTTCATGATTTCAGCAGCTTCATGCGCGCTTTCCAGTCGGGCAGATACTGCTCGATCAGCGCGTAGAAGGCGGGGGAGTGGTCGTGGTGGCGGATGTGCGCAAGCTCGTGGACGATGACATAGTCGATGGCCTCGGGCGGATAGAGCATGAGCCGCCAGGAAAAGCAGATGCTGTTTTTGCCGCTGCATGAGCCGAAGCGCGTGCGCGCAGAGGTGATCTTGATGCCTGCCGGCACAAGCCCCATGACGGCGCTCCAGTGGGCGGTGCGCCGGGGGAGGTAGTCCTTCGCCCGCGCGATGAGCGCCGCGCGCTCAGAATCCGTCGGCTCGGGGTGGGCGAGGCGGCGCGCCGCCTGCTTTGCCCTCGCGCGCTCAAGCCAGCCTTCGTGCGCTGCAACAAAGCGGTCGATGTACTCTTTTTTGACGCCGTAGGGCGCGCGGACGACGGCCTTTCCCTCGCGGTCCAATTGCAGGGACATCGTGCGCCGCCTCGCGCGAATGAGCGTATAATCCGTCATTGGCCGATGCAGGTAAAGCGGCGGAAGGTTTTGCCGTCGCGCTCGACGGTTTCATTCCACATCCGCGCGGGGCGCACCCAGAGCCCGAAGTCGCCGTACAGCGCGCGGTAGACGACCATCTCCTCCTGCGTTTCGGAGTGGCGGGCGAGGCCGATGACCTCGTATTCGTTGCCCTTGAAGTGGCGGTAGCGCCCGGGCTTGATCTCATCCATGAAAGGACCCTCCTACGGTATTTTTGACAACAGTATAGCACGGAAAGATGAAAAAAGGAAGCGGCGCGAGCCGCTTCCTTTTTGTGGTTTGGAATCAATTCTTAGTAGCTGCCGAGGTCGGCGGATTTGTCGCCCTCGACGCTGACGCCGAAGACATAGTCGTTGCCGGGCAGGATGGCGTTGAGGATGACGCCGCAGAGGGCCGCGATGGCAAGACCGGAGAGCGTGACCGCCGCGCCGCCGACGGTGAAGGTGATGCCGCCGACGGAGCTGAAGCCGAGGCCGCTGACGAACATGACCGCCGCGATGATAAGGTTGCGGGACTTGGTGAGGTCGACCTGGTTCTCCACGATGTTGCGCACGCCGACTGCGGAGATCATACCGTAGAGGATGAAGCTGACACCGCCGACGATGGCCGCGGGGATGGAGTTGACGAGCGCGTCAAACTTGGGGGAGAAGCTCAGGATGATGGCGTAGAACGCGGCGAGGCGGACGACGCGGGGATCGTAGACCTTGGAGAGGGCGAGAACGCCGGTGTTTTCGCCGTAGGTGGTGTTGGCGGGGCCGCCGAACATACCGGCAAAGGCGGTGGCAAGACCGTCACCGAGCAGCGTGCGGTGCAGGCCGGGGTCTTCGATGAAGTTGCGGCCGGTGGTGGAGGAGATGGCGGAGATATCACCGATGTGCTCCATCATAGCCGCGATGGCGATAGGGGCCATGACCAGGATGGCGGAGACGTCGAATTTGGCGATGACGAACTGCTGGAAACCAAGGAAGCTTGCTTCACTCACACCGGAGAAGTCGACCTGACCGGCGATGACCGCGACGATGTAGGAGCCGACGACGCCGAGCAGGATGGGGATGATCTTGACCATGCCCTTGCCCCAGATGTTGGCGACCACGATGATGGCCATAGCGACGAGGGCGAGCCACCAGCAGGTGGAGGCGTTATTGATGGCGGAGCCGGAGAGGTTCAGGCCGATCATGATGATCATCGGGCCGGTGACGATGGGCGGGAAGTAGCGCATGACCTTCTTCGCGCCGAGGAGCTTGAAGAGCAGCGCCAGCACGAGGTAGAGAAGACCCGCGATCACGATGCCGCCGAGCGCGTAGGCGAGCTTCGTCTCAGGATCAAGACCTTCGTAGGCGGGCATCGTTGCGACCGTGGAGAAGCCGCCGAGGTAGGCAAAGGAGGAGCCGAGGAATGCGGGGACCTTGAACTTGGTGCAGACGTGGAAGAGGAGCGTGCCGAGACCGGCAAAGAGCAGCGTCGTCTGGATGGAGAGGGGCAGGCCGTAGCCCTGCACGAGGATGGGGACGAGCACCGTTGCGCCGAACATGGCAAACATGTGCTGCAATCCGAGGACCAGCATTCTGGGGGTGCCCAGCTGGCGGGCGTCGTAGATGGCTTCGTGTCCGAGTTCTTTCTTCATGTGATTTTTCCCTTTCTGCTTTTTTATTCTTATTTTCATTTGAATAAACATGATCCGGCCCCGCGCGGGCAAAAAGAAAGACCGGTAAAAAATTACCGGCCGACGGAAATCAAATCAATATCAACAAAAACGGAAATAAAACGACTCATAGAGGCGGTTTTCGTTGTCTGCACGGCGCTGAGCATCATGGCGGCAGTCCTCCCATCGTTTGTTTTCGTCTGAAAAAGAATACCTGAAAGCGTGGGAAATTGCAAGGTGGGATATTGCACAAGAAAAGTGAAGGATAGCCTTCTTTTTTGTCGCAATTTGCGGACGGGATAACGAAACTTTTCCTGCAAAAACCCTTGCCAAATGAAATTAAATGCAGTACAATAAATGCGACCCCTATTGATAGTGTCTATAAATAGGGGTCGCATTTAGAAAGTGTGTGTGGAGCATGGAAAAGAAAAAACTCAGCCTGCCGGTGCAGATCGTTATTGCGCTCATCCTCGGTATTGCGGCCGGTCTTATCTTCTATTTTATCGGTAAGCCCGAGTTCACGACCAACTACTTAAAGCCCTTCGGCACCATCTTCGTCAACCTCCTCAAGTTCATCGTCGTCCCCGTCGTGCTGCTGTCGATGATCGACGGTATCATCTCGATGGGCGATATGAAGAAGGTCGGCTCCGTCGGCTGGAAGACGGTCGCCTACTTCCTCATCACCACGGCCGCGGCCTGCGTTATCGGCCTTCTCTTTGCGAACATCTTCAACAACGCCGGCTGGTTCCCCACGCTCGCGCTGGAAGAGGGCGCGGTGTGGGATAAGGCCACCAGCGCCAACTTCATGGATACGCTGGTCGCCATCTTCCCGAGCAACATGTGGAAGTCCTTCACGGAAGCAAATATGCTGCAGGTCATCGTCATCGCGCTGATGTTCGGCGGCGGCATCCTCGCCGCGGGCGAGAAGGGCAAGCTTGCCAAGGACATGGTCTCCGCGCTCTATGCGGTCATTGAGCGCGTGATGGCGTTCGTCATCTCGCTGAGCCCCATCGGCGTATTTACGATGATGACCTGGGTCGTCGCCACGCAGGGCCCTGAGATCCTCGGCTCTCTCGCGGTGGTGCTGGGCTGCGCCTACCTCGGCTACATCGTCCACGCGATCCTCTGCTATTCCTTCTCCGCCAAGGTGTTTGCGGGCATCAGCCCCTTCCGCTTCTTCAAGAAGTCCTCTCCCGCGATGATCTTCGCCTTCACCTCTACATCCTCCGCCGCCACCATCCCCCTGAGCAAGGAGTGCGCGGATGAGCTGGGCGCGGAGAACGACGTGTCCTCCTTTGTCATCCCCCTCGGCGCGACGATCAACATGGACGGCACCGCCATCTATCAGTGCGTTGCCACGATCTTCCTCGCCACCTGCTGCGGCATGACGCTGACCCTCGGCCAGATGGTCACGATCGTTGTCACCGCGACGCTTGCCTCCATCGGCACTGCCGGTGCGCCGGGCGCGGGCATGATCATGCTCGCCATGGTGCTCGAAGCGATGAACATCCCCGTCGACATGATCATGATCATCTACGGCATCGACCGTCTCTTCGACATGGGCCGTACCTGCCTGAACATCACGGGCGATATCTCCTGCGCGCTGTGCGTGAGCAAGTGGGAGAGCAAGAAAGCCGCGCAGACTGCCAAGTAATTTTCCCGCTGCATCGTCAAAATGTCGCTCTGCAAAGCAGAGCGGCATTTTTTGCCCGCGCGGCATGCTATTTCTTGCTTTTTCGCAGGCAGCGGCATACAATGTTACCGTTCCGCGTCGGGTGGAACAAGGAGGAAGAAGATGACGACTGATCGGAAACGGGGATATCTCTATATCCTGCTTGCCGCGATGCTCTATTCCACGACCGAGGTCGCGCTCAAGGCGCTCGGCGGCGCGTTCGCGCCCATGCAGGTGACGATGGAGCGTGTGCTGCTCGGTGCGCTGGCGCTGCTGCCGTTTGCCCTCAGAGATCTCAGAACGCGCGGCGTCCGCCTCACAGGGGCGGACTGGGGCTACTTTGCGCTTCTCGGCTTTCTCACGGTGACGCTGCATATGTCGCTTTTGCAGATGGCTGTGCTGCACATGGATGCCTCGGCCACGTCGATCATCTATTCGGGGAATCCCGTTTTTGCGCTGGCGGCGGCGCATCTCATCCTGCACGAGCCGCTCAAAAAGAACCACCTGCTCGCCATCGGCATAGAGCTTGCCGGTATCCTTCTGATCCTCAACCCCGCAAAGCTTGAGATCAGCCTCCGCGGCTTTTTCGAGATCCTCGGCGCGACGATCCTCTTTGCCATGTACGGCACGCTCTGCAAGCTGCGCGTCGGAAGGCTCGGCAGTCTGGTGATCGCGGATCTCAACATTCTTGTGGGCGGACTGGAGCTATTGATCCTGCTGCTGCTCGGAAAGCTCCCGGCGATCGGCGCGCTTTACCGCAGCCTCGGGCTGGATATTTTTGCCGATGTCCCGTTTTTTTCGGGCTTCACGCTCAAGTCGGCGCTGCTTTTGTGCCATGTCGGCATCGGCTGCGCGGCGATCGGATTTCTGCTCATGGCGAAGATCACAGAGTATACCTCCGCGACTGAGGCCTCGTTCGTCTATCTCGTCAAGCCCGTTCTCGCAACGGCTTTGGCGGTGGCGGTGTACGGCGAGCACATCAGCGCAAACCGTATGATCGGCATCGCGCTCTTTGTGCTCTCGTCGCTGTGCGTCAGCACGCCGCTGCTGCGCGAGCTGCGGCGGGGGAGCGGGGCAAAGGCATAGAAAAAAGAGGAAGGGCAGCGCCCTTCCTCTTTTCCTTGCAATATGAGATTGATCCAAGTGATCGGGACGCCCCTTAGCGCGAAAGATAGGCCCTCAGCAGGGCGAAGGTGTTGTAGATGCCGTCAAGGTGCGTGCGCTCGTAACCGTGGGAGGCGTACACGCCCGGACCGATCAGGCCGTGGCGCACATCGTAGCCCGTGCGGATGGCGACGGAAGCGTCCGAAGAGTAGCTGTAGTAGGTGTCTACCGCGTAGTCGATGCCCGCGTCCTGCGCGCAGCGGATGAGCTTGTTGGTGAACTCGCGGTTGTAGGGACCGCTCTTGTCCTTGGCGCAGATGGACACCTGACGCTCCGTGCAGCTGACGTTGTCGCCCACACAGCCCATATCTACGGCGAGCAGCTCGACCGTGTCATCGGCAATGCCGCACGCACCGCCGTGACCGATCTCCTCGAACACGGTGAAGAGCACGTCAACGCGGCGCTTGAGCTGGATGCGCTCCTCGCTGATCCACTTGGCAAGCGTTAAAATCGCCACGACCGAGGCCTTGTCGTCAAGATAGCGGCTCTTGACATAACCTGTCTTGGTGATGCGCAGGCGCGGCTCGAGCGCGATCGCGTCGCCGGGCAGAACGCCCATCTTTTTCACGTCCTCCGCCGTTTTCACGTCGTAGTCGAGCACGATCTCCATATTTTTGTTGAGGTCGCGCTCCTGATCCGGTTCGGGATTGACGTGCACCGAGGCGTTGCACAGCTGGAGCGTGCCCTCGTAGGCGCCGTCGAAGCGCGTGATGACCCTCACGTTTTCTGCCTCGGCGTTGTGCACGTTGAGCGTCATGTTGGAGATGGCAAGGCGGCCGTTCGGCTTGATGTACTGCACGACCGCGCCCAGCGTGTCCGCGTGCGCCGTGAGCGTGAGCGGCTCACCCTCGCCGCCGAGCGTAACGTGTACGCCGCCCTTGACAAGGCGGCGCGGCGCAAAGCCCATCGCGCGCAGCGTGTCGCACAGGTACTGCTGGACGTCCTCGGTGCAGCCGGAGGGGCTGTCGATGCCGAGCACAGCGTGGAGCTGTTCGCGGATATAGGATACATAGATATCTTCCATGGTGGATTCCTCCCTGATCGCTTTTTCACCATTCTACCATGCTTTAGCAAAAAAACAATGTCCGCGCGGCTTAAATTCGCGGACGGGAGAAAAAAGAAAAGACACGCAAAGCGTGTCTTTTCTTTCTGTCAGGCGGCTTCAATTCGGATATTTTCGCCTCGGAAGCCTTGCACTGCAACGGCTTGCAAATTTCCAACAAAAAATACTCGCAATTCTTTTGAAGTACTACTGACGCAATTCGAACCACCATCCGAATTTAACACGAGTATTACTCGTCCAGCTTTTGAAACTCATCCAGCCGCAGTTCTCGCTTCAATTCTTCCTCTGTTGGCAGATAGGTAAAATACTTGGATGCGAAGATCTGATGATTATCCTCCGGCAAAGTGTACTTCACAACAGCGTCACTTTTATCGGCACAGAGGACAATGCCAATCGGCGGTGTGTCCCCTTCGTTCATCAACTCACGAGTATAGTAGTTGACGTACATCTGCATCTGACCGAGATCCTGATGCGTAAAAGGTCGATGAAAAAGTTTTGACCATCCAGCGTAAACTTCTTCTGTCGTGCTACGAAGGAGAAGCCTCGTCCCAGCTCCAGCAGGAAGTGCTGCAGGTGATTAATCAATGCCTGCTCCAATTCTCCCTCATACACATGCGTATCCGGTTGGATTTGCAGGAACTCCATTACATAGGGGTCTTTGATGATTTTTTCATATTCCGGTTTCGGCTCCGTTGTTTGTATCTCAGCAGCGACAAGCGATTTATCCTGGCTTGCCAAGATGCGCTGATAGTACATCGTGTGAATCTGCCGTTCAAGCTGCCGGACGCTCCATGCGGACTTCGCACATTCTTCCGCA
>Ga0129314_1001337_pt1 | contig 17704 bp, 19 predicted proteins | sample O1111metagenome_FD_94431 | JGI IMG/M metagenome (GOLD analysis project Ga0129314, IMG submission 94431) | Orangutan individual fecal microbial communities from fecal samples from Wisconsin, USA - O1111 metagenome | ecosystem: Host-associated > Mammals > Digestive system > Large intestine > Fecal... | reverse complement strand
AGCGGTTGGCCATGCCGATGGCGAAGCACAGGGCCAGGGCCGTCCCGGCGGACAGATTCCGCCGCCCCAGCAGCAGATAGAGCCCGCAGGCGATCAGGTAATACCAGGCCAGGTTCAGGGCCACCTGGAGTTTGGAGAAGCTGGACCAGGGCTGGTTCCAGTTCATCTGCTCCACCATACTGTAGGAGACCAGAGGCCCCAGGGCAAAGCACAGCCGGGAGAGCAGCAGGCCCAGGCTGCGGCCCATGTCCACCCGCAGGGCGGTGAGGGTGCCGAAGCTCAGCGCCCAGAGTCCGGCGGGGATGGGGTCCATGCCGAACCAGAGCAGCCCGGCCAGCACGGCGGCAAACAGGGCCAGTCCGGCCCAGACCCCGCCCCGCCAGACCGCGACGGACAGGTGAAACCGGGACCGGGCATGCTCCGGCGTGGTATGAAATTTTGTGGGGTTGAGTACGCTCATGACGGTATCCTTTTTCTTTGAATCTGCAAAATTGAGTTACATTTTATACTTGCGCAGGGTAAAAATCAAGTAAGGGAGCCTTACGTTTTCTTTACGATTCATCCTATGGAAATAAGACGAGCCCCCGCCGGAAAAGTTCCGGCGGGGGCTTCTTTTCTGTTTTGTCACAGCGTTTCCTGGACGATCTGGGCCTTGATGAGGTTGGTGGAGCCGCTCTTGCCGATGGGCACGCCGGCGGTGATGACCACGGTGTCGCCGGGCTTCACCATGCCCTCCTTGCGGGCGCACTCCACACACAGGGAGAACAGCCGGTCAGTGGAATCCACCGTGCCGGACAGGCAGGGCTTCACCCCCCAGGAGATGGCCAGTTGCCGCCGGACCTTCTCGGTCTGGCACATGGCCACGATGGGGCAGGGGGGGCGATAGCGGGAGATCATCCGGGCGGTGTGGCCGGAATTGGTGGCGGTGAGGATGGCGTTGGCTTCCAGGTCCATGGCGGTCAGGCAGCAGGTATGGGTGATGGCGTCGTTGATGGTGCTCTCGGGCACGGTCTTGCGCTCCCGGAAGCGGCCCCAGTAGTCGATGGCCCCCTCGGCGGCGGTCACGGTGTCTACCATGGTCTGCAAGGCCTCCACCGGGTACTTGCCGGAGGCGGTCTCGCCGGAGAGCATGACGCAGGAGGTGCCGTCGAACACGGCGTTGGCCACGTCGGAGACCTCCGCCCGGGTGGGACGGGGGTTGCGGATCATGGAATCCAGCATCTGGGTGGCGGTGATGACCGGCTTGCCCTCCCGGATGGTGGCCTTGATCATCTTCTTCTGGAGGATGGGCACCTCATGGGCGGGGATCTCCACCCCCAGATCGCCCCGGGCCACCATCACGCCGTCGGCCACCTCGATGATATCCAGCAGGTTGTCCACGCCCTCCCGGTTCTCGATCTTGGCGATGATGCGGATGTCATCCCCGCCGTACTGGTGCAGGCACTCCCGGATGTCCCGGATGTCGCTGGCCTTGCGGACGAAGGAGGCGGCCACGAAGTCAAAGTCGTTCTCCGCGCCGAACTTCAGGTCCTCCCGGTCCTTCTCGGTCAGGGAGGGCAGCAGGATGTGCACGTCGGGGATGTTGATGGACTTGTTGCTGGACAGGGGGCCGCCGTTGTCCACCGAGCACAGGATGTCGTGGCCCCGGATCTCCCGGACGCTCAGCTCGATGAGGCCGTCGTCCACCAGCACCCGGTGGCCCGGCTTGAGCTCCTCGTGGAGGTTCTGGTAGGTGACGGACACCCGCCGCCCGTCGCCGGGCACGTCGTCGGTGGTCAGGGTAAAGTCCTGCCCTCTCTCCAGGGTAATGGGGCCCTTTTCAAAGGTCTTGATGCGAATCTCCGGCCCCTTGGTGTCCAGAATGGTGGCCACCGGGACCCCCATCTCGTCTCGGACTCGCTTGAGCTTGGTCAGTTGAGCCAGATGGCTCTCGTGGGTGCCGTGGGAAAAATTAAAGCGGGCGGCGTTCATGCCCGAACAAATCAACTGGCGGATGATCTCCTCGCTGTCCGCCGCGGGCCCGAGGGTACAGACGACCTTGGTCTTTCTCATAAAATGCGAACCTCCCATGTTCCTTTGTATGGCGGTCAATTCTTTCAATCGAAACCTCGCTTGCTATCATACTACAGGCGGCGCTATTTTTCAAAACAAATTTTTGTGAATTTTATAGCTTTTCGTATTTCCCGGAAAAAGTCCGAAGGACGGCCCGGCGCGCCGCGCCGGAACCGCCCTGTGCCCCACATGTTATTTCTCCGCGTCCGGGTCCGGCTGCGGTTCCCGCCTGGACACCAGGGCCCAGTCCACCCGGCGGTCGCTGAAGTCCTCCACCTGGATGTGCAAGCCGCAGGCGTCCACATCGAACTGGGCGCCATCCTCGGGGATCACCGAGAGCTGGTCGAACACCAGCCCGCCCAACGTGTCGCACTCCTCGTCCTCGGGAAACTCCAGGCCCAGGGCCTCGCCCACGTCCTCCAGGTCGGCGGAGCCTGCAATCCGCCACAGGTTGTCCTCCAACTGGACGATCTCCTGGTCCTCCTGCGGGTCAAACTCGTCGTAGATGTTGCCCACGATCTCCTCCAACAGGTCCTCCATGGTCACCAGGCCGGAGGTACCACCGTACTCGTCCACCACGATGGCCATATGTACCTTTTTGCTCTGCATGTCCCGGAAAAGGACGTCCGCCCGGACCGACTCGGGCACGAAATAGGCGCTGCGCAGCAGCTCCTTCACGGGCTTGGGCGCATCCAGCCGGGCGTTGAGCAGATAGTCCCGGGTGCTGAGGATGCCGATGATGTCGTCGGCGTCCTCCTCATAGACCGGAAACCGGGACAGCCCGGAGGACCGGATGGTCTCCATGATCTCCTCGTCGGTGTCGCCGGTCCAGACCATCACCATATCGGTGCGGTGGACCATCACATCCTCGGCCACAGTGTCGTTGAAGTCAAAGACGTTTTCGATCATCTCTTTTTCGTCGGCCTCCATGGCGCCTTTTTCCTCACTGATGTCCATAAGCGCGCGGAGCTGCTCCTCGGACACCGATTCCCGGCCCGCGTCGGGCCGGATGCGGGTGATGCGGAGGAAGGCGTTGCAGGCGGCCTCCAGCCCCCGCCGAAAGGGCTTGACGGCGGCGGCGAGCAGGGCGCCCGCCAAAAACAGGGCCGCGCCGCAGAGTATGAACGGCCATACCGGGTCCGGCATGGAGGATTCCCCCTTAAAACAGTCAGTTCAGCCGGAATTTCTTCGCAAAAGGCTCCAGCATATTCATGATACAATACTATGGCCTGAAATGCAAATTTTTTCACGGAAAAGTTCAAAAGCGCCCTCCGTTATGATATAATAGCCGCTGCATGGCCGCGCTATGCGCTTTTGGGCGCCGCCGCTGCCCTTCTTTCAACTTTTTGCGGAGATGATGTTTCCATGAAGCTGTCTGCGGACATGCTGCGCGCCCACGGGCTGGATCTTTTGGATTTTCTGCGCCGGGGTGTTTTCGCCGTTCTGATCGGCCTGCTGGTCGGAGCGGTGGGCGTGGCCTTCCACTTTGGTATCGACCTGGTCACCCAGCTCCGCCAGGCCCACAACTGGTTCATTCTGCTGCTGCCCGTCGGCGGTCTGGCCATCATTCTGCTCTACCGGGCCTGCGGCATGGAACAGGATCGGGGCACCAACCTGGTGCTGGTGGCCGTCCGGGAGCACGAGCCCATGCACCTGCGCACCGCCCCCCTCATCTTCCTGTCCACCTGTATCACCCATCTGGTGGGCGGCTCTGCGGGCCGGGAGGGGGCCGCCCTCCAGTTGGGGGCCTCCATCTCCAACAAGATCGCCCACGCCATGGGCGTGGAGCCGGAGGAGGGCCGGATGCTCACCGTCTGCGGCATGGCCGCCGCCTTCTCCGCCCTCTTCGGCACCCCCCTCACCGCCGCCCTCTTTGCGCTGGAGGTGGTCCACGTGGGGGTCATCCAGTACGCCGCCCTGGTCCCCGCCTTTCTCTCCTCCCTGGTGGGCTATCTGCTGGCGGGCTGGATGGGGGTGGCCCCTACCGCCTACGCCGTCTCCGGCCTGCCCGGCCTGGCTGCCGGACCTCTGGTCCAGGTCATCGTCCTGGGCGGTCTGTGCGCCCTGCTGTCCATCCTGTTCTGCAAGACCATGCACACCGTGGGCCGCCTCTACGCCCAGTTTTTGCCCGATCCCCGGCTCCGGGCAGTCGTGGGCGGCTGCATCATGGTGGCCCTGTCTCTGCTGGACGGCGGGCTGGCCGACCAGGTATACAACGGCGCGGGCGGCAATCTCATCGAGGCCGCCGTCAACGGGAACGGCGCAGGGGTGGCCCCCTGGGCCTTCCTGGTCAAGATCCTCTTTACCACCCTCACCCTGGGGGCGGGCTTCCGTGGGGGCGAGATTGTCCCGACCTTCGCCTGCGGGGCCACCTTCGGCTGCACCGTGGCCCCTCTGCTGGGACTGTCCCCCTCCTTCGGCGGAGCGGTGGGCGTGGTGGCTGCCTTCTGTGGCGTCACCAACTGCCCCCTGTCCTCCATCCTCCTGGCCTATGAGCTTTTCGGCGGCCGGGGCCTGCCCCTGTTCGCCCTGGCTATCGCCGTGTCCTACCGTCTGTCCGGCTATACCGGGCTGTATAGCGAGCAGCAAATCGTGTATTCTAAAATCATCCCCAGACAAATCAACAAGAAGGCGGAGTGACGCACCGGCACGGCTTCAGGCCCGCAGGCTCCCCAGCGCCAGCCCCAGGGCCAGGGCCAGCGTCCGGAGAAAGAGGCTCTTCCGGCTCTCCTGATCCAGCTCGTTGTCGGCCCGGCAGTAGGCCCGAAAGGCAGAGGCGCACGCCGAGGTCAGCAGCTCCTCTTCCAGGGCTTCCCGGCGGAGGCTGGCCTCCCGGTGACCGGGGATATAGGGGAGGTTTTGCTCGGTGAGCTCGAAGAGCTCCTGCAATAAGTCGGACATATGCATACCTCCTGATCAATCGTTCACCTCATTATAGCATGAATGTTTGTTCATGTCAAGGAGTGATAACCATGGATATCTTTGCACAACGACTGCGAATTTTGCGGCAGAATCTGGGCGTGACACAAGAGACTGTCGCAGATGCCATTGGCGTCACCAGCCGGACCTATATCCGTTATGAGAAAGGCGAACGGGAACCTGTGATTTCCTTGTTAACCGTAATTGCCGATTACTTTGATGTTTCCGCCGACTATTTGCTGGGCCGTTCAGACCAGCGGAAGTAGAAGGCCCCCTGCCTCCGGCGGCGCCCCTTTTCTGGAAAAGGGGCGGGAAAAGCAGTCAGGGCGGGGGATTCCGATTTCCCCCGCCCCGACACCCCACCCCTTGAAACGGCCAATCAGGGGGGACCGCGGTCCCCCCTATTGGATGTACCCCCCTGGGGGGCGCGCCCCGGGGGAATGAATCCAAACAAGGGGGCCGCAGCCCCCTTGGCTGGTCGTTTTAAGGGGAGATTCCAAAGAGGGGGAAATCGAAATCCCCCTCTTTGGCCCTTCTTTCCGTCCCCTTTCTTCGGGAAGAAAGGGGACCCCTGCGCGGGAGCGCCGCTCCCATGCGGGGGGCCATTCCGGAGTGCCCCCCATTTCTTTCCCCAAAGGAGATCGTCATGAACATCTTCGACATCATGGGTCCCATCATGGTGGGCCCTTCGTCCTCCCACACCGCCGGGGCGGCCCGCATCGGGCTCATCACCCGGCGGCTGCTGGGCGAACAGCCCGTGGCCGCCGCCCTCATCCTCCACGGCTCCTTCGCCGCCACCGGCCGGGGCCACGGCACCGACCGGGCGCTGGTGGCCGGCCTGCTGGGCCTGCCCCCGGACGACCCACGCCTGCCCCAGTCCTTCGTCCTGGCCCGGGAGGCGGGCATGGACCTCAGTGTCTCCGCCGCCGTCATCCGGGGCGCCCACCCCAACACCGCCATCCTCCGGGTGGAGAACCGGGAGGGCCGAGTGCTGGAGGTCAACGCCTCCTCCCTGGGGGGCGGCCGGGTCCGGGTCAACGCCATCGACGGCATGGAGGCCACCTTCACCGGCGACTACCCCACCCTCATCATCCGCAACGAGGACAAGCCCGGCCAGGTGGCCGAGGTGGCCGGGCTGCTGTCCGAGCACGGGGTGAACATCGCCGCCATGCAGCTCTACCGGGACCGCCGGGGCGGCCTGGCCGTCATGGTCATCGAGAGCGACCAGCCCATCCCCGAGGGGATGGCCGACTACCTGCGCACCCTGCCCGGCATCGTCCGGTGCACGTATCTGAACATGGGGGAGGCGGACTGATATGGCATTTCATTCTGTGGAGCACCTGCTCCGGGCCGCACTGGACCGCCCGCTGTGGGAGGCTGTGCTGCTGGACGACCTGCGGGACCGGGGTGTGGAGCGGGAGGCCTCTTGGACCCGGATGGCCGGGTTGTGGGAGGCCATGCGGGCCTCGGTGGCGGGCTACGACCCGGACAAGCGCTCGGCCTGCGGGCTCACCGGCGGAGCCGCCGCCAAGGTGGAGGCCGCCGGGGTGGAGCTCTCCGGGGCCTTCGTCACCCAGGTCATGGCCACCGCCCTCAAGGTGGCCGAGTGCAATTCCTGCATGGGCCGCATCGTGGCCGCCCCCACCGCGGGGGCCAGCGGCGTGCTCCCGGCGGTGCTGCTGCCGGTGCAGGCGAAATACGCCCTCTCCGACGAGGAGATTCTCCGGGCGCTCTACGTCTCCGCCGGCTTCGGGCAGGTCATCGCCACCCGGGCCTCCATCGCCGGGGCGGAGGGGGGCTGTCAGGCCGAGGTGGGCTCCGCCTCAGCCATGGCCGCCGCCGCCCTGGTCCACCTGCTGGGCGGTAGCCCGGAGCAGATGGCCGCCGCCTGCGCCACGGCGCTGCAAAACCTGATGGGTCTGGTGTGCGACCCGGTGGCCGGGCTGGTGGAGCTGCCCTGCGTAGGCCGCAACGTCATCGGAGCCATGAATGCCCTGTCTGCCGCCGAGCTGGCCCTGGCCGGGGCGGCCAGCCCCATCCCCTGCGACGAGGTCATTGACGCCATGCGGGCGGTGGGGGACCAGATGCCCACCGCTCTGAAGGAGACCGGAGGCGGCGGCATCGCCGCCACGCCCACGGGCCGCCGCATCGCCGAGCAGATGCGCAGTCCCTGATTTGGAAAGGAGAAAGAGACATGATTCGTTTTGCCCATGAAAATTTCAACGTACTGGACCTGGACCGCAGCCTGAACTTCTACCGGGACGCCCTGGGCCTGGCCCCCACCCGAGAGATCAACGCCAAGGACGGCTCCTTCCGGCTGGTCTACCTGGGGGACGGGGTCACCGGCTTTGAGCTGGAGCTGACCTGGCTGAAGGACCGCACGGAGGCCTATGATCTGGGTGAGGGGGAGTTTCACCTGGCCTTCGTCACCGACGAATTCGACGTCTGGCACACCAAGCACCGGGAGATGGGCTGCATCTGCTTTGAAAACCCGGCTATGGGCATCTATTTCATCGAGGACCCCGACGGCTACTGGATCGAGATCATCCCCGACCGGAAGCCCAAACCGTAACCCATGGCAAGAAGCGACCAGGGCCGGCTGGCCTATGCCGATCTGCTGCGGGTGTTCGCCTGTCTGGCCGTCATCGTGGTCCACGTCTCCGGCGGCTGGCTGGAGTCCCTCCCCGCCGGGACCGCGGACTGGAACCTCCTCAACGCCTGGGACTGCCTGGCCCACTGGTGCGTCCCGGTATTTGTCATGTGCTCGGGCATGTTCCTGCTGGACCCCAAAAAGTCCCTCGCCTGGCCCCACCTGCTGTTCCGCTATCTGCTGCGGGTGGTCGTGGCCCTGGTGTTCTGGGGCGTGGTCTATGCCCTGATGAACACCGCCCTCTTCCGCGGCCTCACCCTGCGGGGGGTGCTGGACGCCCTGTACGCCGTGGTGCTGGGCAGCGTGCCCACCCATCTGTGGTTTTTGTATATGGTAGCGGGGCTCTATCTGCTCACCCCCCTGCTCCGCGCCTTCGTCCGGGGCGCCAGGCGCAGCGATTTCCACTGGTTCTTTCTGGTGGTTTTTCTCTTCGTCTATGTGCTGCCCCTGTTCCTGCGGCTCCGGGGCAGCCAGACGGTGGAGCTCTACGCCAACAAGCTCTACCTCAACTTCACCCTGGCCTACCCGCCCCTGGCCTACGTGGGGTACTTCGTGGCGGGGTACTATTTGAAGGAGTACACCCTGGGCCGGGTGGCAGAGGGCCTGATCTACGTGCTGGGCGTCGCCGGGGCGGCCGCCACGGTATGGGGCTCCGCCGCCCTCAACGCGGGCAACGGCCCGGGAGAGTTCAACGGCCTGATGATGAGCTACCTCACCCCCAACGTGTGTGCCATGTCGGTGGCCGTGTTTGTCCTGTTCCGGTATGTGCTGGGCCTCAGCGACGAGCGCTCCCGCCGGACCCGGGTCAGCCATGCCGCCGACTACACCTTCGGCGTCTATCTGGTCCACGTGGTCTTTCTCACCCTGCTGCGTTACTTCGGCCTGTCCAATCCCCCCATCACTCCGGCGCTGGCGGTGCCTCTGCTGACTCTGGCCATCGCGGTGCCCAGCTTCGCCGTATCCTGGCTCCTCCACAAGATCCCGGTGGTGGGCCGCTACATCACCTGACCCAAAGGAGGTCCTCCCCATGGATACCCTGCTGGAGCGCCCCACGGACGGGCGGACGGGACGTCTGGCCTGGGCCGACCTGCTGCGGGTCCTGACCACCTTTGCCGTGGTCCTGCTCCACACCTCCACCACCTGGCTGGCCCTGGCGGAGGAGGGCTCGGCGGAGTGGACGGCGCTGATGGCCTGGGACGGGCTGACCCGCTGGTGCGTGCCGGTCTTCGTCCTGCTGTCGGGCGCTTTCCTGCTGGACCCGAATAAGCCGCTGACCGTTCGCTTCCTGCTCCGGGGCCGTCTGCCCCGCATCCTCGCCGCCCTGCTGGCCTGGGGTTTTTTCTACAATCTCATTCACTTTCGCAACGCCGGGGCGGCGGGCGTGCGGAACGCCCTGCTGCTCACTCTGCGGGGGCAGACGGAGTATCACCTGTGGTATCTCTACATGCTGCTGGGTCTGTACCTGCTCACCCCCGTCCTCCGGGGATTGGTCCGGGGCTGCTCCCGACGGGAGCTGGAGTGGCTGCTGGCCCTCTGGTTCCTGGCGGGGCTGCTGCTCCCCACCGTTTTGAGCTACTTTCCCAGCGTCGGAGCGCAAAGCTGGCTCAAGCAGCTTGACCTTCCCCTCATCGGGGGCTATCCGGGCTATTACGTGGCGGGGTACTACCTGCGGACCTATGACCTGAGGCCCCATGTCCGGTACGCCGTCTACGCCCTGGGTCTGTCCGGTCTGGCCGCCACCCTGGCGCTGGGGGGCGACGTATACGGCTACCTCACCCCCAACGTGGCCTGCACCGCCTGCGCCCTGTTTTTGCTGTGCAGGCAATGCCGCCTCCGCCCCAGCCGGGTGGCGGGCCTGTCCGACTGCTCCTTCGGCGTCTATCTGAGCCACGTCTTTTTTCTCATGCTCCTCAACCATTTCGGCCTGACTACCCTCCGCTTCACCCCCTGGCTGTCGGCGCCGCTGCTGTCCCTGGCGGTCTTCTTCTGCGCCGCCGGCACCGCACGGGCGCTGCGGAAGCTCCCGGTGGTGGGAGCCTACATTACGTAACCCATAAGGAGTCTGCCGCCCATGCTCTTCTCCAGTTCGGTCTTTCTCTTTGCCTACCTGCCCATTGTCCTGGCGGTCTATTACATCCCCCTCCGGGGCCTGCGTCGGGCGCAGAATCTCTTCCTGCTGGCGGCCTCCCTGCTTTTTTACGCCTGGGGGGAGCCCTGGTTTGTGCTGGTCATGGCGGCCTCCATCGCGGCCAACTACGGCTTCGGCCTCTGGGTTCACGCCCGGCTGTGCCGCTGCCGGAGTGTCCGGCTGCCGGTGGCGGCGGCGGCAGTCTGCAACCTGGGGCTGCTCTTTGTCTTCAAGTACCTCACCTTCACCCTGACCAACCTGGGCCGGCTGGGTCTTTCGGTCCCCGTTCCGGTCATTGGCCTGCCCATCGGCATCTCCTTTTTTACCTTCCAGGCCATGAGCTACGTCTTTGACGTGGCCCGGGGCGAGACCCGGGTCCAGCGCAGCCTTGCGGACCTGGGGCTGTATATCTCCTTCTTTCCCCAGCTCATCGCCGGGCCCATCGTCAAATACTCCACCATCGCGGAAGAGATCCTCCACCGCCGGGAGAACTGGGCGGATTTCTCCGCCGGGTGCTGCCGGTTCGTGGTGGGGCTGGGGAAGAAGGTATTGCTGGCCAACCAGTTGGCCAGCATTGCCGACGCCGCCTGGGGGACGGTCGGCGTCGGCCTGTCCATGCCCTTCGCCTGGCTGGGCTCGCTGTGCTATACCCTTCAGATCTACTTTGACTTTTCCGGCTACTCCGACATGGCCATCGGCCTGGGCCGGATGTTTGGCTTTCATTTTTTGGAAAACTTTAACTACCCCTATCTCTCCACCTCCATCACCGAGTTCTGGCGGCGTTGGCACATCTCCCTGTCCTCCTGGTTCCGGGACTACGTCTACATCCCTTTGGGCGGCTCCCGGGTGGACCAAAGCTGGAAGCTGCTGCGGAATCTGTTCGTAGTCTGGCTGCTTACCGGCGTGTGGCACGGGGCCAACTGGACCTTCGTGTGCTGGGGGCTGTACTATTTCGTCCTGCTGTGCCTGGAAAAATTCTGGCATGCTGGCGAGTGGCTGCCCCGGCCCCTGAAAGGAGTGTTCACCTTCCTGCTGGTCAACTTCGGCTGGGTCCTCTTCCGGGCCGACGACCTGAGCGCTGCCGGGCGGTTTTGGGCGGCCATGTTCCATTTTGGCGCCCAGCCCGACCCGCTGGACCGGGCGGGCTACTACCTGCGGCAGTACGCTGTAGTGCTGCTCTTCGCCGCGCTGTTCGCTTTTCCCGTGGCCCGGTGGCTGTCCGTGCGGGTGGGCGACTATCTGCGCCGCTACGCCGCCCACGTCCTGCCCATGTGGGGGGCGGTCTACTCCCTGACCCTGCTCACCGTCCTGCTGGCGGCGGCGGCCTATCTGGTGAAGGGCACCTATAACCCCTTCATCTACTTCAATTTCTAGAGGAGGTCCACCATGGCAAACCGCGAATCCTGGGGGGCCGTTCTCTTTCTGGCCGCCCTGCTGGCCGGGGCGATCTTTCTTTTCTCCGGTCTCTACGCCCCCGGTCCGGAGCGGGCGGGCGTACTCCTGCCCCAGCGGAGCGCCGCTTACGTCACTCGCCTGTCCCGGGACCTGGGCCGCTCTGCGCCGGGCATTTCCGGACAGGCTGAGGCGGTGAAGCCCACTCCCCTGCTGGACGCCGTTCAGGAGAAAATCGCCGCCGCCGAACCCGCCGCCAACTCCCTGCTGGACCGCAATCACCTGTTCATCCAGCTCTACGGCGCCGCCCAGCGCCTGACCCAGCGGCAGGTGGTGGACGACGCCGACCCCCGCTATTCGGTGGTCCGGCTCACCGACGGCACCCTCACCTTCGTCAACGCCGAGGAGGCGGACACCGCCTCCCACGGTAAGGCCCTGGCCCGGCTGCGGGACCAGCTTGGCAAGCGGGACATCCCCCTGCTCTACCTCCAGGCCCCCGGCAAGGTGGCGCCGGAGGACGACCGCCTGCCCGCGGGGGTGACAGATCACAGCAACGACTACGCCGACGCCCTGCTGGCCGAGCTGGAGGTCCAGGGCGTGGACTATGTGGACTTCCGGGCCCTGTTCGCCGCCATGGAGGACCGGGACTGGAGCTCCTGGTTCTTCGCCACCGACCACCACTGGACCCCCGAGGCGGCCTTCACCGCCTGCGGCGCGCTGTTCGAGCTTCTGGCGTCCGACTACGGCTATTCCACCCCGGCCGAGTACAGCGACCCTTCCCAGTTCACCGTGGAGGCCTGGGAGGACTGGTTCCTGGGCAGCCTGGGCAAGCGGGTGGGTACCCTCTACGGCGGGGTGGACGGCATCGAGCTGTGGAAGCCCGTCTTTGAGACTGATTTCACCTACTCGGTGCCCATCTACGAGATTGAGCGCACCGGCCCCTTCGAGGAGTCCCTCCTCTTCCCCGAACGCCTGGAGGAGAAGGACTACTTTGGCGGCAACCCCTACACACTCTACGCTGGGGGCGACTACCCCCTGGCCCGCATCTACAACCACACAGACGAGGACGGGCCCCGCATCCTGCTGCTGCGGGACTCCTACGCCTGTGCCATGACCCCCTTCCTGGCCCTGGGCTGCTCTGAGCTCATCACCGTGGACCTGCGCTACTTTCACGAAAATCTGCTGGCCTACGTGGACTGGCTCAAGCCCGATCTGGTGCTGGTGCTGTACACCACTGGCAGCGTAGCGCAGGACGCCCTGTTCGAGTTTCTCCCCACTCCGGCGGCCGACCCCGCCGAAAGCGGTCCGCCCGCCGTACAGCGCCCCCTGCCCGCCGGCGCTGGCGCGGCCGCCGAACATCAAAAATCCGATTGAATCGTAAAGTAGGTGTCTGTTTGAAGGCTCTCCCCTCCGCCCGTCGCCTGGATTACCACTACATCGCCATGCAGGCCGGTTTCTGGGCCATGTTTGCCGCCATCTGCGCCTACCAGGCCGCGCTGCTCCAAGGCCGCGGCTTTTCCAACGGCCAGGTGGGCCTCATCATCGCCGTGCGCTGCCTGGCAGGCATCGTCTGCCAGCCCGCGCTGGGCGGCTTTGCCGACCGCCACCCCCACATTCCCCTCAAGTACATCGTCTCTGCCTCCCTGGGCCTCAGCTTCGTCGCCGGAGTGATCTTCACCCTCCTCCCTATGGGCATGGCCGGAACTTTGGCGGTATTCGTCGTCATCGGCGGACTGGAGCTGTCCGCCTATCCTCTGATGGATGCCATGGCCATCCAATTCATCAACGCCGGGGCGCCCATTCGGTACAGCCTGGGCCGGGGCATCGGCTCCTTCGCCTATGCCGTGTGTTGTGTGGTCCTGGGGCTCCAGGTGGGCCGCTGGGGGGTGGAGTCGGTGCTGATCACCCATACCGCCCTGGTCATTCTGGAGATCCTCCTGGTGGGCACCTATCCCCCCTTCCGGGCCGAGGCCCCCGCCCCAGGGGCGGAGGCCTCCGGGCCCCACTCCGCCCTCTATCTGCTGCGGCACAATCCCCGGTTCACCCTCATGCTGCTGGGGGTCCTGTGCGGCCTTACCGGCATCCTGCCCATGTCCAACTTTCTGGTTAACGTGGTGCTGGACCGGGGCGGGACACAGCCCGACCTGGGCGCCGCCCTGTTCGTCATGGCGGCCTGCGAGCTGCCCACCGCCTTCCTCTTTCAGCGCCTGCTGCGGCGCTGGGGCAGCGCCCGTCTGCTGATGGTCAGCCTGGCCTGCGGCGGGCTGAAGGCCGTGGGGCTGCTGCTGGCCCCCAGCTACCTCTGGGTCTGTCTGGTGCAGTCCTTCCAGATGCTGGGTTATGGCCTGTTCACCCCTTCCTCGGTATACTACGTAAACGAGTCGGTCCCCGCCGGGGACCGGGTCCGGGGCCAGACCATCATGATGGTCGCCTCCAACGGTCTGGGCGGCGTGCTGGGCAGCCTGCTGGCCGGGCAGGTGCTGGACCGCTGGGGCGTAGATCGGATGCTGCTCTTCTGCGCCGCCCTGTGCGCCGCCGGGGCTCTGCTGGCCGGACTGTCTCTGCGCCGGCCCAAGGCCGCGTAAAAGGGCCCCGGCGGCCGCCGGAGCCCTTTTGTTTTCACTCAAACAGCACCCGCACCGCCCAGGCGGCCGCCATAAACCCCGCCAGGTCGGCGCAGAGGGCGGCCGGGACTGCGTAGCGGGTCTTGACAATGCCCGCTGCCCCGAAATAGACGGCTATGGTGTAAAAGGTGGTCTCGGTGGAACCCAGCATCACCGCCGCCGTCCGGCCGATGAGGGAGTCCGGCCCATAGGTCTGGATGAGCTCGGCCCCCACCCCCAGGGCGGCGCTGCCGCTGACCGGCCGGACCAGCAGCAGGGCGATGGTCTCTGCGGGGATGCCCAGCCGGGCCAGCACCGGAGAGAGTGCCTCCCCCGCCAGCTCCAGGGCGCCGGAAGCCCGGAGCATATACACCGCCGTCAGCAGGCCGATGAGGGGCGGTACGATGCGGATCAGGACCCCAAGGCCGTCTCCCGCCCCCTGGACCAGGGCGTCGTATACGTCCACCCGCCGCAGCATGCCGTACAGGGCCACCACGGCGATGATAAGGGGCACCAGCATGGTGAAGATGAGATCCATATCATGTCCTCCAGATCTTTGCAAAGAGCTTGGCCGCCAGGATACCTACGCTCACCGAGATGGCCGAGGCCAGCCAGGTGGCGGGCAGGATATCGAAGGGTGCGGCGCACCCGGCTCCGGCCCGTACCGCCGCCACGGTGGTGGGGATAAGCTGGATGGAGGCGGTGTTGCACACCACCAGCATGCAAAGCGCGTCGTTGGCCACACCCGGGGTCCTGCGGCTCATCTTCCGGGCGGCCTCCAGACCCAGGGGCGTGGCAGCGTTGCCCAGCCCCAGCAAATTAGCCGACACATTGGCCGCAATGGTGTCCATCACCTCCCTGTCCCGGGCGAAGGCGGGGTAGAGCCGCCGGAGCACCGGCATCAGCAGCCGGGACAGCTTCTGGGACAGGCCGGAGCGCCGCATGATCTCCATGACCCCCATCCACAGGCACAGCACACCCGCCAGGGAGAGGCACAGCTCCACCGCCGCCGCCGCCCCGTCCAGGGCGGCCGTGGCCACCGCCGGTCCGCGGCCCGTCGCCAGTCCGCACAGGATGGATACCAGGACCATCCCGGTCCAAATGATCGACATCGCCATGTCCCACACTCCCCTCAGCCTTCATCATACGTGGCGAAACGTAGAAACATGCCTTCCGGTTTTAGGATAAATTTGGCAAGATTTCTCACAAATATTTTCCATTTACCGATTGACATTTCTATACTCCATGTTATAATACTGTCAGATATTGGTCTATTTGTGGGAAAATTGTTGCCTTTATCTGGAAAGGGGTTTCTGCCATGAAGTCAACCGGAATTGTACGTAAAGTAGATGAGCTTGGGCGCATCGTGCTGCCGATCGAGCTGCGGCGCACTCTCGATATCGCCGAAAAAGACTCGCTGGAGATCTATGTGGATGGTGCATCCATCGTCCTCAAAAAGTATCAGCCGGCCTGCATCTTCTGCGATGATGCCAAGGATGTAATTAATTTTAAGGGGAAAAACGTTTGCCCCAACTGCATCCGTGAGCTGATGAGCAAGTAAAGTTTTTGTAAAGAAAAAGTCACGGGAAATCCAGGTGGTGCGGATTTCCAGTGACTTTTTCTTTTGTCTGACCCGCTCCGGGCCCCGCAGGTCCTGCTATAATCAGAGGTTATATTGCAAAATATATATACTGATTGTATAATTATGCTTTCCATTTTATTACATAACAGGGATGTCGCCGCTCATTCGTCCTTCTTCGACGACACCGCCCGGTCATAAAGTGCCTTGCGCGGAAGTCCCAGCTCCGCCGCCGCCTGCCGGGCGGCGTCCTTCAGGGAGCAGCCCTGGCCTTGCAGAGCAAGCAGCCGTGCCAGCCCGTCCTCCAGGGTGGCACTGTCCTCTGCGGGCGGGCAGCCCCCCTCCACCACCAGGACGAACTCCCCCTTGGGCGGGTTTTCCTCATACCACGCGGCCGCCTCGCCCAGGGTGGTGCGGCGGACCTCCTCGTGGAGCTTGGTGAGCTCCCGGCACAGGGAGATACGCCGCTCGGGGCCAAAGGTATCCCGCAGATCCCGCAGGGTGGCCGTCAGCTTGTGGGGCGCCTCGTAGAACAGCATGGTCCGCTGCTCACTCCGGAGCTGCTCGAGGTGGGCCCAGCGATTTTTCTTGTTCATAGCCAAAAATCCCTCAAAGGTAAACCGGCCGGTGGGCAGGCCCGAGGCCGCCAGCGCGGTGACCAGGGCGCAAGGTCCCGGGATGGAAACCACGCTCACACCGGCGGCGGCGCACTGGGCCACCAACTCCTCGCCGGGGTCGCTGACCGCAGGGGTGCCCGCGTCAGTGACCAGAGCGCAGTCTTCGCCCGCCAGAAGGCGGCTGAGGACCGCCGCCCCGCTGGCGCCGGTGTTGTGCCGGTAATAGCTCAGCATCGGCTTTTTCAGCCCCAGATGATTGAGTAGCTTCACGGTGACACGGGTGTCCTCAGCGGCGATGAAGTCCACCGCCGCCAGGGTATCGGCCATCCGCCGGGAGATATCTCCCAGGTTGCCGATGGGGGTGGGGACCAGGTACAAGGTTCCGGGCATATTGTCTCCTCCTCGGTCAATTTCATGGGGTGCGCAGCAGGGCGGGCAGAATCTCCAGCCCCGGCCTGCCCTGACGGACAGCCTCGGCCAGCACCGCCGAGGGCGGGGCATCCGCCCGGTGTTGGACCAGCCGCAGCCGCTTGGGCTCCAGCCCATGGGACCGCAAGGCCTCCAGCAGGTCGGCCAGCCGCTCCGGCCGGTGGACCAGGGCAAAGCGCCCGCCGTTTCGCACCAGCCGCCCGGCGGCAGCGCACAGCTCGTCCAGGGTACAGGCGTGCTCCATCCGGGCGGACCCGCCGGACGCCCCGCCGCCCTCCCGGAACCAGGGCGGGTTGGACACCGCTAGGTCAAAACTGCCGGCGGGCAGCAGTTCCGGGTCCCGCAGATCCCCGGCGCAGACGCGCCCTTCCACGCCGTTTTCCCGAAAGTTCCGGTCCGCCACCGCAGCGGCGGCCGGGTTCCGTTCCACACCGGTGAGGGTCAGGCTGGGCTCCCGCTCCAGCAGAAGCAGCCCCAGCGCCCCGGAGCCGCAGCCCAGATCACACACCCGCCAGCCCCGCCGCAGGGTGGCAAAGTCCCCCAGGGCCAGGGTGTCGCCCCCCAGGGGGAAGCAGTCCGCCGTCTGTACCAGGGTATAGCGCCCCAGCCGCTCTGTCCGCTCTATGGTAATCCGTCCCCCTTGCGTGGTATACTGGTTTTTGCATCCATCCATCGTGAAAGTGAGATGACCCTCATGGAAATCCGCGCCATCGCTGCACGGACGGCTCCAGACGGCTTCGACCGGCTGGAAAATCCGGACCATTCCTTTAACGTCCGCCCCGAGATGCCCAGCTACTTCCAGGCTCTGGACCGGGGCCGGCCGGTGGGTTCGCTGTCCGTCTTCCTGCCAACCGCCGACACCGCGGAGATCAGCGCCTGTGTCCGTCCGTCCTGCCGCCGGCAGGGGATCTTCCGCGCTCTGCTTCAGGAGGCGGTCGCCGTCCTGCGGCCCGCCGGCTGCCGGCGGCTGCTGTTCCCCTGCCAGGGGGACAGCGGCGACGGCCGTGCCGTGGCCGCCCACTGGGGCCTAGCCCTGGACCACTCCGAATATCTGATGTACTACGGCGGCGCCCATGCCGCGCCCCGCGTCTCCGTCTCCCTTCGCCCGGCACAGGAGACCGACCGTTCCGCCCTGGAAGTCCTCTATTCCGCCGCCTTCCCCGGCAATGGCGGGATGGCCGCCGGCTGTCTGCAGGAGGGCATCCTCTGCCGGGTGCTGGAGCGGCAAGGCCGCCTGGCGGGCGCCGCCTGTGTCAACCTCCGGGGAGAGGCCCTGTCCATCTTCGGCGTGGCGGTAGACCCCGCGCTCCAAGGGCAGGGCCTGGGCGGCGGGCT
>Ga0129314_1001336_pt1 | contig 17713 bp, 19 predicted proteins | sample O1111metagenome_FD_94431 | JGI IMG/M metagenome (GOLD analysis project Ga0129314, IMG submission 94431) | Orangutan individual fecal microbial communities from fecal samples from Wisconsin, USA - O1111 metagenome | ecosystem: Host-associated > Mammals > Digestive system > Large intestine > Fecal... | reverse complement strand
GTTGTATTGCCATCGGCGTCCATTACCGCGTACACGGTCTCGGATTTATCGCCGGTCTGTGCGGTCTTCAGCATCTCCGGGAAGTTCTCATTGATGGACTTCTCCGTATCTGCATGGACTGCATTCATCTGCGGCACATAAAACAACGCTGTGCTGCATGCCAGAACGCCCGCAAGAATCGGGGCGCCGATTTTCTTGATTTTGTTGTTAAGCTTTCTCATTGTTCAATCCTTTCATGCCCCTTGTAGTTTTACAAATTATACGATCGAATGCCATAAGCATGGATGGCAGCAGGAAGATTACCGTGATCATACTGATAATCGCACCTCTGGCCATCAGTGAACACATGGTGCTGATCAGGTACACATTGGAATACTTCGATACGCCGAATGTAGAGGCGAAGAAGCCCAGCGCACTGGTCATAATCGACGGCAGCGATGTTCTTACGGCGATATCAATGGACTCACGCTTGCTCAGTCCACCCATTCGCTCGGTCTTGTACCGAGTGGACATCAGTATCGCATAGTCCACCGTGGAACCCAGCTGAATGGTGGTGACGCATACCGGAACCAGGAACGGAAGCTCCACTCCGGTGAACCCACAGATTCCCATGTTGATGTATATGGCTAACTCGATTACAAGTATCAGTATAAACGGTAGTGATATCGAACGCAATACGAAGAAAATAATCAGGAATACCAGTCCGATGGAAATCCAGTTAACGACCTGGAAGTCCTTAGACGTCAGCTGAATCAGATCCTTCGTGGACGGCGCTTCACCGATAACCGATCCGTTCTTATCGTACTTGTGAACGATACTGTTCACCTGTGTCACTTGGCGATTTACCTCATCGGTAGAAATCCGATACTTCGAGTTCACCAGTATCATCTGGTGCTTGTCGGACCGCATGGAAGTGTTCAATTCATCCGGAAGCATGTTCCGAGGAATCGCAGAACCCAGCATTCCGTCCACACCCAGAACGCTCTTCACGCCCTTCACGTCTTTGATTTCCTCACTCATGGCCCGGCCATCTTTCGCCGACATATTCGCATCTGCGATGATGATATAGGAAGTATTGATTCCGAAATCTTTCGATAGCTTCTTATTTGCAGTATAGAACGGAACCATCTCTTTATCGATATCCTTGCCGTCTCCCACCACCATCTTCGTCAAATCGTAAGATGTATTCGTGTGAGCATATCCATACAGTGCCGGAGCTAACAGGAGTCCAAAGCACAGGATGTAAATTCCATACCGAGATGTGAGCTTGTGAGACAATCTATCGGCACTTGGGATTAAGGTCTTGTGACGAGTCTTCTGCAATGTTTTGGTAAAGAACAGAATCATCACCGGCAGCACCGTAACGCTGCACACTACACCAAAGACAACGCCCTTCGCCATAACCAATCCAAGGTCCATGCCCATCTTATAGGTCATGAAACACAATGCCAGGAAACCGGCAATTGTCGTAACGGAACTTCCGGTTACAGAAATCAACGTTGCGTTGATAGCCTCTGCCATGGCCGGTTTCGGCTCTATTCCGTCATCCAGCTTTTCCATATAGCTGTGCCACAGGAAGATGGAATAGTCCATGGTCACGCCCAGCTGCAACACCGCCGCGATGGCTTTGGTGATGTAGGAAATTTCTCCGAACATGATATTGGATCCCATGTTGTACAGAATTGCCAGTCCGATACTCAGCAGGAACAAGAACGGCGCCACATAGGAGTCCAGCAACAGCATCATTACCAGAAGGGACAGCGCTACTGCCACCGCTACGTACTTGATTTCTTCCGTCTCCGCAATATTCTTCAGATCCAGAACCATGGATGTCATTCCGGCAACATACGTATCCTTGTTGCTCATCTTTCGAATCTGATCCACGGCATTCAGCGTATGCTCATCCGAAATTCCCGTATCGTAGAATGTTACCAGCATCGTTGCATTCTTGTTATTGATATTGTCCTGCACCACCTTCGGGTACATGGAAATCGGAATGGATGGATTCACCACGTCCTGCAAATTCACGATGGATTCCACATGATCCACCTTCTCAATGTCCTTCTTCAGCTTCGTCACATCATCCGTCTTCATATTCTCCAGAACGAGAATGGAGAAGCCGCCCTTGTGGAACTCGTCCATCAACAGGTCTTGACCCTTTACACTTTCCATATCGCTCGGGAGGTATGACAACATATCGTAATTAACATGAGTCTTCGCCATTCCGATTGCTGACGGAATGATTAAAATCAATGCTATTACGAGGATTGCGTGTCTCAGCTTCACAACTGCTTTGCCGAATTTCATCTCTTGCATCCCCCTATAAAAATAGTTTCGCATATCCAAATTGACCGATGGTCATTTCATCTGCCAGTATACTAGCACAGGAATGACCGGTAGTCAATATTTGAGATAAAATTTTTACAAAATTCCTTTGTTCAATTTTCAAAACACTTCATATATAAGGGTTTCGCACGCTTGACCATTGGTCATTTTATTCTTGACGAATCCTTCACTTAATGGTATATTATAGAAAAATCGGTGACGTTAAGCCGAACGGATCTTTTTTTACCAAGGGTGTAGTTATGACAAAAGTGGATATGAAGAAAAATAAAAAACGCCAGGACATCCTGGACGCGGCCTATGAGCTTTTCACCACGAAGGGCTTCTCCAGCACGACAATTATGAACATTGCGCTGAAAGCCGGAGTGGGGAAGGGCACGTTCTATCTCTATTTCGACAGCAAGGAGGCGGTGCGGGATGAGCTGATTGTGATTAAGGCTTCCCGGATTCTCACCAAGGCCGTTAACGCGATGGAGGAAAGCCTGGGCGCCAACCGAAAGGTGGGGGTGGCGGACCGGTTCATCTTCGTGGCGGATTTCATTCTGAATTATCTGTCGAAAGATCTGACGTTGCTGCGGTTCGTATCCAAGAATCTCAGCTGGGGTCTGTTCCTGAACAGCCGCATTGAGGAGAAGAATTCCGATGTCATCAATTTCAAGGATTTCATTTCCCTGCTGATTGAGCGGGACCACGTGCACCTGAAGAATCCGGACATTCTGATTTATACGCTGATTGAAATGGTGAACTCCACCTGCTACAGCGTCCTGATTAACGAGGATCCGGTCAGCTTCGAAGAGTACAAGCCGTACCTGTACCACTGCATTCGGCTGCTGATTGATGATGCCAGGGAGAATTAATAGTGAAGGAGGAGCATTTGCCGGTGCAAACGCTCCTCTTTTTGATTCTTCACTTTTTATTTCATCGCCTGTTCGATTGAGTCGTTCAGCGCTTTTTTCTGTTCGCCGGATGTGATGCTTCCCACAATTGGCTTGCCCACAACTTTTCCCTTTGAATCGATCACATAGGTGGTCGGGAAAGAGTACAGCCCGGAAGTCAGTTTCCCGGCGGCACTGTCGGACTTGAACCAGATGTTTTTATAAGAGACGCCTTTTTTCTCCAGAAGCTTCTTCGCATCGGCAATGGCCTTCTTGTCCCCGTCCAGGGTGTACGCGTTCACGCCTACCACTTCGCCGCCTTTTTTCATCAGCTTCTTGTTCAGAGCCTCCAGATCCTTCAGTTCGCCCACGCAAGGTTTGCAAGTGGTGAACCAGAAATTGACCACCGTCACCTTGTTGCCGGAGAACAGCTTCTTGCTGTTTACTTTTTTGCCCTCCAGGTCCTTTCCCTCAAAAGAAGGGAACTCGTCCATGTTTCCGGAGTCTGCCGGCACGCTGGCGCTTCCGTCCTTGCACGACGTCGAGCCGTTCTCCTTGGCTTTCTCCGCCACTTCCGGATACTTTTCTTCCAGCATGGTCAGCTTCTCTTCGATTTTCTTAATCTCCTCGGCACCGTTTTTCAGCGTCTTCAGCTCGTCTTCCGTGAATTTGTCCTTCGCGGATTCAATGGTGTCCAGAAGGAACTCGCCGTAATTCTTTCCGTCCTCCTGCAGGGTCATGCCCTTGTCCGCTTCCATAAAGACTTTTTCCCACAGCTTCTTGTTCTTCGCAAAAATCTCATTCTCCTGTTCCATCAACTCCTGATACATGGTAACCGCCTCATCCAAATTGCCGGGCTCCTTGCTGCTCTTCCCGCTGCACGCCGCCAGGGACAGCATCAGCACCGCCGCCACCGCCAGCATCATCATTTTCTTCATTTTCGTCTTCATTTTTCTGTCTCCTTTTTCATTTCTTTTTCGTCACTTCCGAATCCGCACCCATAGGCCAGGGCATCGGCAGGGCATACGGTGACGCACTTTCCGCACCGGATGCACTCTCCGTGGTTCGGCGCCCGGGTGATGTCCACGTCCATTTTGCACACCTTGGCGCACCTTCCGCAGGAAACGCATTTTCCCCGGTCCACTTCAACGCCCAACAGGGACACCTTGTTCATCAATCCGTAGAAGGCCCCCAACGGGCACACCCACTTGCAGAAGGGCCGATAAAACACCACGCTCAAGACTGCCACCGTCACCAGGACGACCAGCTTTCGGGTAAAAAGAGTTCCCAAAGCGCTGCGGATTCCGGCATCCACTGCCGCAAGGGGGAGGGCGCCTTCCAGCACGCCTTGCGGACAGATGTACTTACAAAAATAGGGATCGCCCATTCCCACATCGTTGGTCACCAGCGCCGGAAGCAGAATCACCGTTCCGATCAGCACTGCATATTTCACATAGGTCAGGGACTTCAGCTTCTTGGTGGAAATCTTTCTGCCGGGAATCTTGTGCAGCAGATCCTGAAGCCATCCGAAGGGGCACAGGAATCCGCAGACAAATCGTCCCAAAAGCACGCCCACCAGAATCAGGAATCCGGTGATATAGTAGGAAAAACCGAATTTCGAGGATCCCACCACAGCTTGAAATGCGCCGATGGGGCAAGCTCCGGAAGCCGCCGGACAGGAATAGCAGTTCAGTCCGGGAACGCAAAGAGCTTTTCCGCCGCCTTGATAAATTCCACCTTTGAAGAAGTTGGAAAGGTGGATGTTCGAAAAGAGGGTGGCGCCCGCCTGAATCCATCCGCGCATGCGGCCGGTCGTTCTCGAGAGGTTGTTTTTATTTTTACCCAATTCCCACACACTCCAGACATAATCGTATGGCTTTGCCCAGCACCAGTTCCGCCTCGCCCCGCATCGCGCCGAAACACACCATGACGGTGCCTGCGGCAATCAGCAGCAGGCGAGCGGCGTTTTTTCTTCTTCTGCTCATAGCTCCTCCTTTTCTTTACGCCTTCACTATAGCAAGCCGGATATAAAATCTTCGTTAAGAAAGGAAAGTTAACGGAAATTTTATGCCGGTAGGGTATAATGTAGACAATCGGACGAATGTTTGAAAAAAGGAGATTTGTTATGCGTATTCTAGTGGTTGAGGATGAGAAGGTTCTGTGCGACACGATTGTTCGCAGCTTGAGCCGGTTGGCGTACAGCGTGGATTTCTGTTATGACGGGGGGAGTGCTATGGAGCTTCTGGCCGTGGAGAATTATGATTTGGTGGTGCTGGATCTGAACCTTCCGGACGCGGACGGCATGACGGTGCTGAAGACCCTTCGGAAAAACGACGACCACACGAAGGTGCTGATTTTATCGGCGCGGTGCGATGTTGCGGATAAGGTGGACGGTCTGGATGGTGGCGCGGATGACTACCTGACGAAGCCGTTCCATCTGGAGGAGCTTGCGGCGCGCATTCGGAATCTGACCCTGCGGCGCTACACGCAGAACGATGTGGTCCTGACCTGCGGCGATCTTTCCTTTGATACGAAGGCGCGACGGGCGGCGGTAGGGGAGGAGATTCTGTCACTGACGCGAAAAGAAACCGGCATCCTGGAATATCTGATGCTCCACCCGGGGCGGCCGGTGAGTCAGGAGGAGCTGATGGAGCACGTGTGGGATAACAGCGTGGATCGTTTCAGCAACTCCATTCGGGTGCATATTTCGGCACTGCGAAAAAAGCTCCGCCAAGCGCTGGGATACGATCCGATTCACAACCGCATCGGGGAAGGGTATGTAATGGAGGACCGAAAATGAAGAAAATATCTTTGCAATGGCGCATCACGCTGATGACGGCAATTCTTCTTTGCGTGACCTGCGTGGTGATGAATTGCCTGATTATCTATTCCGGAAAGCATTATATGGATGTGATTGGAAGCGGGATTTCCGCCTATAGCAGTAACGATGCAAGCCGCGAATCGGGGTCCGGAAAGTCGGATGAAAAAGTAGAATCGAGCGCCGATGCGGATTCCTCGGGGGAATCGTTTAATCCCGAAAATGCCGACCTGAATCACGAGCTCACGATTATCGTCGACAGCGCGCAGGAATCCTTTGGCCTCACGGGCTGGTGCATTACGGCCTTCATGACGCTGCTGGGCGGCGTGCTGGCATATTTCGTCACCGGCCATGCGCTGAAACCGCTGCGCACCTTCACCTCTCAGATTGAAATGGTGCAGCCGAATAATCTGTCGGATATGAAAATCAGCGAAGATGTGCTTCCGGAGTTTCAATCCTTCAGCAAATCCTTCAACAGCATGATTCGCCGGTTGGATGAGGGGTTCTCGGCCCAACGGCAGTTTACGGGAAATGCAGCCCACGAACTTAGAACGCCTCTTGCATTGATGCAGGCGCAGATGGAACTTTTTGCCCAGGAGCATCCGGTGCTGCGGCCGGAGACTCGTGATTTTCTGAAGCTGCTGCAGGAGCAGACGGAACGTATGTCCCAGATGACGAAAACCCTTCTGGAAATGAGCGAACTTCGTTCTGTTCCTTGCGAGGATGAGATTGAGCTGGCGCCGATGATTGAAGAGATTTATACCGACCTTGCGCCGGTGGCCGAGGAAAAAGGAGTATCATTGAAATGTGAGGGGAATGCCCGAATGATTGGAAGCGATACCTTGATCTACCGGATGCTTTTCAACCTCACGGAAAACGCCATCCGGTACAATCGTCCCGATGGCGTCGTTACCATTTCCATCTTCAAGGATGAAAAGTTCATTCAAATTCGCGTGGAAGATACGGGCTTCGGAATTCCGGAGCAGTACCGGGAAAGCATCTTCCAGCCGTTCTTCCGCGTGGACAAGTCCCGGAGCCGGGAACACGGCGGTGTCGGGCTGGGGCTTTCTCTGGTCTGGGAAATCGCGGCGCTTCACGGCGGCGCGGTGACGGTGGAGAAAAGCTCGGAGGCCGGCACCGTAGTTCTGGTAACGCTGCGCAGGTGAATCTATCCCTGCACCAGCGTGCCGCCGCAGCTGGAACCGGCACCGGCGGTACAGCCGTAGCAGTGCGCCCCGAACCGAATCTTCCGCTGAAGCGAATTAATTTTTCCCGCAGCCAGATCATAGATGGTCAAATCCCTTCCTTCGTTCCGGCACGGCATTTCCATTACCTGATTGAAATCGCAGTCATAGATTCTTCCGTCATAACCCACGCTGATCTGATCCCGGCACATCATTTTTTCGCAGGCCTCCGGGTTGAATGCATCCAGCAGCATATCCATATACTGTTGGTAGATTCCGTTCCGCAGCAGGTGACAGCCGTACCGTCCGATTGGATTGTTGGTCACCGCATACAGCCGGTTGAATTCCACCCCGTATTTCCGAAGTTCCTTCCGGTACAAATTCTCCAGCGCTTCCTGATCCGGCGGCAGAATATCCCGCTGCGGGTTGAACACCAGGTTCAGCTCCGGTTTCTGATCACCCGATGCCTCACTTTCCGTTTCCGCACCGTAGCCCACAGCATTCAGCTCCCGAAGCACCTCGATGCTCTGACGGAACACGCCGTCGCCCCGCTGACTGTCCGCCTCCGATTCACTGAAATTCGGAAGACTGGCAATAACAGTTACCCCCAGCTCCCAATATTTCCGAATCAGATCCCGATATGCCGGCGCCTTCAGAATCACCAGATTGGTCCGAACCATCACCCGGAATCCCAGCCGCGTCGCCTCTTCGATGAACCACCGGAAGTCCGGCGCCATTTCCGGCGCCCCGCCGGTGATATCAATCGTCCGGGATCCGTACCGAACTCCTGCATCCAGCACCGCCTGCAGCGTCTCCCGGGAAATCACTTCCTTCCGATTCGGGCCGGCCCCCACATGGCAGTGCTCACAGGACAGATTGCACTTCTTTCCCACATTCACCTGAATCGTGGACAGCTCCGGCCGCGTCTCCAGATACTCCGCCTTCGGAACCATATCCTCAAAATACATAATCCGCGCCATCGCATCTTCCAGATCCTGCGGTGACGCCGGTTTTCCTTCCGGATACGCCTCTTCCCGGTACGCGGGTAAAACCACGAATCCGCCCAGGAGCGCGTTTCCGATGGTGCAGGCCGGACCGTTCAGAATACGGTTGCGATAGGAAACCTCTGCCGGAGAGTTGTGTTTCCACAGCCGGTCAAACCACTCCACATAGGCCGCCTGATTATAGCGAACGGGAACCGCTTCAACATAAAGTCCCTTGTATTCCGCCCGGTAGATGGCATCCTCCTCCGGCGTTGCCGCAATTCGGGTGAGCACGCCGAACTGCTGTCCCTCAAAGGTAGGCAGCCCCGCCGCACCGTTATTGATTACCACGCCGCCCCGGAGTTTTCCGGCCACTGCCGCACAGGTGTGGGTGGTGGCGAAGATATCGATTCCGTTTTCTTCCATAAAGTCGGACAGCTCTCCCTGGCGAAGCACATCCTCCAGCTGCTCGATGGCACAGTCCCAGCCCCCCAGCAGCTTCTCATCCCCGTGGGTGATTCCGATTTTACAATCGCCCACCTGAGCGACCATGTGAGCCGGCCGATCCTTTAGCTTCGAAATCAATTCCGGATGCTTCCCGATTTCTTCCTTCATCATATGGTGAATTCGGTTGGAGCGGCTCACGCTGGCATCATCGGTGCAATCCGGATAGGCGCATCCGCAGCCCACGCCCACATCTTCCGTTCTTCGAACCTCCGCTTCCACATTTCCAACCATTGGAATATATTTCTCCGCACCGGCTTCCACCCGGGCAAATTCCTCTGCCGTCCGGTCGAACCAGTGCATGTCGCCGTTGAACACCATGCCCACCCGGCCGCCTTCGCCAAGGCGTTCCTGTTCTTTTACGAACATTGCCTGTACTGCATCCATGGCAAAGGGGTTTCCGTACAGTCCGCCCACCACCAGCAGGGTATCGAAGGTGTGCGCCGGGGAAGGGGCCGCGGCCCATACCGCAGGGTCCAGACGGTAATCCACCGGACAGGCTCTTCCCGCATCTTTGAAATTATGTCTTGCGTAACTCGGAGTTGTACAACTTGCCATTTTTTCCTTCTTTCCTTTTCTCTACTTCAAAATTGCCTGACGGAGGTGTTCCAGATCTGCCGCATCCGGATGGGACAGGGCCCGGTCGAAATTGTCGATCATCTGGTCCAGATTCGGCGCCGCATTCGGCTGCTCCTTCATCTTCACATACCGATCCCGAACCGCCTGCTGCATCTTTCCCTGGCACATGAACTCGCCCACCAAGGTATTGCTCTCATCCATCGACGCCTTCACGTTATTCAGCACCCGCTGAAAATACGCATCCTCCACGCCGAAGCCGGCTGTTCCGAATAAAAATACGTTTTTGTTTCTCAGATTCTTCAGGGCATTTAAGGCTGCCTCGTCCGCATTGCCCTTGTCCGTCCAGAATCCCAGGTATACCGTCTTCGCTTCCGGAATCTCCGTGCCGGTCTCGCCGAAGAATTCGCAGTCCTCTTCCGGCAGTGCCGCCCGAATCGCATCCGCCAAAATCCGGGTATTTCCGGTTCTGCTGCTGAACAAAATCGCATATTTTTCCATCTGTCTGTCCTCCTGTATTCGAATGATTTTATCGCTATTATAATTAACCTACAAAATATACCTACCTGCACCCGCCGGCACAGATAGGTATATTCTAATATCTATTGCTGTTTTTTTCAATTAGATTGCCGACTCGATGCCTTCCGGATCGATGTCTTCCCATCCGGCGGCGCTGCGCTCTGCATCCAGAGCCGCGATTTCCTCATCGGTTCTGCCTTTCCACGCCGGACGGCCTTCGGTCTTCTCCGCCATGGAAGCCACGACGCCGCACACCGCGTAGGAACCCCAGCACAGTACGGCACCCCAGAAGTTCACGCCCAGGAAGTTGGCGTACGCACCGTTTCCGATATTCATAAATGCCAAGCTGTCCGGGCTTACGGTGTCCAAAATCCCCAGAATCATACCGATCCAGAAGGAGAGGTGGAAGCCGATTTTGGTCGGCTTAATCGGACCTGCGCCGTGGAGCAGAAAAATCGGACCCAGCCCCATAATCATGGTTCCGGAAATGGTGGTTGCCGCCAGAATATCGGTTCCCACAATCATCGGCAAATTGCCCACAACCGCGAAAAATGCCATGAATCCGATACCGATCCAGCGAGCTTTTTCATGCGGATCCTTGCCCAGAATGGCCGGAAGATCCCGCGCGGTCAGTTTCGCCAGGGAACTGAAGGTGGAGTCCAGAGTGGAACCGCCGCACATTACCATCATGATAGCCATCAGGAAGAATGCCGCAATTCCCATTCCCTGCGCCACCGCCTGCGCCGCGTCGGTCACATTTTCCAGGCCGGAAAGCATGGCGTCCACACCGATCAGGGAGAACAGGGTGATTGCCAGGAATCCCAGAAGCCCCGCAACGGTGAAGCACTTCAGCATTTTCTTTTCCTCGCAGATGAATCCCCGGTCGGTGAGTACCGCATCATGGAATCCATAGGACAGGCACTGCAGCAGTGCACCCAGAACGAAGTCCACGCCGGCGTCCATCTTCCAGGATCCGCTGGTTAGGTATGCGCTCATCGGGTGTTCCGGCAGAATCCAGAAGATGGTGAATACCAGCAGTACCACGAACAGGCCGGCCTGCAGCACGTCGGTAATCAGGGAAGAACGCAGTCCGCCCCAGCAGCTGTAGCCCAGTGTGATTGCGGTAAAAAGAAGTGCGGCGATGACGAAGGGTTTGCTGCCCGACTCACCGTAGTATCCGCCGATGACCGAGGTATTGGACCAAACCTCGTTGAACAAACGAACCAGAATCGCTGCGCTGAAGCAGAATGCCGCTGCCACACCGTAGTTGCTTGTGAGGAAGTCGGTCATGGATTTTGCGGCGAAACGACGGCGAAGTCTGTAAATGGCAAATCCCGTGAGGGGAATGCAGAGCCAGTACACCGCGTAGCCGATGCCGCCCACGATACCGTAGCTGTATCCCATATTGGCGCAGTTATATACGGATTTTGCGAAAATCCAAGCGATAAATACCGAAGAGGTGACCATCAGGGAAGAGGCTGCGCGTCCCTTCTTATCGGTTCCTTTGAAAAAGCCGCCGATTGTAACGGCCTTCGGGGAAATGGCGAACATGACGATACCGTATACCACCAGGAATCCCCAGAAAAACAGTCCTGTACCGTTGTGCATGATGTTTTGTCCTTTCTTTTTTACTGTATAGAAATAAATAGAATAAGCCCATAAAAAACGCTGTTAGAATTCACTAACAGCGAAAATTATTTTAACAAATCGAGGGCTTGCGTTCAACCGATTTTTTATTGAAAATACTTATATTGAAGCTGCACATTTCCTCATATTTCTATATCTTCACTAGGCGTCTTTCAGAATTTCTCCGGTTAATTTATTTGCTTCTTCTACGATGGAGGCGATTTCTCGGTTCCATTCCTCGGCCTGCTTGCGGTCGGTGAGGGCAGGGGTGTTGGCCACCACGTTCATCTTCGCCGCCTGGATGCAGGCGTTCAGGTTCAGGGCCGCTACGTAAAGATCGCTCACCAGCTGCTTGTTGGACTTTCCGATCATCTCTCGGGTGAGGTGCAGTCCCGCCAGCGCTGCCCGGCAGGCGTTCAGCGGAGCCAATCCCGCTGCCACCGATGCTTCTGCAATCGCCGCCTTGCGAGCCGCTTTCTCTTCCTCCGTGGATTTCGGAAGGGCATAGGCATCCGAAACGCCGGTAAAAGCTTCCTTATCTTCATCGATTCCCCGGATCAGCTTCGTGAGAACTTCCTGGGCTTCCTTCAGCGTCTGCTGATTCAGCTCTTCGTACTCTTCATATTTCTTCTTTCCCACGGTGAGGTTCGCCACCATCATAATCAGGGCCGCGCCTTGTGCGCCGGTCAGTGCCGCAACCGCACCGCCTCCCGGAGCCGGTGCTGCTGACTTCAGCTCGTTCAGGAAATCGATAATCTTCTGGTTTTCTGTCATTTCTTTTTTCCTTTCTGCTTCCCGCTGCCCGCCGCTTGAACGGACAACCCGGAACAATAGTACCAATACTTTTATTTCATTATAATAAAAAGAACGCCGGAAGGAAACCTCCAGCGTTCTCAAATTACTTTTTCTGCGGATTAGTTGTTCAGATCTGCATCGAAAGGAAGGAGTGCTACCACACGAGCTCTCTTGATAGCAGTGGTAACTGCTCTCTGGTGCATTGCACATGTACCGGTTACTCTTCTCGGGAGAATCTTGCCTCTCTCGGTAGTGAACTTCTTCAGAGTCTCTACATCTTTGTAATCGATCTTCTTATCCTTGTCTGCACAGAACTGGCATACTTTTCTTCTTCTCATGCCGCGCTTTCTGTTGTTATTGTCCATTTCGACTTAATCTCCTTTCCTAAGATATGTCTAGAACGGGATGTCGTCATCCGCTGCCTGGAATGCATCCGGGAAATCATCCTGACCTCCGAAAGCGTCCTGCTGCGGTGCCGGCGCGCTCTGCTGCTGACCGCCCTGGTAGCTGTCATTGCCGCCAAAGCCGGAGTTCGCGTTGGAGCCTCCGCCGTTGTTGTTTCTAGAGCCAAGGAACTCCACGCGGTTCGCGATAACGTCAGTGGTGTACACCGTCTGACCGTTCTTGTCTCTGTAACTTCCCGTCTGAATCCGTCCGCTTACCGCTGCTTGACTGCCCTTCTTCAGGTATCTGTCTACGGTCTCGGCCTGCTTTCCGAATACGGTGATTCGAATGAAGTCAGCCTGACGCTCCTGGCCGGCGGACACCGGTCTGTCAATTGCCAGCGTGAAATGCGCTACGGCAGTCTGAGTGTTCGGTGTGTAGCGAAGCTCCGGATCCCTTGTTAATCTTCCAATTAAAATTACACTATTCATGTTTCACCTGTCCTTTCCGAACGCTGTGAACGATACTTATTTCTCGTCCTGGCAAACGATGATATGTCTCATGCAATTATCGGAAATCTTCAGTCTTCTGTCCAGTTCCTTTGGCAGTTCTGCACTTGCCTTGAATGGAATCAGCACGTAGAAACCGTCCTTCTTCTTGTTGATCGGGTAAGCGAGCTTCTTAGCGCCCCACAGATCCGCTTCTCCAGCTTCACCGTCAGCGTTGATGATGCCCTTTACGGTCTCGATCATCTGGTTTCTTGCAGCTTCATCCATAGCCGGATCAAGAATGAACAATAATTCATAATTTCTCATTGTTTTCACCTCCTATGGCCTAATGACATCTTGCGATGTAGGATTCTGGCCTGCTTATTCAGACCATACCCAATTATTATACAGAAAAATAGCCGGATTGCAAGCTTTTATTTCCGAAATTCCCTGAAAATCCGGTGAATTCTTCCGTTTTCTACCCGCAAATCTGCTCCGAATCCAGAATTACGGTAAATGGGCCGTCGTTCAGCAGCTCTACCTTCATTTCCGCGCCGAATTCTCCCTGTTCCACCACGTCCACGCGCTCTTTGCACTTCTCGATGATGTATTCATAGAGGGCATTGGCATGGTCCGGAGATCCCGCTTCGATAAAAGAAGGTCGGTTTCCTTTCTTGCAGTTTGCGTACAGGGTGAACTGTGAGATCAGTAAAAGTTCTCCCCCCACATCTGCCAAGGAAAGATTGGTCTTTCCGTTCTCATCTTCGAATATCCGAAGCTTAATCATCTTATCCAGCATTTTGTCGGCGATTTCTTTCGTGTCCGTATCGGATACTCCGATCAGAACCATGTATCCCTTGCCGATTTTTCCGATGACATTGTTATCCACGGTGACGCTTGCGTGGGTGACTCTCTGTATTACCAGTTTCATTCTCGTAATCCCTTCCTTGCTTTTTTTATAGCGTTATTTTACAATAGATTCTAACCTATTGCATGAATACCTGCAAGTCCGGTGATGCCCGGAAGCTGCAGGGAAACGGAGGATATTTTTAGGATATGATGAATCCATTCAAAAGCATTCCGGCGGGTCTGGCGATTCTGTCGGAAATAAATCGTTTTAATAAAATGGCGCCGCAGTTCGAAGCCCTTCGGAAGGAAGGAAAGTTCGAGGAAGAACGGGCGCTGATTCTGGAAGGCACCAGTCGGTTCGCCGATACCGTATCTCGGAAAATCGGAATTACCTTCGATATTCACGGGGAGGAGAATATTCCGGACCACGGGCCGATGCTGATTGTGGCCAACCACCAGAGCTATGCGGATATTCTGGCGATGATCTATGTGATTCGGAAGTTCCAGATTGGTTTCATTGCCAAATCGGAGTTCACCGGTTTCAAGCCGCTGGCAAAGGCGATTAACTACACTCGCTCCCTGTTTCTGAAGAGGGGGGATGCCCGGGCGGCCATTCAAACGCTGAATGAGGCGGCGACCTTAATGAAAGAAGGGTTTTCCCTGGTGATTTTCCCGGAGGGGACGCGGAGCCAGTGCAGCGAGATGGGTGAGTTCAAGGCGGGCAGCTTTAAGTTCGCGCAGAAGGCGAAGGTGCCGATTCTTCCGATTACCCTGGAGGGGGGCTACCACTTCTGGGAGGAGAAGGGGACGGTTCAGCCATGCACCGTTCATGTGAAGATTCATCCGCTGGTTCATTTCGAAGAGATGGACCGGAAGACGCAGAACAACGCCCATGTGGAGATTGAGAACACCATCCGCGAAGGACTGAAGGAATTCGTTTAGTTTTATGTTGTTATGAATACGGAATCTTTAGGAAAGGAACCCGATTGCCGGGTTCCTTTTATGATTAATATAATTGACTATTTATTGTTTATAGTCTAATATAGTAAACATAAGGAGGTGATTTCATGAGCAAAAGGACCGTTGCGGTAATGCCGGAAACGCAAAGAATTCTTTCAATAATGGGAGAGCAGATTAAACTTGCAAGGCTAAGAAGAAATCTTGCAACTGAACTTGTTGCAGAAAGAGCAGGTATCAGCCGAGCGACGTTATGGGCAGTTGAGAAAGGAACCCCTACGGTTTCCATCGGAACATATGCTGCTGTACTACACGCATTGGGAGGAATGGATCAAGATTTTGCCTTAGTTGCCAAAGACGATGAGCTGGGAAGAAAACTTCAGGATTTGCAGATTAAAGCACGCGGCAGGGCGACAAGAGGTAAACAGAGATGATTGAGAATAAAAAGGTATTTGTTTATAAGGATTGGGATACAGAGACTCTTGAGTTAATTGGTATTCTATACGTCGATGGTACTGCGGGAAGAGAAGTTATTTCTTTTGAGTACGACGATTCCTGGTTGGAGAATGTGAATAATCTTCTCTTATTTGATCCTGACCTTAGTCTTTATAAAGGCCGTCAATATGCTCCTATAAACAAAAATATGTTTGGCATATTTGAAGATTCCTGCCCCGACAGATGGGGACGTCTTCTGATGAAGCGAAGGGAAGCCATAATGGCAAAGAAAGAAAATCGAAAACCAAAGAGACTTTCAGATATCGATTTCCTTCTCGGTGTGTATGATGAAACAAGAATGGGAGGATTAAGATTTTCTCTAACCGAAGGAGGACCTTTTTTATCCTATGATAAGGATCTTTCAACACCCCCTTGGACAACGCTAAGAAAACTCGAATCAGCATCACTTTCTTTCGAGAAGAATGATGATGGACTTGAAGAAAAATGGCTAAAACAATTACTTGCTCCGGGTTCCTCTTTAGGCGGCGCTCGTCCGAAAGCATCTGTTGCAGCACCGGACGGTTCCTTGTGGATTGCTAAATTTCCATCGAAACATGACGATACAAATGTTGGTGCATGGGAAATGGTTGTACACGATTTGGCCATTATGTGCGATCTTGATGTTCCGGAAGCAAAACTAGAGCATTTTTCAAAAAGCGGAAGCACATTTCTCACAAAGCGTTTTGATCGGAACGGATCTCATAGAATTCATTTTTCCTCTGCGATGACTCTATTGGGAAAAAAAGATGGAGCCAATGCATCAGACGGATCAAGCTATTTAGAAATGGCTTCTCTCATTCGCAAATACGGTGCATCTCCAAAACAAGATTTGGTTGAGCTTTGGAAAAGAATTGTCTTTAATATGGCTGTATCAAATACTGACGATCATTTAAGAAATCATGGTTTTCTTTTAATTGACGAGGGATGGCATCTTTCACCACTTTATGATGTTAACCCAAATCCGGATGGCGATGTGCTTTCTTTAAATGTTGATGAATCCAGCAATCTGATTGATTTCGACTTGATTCGTTCCGTTGCTTCCATTTTTGGTATACCAGATGATAAAGCAACAAATTACATTGAAAATGTAAAAGTCACAGTAGAGAATAAATGGAAAATAATCGCGAAAAAGCATGGACTCAGCAGAAATGAGATAGAATATATGTCTCCGGCATTCAATATGGAGTATAAATAACCCTTAGCATGCACAAAATGTTGCCACATCAATTTTTAGGAACCCGATTGCCGGGTTCCTTTTTTATTTTATGCTCACGGTTTTCCATAATTTGTTAACATCTCTGTGCATAATTATTCATTCATATCCGTACACCTCTTATATTTCAACCGTTGCGGCACATTCCCACACATTGTTGATAACTGTGGAAAACTTTTAATTTTTGTATTTTTGACAAGTTTATAAACATATTTATTTGACATAAGCCAAATAGATTACTATCATTAATAAAAAAATATTATGCGAAATAACAAGAGGTGTACCATGCTGAAAGATTACATCAAAGAGAACCGCACCGTGCGGGGATTCGACCAAAGCGCAAAAGTTTCCACCGAGGAGCTGATGGACATGATTGACTGTGCCAGACTGTCATCCTCCGGCATGAACCTGCAGCCGCTGAAATATTTTATCGCCAACCGAGACTCCGCCGCAGCTATTCTTCAGAAAGCGACCAAGATGGGTGGTCGTCTTCCGGAGCGCCACCTGCCGGATGCCGGAAAAGAGCCGGAGTCCTACATCGTCATCCTTCAGGATCCGGACATCAGCACCAGCGACACCTTTACAAATATCGACCTGGGCATCGCGGCGCAGAGCATCACCCTGGCGGCCGTGGAGAAGGGATACCGCTGCTGCATGCTGGGGGGCGGCTACAATCCGGAAGAACTCCGGGACGAGCTGGGCATCCCGGACAAATACATCCTCAAGCTGGTCATCGCCGTCGGCAAATCCTCAGAGGAAATTCACCTGGTGGAAATCGAGGACGGGGGAGACACCGGCTACTACCGGGATGCCGACGACGTTCATTACGTCCCAAAAAGAAAACTGCAGGACATCATCATCCACTAGTTTCCCCAAAATGTAAGAGCGTGCGTACGATGTACCAAGTGCCATCCAATAATTAGAATCATTAAAACAATTGAAATTAAATATGCCTAGAATTTCGAAGTGACTTCACGCTATTCTTACAATTTTTGCTTATTAGCGTGAATATATTTGAGGGCTATACATGATTTCGCCATGCAATATTCCCGTCTTTTGAAATAGTTCACGCTTTTTGAATTAAAACATCCTTTTGGCGTGAAC
>Ga0129314_1001334_pt1 | contig 17714 bp, 15 predicted proteins | sample O1111metagenome_FD_94431 | JGI IMG/M metagenome (GOLD analysis project Ga0129314, IMG submission 94431) | Orangutan individual fecal microbial communities from fecal samples from Wisconsin, USA - O1111 metagenome | ecosystem: Host-associated > Mammals > Digestive system > Large intestine > Fecal... | reverse complement strand
TTTACCGAGCAGACAATTCTATGGACTCCGTAATCAGCTTCACTTCTGATTATTCTAAAATTTGGATTGAAACAAACGCAACGCTTTCTTTCACATATAGTGTGAAAGATCCAGCAGAAGTGCAAAAGGGACTTGCGGCTTTCCTTGGCAGCAATAGCTAAGGTAATCTTGCGTTTGTGATGTTGCCATAAGTCGGAGGAAATATGCCTAATGCAAAAAGAAAAGTTCATACTATGCCCAGTCTGCGGCAACAAAACAAGGGTGCAGATACGGGAGGATACAGAGCTAAAGAACTTCCCGCTATTCTGCCCCAAGTGCCATAAGCAGACATTGATAAATGCAAAGCAACTGAATATCACAAAAGCAGAAGTGCCAGACGCTAAGACGCAGAGCCGATAACCCTTTCTCCAACTGTAAGGAGAATGGTTATCGGCTCTATTTTTATTCCTTTTCTGTTTGGCTCTCCAATGCTGCTTTGACGGTTGCTCTGATGATTTTCAGAGAACGGTCGTCGCAGCTGTAAAGCATACGAACAAGATCTTCCACTTCCGAATCTTTGACCGGCTTCTCTGGGTAGAAGATCAAGTTCCCGTCAATGGCTAATTCCCGGACGATTTTCTTGAGGACTTCAAATGTTGGTACTTTGCCCTCATTCTCGATCCTGTATAAGTATCGCTCTGAAATTCCAACTCGTGCGGTCAGTTCCTCGACGGTCAAATCGGACTTATCCCGCGCTGTCTTGATGATTTCTCCGAGCGTTTCAGGTCGTTTCTGCACTGTGCGTTCACCTCCATATATAATTATATGGATTCCGTTCATGCTGATAATGGCACAGCCGTTCAATTATTGGTGAACGCAGAGTGCAAAAAGGACTGAACTAAATACAAACACCGCCCCGCCAAATAAAAAAAACGAGGCTTTGACGGGGTGTAGAAACACGCCTATATCCCTCAAATCCGAGTTTTGGATTGGAGGGATTTTTTATGCGTTGGACTCGACATTCGGCAACTCTGCCCGTCAGAAGCCACCAATTTGATTTGCCTGCATAACGGATCGCTTGCCCGGTGAACCGTCAAAAAAAGCCTTTTCCCGCCATCGGGATATTATAGCCTATACACTGAACTGACAGACCATTATAAATATGAATTAAACGCACCTGCTTTGCGGCTTCTGCCGCTTTGCAGGTGCGTTTTGCTATATCTGCTCCTTTTGCGTGGCAGCGTTGGCTGCCGCAGTCCTCCGGTTGATCATTTTGCAATTTTTCAAAACGATCGATTGGAGGAAATACAAATGGCAGAAGAAAAGTATGCCAAAGCAAAATGCTTTATTCTCTCGCCCGAGGGTTACCAAGAAATCTCGTACTTGGAGCTGTGCCGCAGGCGGGATATGGAACCGGATTATCAAGACCGGAAATTTATCCCCTTGCATGGGATGCTGATGGAGGTAACGCCGGAGCAATATGCGGAATTCTACCGGATCCAAAACCGGCAGAGGTACATGGATCGGCGTTCTGCAGATAACGGCGATATTTCTGTGGATATGCTCACCACCGACGAATTCAACGGAGCCGACATCCTTGTGGATCCCGGAGAGTCCATCGATGAATTGGTTATCCATAAAATGCAGACAGACAAGCTGATCGACTGCCTCTCTCTGCTGGAACAGGCAGAACAGCTCCTGATCCGTGATTTGTTCTATAACGGGCTGACGGAGCGGGATGCCGCCCAAAAGTATGGCGTTTCGCAAGTTGCGATTCACAAGCGAAAGCTGCGCATTCTGAAAAAACTTAAAAATATGATGACCTGACCGGTTATCAGGCCCCTCACTTTTTGCCATGGAAAGTGAGGGGCTTTCTATATGCCTCTGTTGTTCTTTGAAAATTGAATCATCCGTCAGCAAATACTTTCCGCCTGCTGTCCCCGCAAGGGATGAGCGGCCCGCTCCTTTTGAGAGCGGATAGTGCGGCAGCACCGCATGAAATACGCCATGACCGGCTGCGGAAAGACAACACCCCGTCCAGTCAAAAGTCGAGCGTTGAAGCGGTGCCATGCGCCGTGAGCCGTCGCAACCAAAGAGGGCGGCCGGGTGAGATCCACGCGGAGGTGAAATTCCTGGGGAACCGATTCGCTATCGGTTGTTTGCATGATCGCCGTCTGACCACGGGTGCGAGGCAAATATGGTCGCAAAACGCAAAACGATCAAACCGGCCCAAGGGCATGACACCCACCCTTTGCGGTTGTTCATGCCTTTGGGCTTTTACTTACACCATACGGAGGTATACAGAGATGAAAACAGTTTATCGCGGCGAAGTCTACTACGCAGAGCTTTCTCCCGTCATTGGCAGCGAGCAGGGCGGCATCCGTCCCGTCCTTATTTTACAGAACAACACCGGCAATCGTCACAGCCCCACTACGATCATTGCGCCCATCACCTCGGTGCAGAAGAAAAGCTCTCTGCCCACACACATCATCATTGATTACGATTTCCTCGAAAGTGTGTCCGTCGTCCTGCTGGAGCAGATCCGCACGATCGACAAGGAGCGGCTTTCCGATTGCCTTGGCAAAATCTCCGTGCAGGATATGCAGCGGGTAGAGGCAGCCATGGCGGTAAGCCTTGGAATGAGGTGGCGGTATGACAGATAAGAGCTGCGCCGCACTCGCTTATGGGCTGAATCTGCTCCGCCTGCTGCGCTCCATGGCGCTGATTTCAGAGGTGGAATACCAACGCATTTTCCGCTTGCAGGTTGAGCATTATGACCCGCAAAAAAAGTTATGTCTGGTTCCTTAATTCTCGCCATTCTCGCTGGATGTATGCAAACTCATGTGGTATCCTTCGTGTTGCCGCAGAGGAAAGCGGCTATCACAAAGCGGAGCGATCCGCAGAAAGAAGATCAGCATGAGAAAAACCGTTACCGAATTGGCGATGCCGGAGCAAAGCCGACGCCTTATCCGACTGGCACCCTATACGCGGGTATCCAGCGGATCTGACGATCAGCTTCATTCCTTCGCCGCTCAAGTCAAGTATTATACGGAGTATGCGGCGGCCCATCCGGAATACGAGCTGGTGGACATTTACGCAGATGAAGCGGTCACCGGCACACGAATGGACAAGCGGGATGATCTGAACCGCCTGCTTCGGGATTGCCGAAAAGGTAAAATCGATCGCATCATCACAAAGTCCGTCTCCCGCTTCGCCCGGAACACCACGGAACTATTGACCATGGTGCGTGGACTGAAAGAGCTTGGAGTCAGCATCTACTTCGAGGAGCAAGGGATCGACACTGCAGCTATCGACCTTGAAATGATACTCACCTTCCCCGGCATGGCAGCGCAAAAGGAGTCGGAAACCATCTCCGAGAATATGCGCTGGAGCTATCAAAAGAGAATGGAATCCGGAGATTTCAACTGCTGCAAGGCCGCCTATGGGTATGAGCTCATAGACGGTCAACTTTATATCAACGAGGCGGAGGCGGGGGTCATTCGCCGGATCTTCGACCTCTATCTGCAAGGCTGCGGGAAGCAGTCCATCGCCAACCAGCTCAATGCGGATGGCATTCCACGGAGATACGGCTACAAAACATGGCATCTCAATGCCATCCACTATATCCTGAACAACGAACGGTATATGGGCGATGCGCTGCTCCAGAAGAACTACACCACGGAAACCCTGCCATTCCGCAAAAGAAGAAATCGCGGAGAAAAGCCGCAGTATTATGTGGAGAACAGTAACCCTGCCATTGTCAGCCGGGAAATCTTTCAAGCAGCGCAGGCCCTTCAACAGCGTAAAACTGCCGGGGGATCAGCCCCAAAGAATCGCTACCCGTTCAGCGGAGTGCTGAGATGCCCTGTCTGCGGCCACGCTTATCGCAGACAGGTGACCAACGGTACAGCCTTCTGGCTCTGCTCTTATAAGGCATCTGGACGCTCAGAATGCGCCAGTGATCGAGTGCCGGAGAACACGGTCAAGGATGCCTTTATGCGCATGAGCGGCAAGCTGGCAGACAATCGGGAAGAACTGCTGGGCGATTTGATCCGACAGCTTGAAAAGCTGCAAAGCCGCACCAGCAGCAACGGTGAGCGCATCTACCAGCTCAACCGCCAAATCGCAGATGTAAATGCCCAGAACCTTGTCGTCGCACAGCTCCACAGCAGCGGCATCCTCAACAATGCCGAATACGCCGCCCAGTCTGGAGAGCTGAATCGGAAAGTCAGTGAGCTTCGGTCTGAGCGCCGCCGAATCCTAATGGAGGATGAGGATAACGAGGTCATCGAATCTCTGAGAGCGCTGGATGAGATCATGGCCGACTATGCTCCAACCGGAGATTTTGACGAGGACCTGTTCGGGCAGATCGTTGAAAGCATCACAGTGGTCAGTAAAAATGCGCTCCGCTTCTGCCTTGCCGGTGGCCTTGCGCTGACCGAGCGTATCTGAGGGGGCTGGACATGAAGAAACGAAACATCCCCTTCGGCTACCAGTGGGAAAATGGAATCATTACAGCGCATCCGGCTGAAAGTAAAATCGTGATCGAAATTTTTGCGGCCTATATCGCCGGGCGATCCCTGCTGCAAATCGCAGAAGCACTGAACAAAAACAGCATTGAGTATCTGCCCGGCGTTATCGGCTGGAACAAAGCACGGCTCAAGCGCATGATCGAGGATGCCCGCTATCTCGGTACGGAATCTTTTCCGGCCATAGTCGAGCAAACCGCCTTTGACAAGGCGCAGGTAATCAAATTCGACCGGAACACGCAAAAGGATATCGACCGCATGGCAAAGATTCGGACGCTTCCGGTCCCGGTATGCTGCGAAGCCTGCGGGGTACCGATGCGCCGTCTCCATGACAGCCGTACCTCCCATCAGGAAAAGTGGGTATGCCAAAGCTGTGGTACGGCCATCAAGATCACAGATACCGATCTGCTGAGTGCCATCACCGATCGGCTGAACGAGCTAATTGCCGACCCGGAGCAGGTCCATTACACCCCGGCAGTCAGCGAGCCGCCCTTGGAGCTTCTGCGTCTGAAGAACGAGATCGGCAGGATGCTGGACGGTACGATGATCGATAAAGAGCTGCTGAAAAACAAAATATTTGAATACGCTTCTCGGCAATATGATGAGTTGGATGTGGGCGAGCGTATTACCATGGAGATGAGCGCGGCTCTGTTAGATACGGGGCTGCTCTCCTCCTATTCGACGGAGCTGGTAAAAGCCATTGTTACCGCCATCACCCTTCACGCAGATAAAGGCGTGACCCTTACCCTGAAAAACGGCCAGCAGGTCAGAAAGGAGCGATCGGATGGAGCGCATGAACACAGCGCCTAAACGGGTACGAACCATTCCGGCAACTGTGCAGCCGCTGAATGTATACAGCACAGAGTATCTTCTCAAGCGTGTGGCGGCCTACTGCCGGGTGTCCACCAAGCAGGAAGAACAGCTCAACAGCTACGAAACACAGGTGCGTTATTACACGGATCGCATCAACCGGGAACCCGGCTGGAAGCTGGCGGGCATTTACGCCGATAAGGGCATTACCGGCACCAGTATGAAAAAGCGGGATGAATTCAACAAGCTCATTCGCCAATGCAAGCGCGGCAAGGTGGACATGATCATCGTCAAATCCATCAGCCGCTTCGCCCGGAACACACTGGATTGCCTCAAGATCACCCGAATGCTCCGGGAGCTTAAGGTGGATGTGTACTTCGAGGAACAAAACCTGCACAGCATCGATCCTTCCTCGGAATTTTACATCTCCATCTACGGCTCCGTCGCCCAAAGCGAATCCGAGAACATCAGCCACAATGTGGCATGGGGTAAAGCCAGAAGCGCCAAGGATGGAAATGTGTTCTTCGCCTATAAGTCCTTCCTCGGCTATCGACGGGGAGCGGACGGCAAGCCGGAGATCGACCCGGAGCAGGCAAACACGGTACGCCGGATCTACGACCACTTCCTCGCAGGGAACAGCCTGCAGCAGATCGCAAACGGTCTGACTGCGGACGGCATTCCGACGCCCATGGGCAGAACAGTATGGCAGGCCAGCGTCGTGCAATCGATCCTCTCTAACGAGAAATACAAGGGTGACGCCCTGCTGGGCAAAACCTATGTGGAGGACTGCATCAGCAAAAAGGTAAAGGTCAACGCTGGGGAACGGCCCCAATACTATGTGGAGAACAATCATCCGGCAATCATCGATGCAGCTACCTTCTCCAGAGTGCAGGAAGAACTGGCCCGTCGTGCTTCCAAACGCAAGGTCAAGCAAACGGGCACTACTACGGAACAGGGCAAGTACTGCGGCAAATACGCACTGACGGAGCTGCTGATCTGCGGCGAATGCGGCACGCCATACCGTCGATGCACATGGACCGTAGGTGGTAAAAAGCGGATCGTCTGGCGCTGCATCAACCGACTGGACTACGGCAAAAAATACTGCCATCACTCGCCGACGATGGAAGAAGCGCCGCTGCAAAATGCCATCATGGATGCAGTCCTGAGAACAGCACAGATCGACCTGAATGTCCTGCAAACGCTCAAACAGCACATTCAGTTGGGCCTCGGTGCCGGGGCCGAAGAGGACAAGAGCGTTGAAATACAGATCCGCATTGCGCAGATCGATCAGGAATTCAAAAACCTGCTGAACAGCGTGACCGCCGAAAATCAGCAGGAGCTTCTCACCGATCCCCGCATTACGGATCTGATGACAGAGAAACGCCAACTTGAAAAGGAACTGGCGGAATACGTTGCAGCCGAACAGCACCGTCAGAATACAGCGTCCCGACTGGACAATATCTTCACCATCCTTGACGGCATGAAGAATCATCCGCTCGCCTATGACGATGCAGTGATCCGCCAGATTCTGCAATGCGTCATCGTAGAGTCCAAAGAGAAGATCAAGGTGGTGTTTATCGGCGGTATGGAAGTGAAAGCCAAGGTGGAGCAATAACATCACTTAACAATGTCACGCGTCTGCGTTTTAATAGCCGCTATTGGAATCCATCTATCAGAGAAGTTCCAATGGCGGTTATCCTTCAAAGGAACTTGGAACCATAATTTTTATATGATTTTAGCTGTATCCCTTGAAAATTTACGAGAAACACAATATAATATAAATTGAATAGGTGTATGGATCAAAAGACATATCGCTTATAGGAGGGGAAACAATGGATAATAACGCCGTCTCTTTTGAGGAGAATTATATTTTTAGAAACAACAGGTCTATTACCTCCAATAACGATATTGCTTTAACGGAATTTGTAGCTAATGCATGGGATGCCGGTGCGCATAATGTGGACATTACTATACCCTTTGAGGAACACGAGAAAATCGTTGTTGAAGACGATGGAACTGGTATGACTGATGAGGAATTTCGCAGCAGATGGATGACATTGAATTACGACCGTCAAAAGCGGCAAGGCAAGGATGTCCTATTTCCTGAAGATGTCGAAAGCTCAAAAAGAATTGCATACGGACGAAACGGTGTAGGCCGCCATGGGATGCTATGCTTTGCAGACAGTTATACCGTAGAAACATGGAAAGATGGTAAGTGCAATACTTACGATATAGCAGTATCTAAGGGAGATTCCCCATTTAAAATTCTCAAGCACAGCACTGATGATAAGGCTGGACATGGTACAAGAATAAGCACATTTGTGCTTAGACACTTGCCAGATGCAACTGCAATGACAGATATACTTTCTGCGCGGTTCTTGTATGATCCGAAGTTCGTTGTAAAAATCAATGGCAAGCGTATTGATTTATCTCAACACAAAGGTGTTGTCTTTTCAAAGGAATTTATAACACCAACCAAGGCTAAATTATTGATGACAGTCGTTGACTCTGAGAAGACAGCTGCAAAATCACAGCAACATGGCATTGCGTTTTGGGTTTCTGGTCGCTTGGTAGGACAGCCTTCGTGGACATACGGAAAAATAACTTTCCTTGACGGAAGATTTAAAGCGGCAAAAAGATATACCGTAATTATAAAATCCGATGATTTGATTGATGATGTCCTACCTGATTGGAGTGGCTTTATCGACTCAGCTCAGATGGAAAGCGTTTATCATTGTGTCAAGGCCGAAGTCGATCAATTCATTAAATCAGTAATGCAAAGTCATTTGAGTGAGGTCAGGTTAGATGTTATAAAAGATGTTCGCGATGAATTGGAAACATTAAATGTTACTGGACAGCGAAATATATCTGCCTTTATTGAAAAAGTGACAGATGATAATCCTGTCATTACACCAGACTATCTACATAGTGCTGTTGAAGCGATGATATCTATTGAAAAAGCAAAAAAGGGAGAATTGCTTCTGAGTCAATTAGGGCAGATGACTCCGGATCAACTTGACAAATTAACAGACATACTCAGCACATGGAATGTTGATGATCTTGCCACCGTAATCGGAGAAATAGATAAACGAATTGTGGTCATTGAAGCTATTCAGCGTATATATAACGACAAAACAACTGAAGAATTACACACACTACACCCACTCATACTTAACTCAAAATGGCTGTTTGGTGCACAATTCGATTCTCCAATGTTCATGTCAAATTCAACCTTAACAACGGTTGTTAAGGGATTATTTAAAGACGAGGATTACGATCTGGACGCGATAAGTAGCCCGAAGCGCAGACCCGACATTATTTGCCTTAAGCAATACTCTCTGAAAGCCGTATGCACGGATAAAATTGATCCTACCGCCGGTGAAATAATGAAACCTGATCAAATTTTGATTGTTGAGGTAAAGCGCGGCGGATTCGAAATTACCGATGATGAAGTAAATCAAGTGGAATTCTATGTCAGACAAATTCGAAAATCTGCCGTATTACATAGTTCTGCAACTATTGATGCATATGTAGTTGGAGCAAAGCTCGGAGATATTGATCCAGAAAAGAATACTACAAGCGGAAGAATTCATGCAGTGACTTATGGCCAATTAGTTGACACTGCAAGCGGAAAGCTGTTCAGATTAAGGGATCGACTCAAAGAGCATTACGATTCGTTGGGACAAGAAAGTATTGTGGAACAAGCGCTTAGGGATAGCAAACAGCTAAAGATGAACATTTAAAATCGAAGTCAAGCGTTGTTGTGGTATTCGAGAGTTCAGTTCCCTCGACTGAAGTCGCCAAAATATCTTTTTTATGTGCCGAGGACAACAAGAAGAAAAACCCGCAGCCCTTGTGGCTGCGGGTTTTCCTCGTATTCATACGGGTTTGCGGGCTTTCTCTATGTGACAAGTTTGGCAGGGAATAGCGCAAAAAGTCTTGCTCGTACCCACAAAAACCAGGATTTTCAATATGAATTTCAGCGTTTGCCGCATTACCCGGCAGCAGTTGACCCTTTCATGCCCTGCTTTTCAACAGCACCTGAGCGAAACCGTCGGCAAAAATACGGGCACTATAAAGGGCTTCGTCCAGCGAATTGCCTGCCGCACCCACCTCTACCAGCATGGAGCCAAGGGATTTATGTTGGTTATAATTGGAGTTGCGCAGAGTAATGGGGCGCATGATGGTGGGATGATCGGCCTTGATAGCTTCCGCTGCTGCAATGGCCAACTTCAGATTTTCCTGCCAGCCGTCATGGTTGCTGCCCATAATAAAGCTCAGCTGCGCGGCATGGGGATCCTCCTGCGAAATCAGCTTATACTGCCGGTGCTGCGCATCCTCCACGGCGTCCCGGTGAATATCCAGAATAAAGGTGATAGAGGGGTATTTTTCCAGATATGCCTCAATACCTTCCACCGCACGGCCATAGGCGCCGTCGTACAGGGGATCGTCGTACAGTGTGCGGTCATGCACCACCGAGATGCCATAGGCAGACAGCACGGAGGCGATCTCATCACCGACGCGTACCACATTTTTACCGGTGTCCGAGGTACGGCAGGTGCCGGTGGAGACATACTCCTGCCCACTGGGCATGGTGTAGGCTTCGCTGCCGTGCGTGTGAAGGATCAGCACCTGCGGCGCATTGTCCGTCAGGTGGGCCGCAAAATCCTCCGCGGCCAGTGACTGCGCGTCCAACACCTTGTTGGAGGCATTTTTTATATATACGCCGCGTACCACTGTGTAGCCGGCCGAACCGGTGATTTTGACCGTTTGCGAGGGAACGCCGTTGTCGGGAAAGGCCAGCTCCAGGAGTGACACGGCTTGCGCGTCGGAAGGGGCGCTTTCCATATCGGGAGGTGCCTGCGGCGTGGATTCCTGCGGTGATGGGGGCTCTGCCGCCGGCTGGGGGGTATCCTGCATGTGGGTCATAACCTGTGCCTTGGCTGACAGCAGCGCCGGTGACTGAGAGAGGGCCAGCAGCGTGGGAAGCGACAACCGGTCCGATGACTGGCTGCCCAGCTCCCATTGCAGCAGCCAGCACACGGCGCGGCTGGGGCGTTGGCTGGTTTGCTCAGTGCCTGCGGCGGTTGTTGCCAACGCTGCGGCAGCCAACAGGATTGCCGCTGCGCATCGCAGCTGTTTTTTGACCATGGTGATCACCTCGGACAAGTATATGCACCGAAAGGGGAGCCTATGACATAAAATTCCCTTGCAATACAATCGTGCATATGTTAAACTCTAATAGGATACAGATGTATATCGAAAGCTCATATAGCCGTGTTGAAATGGAACGCGGCGTTTCTACGGGGTCACCGATGACACCACTATGGGTGCTTTGCCGCAGCAGGCGGCGGGCGCTCATTTTATTTTGCCTGAAAAGAGGGATCGATGTATGACACAGGTATTGAAGGGACATATTGTTCACACACCGGCGCTGGGGCAGCTGGAGATCACTGAAAACGGTTATCTGGTGCTGGAAGACGGCGTGATTCTCGGCATTTACCATACGCTGCCGGAGCGCTACAGCAATGCGCCGCTGCGGGACTGCGGTGACAAGCTGATCATGCAGTCCTTTGCGGATATGCACCTGCACGCGCCCCAGTACCCCATGCTGGGCATGGGGATGGATCTGCCGCTGCTGGACTGGCTGAACACCTATACCTTCCCCAACGAGGCTCGCTTTGCCGACAGTGACTATGCCCGCCGGACCTACCGGCGGTTGGCCGGCGATCTGATTACCAACGGTACCACCCGGGTCTGCATGTTTTCCTCCCTGCATACCGAGGCGACATGGATATTGATGGAGGAGCTGGAGCGAGCGGGCGTCACCGGCTATGTGGGAAAGGTGAATATGGACCGCAACGGACTGCCGGGGGTGCTGCAGGAGACCACGGAGGAATCGGTTCGTGAAACACTGCGCTGGCTGGAGGGGTGTCGCTTTGAGCATGTCAAGCCCATCATCACGCCGCGCTTTACCCCCAGCTGCACAGACGAGCTGATGGCGGCGCTGGGCCGCATCGCGCAGGAGCGGGGACTATATGTGCAGTCCCACCTGTCAGAGAGTCTGGGCGAGATCGAATGGGTGCGGCAGCTGCACCCGGAGTGCCGCAGATATTGGGAAACCTATGATAAATACGGCTTGTGGAAGGATCACACCCTGATGGCTCACTGTGTTCATTCGGATGAAGTCGAGCGCAAGGCCATCCGCGATGCCAACGCGGTGGTGGTTCACTGCGGGGATTCCAATGTGAATATCTGTTCCGGCGTATGTCCGGTACGCAGAATGCTGGATGAGGGGCTGTGGGTCACGCTGGGCAGCGACATTGCCGGCGGCGCACAGCTGCCGATGTACAAGGTGATCGCCGCCTCACTCCGCACCTCGAAGGTGCGCCGCATCAGCGATGATTGGCAGACGGATTTTCTCACTGTGGCTGAGGCTTATTATCTTGGGACGACTTCGGGCCATCGCTACTTTGGCGCGGGAGACGGCTTTTCGGTGGGTGACAGGCTTCACGCCATTGTGGTGGATGACGGAGATTTCCCTGAGGCCAGCCATCCGCTGAGCGTGCATGAGCGGTTTGAGCGGATCATCTATATGGCGCACCGGCATAACATTGTGTCCGTCTGGTCTGATGGCCGTGAAGTGGTGCGGCGCGAGAACTGATGTGCGCGGCACGAAACGGTGTGATGGCGCCGCGAACGAAAGGAAAGAAAACCGGCTCTGGAAAAAGAAGCTGCTTTTCAATAGAATCATATAATAATGAAGGACAGCCACCCTCACGGTGGCTGTCCTTTTGCCTGTTGACCTGCGGCTTTAACCGTCAAAGGGCACGCCGAACATCTGCCAGAACTGCTCATTCTCACTGTCGGACACCATGGCGGAGTTCCACGAGCCGAACATAAAGCTGGCGCAGCTGTCCGTCCCCTTCAGCACCGACACTGTCCGCCCGTCGTCGAAGGTCACCGTCAGCTTGGCGCCGAACCCACATGAGGCGCCGCCGCCATAGGCTCTGGCGTTGGTGAGCATCTTCTGCAGGACGGGCAGGTCGGCCTTATCGGCGGTGTACGTCTCGCCGCCGTAGAACTCCAGCTTGGCAGCGGTCATATTGCCCCGGAAATCCTCCGGCGTCACGAAGGTGTAGCCGCACTGCTCCGTCAGCAGCGTCAGCACCGTGGGCGGCACGGGGTAATCGGCAGTGCCCCAATAGCGGACATCGTCCTCGCCGCTGCGGTGCAGGGTGGCGCAGACCTGATGCCACTCCGGCTGCACCGTGCCCTTTTCGGACAGGATGGCCTGCACCTGCTCCTCCGTCAGCGGCACGACCTGCTTGGTAGAATCCCCCGTCTCCCATGTGATCCGATAGACCTCCAGCTCCGCCGCGGGCTTGCGGAACTTCAAGATATACGCGCTCTCCGCGCCGATACCCAGCGCGCCGTCCAACGTGAACGGTCCGGTGTTGGGGAATAGCTCAATGGTTTCGCCGTTTTCCATATAGAGCTTATATTCACCGTGGGTCTTTCCGTCGCTGTCCTCGTAGGTGGGAGCGTCCAGTACGTTCAGTGTTGCGCCGTGGTACAGGGTGTAGGCGGTCACTACGCCCTCGATCTTCTCGTCATAGACCGCCTGTTCGTCGGCGTAGCTGTAAACACCGCTGATCTGTACGCTGAGTCCCTGCACCGCCAGCGTGACCTGCTGCCCCATCTCTGTGCCGTCTGCGCCGGAGCCATTGCCCAAGTCCCATCTGCTGATGTCTGCCAGCAGTACCTCCGCCGCATCACCACGGCCCCGGGGGTCGGTCTGTCCCGCCAGCCGGCGGAGATACGCCTCCACCGTGTTGGGAGCCTGCTGGTAACGGCGCGCCAGCGCGTCCATGGCGCCCTCGGCATACGCACCGTCTGCGTTCAGATAGTAGGCGCACAGGTAGCTGAGGGGAACGGTATCCCAGTCGGGCAGCTGCGCCGCGTCATACACGATGCCGTAGTCCTCCGCCTTGACGCTGCACGGGTCATTGTCGCCGGTGACGCGCCACGTCATGGTTTCCTCAAAGCTGGGCTGCGCGTCCCCCTCATAGTAAACGATAGAACCATCCTCCGCCATTGTTCGCAGTATATCCATATACGTCTGCAAGCCCTCCGCGCTCTCCCGTGCCGCGCTCAGTGCATCCACATAGCCCGCATGATCGCTCGAATACACCACGCCGTCCCCGGAATATACCGCGCCGGTGACATAGGATGTACCCGCCTGATCGGTGTCCGTCCAGCGGAACCAGTCGATATTGTCGATCAGCGCCATGGCGATATAGCCCCGCTGCGCCATCTGCCGGTTCCACGCCGCGCTGCGCTCCGGGACAGCCCCTGCAAAGGCATAGCACACCGTCACGCCCATCGGCTCCCTGCTCGTGTCCAGGCGGATGGAATAGGCGTATGTGTCGTTGTCCGCCGTATCGCCCATCTCCGGCAGCCCCAGCGCCTCCAATATCGCGCCCACGGCGGAATTGTTGCCCACATAGGGCGTCCGCAGGGCGTACAGCGTCTTCGCGTCCGGTGTCCCATCGTTTTTATAACCGGGCTTTGTCAGCAGACACGCGCCGATGATGACCGCCGCGACCGCCACCATAACCGCCGCCCAGACCGCCGGCTTTTTGTAGTGTATCACGTTTTTCACACGCTCCTTTACCGCTACCTCGCCAAACGCCAGCGGACACACCGCTGCCATTCTCGGCTGGGCAGCGCAGGACACCAGTGCGCGGGAGTATGCCGCCCGCTGCGCCGTGTCCGCGTTTTTCAACGCCAGCTCGTCACAAGCGCCTTCCATGTCCCGCCCCAGCAGGAGATACGCTGCCCACAGCACCGGGTTGAACCAGTGTACCGCCAGCAGCAGGAACGCCAGCGGCTTCACGATGTGATCCCAGCGGCGGATATGGCACCGCTCGTGGGCCAGCACCTGGGGCAGATCCTCCGGCGATACGCTCTCCGGCACGTAGATGCGCGGCGCGATGATCCCCAGCACAAAGGGCGTGTTCCACTGCGTACAGCGGTAGACGTTGCCCTCCATGTGCGCCGCACGCCGCAGCTTCAGGCGCATCCGCAGGAGGCTCAGCAGCATATACGCCGTCATGATGCCCATACCCATGATCCACAGCCACGGCAGATACCGTGCGGCCTGCCCCGGCGCTCCCGGCTGCGCCGCCGGTGATGCCGGTATGACGGCGGTGGTAGCGGAGGGCACGGAGGGTGCCGCAGGTACGGTGACCGTCTCCAACGGAGTGGATGTGCCCGCCTCCTGCATGGCGTGGTACACGCGGTTGACAGGGGTTTCCGCTGCTTGCAGGCTCACGGGGCTTTCTATGGTGAAGCGTACCGGCAGCACCAGCCGCAGAGCCACCAGCGCCCACAAAAGGCACAGAGCACGGCGGGAGGCCTTCTTCCGCAAAAGCAGCCGCACCGCCATGACCGTCAGCGCGATCACGCCCGCCTGCCAGCTCAGCGCCAGAATGGTGTCAAACAGCTTATCCATGGCTCTCCTCCTCAAACTTGTCGATCATGCGGCGCAGCTCATCGGCCTCTGCCGCCGTCAGTCCTTTTCCGCCGACAAAGGCGTTCAGAAATCCCGGCAGACTGCCGCTGAAGTTTCGCTCTACAAAGGCGCGGCTTTCGGCTCGCTGCACATCCTCTCTGTTCACCAGCGCGGTGACGATGGCGTTTTCGGTCTTGACCACGCCTCGCTCGGTGAGACGCTTGATGACGGTATAGGTGGTGGATTTCTTCCAGTCCAGCTCATCGGCGCATAGCCGCACCAGCTCGCTGCTTTTTACCGGCTGATGCTGCCAGAGTATCTCGCAGAATTTCAGCTCGCTGTCGAATATCTTAGGTGCGTCCATGGGCATATCCTCCTTGGTCGAATGAATTAGACCTTAATTGCAGTCTAACGCATTAGACCACCTTTGTCAAGGGCTTTTTGCCTGTAAAATGATGACGACGAGTGAATTTGTCCTTGAAAGGCTGAGTGAAGGCGCGAAGCGACAAGCCTGTTGACATCCTGATGACCCACGAGGAGGCACAGACGGCGGGTGTGCGGCACGAAACAGTGTGGTGGTGTGAGGAACAGAGATAAAGAAAACCAGCTCCGGCAAAGGGGCTGGTTTTTCATATCGAAATTCATATCGAAAATCACCTGTTTTTTATGGCCGTGAAGCAACCTTTTGTGCCGCTTCCTGCCAAGTTTGTCACATAGAGAAAACCTGCAAAACCGCATGAATACAAGAAAAACCCGCAGCCACAAGGGTTGCGGGTTTTCTTTTATTTGGCAGCGGGAGAAGGATTCGAACCCTCACATACGGAGTCAGAGTCCGCTGTGCTACCTTTACACAATCCCGCTATGTTCTGACGAACAAAAACTATTATACGCATTCCTGCCAATTTGTCAATAGTTTTTTCGTTCTTTTTCAAAATTTTTTGCGCGATGCAGATGGTTTGCATTTTAGGCCGTGCTGTGCTATGATAAACCATACGATTAGCATAGGAGGGGACGCGGGTGAGTAAGTCAACAAAAGAGCTGTCGCTGTGCAGCGTGATGGCGGCGCTGAGCGTTGTCATACTGTGCTTGGGCGGCATTGTCCCGCTGGCGCTGTATGCCTGCCCGATACTGGCTTCTGCGGCGCTGCTTCCGGTTCGGGAGGAGTGTCGTCCCCGCTATGCATGGTGCTGCTGGGCGGCGGTGGCGATTCTGGCCGTCTTGCTGTGCCCGGATAAAGAGGCGGCGGCGCTGTATGTGTTTCTGGGCTATTATCCGCTCCTTCAGCCGCGGCTGGAGAGGATTCGACGTCCTGTGATGCGCTGGCTGGCAAAGCTTGCGCTGGCGTCTGTCGCTGTCGGTGTGATGTATGCGCTCTTGATTTATGTATTCTGCCTGAGCGCGGTGGTGGAGGAATTTGCGGCGACAGCGCCGTGGCTCCTGTGCCTGACGGTGGCGCTGGGACTGGTTGTGTTTGCGATTTATGATCTCCTGCTGCGCCGCTTTGCATTGCTGTGGCATGTGCGGAGACACCGCCGGTAAAAGACTTACCGTATATACTTTATATAATAGGAGGGAAAAGACATGCCCTGTGTTATTTTCGGCGCCGGGAGCTATTATGGGCTGCTCTACCGTCCGCAGAGCGGGGATTATGTGATAGCGGCCGACGGGGGCTGGCGGTATTGCGAGCGTGAGGGGATTGTGCCGGACCTTCTGCTGGGGGATTTTGACTCGCTGGAGACGGTGCCTGATTTTGCCCATATTCACCGCGTTCCGGTGGAGAAGGATGACAGCGACATGATGCTGGCAATCAAGGACGGGCTGTCCCGCGGACAAACGGCGTTTCATCTCTATGGGGGCATGGGCGGCCAGCGCAGCGATCACACGCTGGCCAATATGCAGGCCCTGCTGTATCTGGCCTGCCACGGTGCCCGGGGCTGGCTATATGGCGATAAAGAGTGCTATACGGTTATCCGCAATGGATCTATTACGTTTCCGTCGCGGCAGCAGGGGATTATGTCCGTATTCTGTATAGGGGGCGACGCGGAGGGCGTTACCATCTCCGGGGCCCAGTACCCGCTTGATAACGCGCCGCTTTCGGCGGCATTTCCGCTGGGTGTCAGCAATCATTTCATAGGTAAACCGATCACCGTGTCGGTTTGCAGCGGCAGCCTGCTGATCGGCTTGCTGGATAAATAAGGAGGATATGAAGTATGAAGAAGTTTTTTGCGTTCATTTTGGCGCTGGTCATGGCGCTGAGCCTGATGGCCTGCGGCGGTGGCGCCGCCAAACCGGCGGACGATCATCAAAATGCCGGCATGGATAGTGCGGCTGATCCTGCCGCGCCTGTCGTGACGGACGGCGCGACACTGGGCGAAGGGCAGCACAGCTTTACGCTGGAAATCGCGGATGCAGACGGCAAGATGATTACCGCCACCATCAATACGGATGAAGAGACGGTGGGTGCCGCGCTGAGCAAGCTGAATATTGTGCAGGGCGATCCGGGAGATTATGGCCTGTATATCAAGACGGTGAATGGTGTGACGGCGGATTATGATAAGGATAAGACATATTGGGCATTTTATATTGACGGTGAGTATGCGTCAACTGCCGCGGACATGACGGCTATTACGGATGGAAGCGTCTATAAACTGGCAATTACGCAGTAAAAACCGGCTTATAATAAGCGTAAAGGCAGCTCGATAGAGCTGCCTTTACATATACTTATGACTATAAAAACTTTTTTTGATAAAATTGTAAAAAAGCGTTGACAAAGAGCGCAAGGTGTGGTAATCTAACCAAGCTGTCCGCGAGAGACAGCGATCCGGTCGAAATCACGACAACGAAAAACATCGAAAAAAGATGAAAAAGTAGTTGACAAG
>Ga0129314_1001333_pt1 | contig 17716 bp, 15 predicted proteins | sample O1111metagenome_FD_94431 | JGI IMG/M metagenome (GOLD analysis project Ga0129314, IMG submission 94431) | Orangutan individual fecal microbial communities from fecal samples from Wisconsin, USA - O1111 metagenome | ecosystem: Host-associated > Mammals > Digestive system > Large intestine > Fecal... | reverse complement strand
GCGCCCCACAAGTTTTACGGCCTCAACGGCAGCGGCCTGCTGCTGAAAAAAAGCGGGGTGGCCCTTGAGGCGCAAATTCACGGCGGCGGCAGCACCACGCCCTACCGCAGCGGCACACCGGCATTGGGCATGGCGGTGTCAGCCGAAAGGGCGCTTCGGCTGGCGCTGGGGCAGCAAACCCAGCGCATTGCCCATGTAAGCGAGCTGAACCAACGCCTGCGCACCCAGCTGGGTCAATACCCCGCCGTGCGCTTCAACAGCCCGCCCAACGCGGTGCCCCATATTTTGAACCTCAGTGTAACGGGTGTAAAGGGCACGGCGTTTCAGCGTGCCCTCAGCGAACAGGGGGTCTGTGTGTCCGTTCGGTCCGCCTGCGCTGCGGAGGGTGCGCCCTCGGCGGCGGTGTATGCGGTGAGCCATGACCGCAGAAACGCGCTGTCCTCATGGCGCATCAGCCTGAGCCACCTGACCACCCATGAGGAGCTTACGGAATTTCTGCGGGCCTTTGCCCGCTGCTATCAGGCGCTGGTGCCTTGAAAAGCACTGCGAGCCGCAAAAAGCGTTTAAGACATGGGCAAAACATACCTGAGCAAAACCAGCGCCGGAAGGGAAAGTGTTCTCCCTTCCGGCGCTGGTTTTAATGCCTTAGCCGCGTATGCGTCATTTGTCAGATATGGCAGGCTAATCGTATGCTTATGATATGGCACCCACGGCGCAGTCTTGTATATGGCGGTTACGCCGGGCGGTTTGGATGAAGCGATTTTTCTGCCCATAGGGCGTATCAGGCAGCCGGGAAGCTATTTAATCCCGTTGGCTGAGCTGCCGGTGCTGTGCACAGGGTCATCGGCAAACAGAAAAATGCAGGAGAAGATTTAGGGACTCTCGGCGGGCAGAATGTAGAACTTCTACTTCGCTAAATGACAGTTTAGCGAAATGCAAGAGAGGAGCATGGTTCTATGAAGCATGCTCGATGGCTGGCGAGGCGGATGCTCTGCAAATGCGATTTGCGTTTGCAGGCTGGGTCACCCGTGCCCGGGAAAAGCTGGCGGTGATCGTGGTGCAGGCCCCGGCACTGTTTGAAAAGGTGCTTTCCATTCTGCAATGATTGCCCCGCACCAAAGCAGCAAGGATATGTTTTTCCTGTGCAAATCACATCACCGTTCATACCAGCCGATACACGGCGGTTCAACCGCATAAATGCAAGGACTCGCAGCAGTTAAGGGTACTAAAGTATCCCTCTGCTGCGAGTTTTTCGTTTGTAATGAAACATTTTCATACAGGACCCCCTGCCATACGCCCATAGCCCAGTCTGGAGTTTCCCAAATGGTAAGCCTTGTCCGTTTTTCATGCTTTTCAATGAATCCGAGTGAAAATTCACTCTTCCTTCACTTTGAACAGTGAAAATCACTTTTGCCCGGCTTTCACAAGCCGTTTTTTCGCCCGATCTCGGCGCAGCGCATTTTTTTCAAAAGTATAGACCGCTTGGGAGAAAATGTGCTAAAATAGACGAAATATGTTTCCCGCCCGGGATCTTGTCAGGCGGGAAAAGGAGGATCATTCATGTCTCATAAAATCGACTATTCACAGGGCATTTACGATGCCCGCAGTTTGGGCACGCCCCGGCTGCTCATTCTGGGGGCACAGCATATGTTTGCCATGTTCGGTGCCACGGTGCTGGTGCCGCTGCTCACGGGCCTGAGCGTGAGCACCACCCTTTTGTGCGCCGGTTTGGGCACGCTGCTGTTCCACTTTTTGTGCAGGGGCAAGGTGCCCGCATTTTTGGGCTCCAGCTTTGCCTATCTGGGCGGCTTTGCCATTGTAACCAACAACGGCGAGCACCCCGAAAACCTGCCCTATGCCTGTGCAGCCGTGGCCATCTCCGGCTTGGTGTATGTGCTGTTCAGCTGCCTGATCTCGGCATTCGGCATTCGCCGCATGATGAAGTTCTTTCCCCCGGTGGTCACCGGCCCTATCATCATTTCCATCGGCCTGATTTTGGCCCCCAGCGCCATCAAAAACTGCCAGAGCAACTGGCTGCTGGCCTTTGCGGCGCTGGCCACCGTGATCGCGTGCAACATCTGGGGCAAGGGCATGGTGAAGATCCTGCCCATTCTGCTGGGCGTGCTGGTTTCCTATGCGGTGGCCCTGGCCACCGGCGCTGTGGACTTTAAGGCCATCAGCGATGCCGCATGGCTCGGCGCTCCGGTACACACTGCGCGCATGGGCCTGTTTGCCATGGACGGCAGCGAGCAGTTTATCAGCGCCATTTTCACCATCGTGCCCATTGCACTGGCCACCATGATGGAGCATATCGGCGATATTGCCGCCATCAGCGCCACCACCGGCAAAAACTATATCCGTGACCCCGGCCTGAACAAAACCCTGCTGGGCGACGGCCTGGCCACGGCCATGGCCGGCTTGCTGGGCGGCCCCGCCAACACCACCTACGGCGAAAACACCGGCGTGCTGGCCCTGACCAAAATTTATGACCCGCTGGTGATCCGCATTGCGGCTGTGTTTGCCATGGTGCTGAGCTTCTGCCCCAAATTTGAAGCCGTGATCAACACCATTCCCACCGGTATTGTGGGCGGCATCAGCTTTGTGCTGTACGGCATGATCTCGGCCATCGGCGTGCGCAATGTGGTGGAAAATCAGGTGGATTTCACCAACTCCCGCAACCTGATCATCGCCGCTGTGATCCTGGTATCCGCCTTGGGCTTTAACTCGGTGGGCGGCTTTACCTTCAGCGTGGCAGGCGTGACCATCAGCCTTTCGGGCCTGGCCATCGCTGCACTGGCAGGCATTGGCCTGAATGTGCTGCTGCCCGGCAATGACTATGAATTCGATAAAACCACCGGCGACGGCGAAGGCGCCAGCCTGCGTGTGTGATCAAAGCCCCCTGCGGTTTTGCGGAAAATGCCGCAGAAAGCTTTTAAAAATTCAGATATAAAGCTGCCCGGCCGGTTCAAAACGAACCGGCCGGGCAGCTTTTTTGGTTTTGCCTTGGAGAAAGAAAGATCCCACCGATGCAGCATCGATGGGATCTTATGTTTGGAGCGGCTGACGAGGCTCGAACTCGCTACCTCCACCTTGGCAAGGTGGCGCTCTACCAGATGAGCTACAGCCGCATATAAATGGTGCCTCCGATCGGAATCGAACCAATGACACGGGGATTTTCAGTCCCCTGCTCTACCAACTGAGCTACAGAGGCATACAGGAGAAATCGCAGTGCTTTCTCTCCGATCAGCTTTTACATTATAGTACATCGTGCTCATAATGTCAATCATAATTTTCATAATTTTTCCATTTTTTACACAGCGCCTCCTGTGCAAAAGAACTGCCGCCCTGCCGGGGCGTGGATCTATCCGGCAAGGCGGCAGCCTTTACAGTAAAATATAGCGATCCCCCGCTGCGGTAAGCGTCGCCGCTCTGCCATGGCAGCAGCCTTTACAGTTGGTTAAATTTCCTCTTCAAACGAAAGGATCTCCTTGCTGCGGGTGTACTGCTCATACCGCAGGCCGCAGGTGTCGGTTTCCACTTCGCCCAGCTGGTTGTCGTAGGGGTCGGTGCTCCAGAACTGCTTGGGCACGGTGAAAGGCACATAGAAGGCGTTGTTGGCCACCATGCGGTAGGGGTCCAGATTGCCAAAATAAAACCGGCGGCGCTCCTCGTTTTCGGCACGAACCGCACCGATGCCAAAGGAAACATCGGCATACAGCCAGCCGCGCCCTGCAATGTAAAAACGCGCCCAGTCGTGTGCGCCGATAAAATCAGGCTCGGCCACCAAACCGCTTTGCCACTGGGCCGGAATGCCCGCGCAGCGGCACAGTGTGACAAACAGCAGCGCCAGCACGCCGCAGTCCCCCGTGAAAGTGCGGGCACAGTTTTCGGGAATCTCCTCCCGGGAGAAATAGGCGGGCATATAGGTGTACTTGCAGTTCAGCGTGATAAAATCATAAATGCGGCGCGCTTTTTCCAAGGGCGTGGCGCAATTTTCCGTCAGCTCGGCCGTAAGGGCGCGAATGTAGGGCGTAAAGCAGATCTGCGGTGCCTGCTCAGCCAGCGCAGCCTGTGCCTCGGGGGGCAGAGCGCCGCCCTCAGCCGGGGCTTCCGGCTCGGCCGCATCGTGCCAGCGGGCCGTATGGCGATAGGAATACTCCACGGTGAACTCGTGGTTGGTTTGCATCTCCTCCTGCCAGCACACCGTGCGCATGGGGGCGTTTTCGGGCGAAAGCTGCCCGTTTTCGGGATAGAGCTTTTCTATGCGGATCTCGCTTTGCTGCTCACAGGCGGCGGGAATGGGCAGATGCACCCGCACAAATCCCGGAGCAAAGCATTCGTCCTTGATACGCACCGAGGCCCGAATGCGAATGCGGTTGGAAAAGCTTCCCTCCCGGCGCATCACCTCCATGGCATGGCTCAGGCGGTTATCGCCCTTGCAGCCCTTTCGGGTGCTTTCGGCACCGCCCAGCAAAACGCCTGCGCGCTGCCCAAAGTCGGGCATCGACTTGCACATGCTTTCAAAAAAGCGGTCAAAAATGCGCATTTCGCCGTTCACATAGATCCAGCGGATCTGTCCGGCTGCCAGATGCTGCTGCCATTCCTGTTGGGTGTAATCCGGCACGCTGCTGCGAATTTTGGCCAGCGCCTGCTGGGGAGTGAGGGGATAATCCGAGGGCAGGCGCACAATCATCTCACGCTCGGCCATCAGGCAGCAGCGCAAAGCCCTGGGCAGCGCCTCGCTTTGCAGGCGCCGGTCGATCAGCTCCACCGCCCGGGCAAAATCGCCGTGCAGCTTGCAGCTTAAAATATCCTCGGGCAGGCCGACGGGAATATATTGCAAAAGTTCGTTTTGTGTCATAATAGGCTCCTCTTTTTTTGGGGGCAGCGGCAGCGCCTTAGCAAAAAGGCCCCGTTCTTTTCGGAACGGGGCCGGGCGATGAAACTAAGCTGCACCGCAATTTTTACAGTGTGTTCAGGCGTGCTGCCTTAGGGCAATACCGCATGATTCTAAGTGCCGATGCAGCGAGCGAGAAGTGCAAGCTGCTAAGCAAAAAGCGCAGATCATACTGGGTGTATGATCGAGCATTTTTGCAACGCAGATTGTGCTTCGCAGCCGCGGCAGCGGTGCTTAAGCCATCAGGCGGGAATTGTGCGGTGTTGCCTTAGGCAAACATCTGCAGCAGTGCGCCCATGCCAAGGCCCATAAAGTTGCCGAGGGCAGCGCCCAGAACGCCCATCAGAACGCCGATACCGGCGAAGGAAGCATCGTAGGCGGTGGAAATGATGGGCGCAGAAGCCGAGCCGCCGATACAGGCCACGGAAGCCGTGGAGCACATGCAGATGTCCCAGTGGAAGATCTTGGACAGGACGAACATGAGCACAACATGGATCACCAGAATGGCCAGGCCGTAAACCACCCACATGGGAGCCGACACCAGGTCGACCAGCGTGGCGGTGGAGGCCAGCAGCGAAACAACTGCGTACAGGTAAACATTGGAAAGCTCGGTCACGGCAGGCAGACGGCCCATGGGGGTCATGGCGCAAATCAGGCCCAACACAGTGACGAACAGAGTGGTGCAGGTGCCCTTATCGAAGAAGGAAAGGCCCACGCTCTTGAAGAAGCCGTTCATCTGAACGCCCACAAACTGAGAAACAGCCGAAACCATGAGGGACAGGCCAATCAGGAACACCCAGTCAGCAGCGCTGGGCTTGGTGTCTTTCTCCTTGGCAACCTCAGCATTGGCAGCGGCAGCCACAGCATCCAGCTTGGAGGTGTCGGCCTTGGTGGCGTTGTTCCACTTGCTTGCGTACTTCACGGCAAACAGCAGCAGTGCGATCCACAGCGAGTAGCAGGCGGTGTCCAGTGCCAGTGCGCAGGAATAAGCGCCGGCGTCCACGGGCAGGGCCTCCTGCATGGCGGCCATGTTGGCAGAGCCGCCTACCCACGAAGCGTACAGAGCAGCCGTTGCGCCCCAGGTTTTTTCTGCGCCGCCCAAAGCGCCGGAGAACAGCGGGAACAGCACCAGGAAGCCAATGCCCAGCGTGATGGCACTGCCCATAAAGATGCCGATCATGCGGGGGCCCAGCTTGCCCAGCTTGCGGAAGTCGCAGCGAAGCAGCATGACAAAGATCATGGCATACAGAACATTGTTCTTGATGGCACCGTAAGCGGCCGAGCAGCCATCGGAATTGTAAAGGCCGAGGGTGCAGAACAGCATGTTGAACAGATAGATCCATACCAGCGGGGGAATCACATTAAAGATCTTCCATTTTGCATACTTTTCCAGTGCCAGCAGTCCGCCTGCCAGCAGCATCAGAAATGCTATGTAGGTAAAGCCGTTTGTGATCGTAAACATAGAATCGCTCTCCTTTTTTGGGGATCGGCGGCCTGTGGGGCGCGTTTCCCGTTTTTTATTTGCCAGATGCAGCGGCCCAAGATCTGCCCCTGCACCAAAACAGCCTGTGGGTAAAAATCAGTCCTCCAAAAGGCGCAGGATATAGGCTTTCACGCCCTCCAGTCGGCTTTGTTTCCAGCGGCCCTCCTCGGCCTTTTGCGAAAACGGCACAATAACGCTAAAGTCCATGTGTGCCCCCTCAAAATAGCCGTCCGGCTCGGTGCTGAAGAAATAGCCGTTCCACACTTCCTCCGGGGCGTTGGTAAAGCGCTCGGGCTCCAGATACAGCATCTTGCGCTGATCCTCGCGCACAAAGGCTTTTGCACCAAGGGGTGCCAGCAGCTCGTATTCCTCAGCAGGCACATTTTCAAAAATGGCGGGCAGCGGGGCGGCGTCAATGCGTTCCTCTCCGCGCACGATCTGAATGCCCATGGCCTCAAAATCCATTTTTTCTTCGGTAAAGATCAGCTTAAGCAAAATGCCCACATCGGTGTACAGATGCGCCCGCTGATAATCCGTGTCGAAAATAAAATTGCCCAGCGAATAGAAAATTGCCTTGCCGTTGTCAAACAGCTCGTAGTTTTCGGGCACATGGGGGTGATGCGCCACCACCACATCCGCGCCAAGCTCTAAGAATTTGCAATAGCGCTCACGGGTGTAGGGGCTGGGCATGGGGGCAAATTCCTCACCGCCATGGGAAACCACAATGCACCAGCGGCACTTTGCCTTGATTTCGGCAATGCGGCGGGCAATAGAATCCAGATCGTCCCAGCGGAAAATGCCCGGCTCGGTAGCCGTGGCGGGAATGCACTCGGCCTGATAGGCCACACAGAACATTCCAATGCCGCCTGCTTCGTCAAGATACAAGGGCTCCGAGGCTTCTGTCTCGTTCATGCCTGCGCCAATGGTGCGGCTGCCCATTTCCGCGGCGATCTTTTTGGTGCTCAGCACGCCCTCGGCCCCGGCATCCATGGTGTGGTTGTTGCCGATGCTCCAGATATCCGCGTGTATATCCTTGAGCACACAGGCAGCGGCGGGATTCATGCTGTGGAAGAATACACCGCGCGAGCCATCGTCCACAGCGTCAATCAGCGCGCCTTCCACATTGGCCACTGTATGATCGGCACTGTGAAAAAAGTCCAGCACCGGCTTGGATAACAGCTTTTTATCCTCCCAGCGTTTGTCCATGTAGCGGTCAAAGCCAATATCGCCGGTAAAAACCATCGAGGTTTTCTTCGCTTGCATAGCTGCTTCCTCCCCTGCAGTTTATTTAGCCAGTTGATAAAGAGCCTGTGCGCACAGGTGCACATTCTGCATCAGCCTATCCACCTCAATAAACTCATCGGGCTTATGCTCACGCACCTCATCGCCCGGGAAGATGGGGCCGAACGCCACCACATTGGGAATGGCCTTGGCGTAGGTGCCGCCGCCAATGGATTTTGCCTTGGCGGGCTGGCCGGTTTCCTGGGCATAAACCTCCAGCAGCGTTTTCACCAGCTCACAGTCCTCGGGCATATACAGGCAGGGCTTGTGGGATTCATTGCTCTTGGCAAAGCCTGCCTCGGCAAAGGCACGGGTGCAGGCCGGTGCACAGTCATCATAGCTGAAGGTGACCGGATAGCGATAATTCAGGCGCACAGTAAAGCCATTGGCATCGCCCTGGATGGTTCCCAAATTAAAGCTGAGCGGGCCGCTTGGGGCATCGTGCAGTGCAATGCCCAGCCCTGCGCCGGTGCCGTCCAGGCCGATTTTGTCGGCAATAAAATGAATGCGGGCCGCCACCTCACTGGAAAGCGGCAGCTTGTCCAGCGCCATGGCCAGCAGCCCAATGGCATTCACGCCCAGCTCGGGCATTGCCGCATGGGCGCCCAGCCCTTCTGCCTGCAGGGTAAAGCCCTGCTGGGTTTCGGAGCATGCAATGCGCTCTCCGGCGGCCAGCTGCATCAGCTCGGCCCTTTGCTCAGCCGGGCACACGATCTCGGCCTTGGCGGCGGCGGGCACAATGTTGTGGGCTGTGCCGCCCGTGATCGAAGCCAGCTGCACAGGGCCGCTTTGGGTGTAGTGAGTGGAGAAATCCACCGTGATAATGCCCTTTTCACCGTTGATCACGGGGTATTCCCCGTCCGGGGTAAAGCCCATCACCGGCAGTTCTCCGCCGTGGGCCTTGTAATATTTCATGTCAGCGCTGCCGGTTTCCTCGTTGGTGCCAAACAGAATGCGAATGCGTCGCCGCAAAGGCAGCCCGCTGTCACGCAGGGCAGCCAGCGCATACAGCGCGGCCATGGTGGGGCCCTTATCGTCCATCGAGCCACGCCCCAGCACCTTGCCGTCCTGCACGATGCCGCCGAAGGGGTCAAAGCTCCAGCCGTCCCCCTCAGGCACAACATCCAGATGGCCCAAAACAGCAATCATCTCATCGCCGGTGCCGTATTCACACCAGCCCATCTGATGGTCAAGATCCACAGCCGTAAAGCCCAGTGCGCGGGCCGCCTCCAAGGCGTGCGCAAGGCACTGCTGCACACCGGGGCCGTAGGGGGCGCCCTCCTGTGCGGGCTGCTGCACGCTGCGAATGCGAATGCTCTCACAAAGTGTTTGTAAAAGCGGTTCCTTTTGCCGTTCAACGGCTTCCTTCAGTGTCATGCTCATGCTCCTAACATAAAAAAATTCCGCCAAAAGCACACCAACCTGAAAACAGCCCACAATAAGGGATAAACTGTTTTTCACGGGTGCTTTTGCCGGATCTCATTTGCGCTGTAGACAGTGGATAACTGCCATTTGCAGAATGAAGCAGCAATGCAACGCTTCTTTTGATGTTTTTATTATAATAAGTTTTGTGCCTATTGTCAATTCAAAATAATAAATTCTTTTGCGCAAATCCGCATTATGATTTCATAATATAAAGTTTTCGCACATTGCCGTTTTTGTCGATTGACAGAAGCCAAAATGTATATTATATTAAAAGGTAACAGCGCAATTTTGCTGCAAAATATAAACTGCACGGGGTGAAAAACATGCCGCAGGAATCCGACAGCCGCGAAACCTATTTTATCGTGGGAGAATCACGCACCAATGTGGATAATGCCATCACTAAAATCTACGGCAGCTTTTTCATTGCGTTTGAAGTGCTGCCCTCCACCGGCGAGGTGCTGCAGTGTGACTGCTCGGGCACGCTGCAGCTCACCAATGATTTTGTGCGCAGGATGTTTGTGGGCAAGCGCTTGGAGGCCGACCGTGAGGCCATCGAGGCCGAGGTAAAGCGCCGCTACTACGGCTCGTCCAAAAAAGCGGTACTGGTGGCCTATCGCGATGCCCTGAAGCACTTTCAGGCCGCTCTAGCCGAGCAGGAAGATTGAGCCTTTTCTTCATTAAAAGCAACAGCTGCTGTTCTCTTTGCGGGAACAGCAGCTGTTTTGTTATCTCAAAAATTATTTTGCGCGGCGGGCAGCCTTGCCGGCGGCTTTTTTGGCGCGGGAGCCCTTGCCCGTTTGGGTGCGGGTGGGCTTGGGGGCAGCCGGCACCGGGGCCGGTGCAGGAACCTGGCTCACGGTTTTGATCTGCTTGGCGGGCACAAGATCGATGCGCCAGGTCTGGTTTTCACCGTCCACATCGTTCCAGATCTGTGCTTGTGCGCCGTTTTCAATGCTCATATCCTTCAGGTCGATCACCTTTTTGGTCAGCACATTGCGCAGCTTCACACGGCCGTTGTCCAGCTCTTCCACTACCCAGCGCTGGCTTTTGCCCGGGGTGCTGGCCCACTGGTGCACCCAGGTGCCGTTGGCATTGCCGCCCAGTGCCAGATCCATGGCCTTATCCGTAAAGCAGTTCACAATGCGCCATTCGTTTTCACCGGCCTCCACAAACTTCCACTGCTGCCAGGGCTGGCCCTCATAGCTCCACAGGCGAACCGAAGCGCCGTTTTCGGTGTTGTAATCGGCCACCTCCAAAACACGGTTGTTCACAGCGGCAATGGTGTAAACATTGCCCTCGCGGATCACGGTATGTGCTGTTTTTTTCATTCTGATAACCTCCCGAAGCAGCGCCAAGGCTTTGTGCGCCGCCATCTTTTCAGAGAAATTTATTTTGCGCGATAACGCGGCATTAAAACACCTGATTCTATTCTAATCATTATAACAAATAAATTTCTGTATTACTACCCAAAAAAATCGAAACTTCTTTGGGCGGTTTGCGCATGCAAAACACCCCGGGTGCTTGCCTGCCCGGGGTGTTTCGTCACGAACATTCAGGAGAAATGAAAAAATGGCATGGATCAGCCCTTTACGGCGGCAAAACCGGCCTCCAGATCGGCAAGGATATCATCAATATGCTCGGTGCCGATGGACAGGCGAATGGTGTTCTGCTTGATGCCCACATTGGCCAGCTCGGCATCGCTCAGCTGGCTGTGGGTGGTAGAAGCCGGGTGGATCACCAGACTCTTCACATCGGCCACATTGGCCAGCAGGCTGAACAGCTTCAAATGGTCAATAAATGCAAAGGCTTCCTTGCGCCCGCCCTTGATCTCAAAAGTAAAGATCGAGCCGCCGCCGTTGGGGAAATAGCGCTGATACAGCGCATGGTCGGGGTGATCGGGCAGGCTGGGGTGGTTCACCTTTTCCACCAGCGGATGGGCAGCCAGATACTCCACCACCTTTTTGGTGTTCTCGGCGTGGCGCTCCAGGCGCAGGCTCAGGGTCTCGGTGCCCTGCAGCAGCAAAAATGCAGCAAAGGGGCTGATGCAGGCGCCCTGATCGCGCAGAAGAATGGCGCGGATATAGGTCACAAAAGCAGCCTTTCCGGCGGCCTCGGTAAAACGCACCCCGTGGTAGCTGGGATTGGGCTCGCTGATCCACGGATATTTGCCCGAGGCAGCCCAGTCAAAGGTGCCGCCGTCCACGATCACGCCGCCCAGGGTGGTGCCGTGGCCGCCGATAAACTTGGTGGCGGAATGCACCACCACATCTGCGCCGTGCTCAATGGGGCGGATCAGATACGGGGTGCCGAAGGTGTTGTCGATCACCAGCGGCAGGCCGTGGCGGTGTGCGATCTCGGCAATGGCGTCAATATCGGGAATATCGCAGTTGGGGTTGCCCAGCGTTTCAATATACACCGCCTTGGTGTTTGGCTGAATGGCGTTTTCCACCTGGGCCAGGTCGTGCGCATCCACAAAAGTGGACTGGATGCCGTACAGCGGCAGCGTGTGCTCCAACAGGTTGCTGGTGCCGCCGTAAATGGTTTTCTGCGCCACGATATGCTCGCCTACCTTGGCCAGTGCCTGAATGGCATAGGTGATGGCGGCTGCGCCCGAGGCCACGGCCAAACCGGCCACGCCGCCCTCCAGAGCGGCAATGCGATCCTCAAACACGCCCTGTGTCGAGTTGGTCAGGCGGCCGTAGATATTGCCTGCATCGGCCAGGCCAAAGCGGTCGGCTGCGTGCTGGCTGTTGCGGAACACATAGCTGGTGGTGGCGTAAATGGGCACAGCGCGTGCATCGCTGGCGGGATCAGGAGTTTCCTGGCCCACATGAAGCTGCAGGGTCTCAAATTTATAGTTCGACATAATCATTTCCTCTTTTCGATTGATTCAGAATGTGTTTGGTTCGGTCAAAAGGTCTTTTCGCCAAAACACTCACATTCGCCCAAATCGAAAATTGCTGCGCAGCAGCTGAAGGAAATAATGGTTCATACAAATGCATCCCTTTCCTAAGATGTAGAGGGGGCAGCCGCTTTTTGGTGCGGCTGATGCTATTATTATAACCAACTTACCCAGCATGTTAATAGGTCATTAAAAGAAAATTTTAATAAATTTATGGATGCTCTAAATTTGTGGTTCTAAAATAAAAGAAACTTGTGCCCGATTTGAGCACAAGTCCCGCTATAATGTCTTTAGATCCTTTCATTGACTCAATGATCATAGAATTGGGCAGCAAAACCAATGCAGATATATTACCCATGATTTATCCCTATTTACCAAAAACGAAAAGAATTTATTTTTGGAAACCGAGCAGCCAATCTGCAATATCAACGATTCGAATACCTTCATATTGATATTCGTCGTGTCGAGTACGGGCAATTACCATTTTGGGATAAGCATCCTTGACTTGTAATAAAGGGGATACCTCTCGTTCAAAAGTCTTTTCATCGCTGATATTATCGGAAACCTGAATATAGATCTTCTCATTGCGCTTGATGGCAACAAAATCAATTTCCTTTTTGTAAAGGACACCAACATAGACTTCGTAACCTCGCCGCAACAGTTCAATGGCAACAATATTCTCCAAAATTCTGCCATAGTCCATATTTTTTGTGCCGAGTTTCGCATAGCGGAAAGTATGGTCGCTCAAATAATACTTATCGTTGCTGGACAGGTACTTCTATCCCTTAATGTCATATCTGCGAATTTTATAGAAAGCAAAAGCATTGCACAGGTACTGCATATAAGAACTGATGGTCACATGGTTGACCTTTTCCTGTACGCCACTAAATGCATTCTTAATGCTTCTTGCAGATGTCAGATTGGAGATATTATCCATCAGAAAATCGACCAATCGGTCCATCAGCTGCATATTGCGAATTTTGTATTTCTGGCGAATGTCTCTAACAATTAAAGTATCGAAAACATCGGCAATATAGTCGTACTTGGCTTCCTGGTCTTTGTACAGGTAGGAACCCGCCATACCGCCTTCGAACATATATTTGTCCATGGCAGCAAATTTGTCGCTATATTTGAAATACTGCATATATTCGCTGAAAGAAAACGGAAACACTTTGATTTCAAATGTTCTTCCTGTAAACAGCGTGGCAAGGTCAGAGCTCAACAGAAATGCATTGGAGCCGGTGATGTAAATATCAAACTTCTCCATGGCGTGCAGACCGTTAATGGCTTTCTCAAAATTGGTACACATCTGCACCTCGTCAATAAGGACGAAATTCTGTTTTCCCTTGATATATTGTGCTTTTACATAATCGTACAAAGGTCTGTATTCAAGCAAATGGTCATATTCCGGCAGATTGAAATTTATATGGATAATGTTATGATCCGGAATTTCTTCCTCTATATGATCCTTAAACGCTTCGAGCAGCTTCGATTTGCCGCTGCGGCGCACACCGGTGATGACTTTGATATCCGGTGTCCCCATCACATTGATCAATTTATCTAAATACTGGTCACGATCAATCAGTTTCATCTTATTTCACCTCGTAATTCTATTGTACCCATTCTGTTTACCAAAATCAATATAATTTCAGAAACGGTAAATAGAGTCCTCTATTCAAAATGTGCTATAAAAATCACACGGCAAAGTGAAAAACGGCCCGTCGATCATTGATCAGCAGGCCGTGTAAAATGTTCCGTTATTTTTCCGTGACTTCCAACATCATTATAGGCTTTGATTTCTAACCGATCAGAAATAGGTTTGATATTTGGCATATTGCTCAGGCCCCTTTCACTCAGGGGATAAAAAAATAGGCAATAGCCCCGCCCTGTGATAGAAAATTTCTTTGGGCTGCTCAAAAGCGAACAGCTGCATTTGCAAAAATTTCAGTCTGCGGAACACTTTAAAATCCTTCGCTGCAGCGTTTCCAAATCCTCTTTGGTATCAATATCAAACAGTTCCTCGGCGCGCTGTGCCTGCACACAGCGCACAAGCTGCGGGTGGGCCTTCAGCACAGCGCCGCCCCCCTGCCCTGCGGGCAGGCAGCACAGCTCGGCAAAAAATGTGCGTGAAAACGCAGCGGGCGCGCCAACCTGCCCGCCAAAGGCCGTGCGCCACAGGCATTCGGGCACGCTTTGGGCCGCCGCCGCCAGGGCCAGCAGCGTTTCGGGCGAAAGGCAGGGCTGGTCAGCCGGACAGAACACCGCCCCGGCCAGCCCGGGCTTCAGTGCCTGCACCCCAAGGCGCACGGCATCGCTGCGTCCGGGCAGCGTGTGCAGCACCGTGCGCACACCGCAGCTTTGGGCAAAGCGGGCGGCCTCGGCGCTGCGGGTAACCATTACACGGTCCGCAAACAGGCCGCTTGTGGCCTGCAGAGTGTAGTGCAAAAGGGGCTTTGCGCAAAATTCAGCCAGCAGCTTGCTGCCGCCAAAGCGCCGCCCCAGCCCCGAGGCCATGATCACGCAGCCCATCTGCCCGGCAGGCGCATCCAGATCCAGCACCAGCGCGTCCGGCCGGCTGAGCTGCCTTTGCAAAAACGGCAGCTCCTGCTTGCGCACAGCCGCCGCCACGCGCTTTTGGGCAAACAGGGTGTCCAGCGCGGCGGCATAGCTTTCGCTGCCGCTCTCCAAAAAGCCGATCTCATCCAGCAGCACAAACTCGCTTTGCCCCGCTGCCGCCTGCCGCACTGCGCCCGCCGCCTTGCACAGGCCGCTCTCAAGCGGCTTCATGCGCTGCTGGGGCAGCGCCGCCGATGCCCGCCCCATGGCCCCGATCTGGATTTGTGTTTTTCCCCAAGGCCCGGCCAGCCACACACCTTTTCCGGGCACAAGGGCGCTGCGGATGCAGGGGGTGCCCACCGGCAGAGGCAGGGCGCAAAGCGCCGTGGTTTTGCCGATGCCCCGCCCGCCCGTGAGCAGCAGGTGGCGCTTACCGCTGGCCAGAAAAATATTCCAGATAGAGCTGGGCATTAGCCTGCTCACAGGCTGCTTTGTAGGCTCCATACCGCTGCAAAAACTCCTTTCCCTGTGGGGTCAGCTGGCTGCCGCCGCCCGCCGTTCCGCCGGTGTGCCGGGCGGTAAGGGCATAGCCCAGCCCTTTTTCTGCCTGCTTTACAAGACGCAGCGCCTTGGAATAGGCCATGCCCATCTCGGCTGCCGCCTGCCGCAGCGAGCCGGTTTTTTCCAGCCCCAGCAGCAGCTGATAAGGCCCGTCACCGAAAAATCTTTGGCCGTCATCGTCTAAAAACAGCACCTTTGTGGTGATTTTCATCTGCGTTTCTCCCGCCTTTTGTGTTTGCCGCCTGGCCCGGCATGGCAGCACCGGGCCGCAGCCCCCAAAATAAGTACCGGCATTATAGCACTTTTGCATTCCAAAAACAATCCGAATTTGCTATAATAATGGTGATTCTTATACATTATTAAAAAAGCTGCCCCGGGCGTGCCGGGCCGCAGCCGCCATACAGCCGCGCCAAGCGGCGGGAACGGAGAACCGACATGAAAACCATACAAACCTACCACCGAGCCAAAACGCTGGCCGAAGCCTATGAACTCAACCAGAAAAAAACCAGCACGATCCTGGGCGGTATGATGTGGCTGAACATGAGCGGCGGCCGCATCGGCACGGCCATCGATCTGTGTGAGCTGGGCTTAAACACCATCACCGAAACCGAGGAGGAGATCTCCATCGGCGCCATGACCACCCTGCGCCAGCTGGAAACCTCGCCCATCCTGGCCGCATACACCGGCGGCGCCATGGCCGAGGCCGTCAAGGATATCGTGGGCGTGCAGTTCCGCAACATGGCCACCCTGGGCGGCAGCCTGTGGGGGCGCTTTGGCTTCAGCGATCTGCTCACGCTGTTTTTGCCCTTGGACAGTTCTGTCGAGCTGTTTCACGGCGGCATCCTGCCGCTTTCGGAATTTGCCGAAAAGCCCTATGACCGCGACATTCTGGTGCGCCTGATCCTCAAGAAAACGCCCATGAAAATGGCCTACAGCACCGTGCGCACCCAGAAAACCGATTTCCCAGCCCTCAACTGTTCGGTGGTGCTGGCAAACGGCACCCTGCGCGCCGCTGTGGGGGCCCGGCCGGACCGTGCGGTGCTTGTCACCCTGCCCCAAATGCCCGAAAGCGCTGCCGCCTTCGGCAAAATGCTGGCCGAGGCAGTGCCCATGGGCAGCAATCTGCGCGGCAGTGCCGCCTATCGCACCCATCTGGCCGCTGTGCTGGGCGAACGCTGCTTTGCCCGCCTCACCGCCCCGCAAAAGGAGGAAGTATAATGGAGATCACACTCACCCTGAACGGCCGCCCGGTAACGGCCTCGATCTCGCCGGATCTGCTGCTGATCGATTTTCTGCGCGATCACGGCTGTCTCAGCGTAAAGCGCGGCTGCGAAAGCGAGGTGTGCGGCCTGTGCACCGTGCTGATGGACGGCCAGCCCATTCTTTCCTGCTCGATGCTCACGGCACGCGCAGCCGGGCACAGCATTTACACGCTGGAGGGCCTGCAGGCCGAAGCGCAGGAATTCGTTGGCTTTATCGCCGATCAGGGGGCTGACCAGTGCGGCTTCTGCAACCCCGGCTTTGTGATGAACACCATTGCGCTGCTGCGGGAAAACCCCGACCCCACCGACGATGAGATCCGCGCATTTCTGGCGGGCAATCTGTGCCGCTGCTCGGGCTACGAGGGCCAGCTGCGGGGCATTCGCAGCTTTTTAAACACCCGAAACGCCAAAAAGGAGGAAAACGCATGAGCCAGCCAACCAACTTCCGCACCGTGGGCCAAACGATGCGCAAAAAAGACTCGATGCAGCTTTTGCTCGGCAAGGGCGTTTACACCGATGATATCGTGCGCAGCCGCAGCCCGCTGGTGGTCAAGCTGCTGCGCAGCCCCCACGCCAACGCCATTGTGCAGAGCATTCGCACCGACATTGCCAAAAAAGTGCCTGGCGTGGTGGATGTTTACACATGGGAGGATGTGCCCCAAAAGCGCTTTGCCATTGCCGGGCAAACCTTTCCAGAGCCCTCGCCCTATGACCGCCTGATCTTAGACCGCCATGTGCGCTTTGTGGGCGATGCCGTGGCCATTGTGGCCGCCGAGGACGAAAAGGCCGCCCAGAAAGCCCTGAAGCTGATCAAGGTGGAATATCAGGTGCTGGAGCCCCTGCTGGATTTCCGCACCGCCAAGGACAACCCCCTTCTGGTACACCCCGAGGAGGATTGGTTCCCGCCCTGCCCGGTGGGCGGCGACAACCGGCGCAATCTTGTGGCCAGCGGGCTGGAGCAGGACGGCGATGTGGATGCCGTGATGGCCGACTGCGACATTGTGATCGACCGCACCTACCACACCCGGGCCTTCAATCAGGCCATGATGGAAACCTTCCGCTCCTACTGTGAGATGGATGTATACGGCCGCCTGCATGTGATCAGCTCCACGCAGATCGTGTTCCACACGCGCCGCATTCTTTCCAACGCGCTGGGCATTCCCAAAAGCCGCATCCGCGTGGAAAAGCCGCGCATCGGCGGCGGCTTTGGCGCCAAGCAAACCGCTGTGTGCGATGTTTACCCGGCCTTTGTGACGCTCAAAACCGGCCGCCCTGCCGAGATCATCTACACCCGCGAGGAATCCCAGATCGCAGGCTCGCCCCGCCACGAAATGCAGGTGCGCGTGCGT
>Ga0129314_1001332_pt1 | contig 17731 bp, 16 predicted proteins | sample O1111metagenome_FD_94431 | JGI IMG/M metagenome (GOLD analysis project Ga0129314, IMG submission 94431) | Orangutan individual fecal microbial communities from fecal samples from Wisconsin, USA - O1111 metagenome | ecosystem: Host-associated > Mammals > Digestive system > Large intestine > Fecal... | reverse complement strand
TATCCGCGCCATTGAGACGCTGACAGGCGCCGATCTGATCATTGATGACACGCCTGAGGCCATCACGGTGTCCTGCTTTGAGCCGGTGCGCCGCGAGGTGGCTCGCCTTGCGCTGGAAAAGCTGATTGCCGACGGTCGTATCCACCCCACCCATATCGAGGAGATGGTGGAGAAGGCCAGACGTGAAGTGGATGCGGTGATCCGCTCCGAGGGTGAACGCGCCGTGCTGGAAACCGGCGTGCGCGGCCTGCATCCGGAATTGCAGAAGCTGCTGGGCCGGCTGCATTATCGCACCAGCTACGGGCAGAATGTGCTGCAGCATTCGATCGAGGTATCCCATATCGCCGGTATGATGGCCGCCGAGTTGGGCGCCGATGTTCACGCCGCAAAGCGTGCAGGCTTGCTGCACGATATCGGCAAGGCGCTGGATCATGAATTCGAGGGTACGCATGTATCTCTGGGTGTGGAATATGCCCGGAAGTACAAGGAAAAGGAAGAGATCGTCCACGCCATTCAGGCACACCACGGCGATGTGGAATGCAAAACGCTGGTGGCATGTCTGGTGCAGGCGGCTGACGCGATCTCTGCGGCTCGCCCCGGTGCCCGCCGCGAAAACCTTGAGAACTACATCAAGCGTTTGCAGAAGCTGGAGGAAATTACCGGGACCTATCCCGGCGTTGAGAAGAGCTATGCCATTCAGGCCGGCCGCGAAGTGCGCGTGATGGTCAAGCCCGAGCAGGTAAGCGAGGATGAAATGGTGATTCTGGCCCGCGAGCTTGCCAGACGGATTGAGAATGAGCTGGAGTATCCCGGCCAGATCAAGGTGCACGTTTTGCGTGAGACCAAGGTTGTGGAATACGCCAAGTAAACAAAATACGCAGTGCGACGTCCTACCCCGGGACGCCGCACTGCTGCCTATCAGGGAGGAAATTGCCATGAAAGGAACACGATTGGCGCTGCTGCTGGCAGCCTGTTTGCTGCTGACGGGCTGCACTGGAAAGAAAGAGAATACCGCATCGCCTGCCATCGGCGCGGCAAAGCCATCGGGAACGGCGGCACCGCAGCAGGCGGAGCAGGGGACGGAGAAAAACTGGGACGATGGATTTTCTACCTCTGTCAGCGGACGGGTGGAGGATCCGGAGGGAATGGTGACAGAGCCCCAGCGACAGCTGATGGTGCGTCTGGTGAACGACTGGTACACGGATCTGGCGTTATATGATGAGCCGCAGTTGGGGAACCTTTTTTCCGATGAAAAGGATGCCGCCATGCACGAGGCGTCCATCCGCAGCCTGACCGCAATCCGCCAGCAGGCGCTGGTTGATCTGAGGATGAAGGATGTGGACTATGTACTGACGGTGACAAAGGTGGAGCCGTCCAGCGATCCTGAGGCAGAGGCGGGACAGGTACATATCGAGGCGGAGGAAACAACGGTGATGCACTTTGCCGCCACACCCGATGTGGACAGCAAAATGTACGCCGTACCCCACATTTTTGAACTGGTGCCGACGGAGGACGGCGGCTGGCTGATCCGGCACCACGAGGCGGATGACAATCCGTATTTCAGCCTGACCTATCAGGAGGGGAAAACCACAGACGCCCGCCTGCCGCAGCTGCTGCGTGCCATCGAGAGACGGCATCTTCAGCGGCAGGAGACGGTGCAGGTGACGCTTGAGAGCGACCACTCCTATGATAGAGCGGCGGCGGAGACCTATATGCGCCGCTATGACCACCAGCGCAATGACCGGTGGTACGCCTATGACGATGTGGGCGGCAACTGTATGAACTTCGGCTCACAGGTGCTGCTTGCCGGCGGGATTCCCATGGACGGGCAGGGGAACGGCAAATGGTACTGGCACGGGCAAAACGATCTGGACCTCTCATGGATCAATGTGGGACGGTTTTACAGCTATGCCCGTGAAAACCGGGGCTACGGACTGGTGGCGGATACGGAAGCCAATTATTATACCGGCGAGGTGGGGGATATCCTGATTCTTGGCCCGGATGGCGGACACAACCACACTACCGTAATTTCCGGCATTATCAGAGATGCATCTGGGGAGACAGTGGACTATTTGCTGTGTTCCAATACCACAAATTATACGGATTTTCCGGCAGGAGCGTATTATTACACCAGCCAGCGGCTGATCAAAATTTATGGTTGGAACGATGTACCGGTGGACGTGGAGTGACAAATAGGACGGGAGTGCCCTTGCACTCCCGTCCTATTTGTGGCATAATAGCGGGGAAGAAAAATAATTACAGGAGGATACTATGCTGTATAATATCCTGACAATCGGTGATGTGACCAGCGAAGACGGCCTGAAGCACCTGCGCCGCCACCTGTCGCCGCTGAAAAAGCTGAAAAATGTTGCCTTTACCGTGGTTAACGGAGAGAATATCTCCGGCACCGGATTGACGCCCGCTCAGGCGGATGAGCTGTTTGCCGCCGGAGCCGATGTGATTACGCTGGGCAACCATACCTTTGGCCGGGTGCAGATTGCCGATTATCTGGAGGACAACCGCTATATCCTGCGTCCCGCCAATTTCTCCGGTCGGATGCCGGGGCGGGGCTGCGGCGTGTACGAGTGCGGCCCACTGCGCATCGCCGTTATGACCCTTATTGGCCGGTGCGATCTGGACTGGAAGGCGGCCGATCCCTTTACCACGGCAGACAGGCTGCTGCGTGAATTGGGTGAAAAGGAAAAGCCTATCTTTACGCTGGTGGATTTCCACGCGCAGGCTACCAGCGAGAAGCTGGCACTGGGGTACTATCTGGATGGCCGCGTCAGCGCCGTATGGGGTACTCATACCCATGTGCCCACCGCCGACGAGCGGGTGATGCCCAAGGGTACCGGCTATATCACCGATCTGGGCATGACCGGCGCCATCGAATCCGTGCTGGGGATTCCGCCGGAGCAGTCCATCGAGTCATTTCTGGGTGGCCTTGCGGGACGCTACCGCTTTGCCGACGGCCCTTGCAAGGCGCAGGGCTGCCTGTTTACGCTGGATAGCGAGACGGGGCTGTGCACCGCTGTGGAGCGGGTAGACATTCGATAAAACAGAAGAAAGAAGGAGAACTTAGACATGTCTGTTGAAAAGGTAAGGGCATATCTGGCCCCCTATGGCGTGACCGACCGTATCCGCGAGTTTGATGTGTCCAGCGCCACAGTGGAGCTGGCGGCGCTGGCGGTGGGCGTAGAGGGCGCCCGCATCGCCAAGACCCTCAGCTTTAAGGTGGGCGAGGCGCCCGTTCTGATCGTGGCCGCCGGTGACGCCAAGGTGGACAACAGCAAATATAAACATTTTTTCGGTACTAAGGCAAAGATGCTGACTGCCGAGGAAGCGGTGGAGCGTATCGGCCATGCCGTGGGCGGCGTGTGTCCCTTTGCCCTGCCGGATGATGTCAAGACGTATCTGGATGTGTCCTTGAAGCGGTTTGAAACGGTGTTCCCTGCTGTAGGCAGCGCGGCCAGCGCTATTGAACTGAGCTGCGACGAGCTGGAGCACTGCTGCGGAAAGAACTTTGTGAGCTGGGTAGACGTGTGTAAGGGCTGGCAGGAGGAAGCATAAATGGTACGTATTCTGCATGCGGCGGATTTTCATCTGGACAGCGCCTTTGCCGGATTAAGCGAGCAGCACGCCCGGCAAAGGCGGCAGGAGAGCCGTGAACTGGCCCGCCGCATGGTGGAATACGCCAATGACCACGGCGTGGAGCTGATGCTGCTGGCCGGCGATTTATTTGACAGTGACAGCGTCTATGGGCAGACAGCGGAGGAACTGGCCGCCGCGCTGGCAGATTTTCGGGGGCAGGTGGTTATCGCACCGGGAAACCACGACTGCTATACGCCCGCGTCGCCCTATGCCCGTACCCTGTGGCCGGAGAATGTGCATATTTTCATAACGCCGCGGATGAGCCGTATCGCCTTTCCGCAATACGGCTGCACGGTTTACGGAGCGGCCTTTACGGGTCCGGAGGTGCTGGAGGAGGCGGCGCTGGCGGGTGTGGCCGAGGAAGAAAGCGGCGTGACCATCGGCCTGCTGCATGGCGAGGCCGGGGTAAAGGACAGCCGCTACCGGCCTATCCCGCTGCCGCAGATTGCCCGGAGCGGTTTGGACTATCTGGCACTGGGGCATATACACACCTGCTCCGGCGTGCTGACAGCCGGCGAGACATCCTATGCCTATCCCGGCTGTCCCGAGGGACGGGGCTTTGATGAGCTGGGCGACAAAGGGTTTCTGACGGGAGAGGTGGACAAGGGTAGTGTGAAGCTGCGCTTTGTCCCCTTTGCCGGGAGACGCTATCAGATGCTGACGGTAGAGACTGGCGGCGAAGAGCCGCTGACCGCCATTGAGCGGTTGCTGCCGAATGAAACGGGGAATGATATGTATCGCATCATACTGACCGGCGAAACGGAGGACCCTGTTGCGATCGGAGAACTGACAGAGGAACTGTCGCCGCGGTTTTACGCGCTGGAGCTGCGGGACCGCACGACAGTGCGGCGTGATATCTGGGACGGGTGCGGCGAGGATTCGCTGCGGGGGCTGTTTCTGCGGAAAATGCGGGAGCGGTACGATGCGGCGGACGAAGAAGAGCGGCAGAAGATTTGCCGGGCAGTACGCTTTACGCTGTCTGCTATGGACAATCGTGACATGTAAACAAGGGAAAAGGAGAGGCTATGAAACGCATTCTGATGATCGGTACCGGCGGTACCATCGCCAGTGAGATGACGCCTGACGGTCTAACCCCGGAGCTGAATACCCGGCAGCTGCTGTCCTTTGTTCCGGGGATCGGAGAGCTGTGCCATGTGGAGTGCCTGCAGGTGTACAGTCTGGACAGCACCAATCTCCAGCCAGAGCACTGGCTTGGCGTGGCGCGTACCATCCGGGAGAATTACAGCCGGTATGACGGCTTTGTTATCAGCCACGGAACGGATACCATGGCCTACACGGCGGCAGCTCTCAGCTATCTGATACAGGGCAGTCCCAAGCCGATTGTGCTGACAGGGGCTCAAAAGCCTATCTGGTTTGACGGCACAGACTCCAAGCGGAACCTGACGGATGCTTTCCTTTATGCCTGCCGCGGCTGCGGTGGCGTGCAGATCGTGTTCAATGGCAAGGTCATTCTGGGTACCCGGGCCCGCAAAACCTGTTCGAAGAGCTTTCAGGCATTTTCCAGTGTGAATTATCCCGATCTTGCTGTGGTGCAGGACGGGCGATTGCTGCAATACATGAGCTGCCCGGTGGCGGAAGAACCAACATTCTATGACAATCTGAATGATAATGTGGGGCTTTTGAAACTGATCCCGGGCACGAAGGCGGAGCTGGTGGCGTTTATGGCGCGGCACTATGATGCGCTGATCATTGAAAGCTTTGGCGTGGGGGGATTGCCGGAATACGGTGATCTATACGGGATTCTCCGCGCCGCGGTGGAAGAGGGGAAGATTCTCGTCATGACCACGCAGGTGCCCAACGAGGGCAGCGACCTGACAGTATATCATGTGGGCGGCCATCTCAAGCAGACGCTGCGGCTGCTGGAGGCCTATGACATGACCACGGAGGCGGCGGTGGCAAAGCTGATGTGGATCATGGGCCAGACCCATGATTTTGCTGAAGCCGAAAAGCTTTTCTATGCACCGGTAGCCCGGGATATCCTGTACAGTAATGAATAAAAGCGCTATAAAACGGGCCACAAGGCCCGTTTTATAGCGCTTTTTCGTCAAATAAATCCCAAGGGTATGCCGCGGGCGGCGGACAGCTTACGTCTACCTGCTTGCCGGTTACCGGGTGGGTGAAGGACAGATGGTATGACCACAGCGCCGCAGAGCAGGGCGCCTTGCTTCCGTATCGTATGTCGCCCAGCAGGGGAAGCCCCCGATGAGAAAACTGCACCCGGATCTGGTGGGTACGTCCAGTGTGCAGCCGGACTTTTACCAGCGTCAGCTGTTCGGCTGTCCCCAATACGGTATAGTCCAGTGTGGCCTCGCGCACACCCTTGCGCATCCGCTGCACCACATAGCTCTTGTTGTGGGCCGCATCACGGAACAGAAGGTCGCTCAGGGTGTCGCTGTCCTTTTCGGGACGGCCGCGCAGCACCGCCAGATATTCCTTGGTAATCTCGTGGGCCGCCACTGCCGCCGTCAACTTTCCCGTTACCTCCCTGCGGCGGGAGAAAACCATCACTCCGCCGGTGACGCGGTCCAACCGATGTACGGTGGCGATGAAATCTTTTTCCCCGCGGCCACGGTAGTAGTCCCGCAGCAGCGCCGGCATACAGGCGGCATGGGGATCATCCTCCGACAGCACACCGACCGGCTTGACCGCTACCACCAGATACGGATCTTGGTATAGAATTTTCATGGGCGCTTACCTGAACCGGCGGCCCCGGTAACTGCGGTGCCGCATTCGCTTATTGCGGCTGCTGCCGTAACGGCGGCGGCGCATAAGGGTCTTGCCGAACAGTAAGATCAGCACCACAAGGATTGCCAGCACCACCAGCAGGATTTTGACAACGGTGCGGCTGAAAAATTCTTTCAGTGCGTGCTTGACGATCAGAAAACGACTGGCATTCACATCGGCTACCGCCAGCAGCGGCACGGTGACATAATCCACGCCGTCATAGCTGAGTGTGATGGTACCCAGCTCCTGCCCGGCGGTTACCGGTGCGTCCACCACATCGGCGCTGAGGGCTACCGTGCGCTGAAGGGAGGCGGGATCCAGATCACTGGGCAGCACTGCCTCGGCGGTATAGGCCGGGTGTACCACAACATGACTGGTTTCCTTACTCAGCGCCACCGGCACCTCCTGAATCATCTCGTCCTCAGTCAGTACGGTTTTGGTGGTAAAGTTATCAAAGCCCCAGTCAAACAGGCGGCTGGTCTCTGTGAAGCTGCCCACCCGGGTATCGCCGTCCCCGGTTTTCATCAGCTCGGCGCCCAGCACCACGGAGATCAGCTGCCGATCTGCCCGCGCGGCAGAGGATACCAGACAGTAGCCTGCCGCATCGGTGGAGCCGGTTTTAATGCCCTGCGCACCGCTGTACAGATAGCCGGTGGCACGCCAGTTGGAGATCAGGTAGTTGGTGCTGTGCAGCTCGCGTTCCTCACTTTTGTTGGTGGCCGGAACGGTATATGCCTTTGTGTTGCAGATGGTCATGAAGGCATCATACTTCATGGCCTCTTTCGTAATAAGATAGATATCCCACGCCGTGGAGTAATGGTCATTGTCCGGCAGACCGGAGGTGTTGACGAAGTGGGTGTTTTCACAGCCCAGCTCCTGGGCACGCTGGTTCATTTTTGCCACGAAACCGGATACGCTGCCGCTGACTGCCTCGCCCAGAATATTGCCGACCTCGTTGGCCGATACCACCAGCAGGCAGTAGAGAAGCTGCTCCACGCTCAGCGACTCACCAGGGACGATATCGGCGGTGCTGGCGTCTTCCGGCAGACCCGCCACACTCTCGGCGCTGGCAGTTACGCTTTGCTCCATCCGCAGCTCGCCGCGCTCAACGGCTTCCAATACCAGCAGGGCCGTCATCACCTTGGTGATGCTGGCGGGGTACTGCTTGGTATGGGCGTTCTGATCCAGCAGCACCGTGCCGGTAGCGCCGTCTACCAGCAGGGCAGCGCGGGCCTGAATCTGGATATCCTCAACGGCAAGGGCGGTTACGGGCAAAAACTGGGTCAGCAGCAGCGCCAACAACAGAAGGAGCGTACAAAAACGGCGGAATTTCATAATGACATTTTCTCCATTTGTGCTATAATGTATCTATCCTATGCAGCGGCGCGGTGCGGTAAGACCGTGCCGACGGTATTCGACATATTATTATAAACGAGTTGTCCCCGCCCGTCAACGGGGAGAGGATTACCAATTGTAAACATTTTTTCAGGAGGTGACGCCATGAGAATCCTGGTGGTGGATGATGAACAGCTGCTGGTCAAGGGAATTACGTTCAATTTACAGAACGAGGGCTATGAGGTTACGGCTGCCTATGACGGCGAAGCCGCCGTGGAGCTGGCAAAAAAAGAGCGCTATGACCTGATCATTCTGGATCTGATGATGCCGGTTCTGTCAGGCACAGAGGCCTGCATGAAGATCCGGGAATTTTCCGACGTGCCGATCATTATGCTGACGGCTCGCAGCGAGGATGCCGACAAGCTGATGGGATTTGCCTGCGGCGCAGATGATTACGTGACAAAGCCCTTTAATATTCTGGAGCTGAAGGCCCGCATCCGGGCACTGCTGAAGCGCAGTGCAGGGCGGGCGGAGCCTGAGCGCTCGCTGCTGACGGTGGGTGATCTGAGTCTGGACACGCAGCAGCGCGTCGCCATACGGGACGGCAAGACCATCGACCTGACCGCCAGAGAATATGACCTGCTGGAGCTGCTGATGAAGAACCCGCGACGGGTATACAGCCGCGAGAGTCTGATGGATCTGGTCTGGGGCTATTCCTATGCCGGCGATTACCGCACGGTGGACGTACATGTGCGGCGGCTGCGGGAAAAGCTGGAACGTGTTCCGGCAGAGCCGGCCTATATTATGACCAAGTGGGGAGTGGGTTACTATTTTCATGGGGAAAGTCAGCCTACAACTTAAGTTCGGCATCAGCTATATCCTGGTGATTTTTGCTGTGCTGGTGCTGCTGAATACCTATCCGGTGCGCCAGTCGCAGGATATGGTGTTCAAGTCCAAGGAGACCTCTATGAAAAGCTCCGTCAAGCTGATCGAGGCGTCTCTCAGCGGACTCAAGCAGCTGGACGAGGAAAACGTTTCCCGCGCCCTCAGCTCCATGCGTGAGACGGGGGTTTCCCGCGTGCTGGTCACAGATACGGCGGGACGCATTCTGTACGATACCCGGGAAGAAAACGGCGCGGTGGGGCTGTACGCTTTTTATACCGAGGTTGTGCAGGCGCTGGAGGGAAACGATGCCTTCTATTCATACTACGACGCCACCGCTTTTCTCAGCCGTGCAGCCTCGCCGGTGGTGTACCACAACCAAATCGTGGGCGCGGTATATGCATATGAGTATGATACCGAGCAGGCTGATATTCTCAAGAGCTTCCAGTCCAATCTGATGAAGATTTCTTTTCTGATCGCACTGGCGGTCATAGGTCTGTCGGTGCTGCTCAGCCGGATGCTGACCGCCCAGATCACCGAGTTGCTCTCGGCGATTCGCAAGGTGCGGGAGGGCGCGTACAGCCACCGCGCCGCTGTAAAGAACAGCGATGAGATCGGACAGATTGCCGCGGAGTTCAACAGCCTGACGGATCGTTTGCAGACGACGGAGGATGCCCGCCGCCGCTTTGTGTCAGATGCCAGCCACGAGCTGAAAACGCCGCTGGCCGGAATCCGGCTGCTGACGGATTCTATTTTACAGACAGGCGATATGGATCCGGATACCACCCGGGAATTTGTGGGGGATATCGGCCGGGAAGCAGAGCGGCTGACCCGCATTACCGAAAATCTGCTGCGCCTGACACGGCTGGACAGCGGCGCCGTGCAGGAGGCGGCGCCGGTGGCTGTCCGCCCTGTGTTGGAGCGTGTAGCCCGTATGCTGACGGTATTGGCCCGGGATAAGGGGGTTACGCTGACCTTTGAGGCAACAGAGGACGCCGTGGCGCTGGCTACTGAGGATGATGTCCATCAGATTCTATATAATCTGATGGATAACGGTATCAAATACTCCGGGGCGGTGGGATTTGTCCATGCCGCCGCGCGGACGGAGGATGACTGGGTGGTGCTGACGGTGGAGGATAACGGCATCGGCATTCCGGCAGACGACTTGCCGCACATCTTCGAGAGGTTCTACCGGGTGGACAAAATGCGCTCGCGCGCCATCGGCGGCACAGGACTGGGGCTTTCCATTGTCAAGGACACGGTGGAGAACCGCGGCGGCCGTATAACCGCCGCCGCCCGGAAGGGCGCGTCAGGCACGGTGTTTACCGTGTATCTGCCCCGTGCGCAGGAAGGCGGTGAGACCCTATGAAACGTTGGATACGCGGTCTGATGGCGCTGCTGTTGACGACCCTTTTGCTGGCCGGGTGCGGCATGATGGCCCGCGGACAGAAGGAGGGACTGGCGCTCTATTATCCCGCGGTGCTGGAGACGCACCGGGGCGGTGACGCCATCGACAGCGTTACAGTGGATTGGGAGACACTCCCTCAAGGGGATAATCAGATTCAGGCTGATGCTGTCATGGCGCTGCTGATGGGGGAATGTCATGAGGTGGGATTTCAAAGTCCCATTCCTGCCGGTACCCAGCTGCGCTCCGTTACGGTGCGGGGCGGTACGGCGTGGGTGGATCTGACCGGCAGCTACGGCCAGCTCAGCGGCATGGCGCTGACGATTGCCGACTACTGCATTGCCCTGTCGCTGACGCAGCTGGAGGGAATTTATGCCGTACATGTCACAGTCAACGGACAGGAACTGGCCTACCGTGATAATAACCGCTTTTTGGCCAGTGATGTGCTTTTGACCTCCATGGATGACGTGGTACGGACGCTGACGGCACAGCTCTACTTCCCGGATGGCAGCGGAGAACTGACGGCAGAGGAACGGCTGCTGACGCAGTATGAGGGCCAGTCGGCTGCGGATGTGGTGCTTTCCGCTCTGGCGGATGGGCCATCTGACGATACGCTTCATGCATTGATGCCCGAGGATTTCTCCGGCTTCACCGCCCGGGTGGACAGCGGCATTTGTCAGCTGAATCTGTCCTCTGCCAGTGTGGAGGGCATGGATGATGAGACTGCACAGCAGATGGTGCTGGGTACGATCGAATCGCTGCGGTCGCTGGAAGGCATTTCCACAGTGCAGTTATATGTGGATGGCGACTATATGGAGAGCTATGAATAGAAAAAAGGACTTCCGGAAGGAAGTCCTTTTCGTCTTTATTTGGCGTACAGAAGGCCGACAAGCCGGTTCAGGGTACGGCTCGGGAGAATCCGCACCAGAAAAACAAAAAACTTATAACTGGCGCCGATGGTGTATAGGGGCTTGACGCTGCGCTTTGCAGCAACATTGGCAATAAACCGTCCCGCCTTGGCCGGATCCATGCCGGTCTGCTCATCGTGCTCCATCCGGGCAACGCTGCGGCCGATACGCCCCTGATAGATATCATCGCCTTCAATGACCTTTTCCCGCGCAGCGGTAAAGCCGGTTCGGATATCACCGGGCTGTACGGCACAAACGGTGACGCCGAAAGGACGCAGCTCATTGGCCAGCGCCATGGTATAGTCGTTGACCGCCGCCTTTGTGGCACTGTAATAGGCCTGAAACGGAATGGCCACCGGCGCGGCCACGCTGCTGAGGTTCACGATGCGCCCGCCGCCCTGCCGGCGCATGATGGGCACCACGCAGCGGTTCATGCGCACCATGCCGAAAAAGTTGGCGTCAAACAGGCGCTGCGCCTCTTCGGTAGTGGTAAACTCAATGGCGCCTGAGATGCCGAAGCCGGCATTATTTACCACAAGGTCAATGCGGCCCTCTGCCTCCATGACCTGTGCCACAGCGGCGGCAAGCGTTTCCTCTTTCGTGATGTCCGCCACGATATGGCGGACATCCGGGTTTCCTACGGCCCGGCGGCTCAGCTCATAGACGGTCCATCCGTCGGCCTGAAGTGCCAGGGCCGTGGCCCGGCCGATGCCGGAGGTGCCGCCGGTGACGATTGCGACCTTATTGCGCATGACCGTTCACCATTACATCCGAAATAATATCCATGGCCTCGTCCAGCAGCTTTTCTGTATGGGTGGCCATATAGCTGGTGCGCAGCAGCGCCTCACCCTCCGGCGTGGCGGGGGGCAGCGTGGGGTTCACATATACGCCGCGGTCGTAAATCCTTGCCGCCGCTTCCAGCGTCCAGTAGGTCTCGTAGGTGTACAGCGGGATAATAGGCGTGGGTGCCTCCAGCGCACTTTCACGGATTTTTACGCCGCGCTCCGTAAATCCCTTGCGGGCATATAGACTCAGCTCGCGCAGCCGTTCCGGCAGCTCCGGATGCGCCTCCAGATGACGCAGGGCGGCCAGTGCCGTGGCGCAGTTGGCAGGCGGAATGGAAGCGGAGAAAATAAAGGGCCGTGATGCGTGGCGCACGAACTCTGCCACCTCGGCAGATGCCGCCATATAGCCGCCCAGTGACGCCAGCGATTTGGAGAAGGTGCCCATGTAAATATCCACCTGATCCTCCAACCCGAAATAGCTGGCGGTGCCGCGGCCGCCCTCGCCCAGTACGCCCAGACCGTGAGCATCGTCCACCATCACCCGGGCGCCGTACTTCTTGGCCAACGCGCAGATCTCCGGCAGCTTAGCGATGTCGCCGCCCATGGAAAAGACGCCGTCGGTTACGATCAGAACACCGTTTTTGCCGTTGATTTTCTGCAAGATGCGCTCAAGCTCCTCCATATCGCTATGGCGGTAGCGCAGCATTTTTCCATAGCTCATCTGGCAGCCGGCGTAGATACTGGCGTGGTTTTCCTTATCGCAGATGACATAGTCATGCCGATCCACCAGTGCGGAAATAATGCCCACGTTGGACTGAAATCCGGTCCCGAAGGTGACGACGCCCGGCTTGCGCAGAAATTTTGCAAGCTCGGCCTCCAGCTCCAGATGCAGCTCCAGCGTGCCGTTGAGAAAGCGGGACCCGGAGCAGCCGGTTCCGTATTTTTCCAGCGCCTTTACGCCGGCTTCAATGATTTCGGGATGAATGGTCAGCCCAAGATAATTGTTGGAGCCCAGCATGATGCGGCGTTTGCCCTCCATGGTGACCTCTACATCCTGACGTGATTGCAGAGCGTGGAAGTAAGGATATACCCCCTGATCTTTCAGCTCGCCGGCCAGAGACGGCGCATAACATTTTTCAAAAATATCCATTGTGCCTCCTTATGGCATTTGCTTCATCAAACATTCCTAATTTAATGCACATTATACAGGTAGATAAAAAAATTGTCAATTTTCTTTTTATTTGCAGTATAAAGCGGAGAAAAATACATTTTTCAACTGACAATCCTGCCTGTTTTTAACGGACATTTTCCGCCGGGCTCTGCAAAAAATAAAACAGTCACCGGTGACAAAAACGGCGAAATACGGCAAGCATTTTGCAAAGAAAGGGTGATTTTTTTGTATGAAATGCGAAAAAAACGGTGGCTATCCCTTCTCTTTTCCTGCCTGCTGGCGGTATCCATGGCCACACCGTCTTGGGCTGCGGAAAGGGCGCGTACCTTGATCCCGCTGGGAAAGGCAGTGGGCATCAAGCTGTTTTCTGACGGAGCACTGGTGGTTTCGCTGGAGGGCAGCGGTACACTGCGGGTGGGCGACCTGCTGCTGCGGGTCAATGACACCCGGATACAATCAACCGAGCAGCTTCAGTCGCTGCTGCAGGAGAACGGCAGCGTGCCGGTATCTATGCAGGTGCGGCGCGGCGAAAGGCTGATGACCTTTACGGACACGCCGCGGCGGGGGAATGACGGCGTATACCGGCTAGGCGCGTGGATTCGGGACAGCATGGCCGGTGTAGGCACGCTGACCTACTATGATCCGCAGACTGCCGGTTATGGCGCATTGGGCCACGGGATCACCGATGTGGACACCGCGCAGCTGATGAGTCTTGGCAGCGGTTCTATTATGGAGACAACCGTCAAGGCGGTAAAGCGGGGGAGAAAGGGCGATCCCGGCGAACTCAAAGGCGATTTTACCGTGCAGCGTGATGTGGGTACGCTGACGGCCAACACCAGCGGCGGCATTTTTGGAAAGGTGGCCGACAGCGATTTTATCGGTGCGGCAAAGGCGCTTCCTGTAGCGCGAGCCGGCGAGGTCGCGTGCGGCCCTGCCACCATTCTGGCCACCGTCAGCGGGAATGAGACACGGGAATATCAGGTGGAGATCCTGCGGCTGTATGATAGCGGCCGCGATACCCGTGACCTGATGCTGAAAGTGACAGATCCGCAGCTGCTGGCGGTTACCGGCGGTATTGTACAGGGCATGTGAGTGATATATAATAGGGACAACACGGGAAAGCCTTGATTTTACAAGGGTTTCTGGCGTTGTCCCTTTTTTCACTGACATGAAATAGGCCGTATTTGCGCAATACGAAATCCACTGCAGCTGCCCAAGGGAGGTGATCATCTCAAGCAGATTGATTCAGGTCTCATTTTTGAAGGGAGCTTCTATTTATGAAGAATTCAACCATCATAGCCATTACGAATTCCAAGGGTGGCGTTGGCAAAACAACGACGGCCTTGAACCTGGGCGCCGCGCTGACCGCCGAAGGGCAGAAAGTCCTGCTCATTGACAACGACCCGCAGGGCAATCTGACCGCGGCGTTGGGATATACCGCCGGCGAGATGAAGCATACGCTGGCTTCCCTGCTGCTGGCAGCCATCGACTATCCGGAGGACATTGCACAGCATCTGCAAAAAGCTATCCTACATAGTGATACCGGCATGGACATCGTTCCCGCCAATCGCAGGCTGGCAGATGCCGCAGCCCGACTGCAAATCATGCAGCTATCTCAGTATCAGCCCCATGGTGATAGTGGCCGCAGCTGTGAAGCAATGCTCAAGCATATCACGGACACCTTGCGCGACACCTATCGCTATATCATCATCGACTGCGGACTGAAACACGAGCTGCTGACGGTCAACGCGCTGACCGCCGCGGATTACTGCATCATCCCTGTGCAGGCTCATTATCTCGCCAGCGAGGGCATTCCCGACGTACTGGAGCTGGTACGCACGGTGCAGACCCACTTCAATCCCTCACTGAAAATCGCCGGCATCCTGCTGACCATGTATCAATCCCGTCCACAGCTCTGCCAGAGCGTCCGGGCAACAGTCGGCGAAGTCTACGGTGAGGCGTTTCATGTGTTTGAGCGCCCCATTGAGCAGACCATCAAGGTGGCGGAATGTCCTGCCGCCGGTATGAGTATTCTGGATTACGCGCCGAAGAACCCCGCCGCAGAGTCCTACCGCAGTCTGGCGCGGGAGGTGTTGTCGCTTGGCTAAGGGCAACAACATGAAAGACCTGCTGAAGCAGCGCATGAGCGCTGCCCAGCAGGTCTCGGAAATGGAGATCGGCAACAGGGCTTACGAAAGCCTTATCGATCCACTTCCCGCGGCAACTTCTACGATCCGCGAGCTTCCGGTAGATAAGCTGCGTCCCTTTTTCACCACCGATATCGGATTTCACCCATATTCCCCGGAAAAACTGCGTGCGTTTGCCCAGCAGCTTCTTGAACAGGGCTTGCTGGAGCGTATCATCGTCAGGAGTATCCCCAACAGCGATGAATATGAGATTCTGGCCGGGCACAATCGTACCGCCGCATGGCGTATGGCCGGGCACGACACGATTCCTGCTGAGGTCGTCGCGGCCAACGATGCCCGCGCCATCATCATCGCCACAGCCACCAATTTGCTGCGGCGGCAGGAACTGACCATCATTGAGCGCGGCAAGGCATACAAAGCTATGCTGGAGGCTAAGAACCGAAATGGTCAACGCAATGCGGCACCAGAAACCTTTGGCGAAAATCGCCAAAGGTACAATGCCCGTGAAATCGTAGCGGATTTCTTTGGCGTTACAGAATATGAGATCCGCAAGGCTGTCAAGCTGGCCGGACTGATCCCGCCTCTGGCGGATATTCTGGAAAGCGATCCCCGGCACTTGCCGCTGAGCTGTGCGGATATGATCGCCGACTACGATGAAACCTCACAGGAGGCGTTTGTGGAGATGTGCCGCATTGAAGGGTATCGGCTGAACAAGGTCACCTTGAACCACATCACGCAGAAATGTCCGCCGCCCGCAGCGGATAAGCAGGCCATCTACGCCGCATGGCGTGAAGCTCGCGCCGCCGCAGATAAGAATCGTTCCGCACCGTCTAAGAAGATCACCTTCGACCGCAGGAAGTTTGCTCCGTATTTAGAGCAGATTGGCAGCGAGGCAGAATTGGAGGAGATGTTTCTGGAGTTTCTGAAGGAAACGGCACATAAGCGTGCAACTCTCTCCAGATAAAAGCAGTTCTGGTAGCTTGGGTGGTATCACCTAAGTTATCGTCAGTTTCTTTGATAGTCTGAAAGAAAATATGCTTTCGTTTTTCTCTCCTTTAATTCAAAGTATATTTTTAATTATTATTGACAATAATTCAAATTAGCGGTATGATGCAACATATAATGACTCCGTTGGAGGTGTTTATATGGCGATTGTCAGTCAAGAAAATATACTTTCAATTCTAACGACATTCAATCCGTGGTGGCAGAATGGCGTAGTACCGAAAGCGTTTGTCAAGGAGTTTCACCGCAGCAGTTACTACACCTGCCGCAAATCACTTCTCAGCGATTTGCGCAGGATCGTTGTGATGAGTGGCGCAAGACGAACCGGGAAAACCACAATCATGTATCAGCTTATCCACGATCTGCTGGAGCAGGGCGTGAAGCCACAGAACATTCTGTTCTTTACCTTTGATCATCCTTTGATCCGTATGGCCGGGATGGATCAGATATTGAATATCTATAAAAACAACATTTCAGATGATGCACATTTCTACATGTTTGTAGATGAGGTTCAATTCGATAAGGACTGGACCAATTATCTGAAAATGGCTTATGACATGAATCCGGATATGCGGTCAGTAGCCACCGGCTCCGCCAGTGCCGCCATCGAAGACAACGTGCGTGAAAGCGGTGCCGGCAGATGGACTGTTATCAAAGTTACGACGCTCTCCTTTTATGAGTACTGTGCATTAAAGGGAATCAGCAAGGCCCAGAGCGTGGATGATGTATTTCGCATCCATACGCTAAGCAAGCAACAGCAAACACAGCTTATGATGGGACTGTCCGACTTGCAAATCCATCTAATGCGCTATATGCAAATCGGTGGATTTCCCGAATTGGTAAAAACAGAGGATATTCCATATGCTCAGAAGTTGATCCGCGAAGATGTTATGGATCGGGCCATTAAACACGACCTGCCTCGTGTCCATGAAATCCGCAGCATTGATGAACTAGAAAAAGTCTTTGTCTATTTGTGTTACAACTCTTCCAGTATCATCAATATTGAAGCAATGTGCAAAGAGTTTGATGGGGTATCCCGCCCTACGGTAGAGAAATATATCGGGTATCTGGCCGACGCCAACCTCATCAACATTAGTCCTCAGTTGAATATCAAGGGCAAGCAAGTGTTGAAGGCCAGAAACAAAATATATGTTGCAGATAGCGGCATTCGCGGCGCGGTCGTACTGGGAGCCGATATCTATACCAAGCCTTCCGAATTGGGCTTTGCATTGGAAACCGCAGTATTTAAGCATGTCAAAGACTTTTTTGTCAGTGAAAACACGCTCTATGAAGTGGGCTATATTCGAGACAGCAAAGGGGCCGAGATTGATGTAGCCGTTCAGTACGCAGGCCAACCAATTCAGTATATTGAGGCAAAGATGAGAAATAATTCCACTGTGAAGGACGATAACGGGATCGTTATCTACGGCATGGCGGATACCCCCGGCTATGTCATTTCAAAGAACCCCACAGACTTCGGACTATCTGAACGAGGCGCTACAAGCCTCTATCGTATTCCTGCTTATGCGTTTCTCTACCTAATCGGCAAACAGCATAACCAACAAGCCATCAAAGCATTGATGCCACAGGCATAACCATTTTCATACAAAAAGGCTCGATACCGCAAGGTATCGGGCCTTCTCTATTACACACACGAGGAGGATCAACATGCACGCACAACGAATGCCGCCGCATATTAC
>Ga0129314_1001330_pt1 | contig 17748 bp, 20 predicted proteins | sample O1111metagenome_FD_94431 | JGI IMG/M metagenome (GOLD analysis project Ga0129314, IMG submission 94431) | Orangutan individual fecal microbial communities from fecal samples from Wisconsin, USA - O1111 metagenome | ecosystem: Host-associated > Mammals > Digestive system > Large intestine > Fecal... | reverse complement strand
GCTGCAATTATTATAGAGGCCAATTTAAGAATGAGGCACACCCTCCGTGATGGTGCGGCTATTTTCCCGTGACGCTGTGGCTAAATCTCCGTGCACGTGTGGCTCACTGCCCGGAATTTACATCGGCCAGGTAGGGGGCCAGTACGGCCTCCGCCCGCCGCCGCAGCTCGTCCCGCCGCAGGCAGGCGGCCTCTCCGCCGCCACGGACGGTCAGGTCCCCGGCGGAGAAGGCGCTCACCCCCTCCAGGTCCTCCCCCGCCCGCCAGTCGGCCAGCGCGGTCCAGGCCGCGGCCAGGGCGAAGGCTTCGGCGCAGTCCCCGGCCGTCACCCCCTCCTTCAGGCGGGCGGCCAGCTCCTGTTCCGCCTGGGCGCACAGCTTGCGCAGGCCCTCTTCCTCCTCGCCGGCCCCGCTCAGTGCCCTGGCCAATGCAAAGATCTCCTCCGTCATGCCGCCTCCATCACACCGTCAGGACCTTGGCCGCGTCCTTGAAGATCTTGGCAAAGCCGCAAATGGTAGTGATCGCGGCCCGCTCCAGTTGCCGGTCGATGAGCTTGTCGTATTCCACCATCACCCGGTCACCGGACTGTACCATCTCCAGGGCGTAGCGCTTGTCCAGGCCGATGAGCTTTCCGCTGTCCATGGCGGAGGTGCGCAGCAGCTTGGCCCCCAGGGGGGTGGTCAGCCTGCCGGTGCCCTGGAAGTTGAGGCCGGTCAGGGGGTTTTGGAACTCAGTCATCTTGAGCATGTCCACCATGATGCCGCTGGGCACCAGCAGGGTGTTGAGCTCGTAGGGCTCGAACTGGGCCCAGAAGTCCACCAGGGCGTCGTAGTCCAGCGTGCCGCTGGTGCCGCCGATGGGGCTGGTGCCCACCTGATAGGTGTCGGCGGCGTTGTCGTTACCGTCGCCGCCGATGAGCACGCCGATGGCGTCCTCCACCAGCATCCGGCTGATGTAGGCGCCGATCTGCTTGAGGGTGACGGAGAAGAGGTCCAGCTTCTGATAGCGGATGGCCTCGTAGGAGGCCACCAGCATCCTCCCCCGCTTGTGGAGCTTGACCAGGTTCTCCTGGGTCTTGACGGTGGTGGAGGGGATTGCGGCCCCCTCCTCTACCCGGCGGAGCTTCTTCTCGTCGCCGGGCGCGGAGGCGATGGAGCGGTAATCCAGCCCGTCGAAGCGGGTGACGGCTGCCACCAGATCGGGGAGGATGTCGGCCTCCTCCATGCCCAGCCGCACCGACCGGGCGATGTACTCGGGGAAGAGGACGGCGGAGTCGGAAGTACGGAAGAATTTCTCCACCACGTCGGAGCCCTCGCCCTTGACCTTGATGTCGAAGCGCTTGAGCTGCCGCTGGTAGGCGTCCAGCCCCTCCAGGGGGGTGCCCTTGTAGTGGGGACCGGGGTCCAGCTCCTCCAGCACCTGGGTAAAGGACTTACCCGTCTGGTTGTACATGCCTTTTTCCAGCTTTAGATTGTCATAACAGTATGCCATACCCGCATCCTCCTTTTCTTACAGCCGAACCACGGCGGTTTTGGCCGTGGTATCCGCGCTGACGACCAGATAATCTCTCGCCCCATCGCCGGAGCCCGCCTGTTTCACGCCGCCGGAGCCATCGGCGGTAAGGCTTACCCAGCCGGGCGCGACGCCTGTGCCGCTGTATTTGACCCGGGCAAAGCCTCCCACCTGTACGGCGGCAAAGCCCCCCACCGGAGCCAGGGCCACGCCGCAGAAGCGCTCCCCTGCCGTGCAGGGGCCCACTGTGCTGTCTCCGGCCAGCTTGACCGCCATGCCGTCCTCCACGCCGCTCTGGGCGATAAAGGTGGCGGTCACCGCGCCGATCTCTTCATAGGAAACCTGTCTGCTCATGCTCTTCCTCCCTTTCTTCTCCGTCCAACCTGCCTCAGATCAGGAAGGCCCCGTCCCGGGCCGTCTCCTGTTCCTGCCCTTCCGAATAGGTCAACTGCGTCCGCAGGGCGTAGCGCTCCCGGGTCCGTTTTTCCAGCGCCTTGCGCAGCGCCTCCAGCTCGCCCTCCTCCAGCTTTTCCGTCATACGCTCCAGGACGGGTGCTTCCAGCTCCGGCTCGGCCAGCGCCCCCAGCCGCGCCACCTCCCGGCGCAGCCCGGCCAGATACTTGCGCCCCAGGGCGGCCTCCTGCTCCAGGCGCTCCAGCCGGGCCTCCCCCCGGAAGCCCTTGAGCACCCCCGCCCCCGGCTGGGCGGGCACGGCCACGAAGGACCACTCATAGGCGTCGGTGACGCCGTCTAGCTCGGCCCAGCACAGTTTTCCGTTGTAGGTCCGGCCCCGGATGTGCCGGCACTTCTCCCGGTCCCGGATGTCCTCGCCGCACACCGAGCAGACCGACCGCTCCACCGCGCAGCCCACCGATACCTCCCGTTTGATGCCTGCGTCGATCTCGGCGATCAGGTCCCGGTTGGCCTCGGTACGCAGCATGTAGGCGTACCCCTTCACATAGCACAGGGGGTCCCCCGCCCGGGTGGTGGCCTCCGGCTCCCGGACCACCTCCGCCCGGTAGATGCGGGCGGTCTGCCCCCTGGCGCTCCATTCGTGGTCAAAGATGCCGCTTTTCCCCACGAACTTTTCCGCCAGCGTCTCCAGGGCCTGGGGGGAGAAGCGCTCCCCGTCCCGGTCGATCTCGTTGTCGCACAGCCGGACCGAGAAGGTGTAGATCTCTTCCGCCGTCAGCTCCTTCCGGCTGAATTGATGGATCTGCTCCAGCTCTCGCCGGTCCACTTGGGGGCCCCGGCCCAGCCCCGCCTCTTTTTTGATCTCCAAGCTTTCGTCCTCCCCTATCTTCCGCTGTTCTGTCCGCGCACCGCCCGGGCCTGCTCCCGGTACAGCTCGGCGCGGGCCTCCTCCACCTGATCCTGCAGGTTGATGTCGTCCCACCGGACCTCCACCCGGCCGCCGTAGCCGTGTACCCGCAGCCACAGCTCGCAGATGCGCTCCACCACCGGGTCCAGGGACCGCCGCAGTGCGGTGATCTCGCTGGTCATCATGTCGGCCTGCTGGGTGCTCATGCGCTCGGTGGAGGACCAGGACAGCCCCAGCAGGAAGGGTGGGATTCCCGTCTTGGCGATGAGCTGTTCCAGGATCTGCCGCACGGGCACCTCGCTGTCCAGCACCTGGTTGTCGGCGCCGATGACCTTGATGTCCACGTCGCCCACCGCCACAAAATCCCGGACCCCGCCGTTTTTTCCCGCCTGCATGGCCGCCGACCACTCCTGAGCGATCTGCCGGCACCGCTCCTGGGCGCAGGTCCGCTCCAGGCCGTCCTCCCCCGGCTTGCAGACCACGGCAAAGCGCACGTTGCCCATGCGCTCCCAGTTCATGCCCATAGCCTGATAGATTTTTAGCAGGATTCCGGTCAAAAAGGGCATGGACCGCAGCAGGGACACCCCATAGGGGCTGTCGGTTTCCGGCTGGAAAGGGGTAAAAAGGAGGAGCTCCTGACAGGGGAGCTCCTCAATCTGTCCGTTTTCCCTCCGGGCGCAGAGGGTGAAGTCCAGGGGGGAGTCTCCCTCCCGGATCTCCAGGTCGGCGGCATTCCCGCACAGCAGGGCGGCCACCTCCCGGCCGTCGGGGTCCAGCACCAGCTCACCCACGGCCCGTCCGCAGGTGAGCAGCGAGTCCATGTAGCAGTCCAGGAAGGACTGCACGCCCCGCTGTCCCCGTCCGGTGGGCACCGTGCGCAGAAACCGCTCCAGCCCCTCCTGGGCCCTGGGGTCTCCGCACTGCACCCGGACGCCGCCCACCAGCCGGATGAGCTTTATGAGGGCGGCGTCCACGATGGGCACCGCCTCCCGGATGGCGCGGTAAAGGGCAATCTCCCCATTGCGCAGAGGCACATAGCCGTCCAGCACCCCGAAGGGATGCCTGCCCCCGTCCCGGAGCTGTACCGCCGTCCCGGTCAGGGGCGCTTTTTTCTTTTCAAACAAAGCCATATCCATCTCCCGTCACTCTAAAAGGCTTCCCGCTCCGCGTACCCCGCCGCCAGTCCGCCCCGCTCCCCTTCTCCCGCCGCCACCATGGCGGCAAAGTAGCGGATGTCGTCCATGGCGTGGTCGTGCTCTTTGAGCACCCGATCCCGCCCGCTTCCGGGGTCCCAGCGATAGAGCCCGAATTCCCGCAGGCTGTCCCGGCACCCGCTGCAAATGACCAGCTTCCCGCTCCGGAGCAGCTCCGCCGTCACCCGGATGCCGGAGAGCACGTCGTTGTCGGCCTTGCAGACCCGCCAGCCCTCCCGCCGCAGAGTCTCCAAGAAACTGGCCGCCGAGGGGTCCACCACCACCCGGCGGATCTCCCGCTCTCCGGCCAGCCGCCGCAGGTCGGCGGCATACTCACCGTCGGTTTTCTGCCGCCCGGCTCTCTTGGAATCGTAGTAGTACTCCTCCACCCGGTACCACACCCCGTTCTTCCTGCCCCACAGGCCGAAGGAGGCGGGGTTGACCGTACCGTAATCACAGGAGATGCGCCACTCCTCCATAGGTCCGGCCGGGGGCGGGCGTACCAGGCTCTCGTCGAAGAAGCCGTACACCAGCCCCTCGGCGGCCACCCATTCCCCCAGTACGAACCGCCGGTAGAAGGCGCCCTGAAAGCGCCGCTCATACCGCCGTCGCATCGCGTCCGACAGCCCCGGGTTGTCCTCCATGGTAAAGTGGAGATAGAGGGCCCGCTTTTCCCCGGCCTTCCGGATCCACTCCTGGTAAAACCAGTGTCCGGGGTGCTCCGGGTTGCAGGAGAACCACAGCCGGCTGCCCTCCACGGAGCATCGGGCGCAGGTCTGTTCCACAAAGGAGCGGGGCATGAGGGCCGCCTCGTCCAGCAGGGCCCCGGCCAGCGTGATGCCCTGGATGACGGCGGCGCTGGATTCATCCCGGCCGCCGAAGAGGTAAAAGGTGTTTTCCCTTCCTCCCACGCGCAGGGTCAGCCGGCTCTGGGAGAGCCGCTCCTCCGCCTGGAACCCCAGCTCCTTTAGCGTGGGCAGCAGCGGGACCAGGAGGTTGCGCCGCACGCTCTGGACGCTGCGGCCGCACAGGGCGAACTGCCGGTCCTGGAAGCGCCCCATGGCCCAGCAGAAAAAAGACAGCCCCAGGCAGAAGGTCTTTCCGCTGCGGACTGCGCCGTCGCAGATGACGGCCTCCCAGTGTCCGGCCTCGGGTGAGCACCACCAGGTGAGGACCCGCCGCTGCTTGGGGGAGAACCTCATAGGTCCTCCCGCTCGGTTTTTCCTTCGTCTCCGCCGCTCTCCTCCAGAGCCCGGAGAAAGCGCTCCGCCCCCTCGCCGCTCTGGCCCGCCATGCTGTAGAGCTTCTCCAGGGCCAGCAGCTTGTCCACCAGCCGGATCTCTACCGCGCCGTTGCCGTGCCGTTTGAGCTCCGTGAGTCCGGTGAGGTCCAGCTTTTCGATCTCCTCCAACTGCCCCTCGCCCAGGAAGGCCAACTTGACCGCGTCGTTGCTCTTCCGGTCCGCCAGCCGCTCCAGCCGCCTCAGCACGTCGTTTTTCCACTCCCGCTCTGTCTTTGCCTTCACGCCATCCCACCTCTCACCCTTTCCGCGCCCCGCCAAAATGTTGCATGCTCCGGTACACGAAGCCAAAAACCGTCTTTCGGCGTCGAAAACCCCCTCTTGTCCTTTTGGGGGTTCCGTGGTATAATTTTTATCTTAGCAGAGGGGAGGTGCACCATGGACCGCAGCGCTGTCAAACAGATCGCCGCCAACCGCAAGGCGTATCACGACTACTTTGTAGAGGAGAAATTCGAGGCCGGCCTCGAACTGTGCGGCACGGAGGTCAAATCCATCCGCCAGGGCAACGTCAACCTGAAGGACTCCTACTGTATCATCAAGGACGGCCAGATGGTGGTCCACGGGATGCACGTCAGCCCCTATGAGAAGGGCAATATCTTTAACCGGGACCCGGTTCGGCCCCGCCGCCTGCTGATGCACAAGCGTGAGATTCTGCGTCTGTTTGCCAAGGTCAAGCAGGATGGCTATGCCCTGGTGCCTCTGTGCATCTACTTTAAGGGTCCGCGCATCAAGCTGGAGGTGGGCCTGTGCAAGGGCAAAAAGCTCTATGACAAGCGGGCCACCGCCGCGGCCAAGGACGCCCGGCGGGAGATTGACCGCGCCATGAAGGACCGGGCCAGATATTAGGCATTGACACCGGCCGGAGAGTGTGTTATTTTATAGTACTCTCCCAAATTGAAAGGAGTGTTTCCCATGGCTCAGAATCCCATTGTCACCTTTGAAATGGAAAACGGCGGCAGGATGGTGGCCGAGCTCTACCCCGATAAGGCCCCCAATACCGTCAACAACTTCATTAGCCTGGTCCAGTCGGGGTTTTACAACGGGCTGATCTTCCACCGGGTCATCCCCGGCTTCATGATCCAGGGCGGCTGTCCCCAGGGCACCGGCACGGGCGGCCCCGGGTACTCCATCCGGGGGGAGTTTACCGGGAATCGCTTTCCGAACGACCTGAAGCATGACCGCGGCGTGCTTTCCATGGCCCGTACCATGGCGCCCAACTCCGCCGGCAGCCAGTTCTTTATCATGGTGGAGGCGGCCCCTCATCTGGACGGCCAGTACGCCTCCTTCGGCAAGGTGATTGAGGGCATGGAGGTGGCCGATGCCATCGTGTCCGTGCGCACCGACCGGATGGATAAGCCCATGGAGGACCAGCGGATGAAGGCGGTGACTGTGGAGACCTTCGGTGTGGATTACCCCGCGCCGGAAAAGGTATAATCACACGTAATGGTTGGATTTTGCAAACTCGCAGCTTCCTGAACGGTTCCCAGCGCAAGCGGGCCCATTCAGGGGCGGAGGCGCAAGGGCAGGAAGGGATGGACTTTGCGACGACGCGGGGGCGTACCGGTTTCGACGGGGATGCAGAGGCGGGAATAGCGGGCGAAGGCGCCCAGCCTTCTAAAAATGGGCATTCTTTATAAATTAAAGAACAACAACGATTACGAACTCGTAGCGGCTTAAGTTCCGCTGCCGTCCCAGCCGGAAGGCCCACGAGCCGGTTTGGGGCGTGATTTGAGTGGGGACCGTGCGTGCGCAAAGCTTTGAGCGCACCATGCATCATGAAGCTACCAACCTGCTGAGCGTGACGGCTCGCGCTTCAGGAAGGGAAATCGAAAAGACCGTCTGCGCCCGGAGAAGTTCCCGTTGAAACATTTTCGGACGGGGGTTCAACTCCCCCCGCCTCCACCAAGTGACCCTTAAGTGAACTAATTTCCTTAAGGTCAATAGCAAAGTGACCGTCTTGTGTATTACACAGGACGGTCATTTTGTCATCATAGAGATATATTTTGTTCACGAGCATATCAACCAGTGCACGCCGATATTTAAGGTCATTGATGTCCCCTTTGCGGAATTGGTTCAAGAAAAAGCGGATGTCTTTCATACTGGGGACGTGGTACTTGGATGTTTCCAAAAGTAACTGGCGAGAGAGTTCGTCATGCTCCTTCTTCTTTTGGGTAATCCGTTCTGCGATGATATCAACTGCCTGTCCACTCTCCAAGGCTTTCAGCAAATTTTCCGTTGCCTTTTCATTTTCGTGAATGAGTTTTTGAAGTTGCTTTGCATTACCGTTACTACTTTCCCTTTCGCAGAGATCCACCACTTCTTTGGCAATCATATTGATATTATCGGCGGTTAGAAACTCCCGCAGCTTGTTAACTACCAAATCTTCAATGTATTCTTTACTAACCGTCTTTTTGTCGCAGGACTTATCCCGGCGGTTGGCCACACACTGGTAGTAATGGTATTTTCTCTCTGTCTTGCTGGTGCCGCTGATACCTGTCATAGCGGCTTCACAATGTCCGCAGAACAGTTTTGTAGTAAGCAGATAGTCCACTTTAGCCTTCGCTCGTGCGGGGGCTTTTTTATTTTTTTCCATGATACGCTGTGCCTCCCAAAACAAATCTTCATCCACAATGCGGGGGAGACCATCGGGAACTTCATTGCCGCGGTAGGTGTATGTGCCAATATACCGTTTGTTCCTCAAAATACGATTGATACTGTTTTTGTTGAACTCATTTCCATAGGAAGTTTTTATCTGGTTAGCATTGAGATAGCGGATAATATCGGCCATTGTGGAGCCAGTCACATACATCTCAAAGATTTTAACAACGATTGGAGCGGTAAGAGGATCGACCACAATTCGCTTGTTTTCGGTCTTGAAGCCCAGTGCAACGTTGCCACCGGTGGAAAGGCACTTTTCAGCGTTAATGTCCATGCCCCGCTTAATCTTTTGGGCCAACTCTACACTGTAATATTCGGCCATTCCCTCTAAAACCGCTTCCATCAGAACGCCGCTGGCATCGTCTGAAATGTTTTCACGGGCAGAGAGGACACGGACTCCATTCTTTTTCAGTTTGGCCTTATATGTAGCGCTGTCATAGCGGTTTCGGGCAAAACGGTCAAGCTGGTAGACCAGAACGCCTTGAAAGGTTTTCTTTGCGCTGTCGGTAATCATTTTTTGAAATTCGGGTCTATGGTCCGTTGTGCCGGAGAGTGCCCGGTCAATGTATTCTCCCACCACGGTATAATCATTCCGCAGGGCGTAGGCATAGCATTCTTTCAACTGCCCCTCAATGGACTGCTCCGTCTGCGAGTGCGAGGAAAATCGGGCGTAGATGACAACATTCATGCTCATTCCTCCGCTTCTTCCAAAACTGGTTGCTGTTCTAAATTCTCCTGTTCAAAGGCTATGCCCTCGGGGGTTTTCAGCCATTTCTCATAGTCAGCCTTCTCTTTTTCTACCTTCACCTCGTCCGCAGTTTTCTTCAAAAGTGACAACTCCTGCAAAACCTTAGAAAAATAGACATGGGAGTAATTCTCTGCGAAAGACAACACCTCGGTTTCTTCACTTCGGGGGCCTTTAGAATAGAGGACCGTTGCACCCAAGTCCTTTTTGTTTTTGCTGAAGTAGAACTCTCCAAGTAAATACCGATAAATACTCTCAAACAGTTCCGTGTCATTCATTCTTTCCAAGAGAAAGTTACAGGCGGCCAATCGTTTGGCGGCGGTACCATTATCCGTCCCCATGCTGCGATTTGTAGATATGAGGGAGTCTATCGCCCTATCACTGAGGCCGGTGATTTTGTGTATCTCCTCATTGGAAGGGGTCTTGCACTCATCCGCTCCCAACAGGTAGTCCATGGAAACTCCGAGAGCCTTTGCGACTGGCAAAAGATTGCCAACTCTAGGCTCCCTAGTATTCTCCCATTTTGACCATTCAGAGATAGCACTAGTAGATATATTGCTCTTTTCTGCAAGTTCTTTCTGAGTCATATCTCGATCTTCCAACAAGTTCGTAAGCCTTTCTGCCAAGATTTGCGTTAACATTGTCTGCCCTCCGATTCTATTCGCAAAATATTTTGATAGAAAAAACTTTTTTGTACACCTTACGGGATTTTCAACTTACGGCTAATTTTTTGTGCTACCATAATCCCGCATACAGGATTTATATTCTTGTAATTCTATTTATGGATTTATTATAAGATATATTTTCTGGAATGTAAAGAGATTTCTGAATGGTGGTGATAAGGGCATGGCGGACAATGAAATGAAAATCAGCCGGGAACAGGCGCGCATGTTTGCCTATGCTATTTATCGTGACATTGCCGCCTATGTCGAATCACACCAAGAGGAATATCGGAAATTTATAGAAACAAAGGAGGCCGTTTTCGATGGCAAAGATACGGCTACACATCGACCCCAAAGTGGTAAGCCAAAAGCCGACCGAAAGTGAGTGGGGCAAGATTTCCAAACGGGTACTTAGCCGCACCAGCATTGAGGAGGTCACCGTACAGCAGTTGGCACAAAGGCTCAGAAAGGGGCATACCATTTGTCCTGCGGTTTTGGACGGTTCCAAAGCTACAGACTGGCAAGAGCAACAGGTCTTTATGGTGGATATTGACAACGCTGACAAAGGCCATCCCCAACTGTCCCCGGATGATGCCCTGGAAATCTGCAAGGAACACGGAATTGCTCCTGTAATCTACTACGAAACATTCAGTCACAGCGAGGAACATCCCAAATTTAGGCTTGTGTTTATCATGGATGATGTAGTGACCGACCCCGATATGCGGCGAATGATTATGGAACGCTTGATTTCGCTTTTCCCGCAGAGCGACAGGGCTTGTGTCAACGCCAACCGCCTGTTTTTAGGGACGAACAAAGAGGTTGCTTTGCTCAGCAGAAATGACCGGGTATCCATCGAGGATATATTGGCGATTCCCTGTGTCGATTCTTCCCCGGATCGGCATATCACGCTAAACCTTTCCCGCCAAGAACTTCGTGGCAATCCGGAACTTGCCGCACAGATTCAGAATTTCGATTTTCTCGCATACCTTGCGGAACGAAATGGCCCATATTCCGAGAGCGGCAACACCATTAGTTTCCAAAACTGCGAGGTTTGCGGCCACAAGAATGACCTGCGGTATTATCGGGATACCAATACCTTTTACTGCTTTTCTTCCAGTGGGGAAGTTGGCGGTAGTATCATTGACTATCTGATGGCAACAGAAGATTTGACCGTGGGCGAAGCCATTGAGAAATTCACAAATGAACTGTGTCCGCCCAACTGGTGTGACCCGGAACTGTTGGAGGAAAACAAACTTCCGCCATTCCCGGTTAAGCAGCTTCCGGTTGGACTTCGGGATTATGTGGTAGCAGTTTCCGAGAATACAGCGACCGCAGTTGATATGCCCGCAATCGCTGCTTTGGCTTTGGTTGCCGCCGCAGTACAGGGGAAATTCTGCATTGAGGGAAAACCCAATTACTACGAACAGTTGAACCTGTATTTGCTGATTATTGCCAAGTCTGGCGAGAGAAAAAGCAGTATCATCAAAACCATGACCAGATCAATCTACAAATATGAATTGGAGGAGAACAAACGTAGAAAGCCTATCATAGCCGAGCAGGAGGCACAGCTAAATAGTTGGCGTGCTCAAATCGAAAAGCACGAGAAAAAGGACATGAAGGAAGAAGCTGACTTTTTGAGACGCAAGTGCTTTGAGCTGGAACAGCGCCGTGTAAGGCCTCTTCGTCTGATCGCAGATGATATTACCCCCGAGGCCCTAACCTCCCTTATGGCTGACAATGGCGGCATTATAACGGTGATTTCCACCGAGGGTGGTCTGTTCGACATTTTTAACGGCAAGTATTCCTCCAATGTGGTTTCCATTGATACGGTGCTAAAAGCCTATACTGGCGACCCTATTCGAGTTGACCGCAAGGGACGAGAAGCGGAGAGCATTGATAACCCCGCACTTACGATGCTCTTGTCCGCACAGGAAAGTGTTTTGGAGGGTATGCTCAATAATGATGCCTTTCGTGGGCGAGGTCTGACAGGACGCTTTTTGTACAGTAAACCCAACTCCATGATGGGTCACCGCCCTTTCGATACCCCCGCAATTCCAAGTAAATTGAGTGAGATTTATGAGGGGATTTTGCTGGATTTGTTTTCTCTACCCTATCCCACCGATGAGGATATGCCCATTATTAGGTTGGACGGTGACGCGTTGGTCGTGTATAGGAATTTCTCTGAAAAGGTAGAAGCACGCCTGCTGACAGACTTGGAGGAAATGTCTGATTGGGGTGGTAAGTGTGCGGGAGCTGCCCTTAGACTTGCCGGTATTCTCCATTGCGTAGAAAACAGAACTTGCCCAGATGGTACCCTTGTATCTGAGCGCACAATGAAAAGGGCAACCAAAATCACGGCTTATTTTCTGAAACACGCAAAATATGCCTATTCTGTCATGGGAGCGGATAAGACGCTTCACGAAGCAAAATACATCCTGCGGCGGTTGGAATCGCAGTCCAAACAGGAATTGACCAAAAGCGGCATATATCACCTGTGCAGAAACAAGTGCTTCAAAAAGGCAGATGACATGATTCCCGCCTTGGACCTGCTGATCGACTATGGGTATCTGAAAAAGAAGTCATATTCCATTGCAACAGGAGGACGGCCCAGAGGGGACAGCTATCTGCTCAACCCGCTCCACTTTGATGAATAACCCCTATAACATGGTTTTTAAGGTTTTAATGTAAAAAATGTTTTTTCCTTTTGAACCATAAAAGCCACAAAAAGGACCCTGCTATCCATCACCGGGTAGCAGAGTCCTTTTCCTTGTTATTCACGAGTTAATAGAATTTCCAATCGTTTCAGCAGAGCGAGGAATGTACCTTCCTTTATCGCCCGCCCCCACAGCCCATCACAAAAGCGTTCCTGCCGGATATAGCAGGTCAAAATAGCTTTTGCCAGTTTGAAATCAGCGGTATCAATTCTCTTTGTCAGTTCATCGTCCATTCCAAGTCCGTATTCTTCCAAGGTGTTGCCGTAGGAATAATCCATTAGGGAACTGGCAGAAATATCGTCCACAAAATCCAAAAACTCGGGTTCGTAAATTGGAAATGGCATGGAGAAAGAACCGTCAGCCAGTTCAACGCTTTTCTCCCACCGACAAGCCGTTTCAGCCGATACCGTTTCAAAATAGTAAATGTACTTACGGATTCTTTCCAACTCCATGTCCATACCCCTTTCTTGGAGATTTCATTAGCATTATATCACACAGAGGGAGGGTTCTTCCATGCCAATCTTGAACCATCCCGCAACTGAGGAATGACACAGGATAACGCGGCCCTCCACTCCATTGCTTTTTCTTCTAACCCTTTTCTGTTTTGTCCACTGGGGGAGGATACACAAATATAGGGGATAGCTGTGTTTTTGAAAAAGCGTTTGAAATATTTATAGGCCCCGTTGCTATGGAATAAGAGCAACTTTATGTTGGGATATTCCTCTAAATACCGTGGGAGGTCATTCGGCCTTTCGTCCATCAAATCTTTATCGCTGGAACTCTCCCGTACCGCCGAGTCCAAAACATCCCAAAGGGCAATATGATATTTTTTCAGTAACCACTCTTTTGCTGCGTCTGTTTTCTCTATCTTTTCTCCGCAGGCCATGAACAGAATATCCCAAAACTTATTGGATGGGTCGGCGTAGTATGTGCCTGTTGTTAGGGACATTCGGCCGGGAAGGGTTCCTAAAATCAGGACCATTGAGTTTTCATCAATACTTGCCGGCAATCCAAAGACCCGTTCTTGTGAAAGGCTATTCATAGTCACACCCCACTATCGGCTACACATAGCCTAATAGTAGCATACATAGCCTACAATAGCAATGAAAATCCCTTACGCTAACCACGCAAGGGAGGGTGCGCTATGACTGTAACAATCGCTATACGGAATCGGATATTGTAGCTTTGCAATGAACGGGATATTACAATAAATGGGTTGGCTACAATATGTGGACTGCCCCCGTCATCCATCAAGAATATCCTTTATGGCAAGAGTCTTAATCCCAAGATTGTAACAATTAAAATGATTTGTGATGGACTGAATATCACACTTGGGGAATTTTTCAACACGCCCGAATTTGATAATTTGGAACAGGAAATGAAATAGGATTGATGAAACCTATTTCTCAAATACTTTGTCGACGGTATATGGACAGAGCGTCCGGCTTATATGGCGGTATGAAGTTTCATGCCCTCATGTATGTGTCATTACATATTACGGCTACTAAAACGGACAAGCACTATGTAGGCTCGTCAAGCAAAGAGCAAGGCATTATTGGACATAGATGAGAGAATACACCCGGACAAAGCACGGCGGCAACAAGCGCCTTACGGAGCTTGTCACCACCGATGCTTATCACTGCAACAATTTTCAGTTTTCTATCCTTGAAGTATTCTCAGTTAAGCGAGATAGGCACAAAGTGCTGGACTATGAGCAGTTATACAAAAAGAAACTGAAGTCAATTCAGTTCGGATTGAATGCTAACTGGTCAGAGTTTGCAGCGCATCATAATGTTTCCAGTGGAACTGACTATTCTCCCAACGGCTTCTTTCCCCTGTGAAAGTGCTTTCCCCACTTCATCGGCATTCTCTATAACCGGAGACAAAATGCGTGTTCGTTGCTCTTTAATAGTATATTTATTCCCAAATAAGCTGACCTGTTCTTCATCCATTTCAACTGCCTCTATCGAATAATTAGAAGGAACTTTTAAGGCTTCATATAGTTGCGTATCACATCTCAATGATAAATCCAGATTCAGAATATCCCCAACATCCACATCTTCAAAAGTAGATAAAACTTTTATCACTGCATTCCTGTCCCCAAAAGAAAGAATGCCGGGGATCAAGAATTCCGTGTTTAAATATTCTTCTACTTTCAAAATTTGTTGATAAATTTTAGAGTTTTCGTCAATGAATGCGGAAACTGAAGTTTGCACAACATTATCCTTTACTGGTGGTATTTGAAGCACAGGTTCCATGTGACCTTTGGTTTTATGAGAAAAGATTAAAGGAGCGCCTTTATGCCACTGCGACAAAACCAAGAGATCATCCAACGCATCCTTTGCTAAATGTTGCTTATCGAAAGAAAGCGTGACGTTTATGGAGTCATTTTCATATAGCAAAGAAATATTCATGCTTGGAAGTTCAACCGTCACGCGTTTGCGTTTATTCCCCCAGAAGGCGCATAGTGTTATGGCCTCCTGATATACCTCTTTTCCATTAATAGTTAAGACAACCTTATCAAATTGCGCTGGCTTTTCAATTCTAACAACCTCAGGCTTTTTCCCGTCGACAAGATTTTTCTTAGGGATATTGATCCCATTGACCGTTTCAAATAATTTTAAAGATTCGGGAGGCAATATCATCTCACGACAATCGCAGTCATCCATAAACTGCTCCATCTGCGGATATGTCGCCTTAGTTGAACTTATTGTGAGCCCATTGATTTTCAGCAGGGAATCAAGAGGATTTACAATATAATTCTCAATCTCAATTTCAGTTGAACTACCGCTAGGTGTTGATTTCCACGTTGGTTCAATTCCGTGCTTGTGCGCAACCGCTTGTGCCTGATCGATACTAATTTTCTTATCGATTGCATCAAAGACGATATTTTCTCTAATTGCTTTTTCAATAGTTCGCAACAATGTCTCGCCAGCTATTGGTAGGTGTGTTGTTTTACATATAGTGTTGAAATGTCGAAGTTTGTGTTCGGCCAGTGTTGGAACTGCAATAAAGAATTCCGATTTGGAAGTATCCACCTGAGTTAGTACCTTTTCAAAGATATCCTCAATATTCTTGTCCTCAAGAGAATATCCGATAAATAACACAGAGTGTTCTGCCAGTATGACTTTCAGCTTACTCCACACCAAGGAATTAAGTCCTTCGTAGAATTTAGCATAGTCCTTGCTGGTGAGGACAACAGATGAACTATCAGACGAATCTCCATGTATCTTATACAAGGCAACTGGCGCTTTGACAGAGGTTTTATATTGAGTTCCTACCACAGTACTGAGATTATCTCCATACACAGACTCAAACAAATGATCGTAGTTCGTTGTGATAATGGTATCAATCTGTGGTATCTGCGTACATAAAAAATGTGCGTGCGGCTTGGATGTAGCTATTTTGTCAAAGTGTGCAGAAACCAGGCCAATCAATTCGTCCCTTGAATAGAGCTGTTCAAATTCTTCAGCAATGTTCATAAGAACGGTTTTATGCTTTTCCAAAATTGCCCTATCTTCTTCTGATTTGGCCGCATCACAGATAATATCACAAAATGCGCTTCCAGAAGGATATCCAGCATATAACGACAAGCCAGACCCGGCCCATAATATAATCTCCTTGTTTCGGATCATGGTAATCAATCGTTCCATGTCAGGACTAATTTCCTGCTCGCCCCAAATACGCATAGTGTACCCCTCCTTGATGTAAACTCAACAAAATTATACACTATTTATGTCAAATTGGAAAGGTTCTCCTCCACGGCACCAACGATGATGGTTGGAGCCTTTAAATAACAAGCAACCATAATTGCCAATGGAAATATTCATAGAGACATGGTATTATATAATTTGTTGGTACACAGCTACACGTTGGAGGGTGTGCGATGAGAGAGGGTAAATATACGCCACTTACAAAATGGCTAAATCAGTGTAAACTCGACACGGTTCGTTTCACCTTTGCCGAATTAAACAAAATTATTTTACTACCAAACCACGCCTATAAAAACAGAACATCTTGGTCAAACCCTAAAAAACCGTTGTCTTTTTCCTCTGGTTGGCTCAATGCTGGATACATAGTGAGTTCCGTTGATTTATCTGCGCAATGGGTCGAGTTCAGCAGGGGCCAAGTTAAGGGGCGCAAAGTAAAAGCTGAAAAGTTCGACGCCAATAGTTGCGAACAAGACATTTTTTCCGTACTGGAGTGCGGATATAAATGTTATGATGAAATGCACAAAGGCTCCAACCACCGCTATCGTTCGTGGGAGTATTGCCACGAAGCGTTCAAACAGCACCGGCAGAATCCTTCTGATGCGGAAATGGATTTACTGTGTCTGCATCTTGCGTGGTATCTTGCTAGTTGGGGTATGCTACGCAATTCTTTCCTGATACAAAAAGACTACAGGGTACATATGTCGGTAGTGAAACTGTTGCTCGACCCCAAATGGGATGAACTCTGGGATATTGATGCAGAAAAGCTGGTATTGCCCCAATACGCAGAAAAAATCGTTTTGCTTTGTGCAGAAAGCAAAGCTGCCTACACGGAAACCTGCGGTGGCATCCCCACGGAGACACTTCTTTCCAAAATCCTTTTGGGAACGTTAGGGTGTGTTCCGGCGTATGACCGATATTTCAAAAAAGCCCTGTCTGTGACCAAGGCAGCTACACAACAGTGCTCCGCTAAATCGCTGGTGATGCTCGGAAATCTGTATCTGAAATACAATGAACAATTTGAAGCGCTCCGCAAATATTGCAGCACAGATAGCGTTGAATACCCGGCAGCCAAAATCATTGACATGTGTTTCTTTGAGTATGGTTTGCAACTTGAAGGCGGTGTCTACGATGTATAAAGATGAGGCATTTTACACTGGTGAGAGTTTTCATCGGGTTGGACTGGACATAATTCCCGACGATTGGTTGGATAACGAATCTGACGATGGACATTGGTTTGTTCCCTCTATAGTCAACTTGGCATTTGCGTGTGAACTTTATCTCAAGTCTCTTATTTCGGATGGTGAAAGCCAAGTGAAAGGAGAGCACAAGTGGGAAGCATTATTTAAAACCTCACTGTCCGAAGAGTTACAAGATAAAATCAGAAATAGTCCACCATTCAAAGGGGACGATGACTTTGATGTTCATCTCTGTGAGTGCGGAAACGCTTTTGTTGACTGGCGATATATCTTTGAACACAACAAACCAAAAAGCATAGATTTAGTTTTTTTGGAGAATTTTTGTTGCGTTTTGCATACTTTGGCGAAAGCGGAAACAGACAGGTTTCTGCTCCAAAGAAGGAGCCGCACCAACAAGACAACATAACAAGGTTTTTGCACCTAAAGGGTACACAAGAATAATCCACCGTTTTTAGGAAACGAAGAAAATAGTATATATAAACCCACCCACAAAGCACACATAGTTCTTATTTGGTTCACCTAGCTCCACCAAATCCCGAACCCTTGATAAATCAGGGTTTCGGGATTTTTTCTTTGTTTTTCAATGGTTTCATGGTTTTGTCCATGGTACAATGTAAGTTGAAAGAGTAGGTCGTGTCAAGATTTTTTCGCACTTTAGTTTGCAAGCTCTGGCATGAATGAAGTCAGCCGGCAATGGAGGCATCCTCAATGGCGGCCTCCAGGTGCTTCATATTC
>Ga0129314_1001328_pt1 | contig 17770 bp, 14 predicted proteins | sample O1111metagenome_FD_94431 | JGI IMG/M metagenome (GOLD analysis project Ga0129314, IMG submission 94431) | Orangutan individual fecal microbial communities from fecal samples from Wisconsin, USA - O1111 metagenome | ecosystem: Host-associated > Mammals > Digestive system > Large intestine > Fecal... | reverse complement strand
TTCGCTCTGCTCGTCCTCCACACAGTCCAGTCCGGCGGCGCCCACCTGGCCGCTCTCCAGCGCCGCCAGCAGGGCTGCGTCGTCCACCAGCCCGCCGCGGGCGGTGTTGATCAGCAGGGCGCCCTTCTTCATCATGGCCAGCTGCTCCGCGCCGATAATGTGTCTCGTGGAATCCAGCAGGGGCACATGGACGCTGACCACGTCGCTGGTATTCAGCAGCGTCTCCAGATCCACGTAGGTCATGTGGAACTGCTCCTCCATCTCGGGCTTCAGGCGGAAGGTGTCATAGTACTGGACGGTGGCGCCGAAGGCCTGCACCCGCCGGGCCACCTGGCGGCCGATGTTGCCGCCGCCCAGCAGGCCCACGGTCTTGTGGTTCAGGGAGAGGTTCACCGGGAACGCGCTGCGGTCCCAGTCGCCCGCCTTCACGTGGTGGTAGTAGCCCATGATGTTGCGCCCCGCGTTGATCATCAGGCCCACCGCCAGCTCCGCTACGGCATAGGCGTTGGCACCGGGGGTGTTGCAGACGGAGACGCCCAGCCGGCCGGCCTCCTGAATGTCCACGTTGTCATAGCCCACGCCCCAGCGCATGACCATTTTCAAATTGGTGAACCGGGCGAAGTCCGCCGGAGCGGGCATCTTCAGCACCCGCAGCACCACGGCGTCCGCGTCCGTCACTGCGGTGAACTCCTCCTGGGTCTCCGCCGTGATGATCTCGAACTTCTCCTCCGGCAGCGCAGCGCGGAACGCCTCCACCGTACCTGCGGGATAATTACCAGCAATGCAAACCTTCAACATTTGAATAACTCCTTCCTTATTTCAAGGAATCCGCGATGACGCGGATCTTTTTGCCCTCTTCTTCCCAAAACTTCTCCAAAACCTTCATCTGGTCTCCCAGGGAGAAATGCTTCACGCCCAGGGAGATGTAGTACGCCGCATCCTCCGGCGCAGCGATTTCACAGCGGGGTTGGACGCCATGCTTCAGCGCCGCCTCGATCATCCGGCGCTCAGCGGCCCTGCACTCCTCTGCGTACTCCTTCCGGTTTTTTCCGGCGCTCATGGAGTAATCCGAGGGGCCGAACTGCACCATGTCCACGCCGGGCACAGAGCAGATCTCCTCAATGTTCTCCATGGCCTCCGTCTTCTCGATCATGAAGCAGAGCACAATGTCATCCAGCCGTCTGGCGTGGTTTATCTGGCTCAGCCGGTGCTGCGTCCCGATGTAGCGGCGGCCGGGGTAGCCGAAGCGGCCGCTGCCCAGGCTGTCCGGCTTCATCATGGCGACGCTCTCCCGCACCTCGTCAGCCGTGTGGTGATCCGCAAAGTTGATGGCCTGGAAACCTGCCGCCACCGCCTTCTGGGCAACATATCCCCGATTCTGGAAATCCACCTTGATCATGGAGCCCATATTCTTCAGCTCCGCCGCCCGGGCCAGATTCTCCAGATCTACCAAAGTGAAGGGGGCGCATTCCGCCAGGAACTCTACATAATCAAAGTTACCTGTTTCACCGGCGACCTCTGTATAAAACGGCCAGGTGCTCCAGATGCGAGTAGACGTAGTAGGCTGCTGTGTGCTCAGAAGCTGTCTGATCTTGTTCTCCTTCATAGTTACACCTCAAATAAGCGCTTAATATAAACCGTTTTAGTTAACCGGTTTATATTAAATTATCAAATCGTGAAAGAGATGTCAACTTGCATTTTTCATAAATTTGGCAAACATTTTCTTTGCATTTGCCGATTTTTGATTGAGAAGTGCCTGTCTGTCCATTTTCCATCATACTTTGCAGGCTCCTCTCCATCTCCCCATATTACAGAACTGCACAAATTATCTGCCTCTGATTCGTGAAATTAACTGAAGCCCCTATGCATTTCATAGAGTTGCAGTTGGCTCTTCATACACAAAAGTCTATTGACAACTCCCACTAATTTTGTTAGCTTAATGTTAATAAACCGGTTTGCAAAACCGGTAAGTGAGGGATATGCATGGAAAAGAAAGTGACCATCTCCGACATTGCAAGAGAGGTAGGTGTCTCCAAAACCACCATCTCCCGTTATCTGAACGGTAACTACGGTTATATGTCCGCCGAGACCCGTCAGCGAATCGAGAACGTCATTGAGGAAAAGGGATATGTACCCAACAGCATCGCCCGCACCCTGAAGACCAAGAAGAGCCGTCTCATCGGCATCATCGCCAACACCCTCCGCTACCAGGTGGCAGCCCAGACCATCACCGCTATTCAGGACGTCTGCATCCAGCACGGCTACGGCACCATCGTCTACCGCAGCAACGGCGACTCCAGAGAGGAGAGCAACGTCATTCAGCTGTGCCTGAACCAGCAGGTGGAAGGATTCATCATCATCCCCTGTGAGAATTCCACGGAGCGATATGTGGAGCTGTGCGAGCGCGGGATCCCCGTGGTGCTGTGTTCCCGGTATCTGATGGACTGGCCCTATGGCTGTGTCTATGTGAAGCACCGGGAGCTGATCTGGCGCATGATGGATCATCTCCGGGAGCAGGGCTTTGAAAAGGTCCGCTTCCTGGTGGACACCATGGACTTCCACAAACAGATGATGTCCAACATCTTTTCTGAGTACACCGGACGCTATCTGGGGATGTCTTTCCAGGAGTCCGTGGTCAATGTAGGCAACAACAGCAGCCTCGTCCGGTCCGCGCTGTTCCAGATGAAGGCCGACTATCCCGGCCGACGCACAGCCATCATGGCGGTGAACACCCACACCCTGTTCCTGGCACTTCAGGAAATTGAGCGCAGCGGTCTCCGGATCCCGGAGGACCTGGGCATCTGCGGCTACGACGCCGTGGGTTGGTCGGAACTGGTGTACCCCGGTATTTCCTCCATCCGTCAGCCCATGGACAAGGTGGGCACGGTTGCCGGTGAAAAAATGATGGAATGTCTCCGGAACGGAGAGATGAGCAGCGGTCAGACCGCTCTGGACGGACAGGTATTCTTCCGCAAGTCCACGCAGATCATCTGATATGGAATACGACATGTACCCCATCGTCATCGTCCTGGCCCTGCTGATCATCGTCTCCCTGTTCTCCCCCCGTGATGATGAACTGGGGGTCAACAAGAAGTCCAGAGCCATTGAAAAGCAGCAGTAAGTCTCCTCACGGGAGCGGCATGGCTGCGCCTGCGGAGAAGATTTCCGCTTTCCCCGGTGGACAGATTTTGTTTCCGGGTGATATACTAATAAAAAATCAGAATGTCCCCGCCGTCATCCGGCGGCAGGACGCGGAGGGCACAGCCCTCCAGCCGCAAGAGTTCCCCATATGATCCGTGCGCAAACCGCGGGCACTGTTGGCATGACGGTGCCCGCATTCTGCGCTTTGACCGCCGCGGAGACGGCGGACATCCACAAAGATAGGAGGCATGCTTCATGGCCGGCCTGAGCAAGAGCACCGACATGACCCACGGAAGCATCTGGAAGCACCTGGCGCTTTTCGCGGTGCCGCTTCTGCTGGGGAATCTGTTCCAGCAGCTCTACAACACGGTGGACAGTATCGTCCTTGGCAACTTCGTGGGAAAATCCGCACTGGCCGCCATCGGCTGCACCACCTTCATCTGCAATATGCTGGTCAATTTCTTCAACGGCATCTCCATCGGTGCGGGCATCATCATCAGCACCCATTTCGGCCGCCGCGATTGGGACAAGCTCCACGAGACCGTGGAGACGGCGGTGCTGACCGCCATCGTGGTAGGCGCTCTCGTCAGTCTCCTGTCCGTTCCCTTCGTTCCCTTCATGCTGCGGGCCATCAGCACGCCGGAGGAGACCATGGGTCCGGCAAGCGCCTATCTCCGCATCTACTTTCTGGGCACCATCTTCCTGTTCTGCTACAACATCGGCAGCGCCATCCTTCGGGCCGTCGGGGATACCAGGACGCCTCTGAAGATCCTAATCCTTACCAGCATATTGAATATCCTGATGGATCTGTTGTTTGTGGTGGCGTTCCAATGGGGCATCGCCGGCGCCGCCGCGGCTACGGTGGTCTCCGAGGCCATCTCCGCTTTTCTGTCCCTGGCCGTGCTCCATCTCTCCAGCGAGTCCTTCCGGCTGACCTGGCAGGACCTGCGCTTTAAGCCGGACATTCTGAAGTCCATTCTGCTGCTGGGCATGCCGGTTGGCATCCAGCAGGCGCTGACCTCCTTTTCCAACGCCTTTGTCCAATCCTACATCAACAGCTTCAACTCCACCTCCATCATGGCCGGATGGAGCGTCTATCTGAAGCTGGACCAGTTCTCCCTCCTCCCCGTCATGAGCATCGGACAGGCCACTACTACGTTTGTCAGCCAGAATCTGGGGGCCGACGATCCGGGCCGGGCCAGGAAGGGCACCCGCACCTCCATCGTTCTGGGCAGCTGCGTGGTCATCGGCATCGCCCTGGTGCTGGGCACTTTCGCCAAGAGCCTGGTGTCCCTGTTCAACTAGGACCCGGAGGTCATCTACTACGGCACCCAGTTCGTCTGGATGACGCTGCCCTTCCGGTTCTTCGGCGTCTGGAACCAGACCTTTGCCGGTGCGCTGCGGGGCGCCGGAGATACCCGGGGACCCATGCTCATCATGCTGTTCAGCTTCGTATTCTGCCGCCAGGCGTATCTGTTCATCGTCACCCGCTTCGTGAAGAACATCTACACCGTGGGACTGGGTTATCCCTTCGGATGGGTCATGTGCGCCTTCCTCTCCCTGTTCTATTACTGCTGGAAGCAGCGCCGGTTCGACGCCCAAAGCCGCCCGTGAGTGTGCGGGCCATGTCCGGTGAAACGGACAGCGATACAAAAAGACCTCCTGCTGTGGGTTTTCCCTGCAGCAGGAGGCCTTTTATACATCTTTGCACATCAGAGGATCAGCATCAGCACCGGCGTCACGATAAAGCAGGCCAGCGTTGAGATGGCGGCTCCTTGGGCGGCGAATTGCTCGTCCGCGCCGTATTCCGCGGAGGCCACCACCGTCTGTGTGACCACCGGCATGGCGGCCTCCACGATGAAGACGCTGCGGGCCAGACCGGTAATGCCGAACAGTGCGCAGAGCAGGAAGCAGAGGGCAGGCGCAAAGAGGAAGCGGAACAGCAGCACGACTGCCATGGGGACATCGATCCTCAGGCTTTTAAGCCCGATCTCGTGAATGATATAGCCTGTCAGCAGCAGAGCCAGGGGCGTCACCAGGTTATTCATGTACCGGGCAAAGGTCAGGACAAGGGACGGCAGCTGCACGTCGGCCAGCATCAGCAGAAAACCGATGACGACGGCCCAGATGGTGGGCATTTTCAGGAGCCGCACAAAGGAGCTCCAGGAGAGGCCGCTTTCATTGGTTCCCGACCAGCGGATCAATGCCATGCCCACCACCTGCGTGAAGGACGTGCTGACACAGTAATAGATCATCACATAGGGCCGGGCAACTTCGCCGAACAGCTCGGTGCACATGGCGAGGCCGATGAACACGCAGTTGGAGAGGGCGCACATCACCATAAAAACGCCAAGACTGCGGTGCGGGATCTTCAGCAGCCGTCCGATCAGAAAAGCCAGCACAAAATTCAGAACACAGCAGAGAAACGTATTCAGGAGCATGCCGCCGGACTGGGCCAGGAGATCCTGTGACAGGTTGACCTGCAGGCTGTAGATACACATGAACGGAACGGCGATGGTCTGCAGGAATTTGCTGATAAACGCCTTCGTCTCAGCGCCCATCCAGTGTCTGGCGCCGCAGATATAGCCCACCATCGTCAGCAGCAGAATGAGCGTGACGGAGGAGACGGCATGTAAAAAGGTTTCCATAGGATTTCCTCCTGGTAAGTTTCGTTTGGATCAGAAGAATAGATCAAAGAGACGGGCCGGTCTCTCCGCCGTGTCAGACCGGCGCGGGGACAGATCCCTCCGCGCCGCAGGCGTTTTGCAGGGCCTCCCGGGCCATGACGATGAACCGCTCTCCGAAGTGGGAGAGATACCGGTCCGCCCGGTATCCCGCCACCAGCTGGCTGAAGGTGGAGGGATCGGTGAGGGGAAACAGGTCCACGCCCTTGGTGGCCGCCGAGGCCGTGGGAATGGCCCGGAGGAACAGCTCCGGGCAGATGGTGATCCCCACACCCGCTGAGGCCATGGCCAGGGTGGTAACGGTGTTTTCCGTCTCCAGGATCAGCTTGGGCTTGAAGTAGTAGCGGCTGAAATACTGGTCCACGATGCTGCGGGTGCGGTTGCCCCGCTTGATGAGCACAAAGGGCATCTGCTGGAACTCGTCGATGTCGGCTCCCTGGGCGAACTGGGAGCGGACGGCCTCCGCCCGCTCCCCGAAGTGCTGGTCGGTGAAGTTCCGGGGGACCACCATCATCAGCCGCTGCTCCGTCAGGGGAACAGTCCGGACGTCCTCCAGCATGATGGGCTGAAAGCAGATGATCAGGTCCAGTCGTCCATGGGACAGCTCATCCTCCAGCTGAGCGGAATTGCCCTCGAACAGGGAGAATTCCACCATGGGGAACTCCTCCTGGAACCTGGGCAGGATCTCAGGCAGCAGGGCCAGTCCGCAGGTGTGGGAGATCCCCACCCGCAGCACGCCGAGATAGTGGCGGTTGATGTCGCCCACTTTGTTGAGAAACTGGCTGTGGAGATCCAGGATCTGTGTGGCGGTCTGGACCAGCTGGTCCCCCGCGTAGGTCAGCGACAGCTTGGGCGACCGGGTGAACAGCTTCACATTCAGCTCCCGCTCCAGATTGCTGATGTGGTTGGACAGGGATTGCTGGGAGATGTACAGCCGCTCCGCCGCACGGGTGATGTTCAGTTCCTCCGCCACCATCAGGAAATACTTCAAGTGTAAAAAATTCAAAGTGCTCCCCCCAGTGTGTCATACATTGCCTGACATCCGTGTATTTTAATTGTACCACAGTCAAATGATTGTGGCAACCCTCACAAAAAATGTGTTATCCGGCAGGAAAAATTTGTGTCATAATAGGAGCATAAAAGGTGTGTCAGAGGAGGCCGACCTCGGCGCGCCGCAGTAGAACTTATATTTTGATAAGGAAGGATGTTTGTCCCATGAAATGTCTGATCATTGATGCCGTCCACAGCGCCATTGCTGAGGAACTGGGCAAGTACATGGAAGTCACTGTCAGCGAGAAGCTGCCCCCCGCCAAGGATGAACTGAAAGCCATGATCCCCGACGTGGACGTGCTGATCATGCGCGTCGATCCCATGATCGACAAGGAGGTCCTGGACGCCGCCGCGAATCTGAAGGTCATCGGCGTCTGCTCCGTTGGTCTGAACCACATCGACACCAAGTACGCCGAGGAGAAGGGCGTCAAGGTGTTCAACGCCCCCGGCCTGAACGGCAACGCTGTGGCCGAGCTGACCATCTGCAAGATGCTGGAGCTGTCCCGCCACACCATCCCCGCTCACCGCGACGTCACCGTGAACCAGAAGTGGGATAAGTACGCCTTCGTGGGCCGCGAGCTGCGCGGCAAGACCCTGGGCGTCCTGGGCTTCGGCCGCATCGGCCAGCGCGTGGGCGAGATTGCCCGCGTCTTCGGCATGAAGGTCGTGGCGTACGATCCCTATCTGCCCGCCGAGATCTTCACCAAGAACGAGGCCACTTCCATGAGCATCGCCGAGGTGTGCGAGGTCTCCGACTTTGTCACCATCCACATGCCCCTGAACGACGAGACCCGCAACCTGTTCAACGCCGAGTCCATCTCCAAGATGAAGAGCGACGCGGTGGTCCTGAACATGGCCCGCGGCGGCATCGTCAACGAGAAAGACATGTACGAGGCCCTGAAGGCCGGCAAGCTGGGCGGCTACGCCACCGACGTTCTGGAGAACGAGGTGGCCGGCGACGGTCTGACTGAGGACTCCCGGTTCTACTCTCCCCTGTTCGACTGCGACAACTTCATCGTCTCTCCCCACATCGGCGCCCAGACCGTGGACGCTTCCCGTGACATCGGCCAGCACATCATCGGCAAGGTCAAGGAAGCTCTGAACCTGGGCTGATCCGACTCCCCCTCTCTTTGACTGCAGGCGGCCCCCGGCATGAGCCGGGGGCCGCCGTCTTTCCGGAAATCGGAGGCTGATTTTTCCGGCAGGATCTGTCAAAAAAGAGGTTTTCACCGGAAACGTTATCATATATAATAGCGTTATGGCGCTTCCCCACCGGGCGGGGAGGCGAAACGGGCGGTGAAAGGAGTGGCCGGCTCCCGGACCCGGAAATACGAAAGGAGAAGATGACCGGATATGGAACGGAATTCTGAGATATACAAGGCATACCTGGAGATCCTGAACAAGGAACTGGTCCCTGCCATGGGCTGCACGGAGCCCATCGCCGTGGCTTACTGCGCGGCGAAGGCCAGAGAGACCCTGGGCTGCCTTCCTGACCGCGTGGAGCTGGAGGTCAGCGGAAATATCATCAAGAATGTGAAGAGTGTGGTGGTCCCCAACACCGGCGGGATGCGGGGCATGGCCGCGGCGGCGGCCATCGGCATCGTCGCGGGCGACGCGGACAAGGAGCTGGAAGTGGTCTCCCAGGTGACGCCGGAGCAGATCCGACAGCTGAAGGACTACATGCAGCAGGCGGAGATCACCATGAAGCAGGCGGATTCCGACCTCTTGCTGGACATCGGCGTCCGGGTCTCCAAGGGCGGCGACTGGGCAAAGGTACGGATCATCAATCACCACACGGGTATCGCCCTGATCGAAAAGAACGGAGAAGTTCTGTTCCGGGCGAAGCCGGAGGATCCCGCCCAGGAGGCCGGCGTGGACTATGACCTGCTGACAGTGGAGCAGATCTACGACTTCGCCCAGTCCCTGGACATTGAGGATGTGCGGGAGCTGTTCGACCGGCAGCTGCGGTGCAACAGCGCCATCTCCCAGGAGGGACTGCAGGGCGACTACGGCGCCAATGTGGGCCGGACGATCCTGAAGACCCAGCCGGACAACGTGCGGACCAGAGCCAGAGCCAAGGCCGCCGCCGGTTCCGACGCCCGCATGAACGGCTGTGAGCTGCCGGTGGTCATCAACTCCGGCAGCGGCAATCAGGGCATCACGGTCAGCCTCCCCGTGCTGGAATACGCGCAGGAGCTGGGCGCCACGGAGGAGCAGCTCTACCGGGCGCTGGCCATCTCCAACCTGACCGCCGTGCATCTGAAGAGCGGCATCGGACGGCTCTCCGCTTACTGCGGCGCCATCAGCGCCGGCGTCAGCGCCGGTGCGGCCATCTGTTACCTCCAGGGCGGCGATCTGCGGTCCGTCTCCCACACCATCGTCAACGCCCTGGCCATCTCCTCCGGCATCATCTGCGACGGAGCCAAGGCCAGCTGTGCGGCAAAGATCTCCGTGGCGGTGGACGCGGGCATCTTCGGATACGAGATGTTCCAGAACGGCCAGCAGTTCTATTCCGGCGACGGCATCGTCACCAAGGGCGTGGAAAATACCATCCGGAACGTGGCGGTGCTGGGCAAAGAGGGTATGTACGAGACGGACAAGACCATCCTCTCCATCATGACCAGATGCTGAGGGATACGGCTTCTTTCGGAAAGCAGTCGCGTCATCATACAACGCTTCTTGTTGTCATATTGCATAATAGTGGTCCTTCGTGAATATTGCAAAAGCAACAAATATTTATCCGACATCTGTCATCCTCCACAAAAATCCGACGTGCGAAAAAATTGTGATTGCGAAACTGGCGGGAGTGTAGTATATTTTAGAAGGAACCACAAGGGGGTGGATATCCAATGGGATAACCATCCCCTTGTCCGTTTTTTTAGGGCAGTATTCCTGTGGTCCACTTTGACAGCAGCTGCAATGCGGCTGCAAATCAAACAAAGGAAGAGGAGAAAAGCAATGAAGAAAGTACTTTCCATTCTGATGGCCGCTCTGATGACCGCATCCCTCCTGGCCGGCTGCGGAAGCAGTTCCTCCAGCGGCAGCAACGGCGGCAGCGCCGCCCCCTCCGGCGGCAGCAGCGCCGCCGCCAGCACCGCCACCTCCGAGCCCTCCTACGGCAACTCCATCCTGACTTTCGGCACCGGTGATACCGGCGGCTCCCTGTATCCCGCCGGCGCTGCTCTGTCCCAGGTCTGGACCAACCAGCTGGACCGCGTGAAGTGCAACACCCAGACCTCCACCGGTTCCTTCCAGAACGTGCAGGACGTGGCCTCCGGCGAAGTTGACGTGGCCGTCGCCACCGCCGACGTTGTTCTGAAGGGCTACTCCGGCCAGGGCAAGTTCACCGAAGCTCTGGACAATGTCCGCGTCATCGGCGCTGTTTACACCTCCGTCTCCAGCGGCGTGGCGCTGAAGAGCTCCGGTCTGGAGTATGTCCACGATCTGAAGGGCAAGCGCGTGGCTGTCGGCCCCGCCGCCTCCGCCACTGAGAACTCCTGCCTGGACGCTTTCGCTGTCATGGACATCGACGCCAACAACACCAGCTTGGAGAACCTGGGCCTGGGCGACGGCGCTGACTCCGTGGGCGACGGCATCATCGACGCGGCCTTCGGCTTCGCCGGTCTGCCCATCGGCGGCCAGCTGAACCTCGCCGCCACCAAGGACATCGTCGTTCTGAACTACACCCAGGAAGAGATCGACGGCATCCTGGCCGGCAACGCCGCTTACATCCAGGCGAAGATCCCTGCCGGCACCTACACCGGTCAGGACTATGACACCGATACCTTCGGCGTGAAGTGCCTGATCATCGTCAGCGCCGATATGAACGAGGACCTGGTCTATGACCTGTGCAAGACCATGAACGAGAACAGCGCCGACCTGGCCGCCGGCAACGCGCTGCTCAGCGACATGACCGATCCCTCCTTCCTGTGCACGGATATGCCCATCCCCCTGCACGACGGTGCTACCCGCTATTACAGCGAGCTGGGTCTGATCTGATCTCGGAAATAATCGGCAAGTCAGCTTTTCCTATCCCTGCGTAAAGCGTCAACGGCCGGAGCTGGGACTTCCTCAGTTCCGGCCGTGACTTTTCACCGACCTATTCAAGAATGTGAATCCAATCAGAAAGGACTCTCATATGGCTGATAAAGAATATAAAGAAATAGACGTTAGCTCGCTGGACAGTGAGCTTGCCGCCAGCAAAACGCTGGAGGACAGCAAGGGCGACAAATTTATCAAGATCGCGTCCATCGTTGCCATCTGCATGACCCTGTTTCACATCTACACCGGCTTCCACGGGCTGTTCGACTACGTGGTCCAGCGCGGCGTCCACCTGGGCTTCGCTCTGACCCTGGTCCTGCTGACCCAGCCGCTGTACAAGCATGTGTTCAAGGACAAGTTCGCCGGCAGCAAGGCCTTCCGCGCCGTCTGCCGCACCATCGACATCGCTCTGGTAGTCATCACCTGGATCTCCCTGTGGATGGCTCAGGACGAAGTCCATCACCTGACGGAGCGTCTGAGCCAGACCACATGGATGGCCACCTTCGCCGGTGCCTGCCTGGCCATCATCGTTCTGGAGTGCGCCCGACGCGTGCTGGGCTACATCATGCCCGCCCTGGCCCTGATCTTCGTGGTCTACGCCCTGGCCGGTCCCCATCTGCCCATGGCCATCGCTCACCGCGGCTACTCTCTGGAGCGTATCTGCAAGCTCCTGGCTACCGACCTGGACGGTATCTTCGGCACCACCATGAGCGTCTCCGCCACGGTCATCTTCATGTTCGTTATGTTCGGTGCCTTCCTGGAGGCGTCCGGCTGCTCCGACTTCATCAATGACCTGGCCATCTCCCTGACCGGCAAGATGAAGAGCGGTCCCGCTCTGGCCGCCGTCGTGGCCTCCGGCCTGATGGGCTCCATCAACGGCTCCGCCGTGGCCAACGTGGTGGGCACCGGCACCTTCACCATCCCCCTGATGAAGTCCCGCGGCTACAAGCCCGCCTTCGCCGGCGGCGTGGAGTCCGTGGCCTCCACCGGCGGTCAGATCCTGCCCCCGGTCATGGGTTCCGGCGCGTTCCTGATGGTGGCGTTCACCAATACGAACTACATCAACATCGTCATTGCCGCCGTCATCCCGGCCCTGCTGTACTACTGGGGCTGCGCCTGCGCCGTGATCACCCAGTCCGAGCTGGCCGACATCAAGCTGATGGATCAGCAGGACATCCCCAAGACCAGAGACGTGCTGAAGAGCGGCTGGATCTATCTGCTGATCCTGGGCGTTCTGATCGTCTGCCTGCTGGTCATCCAGCTGTCCCCCCTGTACTCTGCCCTGTGGGCCACCTGCGTGGTGCCTGTGGTCATGCTCTTTGACAAGCAGAAGCGCTTCACGCTGAAGAGCATCCTGCCCGCCATGGTGAAGTCCGGCTTCAGTTCCATGTCCATCGTCATCGGCTGCGCCTGCGCCGGTATCGTGGTGGGCATGGTGTCCCTCACCGGCATCGGCGTCATCTTCGGCGACATGATGATCCAGGCCGCTCATCAGATGCTGTTCCCGTCCCTGGTGTTCACCGCCCTGGCCTGCATCATTCTGGGCATGGGCCTGCCCACCACGGCGGCCTACGTCATCGCGGCCTCCATTCTGGCGCCCTCTCTGATCAAGCTGGGCCTGTCCGCCCTGACCGCCCACCTGTTCGTGTTCTACTTCGCCTGCCTGTCCGCCATCACCCCGCCCGTAGCTCTGGCCGCCTACGCCGGCGCCGGTATCGCCAAGTGCAGTCCCATGACAACGGCAGTGGAGGCGTGTAAGCTGGGCTTCGCCGGCTTCATCGTGCCCTTCGCCTTCTGCTACAATCCGGCCATGATGATGCAGGGCAACCCGGTGGAGATCGTCTCCGTCTTCATCAGCGCCTTCATCGGCGTCGCCGTCATGTCCTCCGGCTTCCAGGGCTGGCTGAAGTGGAAGCTGAATATCCTGGAGCGGGTCGTCTTCATCGCCGCCGGCATGCTGATGTTCATTCCCGGCACCCTCACCGATATCGCCGGTATCGCCATCACGGTGGCCATGCTGTTCCTCAACATGAAGAAGTGGAAGAAGCCCGCCCAGGCCAAGGCCTAAGCGATCTTCCATACCGGACCTTCCGAAACCGGGGACGCCTCTGCGGCGTCCCCGGTTTTCTGCTCCCGTAGCTCCGCTGCGCACCGGACAGGTCCGGCGGACCGCCCGGAAAAATTTCGTAAAACCGGAAAAAAGGGGGGTTGACAAACCAGTCGAATTCGGGTATTTTAATTAGCAACAGCAAAACGAACAGATACGATGACAGGGAAAAAGTCCCATCAGGACGCTTCAGAGAGCCGCCGGTCGCTGCGAGGCGGTGCAGAGCGGTGGGATGTACTGGCCCTCGAGTATTTTCGCTGAGACCGTCGGTGGCGGTTTAGGTGAAAACGGGTCTCCTCACCGTTACCAGAGAGGCGGGATTCGTCCGGTGCGCCGGGCCGATGCCGAAAGCGGGCATTTTTTGTGCCAATGAGAGTGGTACCGCGGAAGTTCAGGCTTTCGTCTCTTTACAGGAGACGAAGGCTTTTTTTGTTGTCATTTTTGAAATCAATCCAGGAGGAACAAGCCATGAAACGCATCAAGATTTTTGACACCACCCTGCGGGACGGAGAGCAGTCTCCCGGCTGCAGCATGAACCTCAGCGAAAAGATTGAAATGGCACAACAGCTGGAAAAGCTGGGCGTGGACATCATCGAGGCGGGCTTCGCCATCGCCTCTCCCATGGATCACAAGAGCGTCCAGTCCATCGCGGCCGCGGTGTCCAACTGCACGGTGGCCTCTCTGGCCCGCTGCACCAAAGGCGACATCGACGCCGCCTGGGACGCGGTGAAGGTGGCAAAGCACCCCCGCATCCACGTCTTCCTGGCCACCAGCGACATCCACATGGAGTATAAGCTCCAGATGACCCGGGAGCAGGTTCTCCAGCGCATCACCGACATGGTGGGCTACGCCAAGAGCTTCTGCGAGGACATCGAGTTCTCCGCTGAGGACGCCTCCCGCTCCGATCACGCGTTCCTGGCCCAGTGCTGCGCCAACGCCATCGCCGCCGGCGCTACCACCATCAACATTCCCGACACCGTGGGCTATTCCACGCCCCAGGAGATGGGCGACCTGATCCGCTATCTGAAGGAGAACGTCCCCGGCGTGGAAAACGTGGACATCTCCGTCCACTGCCACAACGACCTGGGCATGGCCGTGGCCAACTCCCTGGCCTGCATCAAGGCCGGCGCCACCCAGGTGGAGTGCACCGTCAACGGCATCGGCGAGCGGGCCGGCAACGCCAGCCTGGAGGAGATCGTCATGGCCCTCAAGACCCGCCAGAGCTACTACGACGCCGACACCGGCATCAACAGCAAGCAGATCTACCGCTCCAGCCGTCTGCTGAGCAACACCACCGGCGTGCCCATTCCTCCCACCAAGGCCATTGTGGGCGCCAACGCCTTCGCCCATGAGTCCGGCATCCACCAGCACGGCGTCCTGGCCAACGCCCTGACCTACGAGATCATGACCCCCTCCGACGTGGGCATCCCCCAGAACACCATGGTACTGGGCAAGCACTCCGGCAAGCACGCCCTGCGGGATAAGCTCCAGACCATGGGCTATGAGCTCACCGACGCGGAGCTGGAGAAGGTGTTCGCCCGGTTCAAGACCCTGGCGGACAAGAAGAAGAACATCACCACCGCCGACATCGAGGCCCTGGTGCTCCACCGTCACAACGCCAACTATGAGACCTGCCAGTTGGTGAGCCACGTCATCAACGCCGGCGACGGCGTGCCCAACACCTCCTGCGTGAAGCTGAAGCGGGCCGGTGAGGAGCTGGAGGAAGTGGCCATCGGCTCCGGTCCTCTGGACGCGTCCTTCAAGGCCATCAACCGGATGCTGGGTCTGGACGTGAAGCTGGACAGCTTCAGCCTCAACGCCGTCACCGAGGGCGAGGACGCCATCGGCGAGGCCGTGGTGAAGATCGAGGGACCCAACGGCCGCCGCTACACCGGCACCGGCCTGTCCACGGATATCATCGAGTCCTCCATCCGGGCCTATGTCAACGGCATCAACAAGATGATGGAAAGCACCCCGTCCTGAGCGGGATCCAGACAGAAAATCTGAATCAAAGGAGACTGACACAATGGGAATGACCATGACACAGAAGATCCTGGCCCGCCACGCGGGACTGGACAGCGTCCGTGCCGGACAGCTGATCCAGGCCAAACTGGACCTGGTGCTGGGCAATGACATTACCACCCCGGTGGCCATCAACGAGTTTGAAGCCGCGGGCTTCACCAAGGTTTTCGACAAGAGCCGCATCGCCATGGTGATGGATCACTTCGCCCCCAACAAGGACATCAAGTCCGCCACCCAGTGCAAGCAGTGCCGGACCTTCGCCCGGAAGTTCGATATCGACCACTACTATGACGTGGGCGCCATGGGCATCGAGCACGCCCTCCTGCCGGAGCAGGGCCTGGTGGCCCCTGGCGAGGCCGTCATCGGCGCCGACTCTCACACCTGCACCTACGGTGCGCTGGGCGCCTTCTCCACCGGCGTTGGCTCCACGGATCTGGGCGCGGCCATGGCCGCCGGCGAGACCTGGTTCAAGGTGCCCTCCGCCATCCGGGTGAATCTCACCGGCAAGCTCCGTCCCTTCGTGTCCGGCAAGGACGTGATCCTAACCCTCATCGGCATGATCGGCGTGGACGGCGCCCGGTATCAGTCCATTGAGTTCGCTGGCCCCGGCGTGGCAAATCTCACCATCTACGACCGGCTGACCATCTGCAACATGGCCATTGAGGCCGGCGGCAAGAACGGCATCTTCCCCGTGGACGACGTGACCCGGGCCTACGTGGAGGGCCGGGTGGACCGCCCCTGGACCGCCTTTGAGGCGGACCCCGACGCAGAGTACACCCGCACCATCGACATCGACCTCAGCACCGTGGACTGCACCGTGGCCTGGCCCCATCTGCCGGAGAACGCCCACAGCGCCCGGGAGGGCAAGGACATCGCCATCGACCAGATCGTCATCGGCTCCTGCACCAACGGCCAGCTGGCGGATATGGCCGCCGCCGCCGAAGTGCTGAAGGGCCGCCATCTGGCCAAGGGCGTCCGGGGCATCGTCATCCCCGCCACCGAGACCGTCTACCGGGAGTGCATGCACCGTGGCTACACGGACATCTTCCTGGACGCTGGATGCATCGTCTCCACCCCCACCTGCGGGCCGTGCCTCGGCGGCTACATGGGCATCCTGGCCGCCGGAGAGCGCTGCGTCTCCACCACCAACCGCAACTTCGTGGGCCGCATGGGCCATGTGGACAGCGAGGTCTATCTGGCCTCTCCCGCCGTGGCCGCCGCGTCCGGCATCGCCGGACATATCTGCCACCCCGACGAGGTATAAAGAGGGGACTTCGTCCCCCCTTTAGATTCCCCCACACCAGTCTGCGGACTGGTGTGCGCGCCCCCGGCGCGCGGGTCAATGTATTTTTCCGACGTACACGCCGCCGGAAAAATGATTTCATGATTCGCCGCGATGTGCGGCGAAATGGAGGATTATCAATGAACGCACACGGAATCGTACATAAATACGGGGACCATGTGGACACCGACGTCATCATCCCCGCCCGTTATCTCAATACCCAGAGCCATCAGGAGCTGGCCTCCCACTGCATGGAGGACATCGACAAGTCCTTCATCACCAAGGTGAAGCCCGGCGATATCATGGTGGCCGGCGTCAACTTCGGCTGCGGCTCCTCCCGGGAGCACGCCCCCATCGCCATCAAGGCCAGCGGCATCTCCTGCGTCATCGCCGCCAACTTCGCCCGCATCTTCTACCGCAACTCCATCAACATCGGCCTGCCCATTCTGGAGTGCCCCGCCGCCAGCGCCGGTATTACGGACGGCGACGAGGTGGAGGTGGACTACGACACCGGCGTTATCACCAACGTCACCAAGGGTGAGACCTATCAGTCCGAGCCCTTCCCGCCCTTCATCAAGGACATGATCGCCAAGGGCGGCCTCATGGCCTCCCTGAAAGCGAAGGAGGCCGGAGAATGAACAAGATCATCGCTGTGATCCGGGGCGACGGCATCGGCCCCGAGATCGTGGGGGAGGCCATCGGCGTTCTGGACGCCGTGGCCGCCAAATTCGGCCATACTTTCACCTATCAGGAGGCCCCCATGGGCGGCAACGCCATCGACGCCTTCGGCGTGCCCCTGCCGGACTCCAGTCTGGAGACCTGCCTGGCGGCGGACAGCGTTCTGCTGGGCGCCGTGGGCGGCCCCAAGTGGGACAGCCAGCCCTCCGCCAACCGGCCGGAGCGGGGATTGCTGAAGCTCCGGGGTGCCATGGGCCTGTACAGCAACGTGCGGCCCGCCCGGATGTTCTCCGACCTCTCCGCAGCCTGCCCCCTGCGGGCGGACATCGCCGCCCGGGGCATCGACTTCGTGGTGGTGCGGGAGCTCATCGGCGGTGTGTACTTCGGCAGCCACTCCACCGAGGAGGTGGACGGCGAGCAGAAGGCCACCGACATCATGGCCTATTCCGAGCATGAGATCCGCCGGGTGGCCCGGGTTGCCTTCGACATGGCCCGGAAGCGCCGCAAGCGGGTCACCTCCATCGACAAGGCCAACGTGCTGGACACCTCCCGTCTGTGGCGGAAGACCGTCACGGAGGTGGCGGCGGAGTATCCCGACGTGGAGCTGCGCCACATGTACGTGGACAACGCCGCCATGCAGATGGTCCGGGATCCCAGCCAGTTCGACGTCATCGTCACCGAGAACCTGTTCGGCGATATCCTCTCCGACGAGGCCAGCCAGATCACCGGCTCCATCGGCATGATCCCCTCCTCCAGCATGGGCGA
>Ga0129314_1001327_pt1 | contig 17800 bp, 11 predicted proteins | sample O1111metagenome_FD_94431 | JGI IMG/M metagenome (GOLD analysis project Ga0129314, IMG submission 94431) | Orangutan individual fecal microbial communities from fecal samples from Wisconsin, USA - O1111 metagenome | ecosystem: Host-associated > Mammals > Digestive system > Large intestine > Fecal... | reverse complement strand
GGCGGCAAGGCAGGCGAAAAAGTGGCAGGACGAGGGCAAAATCGGCTCTCTGCTCTTCTGCAACATGGCGCTGTGGATTGGCAAATTCATGCCTCTCGACTCGGTTTACTACCACATCAAGGCACTCAACCCCCACAGCGTGAACATAATGCAGTATTTCTGCGGTCCGATAAAGGAAGTTTCGACCTTTGCTATGAAGGCTCCGGGACGCGACATATACTCCACTCAGTCGACGGCTATGCGTTTTGAATGCGGCGCGGTGGGACATCTCACCTCATCCTACGACATAAAGCGCGGTCATCCGATGGAGAGATGCGAGGTTGCGGGCGTAAACGGCAGGTTCACGTTCGAGGATATGTGGCGCGAGGCTGTGCTTTATCCTGCGGACTCTCCGGTGAAGGAGGTTTACACGAATCCCGTATTCGACGGACCGAACAGATTCGAGTGCTTCTACGACACGTTCCGCGACAGGATACACGCGTTTGTGAATCAGGTGGACTCAGGATGCCGTCCCGAGGACATTGACGGAAGCGGACGCGAGGGGCTTGAAGCCAGCCGTGTCATTCACGCGATGATTCGCTCCATTGAAAACGGCGGAATGCCCGTTCAGGTGAAGGATATCGTGGAGTAAGGCTTACTCCGCTGACTACGCCGAGAAAGAGCGAAGCTAATTTCTTTACCTTAGACTACGAAAAGATTCTAAGAAACTCCACGGAAATGGGGATTCACTTAGACTTTAAGTGAAAAAGAAAGTAGAAAGGACTTCGCCCTTTCAGATTTATTGTATCGACTGCGGTCGAGGGCTGCTCCTACGCGGAGGGCGCACAAGGAGCTTCAAACGCCAGCTCCTTGTGAATCTACGCTCGCGGTGGAGTTTGGTGGATATGATACACTTCCGTCCTCGCCCACTTGAACAGCTCAGTCGCGCGGCTACGCATAAGCCTTAGTAGTGGCATTAGCATGTTCGCGCGGGAGAGTGAGACGCGGGTAGTTCGTACAAATCATTGCTTTCACTTTCGCGCGGAGGGTTGAATACCAAATCATTAGTGAATTGGAGTAGGCTAACCGCGGATTGGCGTTCATCTGTGCGTTGACGTGTAGCGAACGTCCAATTTCGTTTTGCTTCCGTAGGAGAACCGACGAACGATTTATAAATCTAAGCCAAAATAAACAGACGCGGTCATTCTAATGCCACTACTAAGGCTTATGCTTCATCGCGCCCCAAAACTCACCGCGCGCACATTTTATGCTCCACTACTACGCTTTATGCGAAGCCGCGCGACTAATCGGAAACAGTGTGCGGAGACGGAAGTAAATCATATCAGCCAAACTCCACCGTGAAGCCGGTACTCGCAGAGGGGTGGCGTCTGAACCTCTCTGCGTGCCCTCTGCAAAGAGCTCCCCACGAGCAGTGGAATAATTAAATCGAAAAGACGTAAGTCTTTTCTTCTCCCTTCTCACTTAGGATTTAAGTGAAACCTCATCAAGTGAAGTCTCTTAGAAGGCTTTAGTCGTCTAAGGAAAAGAAATTAGCTTCGCTCTTTCTTGCGGAAGACGTTTCGTTTCTTAGAAGGGTGAGGTAGTCTAAGGAAAAAATTTTGATAATTTAAAAGAGAGTTTCCCATGCCACAGAATTTTACCAGCGCGCCGGAGAATTACGAGATACACTCGTTCGTCAGCGAAGGTCCTGATATCGTCGTTACTCCGGCGGAACATAAAGGGCGCGGCGTCCTTCATTCCCACAGCTTCTACGAAATAGTCTACGTCGCCGAAGGCTTTACACTTCACCAGTCCTGCGGCAGAATAACCATGCTCATCACGGGGGATTTCTTCTTCGTGAAGCCGGGGGAGGTCCACTCCTATATCAACGCATACCAGACTAAGCTGTATAACCTCCTCTTCGTACCCGCCGCACTGGGGGATTCTTTCTCCGCGCTCTCCGCACTGCCGGGACTGGACGAGATGTTCTCCCCCTCCGGAGAAAGCCTTGACCCGACGCACCGTCTGCTCCACGTTTCGATAGGCGAGCGGCGCAACATTGAGTCGGCTCTCGAGAAGATGATCGGCGAGCGCGAGAACAAAAACGTAGGCTGGGAAGTCTCACTTAAGGCGCGGCTGACCTCTCTGCTGATAAAATACGCGCGGATGTACGACGAGCAGTACGACGAGCATTCTGCGGGCGGGAAGAAGCGTTCCGACAACGACTACTACGGGTACATATACAAGCTGCTGTGCTACATTGACAAGCACTATGCGGAGGATCTTACAACGGCGGAGCTGTCGGAGGTGACGGGGCTGTCTCCCGACTACATGACGCGGAAGTTCAAGGCTATACTGGGGATGACTCCGGTGGAGTATCTGCGGAAGTTTCGCATAGCGAAGGCGATGGAGCTTCTCTGCACGACGGAGATGACGGTGTCGGAGATTTCCGAAAAGACGGGTTTTTCCGATGTATCGCTGTTCTCGCGGGTATTCAAGCAAAATGTGGGGCTGCCGCCGGCGTCGTATCGTAAAAACACGGGGGAGTAAGAGGGGGCGATTCCCCGTACTCCACCCCCATGTTTTGCTGCCCCTCAAGCTCCCCACGGGGAGGGAGAATGTAGAAAGAGCTTCGCCCTTTCAGATTGATTATATCTCACTGCGGTGAGGGGCTGCTCCTACGCGGAGGGCGCACAAGGAGCTTCAAACGCCAGCTCCTTGTGAATCTACGCTCGCGGTGGAGTTAGGCTGATATGGTTTACTTCATCATCGCCCACTTCTACAGACCAGTCGCGCGGTTTCGCATAAGCCTTAGTAGTGGCATTAGAATGTTCGCGCGGGAGAGGTAGACGCGGTAAATGAAGTTTAAATCATTGCTTTCTTTGTCGCGCAGAGGTGAGAATACCAAATCAAAGTGAATTGGATTAGGCTAACCGCGGATTGTCGTTCATCTGTGCGCTGACTGAGAGAAAAACTTGTGATTTAGTTTTGCTTCCGTAGGATAACCGACAAGCGTTTTATAAATCTAAGCCAAATAAACAGACGCGGTCATGCTAATGCCACTACTAAGGCTTATGCTTCATCGCGCCCCAAAACTCACCGCGCGCACATTTTATGCTCCACTATTACGCTTTATGCGAAACCGCGCGACTAATCGGTAGAAGTGTGCGGAGACGGAAGCAAATTGCTAAGCCAAACTCCACCGGAAGCCGGAACTCACAGAGGTGCGGCGTTTGAGCATCTCTGTGTTCCCCCTGAAAAGGGCGCCCCACGCGGAGTGGAATAATGAAATCGAAAAGACGCCAGTCTTTTCTTCTCCCATCTCACTTAGGATTTAAGTGAAACTTACAAAAGGAAGTCTCTTAGAAGGCGCAAGTCGTCTAAGGAAAAGAAAATTGCTTCGCTCTTTCTTAATCTTTTTAAAAAAGAAAAACTAAAATTTAACAAAAAAATCTTAAAATCACATTTTAAAGAAAGGGATTTTTTATGGAAAAAATCTTCAAGTCTTGCGTCGTCGGTATGGGCGGCATAGGTCATACCCACGCCCGCTGCATCAAAAACGACCCCCTCGCAGAGCTTGTTGCCGTCTGCGACGTTATCCCCGAAAAGGCGGACAAAGCCGGTGAGGAATTCGGCGTTCCCGCTTTCTATTCCCTCAAGGATATGCTCGCCGCGCATCCCGAAATCGAAGTCGTTCATGTAACTACCTCCGGTTTTGAAAACGGCTCCTGGCATTACGTCCCCACTATGGAAGCTCTCGACGCAGGCCGCCATGTCCTCGTTGAAAAGCCCATCTCCAACAACATCCTCGAAGCCCGCGAAATGGTAGACTACGCCGCAAAGAAGAACCTCTACCTCGGCTGTGACCTCAACCACTACTTCTCCGAGCCCGCTTTCAAGGCTGACCAGCTGATAGCTGACGGCGGCGTCGGTGAGCAGGTTTACGCCATGACAAAGGTCGGCTTCGACGGCTCTTCCGTTAACGTGAACCGCGTCGACAGAAACTCCCGCTGGCAGATGCCATACTCCCACGCGAAGGCATTCCTCACCCATCCCTTCTCCGTAATGCGTCACTTCTGCGGCGACATCACGCACATCCAGGCGTTCATGGAAAAGCCCGGCGCGAGAAGACAGTCCGAGGACCTCATGCTCTCCATCCAGTCCGTCCACATGAAGTTCCAGAACGGCGCGGTCGGATACCTCCTTTCACAGAGAGGCGACGCAATGTTCGGTCTCGGCGGCTGGTGGTCATTCGAGCTTGCGGGAACTCACGGCACGTTCTGCATCGAAAACTGCGTCGAAAAGCTGACCTACTGGAAGCAGGGACAGGCTCCCGAGGTGACGAACACGGGTTTAACCTCATTTGACGCGACATTCCCGATCAGAATTCACGCGTTCTACGAGGATCTGTCGAACAATGTTCCGCTCGAGCATCTCAGAGCAAGCGGACGTGACGCACTCGCGACGATGGAATACATTTTCGCGGCGATAGACTCCTACGAAAGCGGCGGAGAGATCGTTCGTCCCCACGCGCTTCCCGCATACCACGGCGACCCGAGAATCATTCACTAAATCGCATTTTTTCTGCCCGCGCAGGGCATATCGAAAGGGCTTTCTGTATTCTACAGGGGGCTCTTTTTTTCTTTGAGTAATGGAGAAGAACGCATATTTTGTGTGTTCTTTTCATACCATTCCATAAAGAAAAATTTCCCATCGCGGAGGTGCATTTCCCATGTTTTTCCACAAATACGAAGCCTGCGGCAACGATTACGTCCTCGTTGATTCAAGCGTCTGCGGTAATCTCGATTGGCCGCGGCTCGCGAAAGAGCTGTGCAAACGTCGCTTTTCCGTGGGTGCGGACGGTCTTCTCGTCGTCTCTCCCGTCGCGTCGGATGAAGCTCACGCTCGGATGAGAATATTCAATTCCGATGGCTCGGAAGCCGATATGTGCGGAAACGGCGTGAGGTGCGTTGCGAAATATTTCTTCACAAAATATATCGCCGCAAGCTATGTTATCAAAAACGGAGATAAGTACGGTATTTCGGACGTTGATTCATCAGTTTCCTGCAATATTACTGTTGTAGCGAAAATTCAGACAAACTGCGGCGTGAAGGCTGTGACAAGGCGGAATAGCTCCGGCGGCGAGTGCTTTTCCGTGAATATGGGTCCTGCACAGGTCGGGAAAAGCTTTACTCTTGCCGTGCTTGACCGCGTTTTTTCGGTTGTTCCCTTGAACGTAGGCAATCCTCACGCCGTGATTTTTTTGGAAGAAAGTGTCAATGACTTCCCGCTCGAAAAATACGCTCCGCTTATTGTAAACGACGCCATGTTTCCAAATAAAACCAACGTGGAGTTTGCTTTCGTCTCATCCCGGGATGAAATTATCTCCAAAATATGGGAACGCGGCGTCGGGGAAACCTTGTCATGCGGAACGGGAGCCTGCGCTGTCTTTGCCGCTGCTCTGTCCCTCGGTCTTGTCGGGAGCCGCGCTCGGATTGTTCAGCCGGGAGGAACGCTTTTTACGTCTTCTTTCGGCAGTGACATCTTACTTGACGGTGAAGCGCGGCACGTTTACGACGGAGAATACATTTCTATTCATTTTTAAGGAGTTTTTATTCGCTTATGATAAAGACTGAGCCGAACATTAACCTGCTTTCGCTCGAGGGTGACTACATCTTTGTCGAGACTGGGGGGGCAATACGGGAGTTTGAAAAGAAGAATCCGACGCGGCGCATTATAAAGCTCGGGATAGGCGACACTTCCCTGCCTCTTCCGAAAATTGTAACCTACGCTATGATGAAGGCTGCTGCCGAAACAGGAGAGAGAGCTATAGGTTATCAGCCGGAATGCGGCAGTTTTTCACTCAGGGAGAAAATCTCGGAGTACTACGGACGGCGTAAAATTCTTCTCTCTCCCGATGAGATTTACGTCAGCGACGGTGCGAAAAGCGACATCGGAAACCTGTTCGAGCTCTTCGGAAACGCGCCTGTCGTAATGCAGAAGCCGTACTATCCGCCGTATCTCGGGAATGTTGTAATACACGGGATGAGGTGTATTTTTATTCATGCTGACGCGTCAAATAATTACGCCATGCCGCCCGACGAGCTGAAATCACACGAGCCTGCGCTTATCATAATCTGCTCGCCGAACAATCCTACGGGGCAGGTGATGGAGCGTGAGCTGCTTGAAAAATGGGTTGAGCGCGCGGTGAGGGACGGGTCTTTGCTCCTCTTTGACGCAGCCTACGAGTGCTTTGTCGAGGACGGAATAAAGAGTATTTATGAGATAGAAAACGCAAGAAACTGTGCGATTGAGGTCGGTAGTTTATCAAAAAGTGCGGGATTTACGTCTCTGCGGTGCGGGTGGAGCGTTATCCCGAAGGAGCTTGAATTCGCTGACAACAGAGGAAATATCGGCAAAATATGGAAAAGACGCCAGAGCGAGAGGTTCAACGGCATATCCTACGTAACCTCAAAAGCCGCAGAAGCCGCGCTGTCGGATGATGGAGCTTATGCTTGTCGGGAGAATATTTTTGTATACAAGCGAAGCGCCGCCGAAATCTGCCGTTTTCTCAGAGAGATTTTTCCTGAAATTGGTTTTGTCGGAGGGCATAATTCACCGTACATCTGGGTGAAGCTGCCAAATCGGTTCAAGGATTCACGCAAGGCATTCCGTTATCTTCTGGAAAAATACGGTATTGCTGTCACTCCGGGATGCGGCTTCGGCGGCGAGGGATATGTGCGGATAAGCTCTTTTGCGCCCGAGGACGACATTTTTGAAGCTGAAAGACGTATGCTCGGTCGTTCATATGATTGACTTTTCGCGGTTTTTTTGATATAATATAGGAAAAATAATCGAAAAACAGGTCGAAAATCAAATGAAAATTCTGAGAAACATCCTCTCCGTGCTGCTCGTGCTCGTGATGATCGTGACGACGGTGTATTCCGCGGTGCTTTTGACAGTGCGCTTGACCGTGACGGAAAATCTCGTGCGGGAAGTAGCCGAAAACCTGAATTACGCCGCTCTTCCCCTCCCCGACGGAGACGTAAACGGCGGCACGACTACGATAACGGAGGTGTTGAACTCTTCCCTTTCGTCACTTGGCATAACCATGACGGAAAACGAAGTCAACGACGCGCTTCGCTCCTTCTCTGTAAACAAGATTATGTCGGATTTAGCGGCAGAAACGCGCGAATGGCTGCTCGGAGACGGCGCGGAACCCACTATAAACAATGCCAAAATCGCAAAAACCGTAACCGCGAATATGCCCGAAAGCCTGAGCGGACTGCTCTCGATGTTCGGAAATCCCGAGGAAGTGCTCGCTGAAATGCTGTCGGAATACACGTCGCAGCTCGATTTGCACGAATATTTCGCTAAGCTCGAGCCGTACAGACCGTTTTTGTCGGAGGGAGCACTGTATCTCGCCCTGTCCGCGACGCTACTCATTGTGATGCTCGTGCTTGTGTGCCAAAAAATGCGCGTCATGCCGTGGCTTGTGAGCGTGGGATTGGGAATTTTTCTCAGCGGAGCGTGCGGAATTTTCCTGCGGTACTACCTATCGGGAGTGCGGGAGCTTTTCGTCTCGCCGGTGTACGAGTTTGCCGCGCCCGTGCTTGCCGCGCTCTTCAGAAACGCTGTCATCCTCACGGCGGGAGGACTGGCGGTGTCGGTGGTTTCAGCTGTCGCGGGGGCGATGGTTTCGGCTGTACGAAAAGCTGGCGCAGGCAACTAAAACCTTATCTGAAACTTCCCTTGGGAAGATTCACTTAAGTTTTAAGTGAGAAAAAAGCAGAAAGAGCTGCGCCCTTTCGATTTCATTATATGCTCCTACGCGGAGGGCGCCGCACTTACACAGTAAGTGCTAGAGTCTCCGGAGCCGACTCCTTGTGAATCTACGCTCACGGTGGAGTATGGCTGATATGGTTAGCTTTTGTCTCCGCACATTTTTACCGATTAGTCGCGCGGTTTCGCATAAGATGTAGTAGTGGAGCTTAAAATGTTCGCGCGGTGAGTTTTGGGGCGCGATTAAGCATAAAATTTAGTAGTGGAGCGTAACATGTCCGCGTCTGTTTATTTGGCTTAGATTTATAAATCGTTAGTCGGTTCTCCTACGGAAGCTAAACGAAATCACAAGTTCATTTCATTTCAACGCACAAACTCCCGACAATCCGCGGTTAGCCTACTCAAATTCACGTATGATTTGGTATTCTCTACCTCGCGCGATTGAGAAAGCTGTGATTTGGTGGCATTCCCCGCGTCTAACTCCACCGCGCGAACATTTTAAGCTCCACTACTACGCTTTATGCTTTGCCGCGCGACTGAACGGTTCACGGGGGCGACACCAAAAGTAAATCATATCCGCCATACTCCACCGCGAGCGTAGATTCACAAGGAGCTGGCGTTTGAAGCTCCTTGTGCGCCCTCCGCGTAGGAGTTTATAATGAAATCTGAAAGACGGCAGTCTTTCTACTTTCTTCTTCACTTAAAACCTAAGTGAATCCCCACTCGGCGAAGTCTCTTAGAATACCGCCGTAGTCTAAGGTAAAGAAAATTGCTGCGCTCTTTCTTAGCCCTCCGCAGGAGAAACCTCAAGCATTTCGCAAAAATTTATACTTTATTTTCGTTTAACTTCTTTACTACACGGCGTTTTGACTGTATAATATAGAAGTATAAAATATTTCAGGAAAGGTATTGCATTATGAATACATCCGAACTTAAAAAGAAAATCCTCGAGGGCGGCATCGACTCTACCCTCTGCTCCGAGCTGTCCGTCCTCCCCGCTAACGTCCCCGCCCAGAGAGAAAGATACGCTCGCGCTGTCGATGAGTTTGAAAAGCTCTACGGCGACGGAGACGTTTCCCTCTATTCCGTCGGCGGCAGAAGCGAGATCTCCGGCAACCATACCGACCATAACCACGGCAGAGTTATCGCGGCGGCTGTCAACCTCGATATCCTCGCGGTAGTAAAGCCCGCAGACGACGGAACGATTCGCATTAAATCCGAATGCTTCGACGAAGACGTTGTTCCGAAGGAAGCCGTTGAAGCTCCCGATGAGAAAAAATTCTTCACCTCCGCGGCAATTATCGCGGGCATGGAAAAGGCGTTCCTTAACGCGGGATATAAAATCGGCGGCTTCTCGGCTTATACCACATCAAACGTTCTCAAAGGCTCCGGCATCAGCTCATCCGCCGCTTTTGAAGTAATGGTCGGAAATATCCTCAACTACCTCTACAACGACGGCAAAGTCTCCAACGTCGAAATCGCGAAGATGGCGCAGTACGCGGAAAACGTCTACTTCGGCAAACCCTGCGGTCTTATGGACCAGACTGCCTGCGCTGTCGGCGGATTCATCACTATCGACTTCAAGGACCCCACAAACCCCGTTATCGAAAAGCTCGACTTCGACCTCACAGGCGCGGGCTTTGCACTCTGCATAGTAAACACCGGCGGCAACCACGCTGACCTCAACGAGGACTACGCTTCCGTTCCCGCCGAAATGAAGAAGGTTGCGGCTAAGCTGGGAGTAAGCGTTCTCCGTGAGACAAGCCGTGAAGCTCTCGACAAGCTCGTCTGCGAAAAAGGCGTAAGAGAAGAACTCGGCGACCGCGCTATACTCCGTGCGTACCACTTCTTCGCGGAAAACGAGAGAGTGGACAAGCAGGTTAAGGCTCTGAAGGGCGGCGATCTTGACGGATTCATGCAGGGAGTGAAGGAGTCGGGACTGTCTTCGTTCAGATTCCTCCAGAACGTGTACACTACAAAGAACGTGCAGGAACAGGGACTTTCACTCGCTCTCTGCCTGACGGAGGAGTTTCTCAGAGGAAAGAAGGGCGTTTGCAGAGTACACGGCGGCGGATTCGCGGGCACGATTCAGGCGTTTGTTGCGCTCGAAGACGTTGCGGAGTACGCGGCTAAGATGAACGCAGTGTTCGGAGACGGCGCGTGCCATATCCTCAGCGTAAGAAAATCCGGCGCTTGCAGGGTTACGGACTGAAAATGACGCGGGGGAAATTTTTGGGAAAAATGTCCCCCGCACCCCCTAAAAAACTGAAAAAAATTGTCGAGACAAAGTTAAACCAAATCGTTCGATTTTAGATTTGTAGGCATGATGCACGACACCTTGTCCAGTGAAAAGTTTTGATTGAACTTTTTCAAAAGTTCATAGGGTCAAGGGGCAACGCCCTTTGTCGAACTCCGCAGAGTTCGAAATCTCAGGCGTGAGAAAAGAAAGTTCCTCTTTTTTTGCTACTTTTTTTCCTCCTCGCTAAAGGAGAAAAAAAGTAGGATTAACGAGCTGCACCCGCTATATTTTGCCTGAGAAAGGTTGAAATTTAGCGCGAACTAACACATTGCACACGCTATATTTCCATCCCCAAAAAGGATAAAATAAGCCTGAACTAACGAACTGCACCCGCTTGATTTCCCCCACCACATCATGCCAATGCCCACATCAATACATAACATATGAAACAAACCCCACAATCCCCGGGGAATAAGGCTCTGCGTAAAATCGGCATTCTCCTGCTCAATTTCGCTCTGTTTTATGCCCTTCTCCGACTTGTCATCACCCTCGCCGAGAGAACAGGTCAGCTCTGGATCTACTACGCCGGAACTACCCTCTATGCCCTATTCGGCGCAGGCTGCTTCGTCGCGTTCTATGTACTAAACGGCTTTACCTTCAACCGTGAAGAGCGTACCATCGACGAGCTGCCCGAAAAATGGTCGAGCGACAGGAAAATGGAGTTCCTCGGAAAACAAACCGAAAATAAACAAAAGGCAAGGCGGCTCGTCTATGTGATCCTGCCAATGCTCCTCACCCTCGCCGTCAGCTATATTGAGCTAACGTTTATAAAGTGATGTTAAAAATTAAAATAGTCGCTATGGGCAAGCTCACCGAACCCGCTTTTAAGGCAGCGTCCGACGAGTATCTCGCACGGCTGAATAAAAATTTCTCCGTCACCGTATTTGAACCGAAACCCGAACCGCTCCCGCAGAACCCATCCGATAACGCGATAAAGCTCGCCCTCGATAAGGAAGCGGACAAAATACTTGCCGAAATTTCCCCGCGCTCCGCTCTCGTTGCCATGTGCGTCGAGGGAAAAGAGCTGTCCTCGGAGGAATTTTCACAGAGGCTCTCCGACTTCGCGCTGTCCGGATTTTCTGAGGTCGCGTTCGTCATCGGCTCGTCCCACGGTCTCTCGGATAAGGTCAAAAACGCGGCTAAGCTGAAACTTTCCGTCTCGAAAATGACCTTCCCCCATGAGCTGTTCCGCGTGATGCTGCTTGAGCAAATCTACCGCGCGGGCGAAATACAGTCCGGCTCAAAGTACCATAAATAATTATGAACAATTTTTCCCATAAACTCAGGCACCTCGCGGCGTTCGTCCTCATCTTCGGCATCGCGGCTCTCGTTATCCTATACTTCCTCGGTTACTATGACCTCTCGTTCCTCGACAGATATAAAATCTTCGCGAAGGATGATAACGCGAACGAAACCGACAGCTCAGACGTCTTCTCTTCCCTCGCCGGACTGAAACCGGACTCCGATGAAACTTCTGCGGAAACTTCACAAGAGACAAAAGGCACGCAAAGCTCCTACTCCTACGCCGACAGAACGACAAACGTAAAGAAAGCCTACTCCGCTGACAAGCTTGAGGACAGAACTATCGCCATCCCCCGCGTTTCTCTGCGACTGGACGAGGGATATACCCCGTCCGCGACGTTTACCACAGGGTCGGTGCTCGCGAAAATGACCTTTGACTATAAGCTCCCACAAAAATTCGCGCTTAGTAAGAGAACAGCAACCAAAACCACCGTAGTTTATCCCGAGGACGACTCCGAGCCTTATGTCGCCACCAAAACCGGAGCAGAAATTCGCCCCGCAGTCGAGGTCTATATGGGATATATCCTCATGGACAGCGGCGACGAGCTTTTCCTCATAGACTCCGACGGAAACGCGCTCTCCCGCTACGCCTACGATAAATATTCGCCCGCGTATATGAGGGACAAAAGCGGCAATCCCGTGTTCATGCGCACCGACGAGAACGGAAAAGAGCTTTACTATACCCTCTCCGACGACGGAAAAAGCTTCGTCCCATGCGATATCTCTGCCGACGGCGACAACGTGGGTCTCACCTTCGACTACCCCGCCTCGTTCGGTAAGTCCGATTCTACAGCAGTCTATCCCGAAAAATACTCGGTAGACGAGGGAGAAACACCAGACGCAAGACTCACTGACCTCTGGGCTTATGCCGTGAAGAACGCGGACGGAGAGAAAACAGGTATGCTCACGGAGTACAGATTCAAGGTCGCGCACAACTTCACGCTGAACCGCGGCGCCGTAATCGAGCAGAACTCGGAGCGTGACTCCATGTCCTTTGTTGACGAAAACGGCAGAAAAGCCTTCGATAATACCCGCGTCTACGTCAATCAGTACGACAGGTACGTCAAGGATTTTTTGCTCCCCCCCATGACAAACGGAATCGAGAGCATAGGCTTTTACTACTTCGACAGCGGACTTACAAGAGTGAGACTACAGACAGTAGACTACTATAACTACGCCGTGAGAGGTGTGGTCAGAGTGGTCGAGGACAGGGATATCCTCATCCATCCCGACGGAAGCGAGTACGATCTCCCCGCAGGCTATACCATGACGGGATATTCCGAGGGCGCGGTCGTCTTAAAACGTGACTCCGACGGTATGTACGGCGTGCTCAGCGTCGAGGGCGAGTGGATAGCACAGCCGATTTATAAAAGCGCAACCCCGTTCATCGGCGGACTCGCAACTCTCGGAACCGACGACGGCAGGTACGGCATGATAGACAAGAGCGGAAACATCGTGCTCCCGTTCACATACGACTACGTGTCGCAGAATTCGAGCGGCGTCGTGTCAGCGTTCAGAAGCGAAAACGGCTGGAGCGTGTTTAAGGTAATGAGAAAAACTAAAATTTTGGGATGAACGGCTTAGGATAAACGTTGTCCAGTCGAAAGTTTCGCTTGAGCCTTTTCAAAGGCTCATAGGTTCTTAGGACAACGTCCTAAGTCGAACTCCGCAGAGTTCGAAATCTCAAGACTTCCAAGAAAGTTCCTCTTTTTGGTATCTTTTTCTCCTCGCTAAAGGAGAAAAAGTACGGCTGACAACTTGCACCCGCTTAATTCAATCCCACAAAAGCTAAAACTAAGTTACTTTAACCAAAAAATCATATCATTTGATTAAATAAAATCACAGAATACGAAAGGTATATCACAATGGCACTCTTCGGAAAGAAAAATAACCCTAAGGAAAACGAAAATAAAAACGAAAATAACGCGGCTGAAGAAGCTAAGGCAACCCCCGCAGCTGAAGAAAAAGAAGAACCCATAGCAGCACCCATCCCCGACGCTACTATGACGTCAGTTAATCCCGAAAAACCCCGCTACCATACACCCGAGGGATTCGACTTCAACAGATACTTCCTCGCCGAGAGAAGAATCGTCCTCGATAACGTAAGCTACGAAACCACAAGACCTACACCAGGAACAGCTCAGTTCAAGCTCGGCGTAAAGGACACCATCGTCGCGCAGGTCATGGGTCAGGCTGGTGTTAAGACTACATTCAACAGAACGCTCAGATTCGACCCCGACGGACCGTTCGTGCTTTCCGTTTCGTTCGCGGTGATGCTCGTGTTCAACCCCGGAACGAGAGACGAGATCGACTGGCATACGATAGACCTCGCGGACGAGTTTAAGAAGAACTGCCCCGTGCTTGTTCAGCAGATGAGCGCAAAGGCGGCGCTTGTCGTCGCGGAGCTTACCGCACAGAACGGCGGCGTCCCGATAATCCCCATGAAATAACAGGCGCGCCTGTATTTACTTGACTTCGTGAAGCTGAAATTTGAGCTGAATCCGCCTAAAATTAGGCAATAGTAAGCATGATGCACGACACCTTGCCCAGTGAAAAGTTTTGATTGACCTTTTTCAAAAGGTCATAGGGTCAAGGGACAAAGTCCTTTGTCGAACTCCGCAGAGTTCGAAACACCCAAGACTTCCAAGAAAGTTCCTCTTTTTTGCTTCTTTTTTCTTCCTCGCTAAAGGAGAAAAAAGAAGAACGAGGGAATTGCAACCGCTAAAAATTCATCTGACTAAAGTTAAATTTTCAGCATAAACTAAACCCAAGCACTATCTCTATTTAAACCAAATACCGCCGAAGAATCCCGTTTGACGCTGCTTTTGTCGTTGCCGCGGGATTCTTTGAACTTTGTTAATATAAAAGGAAAACATGAGAAAATCAACAAAACAAACCACCCCCGCTTATAATAATCAGTCGATTACCTCTCTAAAAGGCGCGGATAGAGTACGAAAACGCCCCGCTGTCATATTCGGATCGGACGGTCTCGAGGGCTGCGAGCATTCCGTATTCGAAATCCTCTCAAACTCGGTCGATGAAGCCCGCGAAGGCTACGGGAAGGATATCATCATCACTGCCTACCGCGATCACTCCGTCGAGGTCGAGGACTTCGGCCGCGGAATCCCGCTCGGATGGAACGAGGGCGAGCAGAGATGGAACTGGGACCTCGTCTACTGCGAACTCTACGCCGGCGGCAAGTACCAGAATAACTCCGACTCCGGCGCGTATGAATATTCACTCGGTCTGAACGGTCTCGGCGCGTGCGCTACACAGTATTCGAGCAGCTACTTTAAGGTAAAATCCTATAACGGCGCGGAAGTCTCCGAAATCAGCTTCGAGAAGGGAAAACCCGTCACAGAGCTACAAGTCCGTACCCTCGACAAAAAGGAAAGACGTACCGGCACGGTTCAGCGCTGGCTCCCCGACCTCGAGGTATTCACCGATATAAACATCCCCCGCGAGTATTACTCCGACATGCTCAAAAGACAGGCGGTCGTCAATTCCGGCATACGCTTCATCTTCCGTTGGGAAAACGACGACGGCTCGTTCGCAGAGGAAAATTTCTTCTACGAAAACGGAATCACCGACTACATCGCCGAGCTTGCCGGAGACACCGCGGAGATAAAAATTGCCAAATTCCACCTTGAAACCAAGGGACGCGACAGGGAAGACATGAAGGACTACAAGCTCGTCGCGGATATCGCCTTCACCGTCTCAAAGCAGGTCAACGTAATCGAGTATTACCATAACTCCAGCTTCCTCGAGCACGGCGGCTCCCCCGAAAAGGCAGTCAAGCTCTCCTTCGTCTACGCCATCGACAAGCGGCTCAAGGCGACGGGGAAGTACAACAAAAACGAGTCAAAAATCACCTTCGCTGACGTCGAGGACTGCCTGATTCTCGTCACAAACAGCTTTTCCACACAAACCTCCTACGCGAACCAGACAAAAAAGGCGATAACCAACACCTTTATAGCCAACGCGATGAACGAGTTTTTACGCGATCAGCTTGAATATTTCTTCGCGGAAAATCCGGTCGACGCGGACAGGCTCTGCGGACAGGTTCTCGTGAACAAGCGCTCCCGCGAGCAGGCAGAATCCACCCGAATGAACCTGAAAAAGAAGCTCGCAGCCTCAACGGACGTGTCGAACAGGGTGGAGAAGTTTGTAGCCTGCCGCTCGAAGGACCCGGAGCTGCGCGAGGTCTATATAGTCGAGGGAGACTCCGCTATGACGTCCTGCAAGCTGGCAAGAAACGCGGAATTTCAGGCGATAATCCCGGTGCGCGGCAAAACTCTGAACTGCATAAAGGCTTCCTACGAGAGGATTTTCAAAAGCGACATCATCTGCGACCTGCTGAGAGTAATCGGCTGCGGAGTGGAGCTGCAAGGGAAGCACAAGACGGACATGGCGGCGTTTGACATAGCGAACCTGCGCTGGAACAAGATCATAATCTGTACGGATGCGGACGAGGACGGCTTCCAGATTCGGACACTGCTGCTGACGCTGTTCTACCGCCTGCTGCCGACTCTGCTCCGCGAGGGAAAGGTGTACATTGCGGAAACTCCGCTGTTTGAGATAACACCGAGCAAGGGCGAGATAGAGTTCGCGTACAACGAATTCGAGAAAAACGAGATAGTGAAGCGGCTTGAAGCTGCGGGCAAAAAATATACTTTGCAGCGGTCAAAGGGACTTGGCGAAAACTCCGCAGACATGATGGCAAAGACGACGATGAATCCCGCGTCGCGCAGGCTGATTCGAGTAATGCCCTCGGACGCGGCGGCTACAGCGGAGATGTTTGACATAATGCTCGGCGACAATCTCCCCGGAAGAAAGCGGTACATTGCCGAGCACGGGCACGAATTTTTGAAAGACGCGGATGTGTGATGGAAGGACGCAGTCCTTTCTACCTTAGACAACTTGAGTTTTCTATGAAACTTTCCTTGAATGAAGTTTCACTTAGGTTTTAAGTGAAGAAAAAAGAAGAAAGAGCTGCGCTCTTTCGATTTCATTGTATGCTCCTACGCGGAGGGCGCACAAGGAGACTCAGACGCCGTCTCCTTGTGAATCTACGCTCGCGGTGGAGTATGGTGGATATGATTTACTTTTGGTGTCGCCCACTTGAACAGACCAGTCGCGCGGCTACGCATAAGCCTTAGTAGTGGCATTAGAATGTTCGCGCGGGAGAGGTAGACGCGGGGAGTTTCGTTGAATTCGGTTGTACTTTTTCGCGCATAGTCGAGAATACCTAATCAAAGTAAATGGATTAGGCTAACCGCAGATTGGCGTTAGAAATTGCGTTGAAATAAAGAAAACTTGTGATTCCGTTTAGCTTCCGTAGAAGAACCAACGAACGGTTTATCAAATTTCGCCCAAATAAACAGACGCGGTCATTCTAACTACACTACTAAGGCTTATGCGTTGTCGCGCCCCAAAACTCACCGCGCGTAAATTTTATGCTCCACTACTACGCTTTATGCATAACCGCGCGACTAATCGGTTGAAATGTGCGGAGACGGCAGTTCATCATATCAGCCAAACTCCACCGGAAGCCGGTACTCGCAGAGGGATGGCGCTTGAATCCCTCTGTGCGCCCTCCGCGTAGGAGCGTCCCCTCACCGCAGTGAGATATAATTAATCTGAAAGGGCGAAGCTCTTTCTTCCTTCCTTCTTCACTTAGAATTTAAGTGAAACTTACCTCAGTGCAGTCTCTTAGAATACGCTCGTAGTCTAAGGAAAAGAAAATTGCTTCGCTCTTTCTTAAAGCGAAAAAGCACATGATTTGCGTAAATCCCTACGCATTTCACGTGCTTTTTGCTTTATCTTACCACTTCGCGTGCCTGCTGTGTACTCCCTTGCCGATGAATCCCGCTTGGGCGAAATCTTCCGGATTCTGCCGCACAATATAGTCAATGTACGACATCACCATCTTCGCCGTGAGGAGATACCCGCCCGCGTTCATGTGCCCGCCTAAATAAAAGTGCGACTTGAACTCTTCGTCGTATATCGGCGCGTACCTGTGCAGGTCTATCACATACACAAATTCGTTCTTCGCCGCTATTCCTCGGAGCAGTTCCGCGTGGTCGTGCTTCAGCTTCATCTTCTTCGCGTCGTCACTGCTCTCACGCGGCATCGTCATCAGGAATATCCTCGACTTCGGCTCTATCTCACGGTATCGGCATAACAGCTCGCCGTAGCATCCTGCAAATGTAGAGCGGTTGTTGCCCTCGCGATTTTCGAGATTTACGTCACCGACAGTTCCGATATCCTGCCCCTGCCCGAAAAGGTCGTTCACTCCGAGCGCGGCTATGTAGCATTGCGCGGCTTTGTCTTTGTCGAACGCTCCCGTGCTTTCCCCCCAGCCGGAGATGAACTCGCGCGCCGTCATTCCCCCTCGGGAGAAGTTGTATACCGTAACTCCGGCCTCGCGCGCTATGT
>Ga0129314_1001325_pt1 | contig 17821 bp, 16 predicted proteins | sample O1111metagenome_FD_94431 | JGI IMG/M metagenome (GOLD analysis project Ga0129314, IMG submission 94431) | Orangutan individual fecal microbial communities from fecal samples from Wisconsin, USA - O1111 metagenome | ecosystem: Host-associated > Mammals > Digestive system > Large intestine > Fecal... | reverse complement strand
GCTGCGACAAACCCGGGAGCGCTGTATGTGTGGGACGACCGTTTGTCAAAGGCGTACCTTGAGGACGTAGCCCATGTCGAAATCTTGCTGTGTAACTTCATTGCGTCGCGTCTTGCCGTGGACTACGGGCGACGATATGCCACGGAGCATGGTAACTGGTTCGACAATTTGGGGACATATAACCTCGACGACAAATTTGCCTCATCGGTTGCGAGGGCAAAGCTTCGCATCTCGTATACAGGCAAGGAAGTCACATACGATCGAGTGATAGCAGCCCTATCGTTCGATGTCTGGCGTTACCTTCTTGTCAAACGACTTGAGCCTACTGTCTGGAAGGCCGTTCGCGACAAGCGCAATGGCGGTATGCCACACTACCCGGGTGCAAGTAGATCTGATTTCGAACAACATGTCTCCGTTATCTACACCTTGCGCAATCGTTGTTCGCACCAAGAACATCTCGTGCAAACCGACCTTGATGAGGAGGGTCGGCGTCTCGACTTTTTCTCCGAGAACATCTACTGGGTTGCTGAGAAGATTGACCCTGCCGCCGCCGAGTGGATTCGGTTGAACTCTCGCGTTACCGAGGTTAGGGCGAGCCGTCCGATGGGGTAGGGGGATGCAGTCGACGACTATGCCGAGAAGCTCGACGGGGTGGATATCCTCATCGTGCGCGAGCTTACGGGCGGCATCTACCTCGGTGCCCACAAGCGCGCCGAGGACGTCGAGGGCGCAGGCATGAACGGCGCGTCCTATCACCTCGCACAGGCGCATGCGCATGAACCAGGACGTCTTGAGCGGCACCCGCACAGCTCGGCGCACACCCTGAGGGGGGCGCCGGAGAGCATGTCGGACACGTAGTCCGACCAGACCTCGGGCGCTAGCTTGGAATAGGTGTTGATGTTCACTAAGAAGTGGTCCTTCTCCAAGGTCAGCGACCCCAGCTGGTCCAACACGTCCTTCAGCATTCCAAGCCCCGTTCTGCCGCCTGTTGAGTGACGGGGACTCCCTCTCGGAGGGGCGGACAACTTACGTCAACGGTGGTCTAACAGAGGGTTTCGCATTGATACGGGGGACTGGCGATTGAACGGGGACTCAAAAAAGCCGCGTGTTTGCGTTTTAATTTGACTGAGCGGCGGAGTCGGCCACATGCGCCTAACATTTTACCTGGTAGTTTGCTTGGTGTTTAAGTGGGCCACTCGGCTCGCTGAATTAAAACGCAAACATACACGTTTTTTCGGCACGTCCGGCATGGGCAACAAGATCGTGGAGTACTTCAAGCGAGGCTAAGCTACACGTGAGGGGAGCGCACCCCCCGATGTCAAACATCGGACGCACCTTGGCAGGCTAAGCCACGCGCGAGCGGGCGCACCCTGGCGCGCCCGCCCATAAAACCATCAAGGCCCGGCCGCGCTCACTTTCACGAGCGCCGCCGGGCCTTTTGCATGCCAGTCCCATTGCGGATGCGCTCGCCGGTGCAACCCTTCCCGTGGTTTCTTTTCGCCCGGTGCATCCTGTGGGGCAGGCGTGAGATAATCCAATGTTTGACCAACGCACGCACGCCGAAGGAGGCCTTTATGCCGTCGTATGCCACTCAGCTTGAAGCCGCCCGTCAGGGCATTGTGACCCCGCAGATGGCCCATGTCGCCCAAGAGGAGCACATGGACCCCGAGCACCTGCGCGAGCTCGTGGCCAAGGGCGAGGTTGCCATTCCGGCCAACGTGCACCACACGTGCCTCACCCCCTTCGGTATCGGCTTTGCCCTGCGCACCAAGATCAACGTGAACCTGGGCACCAGCCGCGACTGGAGCGACCTGGACATGGAGATGGAGAAGGTCACGGATGCCGTGCGCCTGGGCGCCGAGTCCATCATGGATCTGTCCACCTACGGTGACACGCGCGCCTTCCGCCGCAAGCTCACCTCCGAGTGCCCCGCCATCATCGGCACGGTGCCCATCTACGACGCCGTCGTCTACTACGGCAAGGCCCTGCGTGACATCACGGCCCAGGAGTGGCTCGACGTCGTGCGCATGCATGCCGAGGACGGCGTTGATTTCGTTACGCTTCACTGCGGCCTCACCCGCGCCATCGTGCAGCGCCTCAAGGTGAACCACCGCGAGATGAACATCGTGTCGCGCGGCGGCGCCCTCATGTTTGCCTGGATGGAGATGACGGGTCAGGAGAACCCCTTCTACGAGCACTTCGACGAGGTGCTCGAGATCTGCCGCGCTCACGACGTCACCATCTCGCTGGGCGACTCCTGCCGCCCGGGATGTCTGGCCGACGCCGGCGACGCCGTGCAGATCGACGAGCTCGTGAACCTGGGCGAGCTGGCCCTGCGCGCTTGGGACAAGGGCGTGCAGGTCATCATCGAGGGCCCGGGCCACGTGGCGCTCGACCAGGTGGAGGCCCAGATGAAGATGCAGCAGACCATCTGCCACAAAGCTCCCTACTACGTGCTCGGCCCGCTTGTGACCGACGTCGCCCCTGGCTACGACCACATCACGGCCGCCATCGGCGGCACGCTCGCCGCCAGCAAGGGTGCAAGCTTCCTGTGCTATGTGACGCCCGCCGAGCACCTGCGCCTGCCCGATGCCAACGACGTGCGCGAGGGCATTGTCGCCTTCAAGATCGCCGCGCATGCCGCCGACATCGCCAAGGGCCTGCCGGGCGCGCGCGACTGGGACGACAAGATGGCCCACGCCCGCAAGGCCCTTGACTGGGAGGCCATGTTCGACCTGGCCATCGACCCCGAGAAGGCCCGCCGCTACCGCGCCGAGGCCGCGCCCGAGGCAGAGGACACCTGCTCGATGTGCGGCAACTTCTGCGCCGTCAAGAACATGAACAACATCCTCGACGGCAAGCTCGTCGACGTCATCGGCGAATAGCGAGACACAGCGGGGCGACGTGGGTGCCACTGGTGCTCGCGTCGCCCCGCGCTTCTTTTCCTGCTCTCAAAGCTCGGTCTATCTCAGATTATGTAACGAAACCGAAAGGCCGCACCCATGCCTCAGAACCTCGATGCCATCAAAAGCGAAGCCGACCTCAAGTCCTACCTGCAGCCCGTCGTCATCGGCGGTGACCTGCTTGCCTACACTTGGGTACGCTGCTTCCATGAGACCTACGGCATCGAGCCCATCGTGCTCACGGGCCTCGAGATCAAGCAGATCTCGACGAGCCGCCTGTGCTCCAACGTGATCGTGCCCGACATCGACCAGGGCGACAACCTCATGCAGGCCCTGCGTGAGCAGGGCGCCAAGATTGCCGCCCAGGGCAAGGTGGGCCTTGTGCTCTCCTGTGCGTCCGACTGGTATGTGCGCACCCTCTCGCAGTACAAGGCCGAGCTCGAGCAGTGGTATGTGGTGCCCTACATCGATTTCCCCCTGCTCGACGAGATCACGCAAAAGGAGCGCTTCTACGCCATCTGCGAGGAGATTGGCGTGCCGTACCCCAAGACGTGGGTGTACGACTGCTCCGACACCAAGGCGAAGATTCCGGTGAAGCAGTTCCGTTACCCGCTCATCGCCAAGCCCTCGAACTCGGCGCGCTACCACTACGCCAACATCCCCAACCAGAAGAAGATTTACACCATCGAGCGCCCCGAGGAGCTCACGAAGCTTTTCGGCGACCTGCAGGCGAGCCCCTATGACAAGGAGCTCATCGTGCAGGACCTCATCCCCGGAGCCGACGACGGTCTGCGCACCATCACGTGCTTCTCCGACAAAGACGGCAACGTCCGCGTGTGGTCGACGGGCCGTGTGCTGCTCGAGGACCATGTGCCCACCGCCATCGGCAACCCCGTGTGCATCATGCTCGACCGCAACGACGAGATTGCCGCCCAGGCTGCCAAGTTCCTCAAGCATGTGGGCTATCGCGGTTTCTCCAACTTCGATGTGAAGTACGACCCGCGCGACAACTCCTACCGCTTCTTCGAGATCAACACGCGCCCGGGCCGCAACACTATATATATGCAGATTGGCGGCGCCAACATCGTCAAGCTCATCGTCGACGAGTTCGTGCTCGGTCGTCCCACCGAGACGCGCGTTGCTTGCGACGAGGGCCTTTTCACCGTGGTGCCCAAGAAGGTCGTGAAGAAGACGGTGAAGGACGAGCAGGCTCGCGACAAGGCCCTCGCCCTCTACGCTCAGGGCCGCGCCATGAACCCCTCGTTCTACAAGGCCGACACCCTTGCTCACAACATGTGGGCCCGTATCCAGTACCTCAACCAGATCCGCAAGTTCAAGCGCTGGGTGTGGGACGTGGAGAAGGCGCGCGGTTAAGCGAACATGCAGGTAGAAGACTCGGGCCTCAGCATCGCCGAGCAGGTGGCGCTCGTTCCCACCAGCCCCGGCTGCTATATCTGGAAAGGCGAGGACGGCAAGGTCCTCTACGTGGGCAAGGCCAAGAACCTGCGCTCGCGCATGCGCCAGTACACCTCGCTGCAGGACAGCCGCTTCAAGATCCCGCTGCTCATGGAGCAGGCCCGCAGCTTCGAGTACGTGGTTGTCAACAGCGAGCACGAGGCGCTCGTGCTGGAGATGAACCTCATCCGCCAGTACGACCCACCCTTCAACGTGGACTTCCGCGACGACAAGAGCTACCCCTACATCGCGCTCACCGAGGGCGACATCTACCCGGCCATCAAGTTCACGCGCGAGAAGCATCGCAGCGACACGCGCTACTTCGGCCCCTACACGAACTCCCGCGCCGCACGCGAGACCATCGACATGTGTCGCAAGGTCGTGCCCATCTGCCAGGTCACATGTCCGGAATGGCGCCGCGTCAAGCGTCTGCTCGACTCCCATCCCGAGCAGGTGGCAACCGCGCCTTTGCTTATCGCGCAGAAGGGCAGGCCCTGCTTTGACTCAAGCGTGGGGTTGGGTCCGGGCGTGTGCGCGGGCTCCTGCACCGAGGCCGACTACAAGAAGAACGTCGCCGCCGTGGAGCGGTTCCTGTCCGGGCACCACGCCGAGTTCGAGGAGCAGCTGACCGATCAGATGCGCGAGGCGGCCGCCGAGCTCGACTTTGAGAAGGCCGCCCGCTGCCGCGACAGGCTTGCTGCCCTCAAGCACGTGGGGGAGCGCCAACAGGTCGTGTTCTCCTCGGCCATTGACATGGACGTCATCGGCTTTTATCGCGAGGAGACCATCGCGGGCGTGCAGGTGTTCGCCGTGCGTGAGGGTCGCACGCGCCGTAGCTGCGAGTTTGTGCTCGACAAGGGGCTCGATGTGGGGGAGGAGGAGCTTGTCGCAGGCTTCCTCAAGCGCTATTACTCCTCTGGTGCCGACGTGCCCGACGAGGTGTGCATCCCCTGCGAGCTGCCCGACGACACCGAGCTGCTGGAGTCCTGGCTGGCGGAAGGGCGCCCCCGCAAGGTGTCCATCCATGTGCCCAAGCGCGGCGAGAAAAAGAAGCTGCTCGATTTGGCGCAGACCAACGCCCGCCATACCCTCATGCGCTTCATGGTGCGCACGAGCTATGCCGACCAGCGCACCAACGACGCGTTGCTGCAGCTCGAAAGCGCGCTTGCGCTTCCCGCGCCGCCCCTGCGCATCGAGTGCTTCGACATCTCCACCATCCATGGCCGGTTCAACGTGGCCTCGATGGTCGTCTTTACCAACGGCAAGGCCGACAAGGACCAGTACCGCCGCTTCAAGATTCGTCAGGATTTTGGCGAGGCGAACGACTTCGAGAGCATGCGCGAGGTTCTGGGCCGCCGGTACTCGCCTGAACGCATGGCTGACGAGCGCTTCGGTTCGCGCCCCGACCTGCTCATCGTCGACGGCGGCAAGCCTCAGCTCACAGCTGCCGTGGAGCAGCTGGCTGAGCTTGGGCTCGACATTCCCGTGGCCGGTCTTGCCAAGTCCGACGAGGAACTCTTCGTGCCCTGGGCCGAGGACGGCCCCGTGGTGCTGCCGAGCGGCTCGGCCTCGCTCTACCTCGTGAAGCAGGTGCGCGACGAGTCACACCGCTTCGCCATCACGTTCCACCGCGAGCTGCGCGACAAGGCCATGACCGTGGGCATCCTCGACGAGGTGGAAGGCGTGGGGCAAAAGCGCAAGAAGGCGATCATGAAGGAGTTCGGCTCCATGAAGCGCCTGCGCGCGGCAAGCGTCGACGACATTGCGGCCACCCCCGGTGTGCCGCGCGAGGTGGCCGAACGCATTTGGCAGACCCTGCGTGCCTGGGAACGCGAGCGCGACCAGGTGGAAGAGATGGCCCAGGCGCAGGATTAGGCCTGCTCCTCCTCGCCCTCGGGCGCGTCCTGATTCTCGTCTGCTCCCTCGCCGCTTTCATCGGCGGCAGGGGTTGCGTTGAGCACGACGGTGCAGGTCGCATCGGCCGTGACTGCGCCTTCGATGGCTAGTCCCGGCACACCCAGTGCGTTGAGCGTGACAAGGGCGGGGTTGCCCGAGACGTCGATGTGCTCCAGGCGCGTGTTGGCCGTGACGTTGAACTCGCCTGCAAGGTTGCAGTTGGCAAAGTTGGCGTTCGTCAGGCGCGCGAGACTCGACACGTCGAGCGTGCCCAGCGGGTTGTTCGACAGGTCGAGCGTCATGAGGCGCCCCGTCGAAGACAAGTCGATCGACTCAAGGGCGCATCCGCTTGCGCGCAGGGACGTGAGCGAGGGAGGAAGCGTGCCTGCCTCGATTGAGGCCAGCTGCGCGCCCGACACGGTGAGGTCCTGCAGGTTGGTGAACCACTCGAGGCCTTCGAGGTCTGTCGTGCTTGCGTCGACCACAAGGTTGTAGACCGCTTGGCGCTCGCGCTGCGAGAGGGCCCCGTCTTTGTCGGTGTCAAAAGGCTCGAGCGTGACGCGCAGGCCATCGTCAGGGAAGAACGTGCTTGCCAGGGGCAGGGTCACCTCTTGACCTTCGTCCATATTGAGCCTCTCCATTGCCGGACACCCCGACAAGTCGAGGCGGGCCAGGCCGTTGCCTTCCACATCGAGCACGCGCAGCGCGGCGCAGTCTGCGAGCTGGAGCGTCTGCAGCCCGTTGTTGTGGGCGTCGAGCTCCTCGAGGTTCGCAAGGCCGTCGAGGTCGAGGTCGGAGATGAGGTTGTCGGAGACGTCGAGCGTGACGAGTTTGCGGCATTTCGTGAGGTCGATGGTCGCCAGGTCGTTGCCCGACACATTGAGGCTTTCCAGGTGCGTGAGGGTGTCGATGCCTGCAAGGTCGACGATGCCCAGGTTCGAGAGGTCCAGGCTCGTGACGTGCGAGGCTTCCTCCGCGGAGATGCGACCGTTCCCGTCTTCGTCGCAGGCGACGAGGGCTGCGCGCAGGGTTGCGTCGGGAAACGTCGTCGCGTCGAGCGCGACGCCTGTGGGCACCACGTATGCAAAATGGTAGGCAAGCGTGCCGGCTCCTGCGACGACGGCCACACCGAGTGCCGCCAGGGCCGCGGCGATGCGGCGCGACATCGGCTTTTTTGCGGCGGGGGCGCTTGTTACGACGTCGGGCATGCCCCAGGCAGCGCGCACGTAGCGGGCGGCCCCTCCGAACGAGGTCGTGTATGCGGGGTCGTCGGCGTCAACCAGGAGCGTTCCCAGCTTGTTTGATTCTCTGGACTTTGAGGCCATGCCCTGGCGTCTCCTTCTAAGCGGTATACTGAAGACCGCAGTCGGGCCGCAGTCTGAATGGCAAAGCTCGGCCAGTTTACTACGATACCTGCGCATCTGCCCGGCAGGCCGTTTTCATTTGTAGGCGTTGCGTAGACGGAAGGTAGCTGCATGTCTGCTCCAGAGGTTGTCGTAATCACGGGAATGTCGGGTGCCGGCCGCACCGAGGCGCTGCATGCCTTGGAGGATGCCGGCTTCTATTGCATCGACAACCTGCCGCCCACCATGCTTACCGCGCTGGTGGAGCAGTCGGGTCTGCGTCTTGACGCGAATCGTCGCCTCGCCGTCGTGTGCGACCTGCGCTCGCACGACCTCTTCGACAAGCTGTGCGGCGAGCTCGATCGCCTGCGCGAGCGGGGCGTCTCATGCAGCGTGGTCTACCTCGATGCCGACGACGACACGCTTCGCCGCCGTTACAACTCCCTGCGCCGCCGCCATCCTTTGGCTGACGGGGGCATCTCGGTGAGCGAGGCCATCGAGCACGAGCGCGAGCGCCTCTCGTTTGTGCGTGAGCGGGCGAACATGGTGATCGACACCTCGAACCTGCGTGCCCGTGACCTGCGCACGCTGCTTGTCGAGGAGTTCTCGCGCATACCCGCCGAGCAGGCGCTCAACGTCTCGGTGTTCTCGTTCGGCTTCAAATACGGCGTGCCGCTCGATGCGGACATCGTCATCGACGTGCGCTTTTTGCCCAACCCCTATTACGACCCGACGATGGCCGAGCTTACCGGTCACGACGAGCTCGTGCGCGACTTCGTGCTTGGCCGCGAGGAGACGCGCGCCTTCACGGCGGCGTGGTTCAACCTGCTCGATGTGACGATGCCCGGGTACGTGGCCGAGGGCAAGAAGCACCTCGCCATAGCCGTCGGCTGCACCGGTGGCCAGCATCGAAGCGTCGTGATTGCCGAGGCCACTGCAGCCCATCTTATCGAGCGCGGCTACAACGTGTCGGTGGGTCACCGCGACCTGCCCCGACACGTCAAGGCATAGGTGGTTTCATGAGCGCCTATCCACTGCCTGGCCAGGTTCGTGCTGTCTCCATCGGCGGCGGCACGGGACAGCCCAATGCGATTCGCGCCCTGCGTGCAGCCGGCTGCTTCGTCACGGCCATCGTTGCCATGGCCGACGATGGCGGATCCACGGGCATCATCCGCCAGGAGATGGGCATGGTGCCCCCCGGCGACATCCGCAAGTGCCTCGTGGCCATGGCGGCCGACCCTGCGGGTCCTCTGGCCCGCGCTTTCGAGCACCGCTTCTCCTTTGCCGACAACCACTCGTTGGGCAATCTCCTGCTTGCCTCGCTTGCGGCCGAGACCGGCTCGTTCGGCGAGGCGATCGAGCTGTGCGGCGAGATGCTGGGCTGCCACGGCAAGGTGTGCCCCTCCACGATGGAGAACGTCGTTTTGTGCGGTCGCACGCGCGACGGCATGGAGTTTCGCGGTGAGGCAACGCTCGGGTCGGGCCCCTGCGCCCTGTCGGAAGTGTGGCTTTCCCCGCGTGCCCCGCAGGCAACCGAGGCGGCGGTCGAGGCGATTCTCGAGGCCGACGTCGTGGTGCTGGGCCCGGGCTCGCTTTTCACCTCGGTCATCCCCAACATCCTCGTGCCTGGCATCAGGGACGCCCTGCATGCCACGAGCGCGCGCAAGGTCTACGTGTGCTCCATGGCCGACATGCAGGGCGAGACCTGGGGTTTGTCCGCCGAGGAATATGTTGCGGCGCTGCTCGACCACGGCATGGAAGGCTGCCTCGACGCCGTGCTGCTGCACAAGCCGCTTGAAGCCGACGCAAGCCTGGCCACGCGTCGCTTCCGGGCCATCACGCAGACGGGGCCGAGCGACATGGGCACAGGCGACGAGTTCTTCCGTCCCGTGCCGCTCAGCGAAGAGTCGCTGCGCCGCCTGCAGGCCCGCGTGCCGCTCGTGATCGTGCGCGACTTCTCAGACCCGGAACATCCCACCTGGCATGACCTGTCCAAGCTGAAATGCGCGCTGCGGGGGGTGATTGAGACGTGTCCTTCACGGCAGAGGTAAAGGACGAGCTTTCCCGTGTGGAGAGCGGTGCGGTCGCCGAGCGGGCCGAGCTGGCGGCCATCGTGCGCATCTGCGGCACGCTCTCGCTGTCGGGTGCCCGGCGCTTCAGGCTCGCGCTCACCACTGAGACCGGTTCGGTCGCCCGCGTGGCATACACGCTCCTCAACGGCTCGAAGCCGCTGACGTGCCAGCTCACCGTGCGTCGCAGCGTCCTGCACAAGACGCGCAACTATCTCATCAGCGTTCCCGACCAGGAGGGCCTGGAGGAGGCGCTCATCGAGATGGGCGTGCTCACCTCCCAGCTCGGCCTTGCCCGGGAGATTCCCGCGGCCCTCGTGCCCGATGAGGAGGCGGCGTTCGCCTATCTGCGCGGCGCCTTCCTTGCCGGCGGATTCGTCTCCGAGCCGCATACGGCCGACGCCCATATGGAGATTGTGGCGCAGACGCGCAGCATCGCCGACGGCATCGCCTCCATGTGCGAACGTGTGGGCATCCCCGCCCGCGTGGGTCGCCGGCGCGGCGCCTTCGTCATCTACCACAAGAGCGCCGAGGGCATCCAAGAGATGCTCGCGGCCCTGGGCGCCCCGCGCTGCGCGCTCAAAATGGCACGGGTCCGTGCGGTGCGCTCTGCTCGAAACGATGCAAACCGCCTGGTAAATGCCGAGCTTGCGAATCAGAAGAAGGCGGCCGCCGCCGCAGGCAGCCAAACGCTGCTCGTCGAGCAGGTCATCGCCGAGGTAGGGTACGAAAAGCTCCCGCGCGCGCTCAAGGACTTCTGCGACCTGCGCCTGGCCCATGCCGACCTGTCGCTGCGCGAGCTGGGCAACATAGCCGACCCGCCCCTGTCAAAATCTGCCGTCGCCCACCGCGTGCGCCGTTTAGAGCAGCTACTCGCCGAGCAGCGGGCAAACGGCAGTGAATGATACGTTACAATTGTGTTAACCATCTATCCGATGTTCGGGCGTGGAGCCCACGTTAAGGAGGATTATCGCATGACGGTCAGAATCGGTATCAACGGCTTCGGTCGCATCGGGCGCGTGGCGTTCCGCGCTGCTCTCGACGATCCCGATATCGAGGTCGTGGCCATCAACGACCTGGGCAAAACTGAGGCCATGGCGCAGCTTTGCCGCCGCGACTCCGTCCACGGCAAGCTCGCACACGACCTGGTCGTCGATGGTATGGACTTCATCGTCGACGGCACGACCCGCATCAAGGGTCTCTCCGCCCGCGAGCCCAAGGCCATCCCCGCCCTTCCCTGGGGCGAGCTGGGCGTCGACGTCGTGCTCGACTGCACGGGCAAGTTCCGCTCTGCACCCGACCTTCGCCGTCACATCGAGTGCGGTGCCAAGAAGGTCGTCCTGTCCGCTCCCGCCAAGGGCGAGATCGACGGCACGTTCGTCGTCGGCGTCAACGACGACCAGTACGATCCCGACACGATGCATGTGGTGAGCAACGCCTCCTGCACCACGAACTGCCTGGCCCCCGTCGCCAAGGTCCTCGTGGACTCCTTCGGCGTCAAGCGCGGCTTCATGACCACGGTGCACTCCTACACCACCGACCAGCGCCTGCTCGATAACTCGCACTCCGACCTGCGCCGCGCCCGTGGCGCCGCCATGTCCATCATCCCCACCACCACCGGTGCCGCCAAGGCTCTCGGCCTGGTCATCCCCGAGCTCAAGGGCAAGCTGGACGGCTTCTCCGCCCGCGTTCCCACTCCCGACGGCTCCATGGTCGACCTCGTGGCTGAGCTCGAGCGCCCCGTGAGCATCGAGGAGATCAACGCCGCCATGAAGGCCGCCGCCGAGGGCTCGCTCAAGGGCATCCTGGCCTACTCCGAGGAGCCGCTCGTGTCCAACGACGTCATCGGCGAGAAGTGCTCGAGCTTGTTTGACGCCGGCTGCACGATGGTGCTCGGCGGCGAGGGCACGCTCGTGAAGGTCGTCTCCTGGTACGACAACGAGATGGGCTATTCCTGCCGCCTGCTCGACCTGGCAAAGATTGTCGCCACGCGTTAAACGACCTGGTGCAAGGGCTGTTTAAAACCGTTACGGAATCAGAGCCCACGCCTGTGTTGTGATTGTATGACCTGTTTGCGCCGCCCAAAGGCCCGTCATGGCTTTTGGGCGGCGTTTGGTTTGAACGGTATCCGGTCGCCTGGGGGCCGGAGGCGCCATACGGTACAATTCGAGTGCCTACAGCCGCGCCCCTTCCTGGGCGCACGACTTGAATCGAGGAAGCATGTCTTATAAGCGCAGCGTCTCCGACGCCGACGTCTCCGGCAAGCGTGTCATTGTCCGTGTCGACTTCAACGTGCCGGTCAAGGACGGCGTCGTGGGCGACGACACGCGCATTCGCGCGGCTCTTCCCACCATCAACCTGCTTCGCGAGCGCGGCGCGCGCGTCGTGTGCATGAGCCACCTGGGCAGGCCTGCCGGCACGGGCTTCGAGGCCGCCTACTCCATGGAGCCGGTCGCCGCCCGCTTCTCCGAGCTGCTCGGCGCACCTGTTGCCTACGTGCGCGACGTGTGCGGCGAGGAAGCCCTCGCGGCGTCTTTGGCCCTTGCCGACGGCGAGGTGCTGCTCGTCGAGAACCTTCGTTTTGAGAAGGGCGAGAAGAAGAACGACCCCGCCTTTGCGGCGGCGCTGGCCAAGCTCGGCGACGTCTATGTCGACGACGCTTTTGGCGTCGCGCACCGCGCCCATGCCTCGGTGGCCGGCGTGCCTGCGATTCTTCCTGCCTATGCCGGCCTTCTGCTCGCCGGTGAGGTCGACACCATCACGGGCATGCTCAACGACCCCGCCCGCCCCTTCGTGGCCGTGCTGGGCGGTTCTAAGGTCTCCGACAAGATCGGCGTGATCGACGCCCTCTCCGAGAAGGTCGACGTGCTGCTCATCGGCGGCGGCATGTGCTTCACGTTCATGCAGGCCCAGGGCCTGCCCATTGGCTCGTCGCTCGTTGAGCCCGAGTGGGTCGAGCGCGCCGGCGAGATGCTCGACAAGGCTGCCGAGCGCGGCTGCCGCATCGTCTTGCCGCTCGACTACGTCGTCGCCGACAAGTTCGCCGCCGACGCCGCCACGCAGATCGTGGACAAGACCGCCATTCCCGAGGGCTGGATGGGCCTCGACATCGGCCCGCGTTCCTGCGAGCTGTATGCGCGCGAGCTCGCCGGCGCCAAGACGGTTTTCTGGAACGGCCCCATGGGCGTGTTCGAGATGGAGGCCTTCGCCGCCGGCACCCGCGCCGTGGGTCAGGCCATCGCCGACAACGCCGCATGCACGAGCGTTGTGGGTGGCGGCGACTCGGCCGCGGCCGTCAAGAAGTTCGGCCTCGAGAGCGGTATGACCTTCATCTCCACGGGCGGCGGTGCATCCATGGAGCTCGTCGAGGGCAAGGCATTGCCCGGCGTGGAGGCGATCCCCAATGCCGATTAGCTTCGGTCGTCCTCACCCTCAGCCCCAGCCCGCAGACGAGCGCAAGATCGTCGTGGCGGGCAACTGGAAGATGAACAAGACTTATAGCGCCGCCGTTCAGCTTGCCCAGCTTGTCGACGACCGTCTCGAGCGTTCCTGGAAGAACAGCGTCGAGATCGTCCTGTGCCCGCCTGCCACGGCGCTTCGCGGCGTGAGCAACGTGCTCGCCTTCGACAAATCCTTCGCGAAGGTGGGCGGCCAGGACTGCTCGCCGGAAGACTCGGGTGCCTTCACGGGTGACATCTCCGCGCCCATGCTCGCCGATCTCGACTGCACGTGGTGCATCGTGGGCCATTCCGAGCGCAGGCATGGTCACGGTGAGACGAGCGAGCAGGTGTCTGCCAAGGCCGCCGCGCTCATCCGCGCCGGCATCGCTCCCATTGTGTGCGTCGGCGAGCCGCTTGACGTCTACGATGCGGGCTCCACTTCTGCGTACGTGACCGAGCAGGTGCGCGCCTCTCTTGCTGGGCTTGACCTGGCAGGTCGCGACTTCGCCGTTGCCTATGAGCCCGTTTGGGCCATCGGTTCGGGCAAGGTCCCCACGCCCGAGTATGTGCAGGACGTTGCCGCCCAGATTCGTGCAGCGGTGTCCGAGGTTGCGGGGCAGGACTGCGCCAAGCGCTGCTACGTGCTCTACGGCGGCTCCGTCAAGTCCGGCAACGCCGCGTTTTTCACCGCATGCGCCGATGTGGACGGCGTGCTCGTGGGCGGCGACGCCCTTGACGCCGACAAGTTCATCGACATCGTGAAGGCGGTGCTGCATGTATAGGCTTCCTGCCCTCCTCGTCATTATGGACGGCCTGGGATGGGCTGCACCCAGCGAGGCAAATGCCGTGAGCCTCGCCGCCACGCCCAATCTCGACGCCCTCATGGCGCAGTATCCGTGGACGACCATCGAGGCTTCCGGCGAGGCTGTCGGCCTGCCTGCAGGCCAAATGGGCAACTCCGAGGTCGGTCACCTCAACATCGGTGCAGGGCGCGTGGTCATGCAGGAGCTCATGCGCCTGAACCATGCCGTTCAGACCGGTGAGATCTTTGAGAACGAGGTGCTCGTCGAGGCCTGCCGCAAGGTCGCCGCGAGCAAGTCTACCTTGCATGTGATGGGTCTCATGTCCGACGGTGGCGTGCACTCCCACATCCGTCACTGCCTGGCGCTGCTCGAGCTGGCTGCCCGCGAGGGTGTCCAGCGTGTGCGCGTGCATGCCTTTCTCGACGGCCGCGACGTCGCTCCCGACTCCGGCCTGGGTTATCTCGACGAGCTTTCGGCGGCGTGCGCCAACATCTCTGAGAAGAGCGCGTGCGACTGCCGCATCGGGTCGGTGTCGGGTCGCTATTACGCCATGGACCGCGATAACCGCTGGGAGCGTGTGCAGCGCGCATGGGACGCCATCGTCCTGGGCCGCGGCACTGCCGTCCAGCCCGCTCGCCAGGGCGTTGAGGCCAGCTATGCGGCGGATGTCTACGACGAGTTCGTCGTGCCGTTTGCCTGCGAGGAGGCCGGCGTTGTCGATGGTGACGCGGTGGTGTTCTTCAACTTCAGGCCCGACCGTGCCCGCGAGCTTTCCCGTGCTTTCACCGAGGCCGACTTCACCGGCTTCGAGCGCGGCCGTGCCCCGCAGGTGAACTTCGTCACCATGACCGAGTACGACCCCGAGCTCAATGTGCAGGTCGCCTTCCCGAAGGAGAACCCGCAAAACGTTCTTGCCGACGTTGTCGCGGCTGCGGGCCTGCGCCAGTTCCACACCGCTGAGACTGAGAAGTACGCGCACGTGACGTTCTTTATCAACGGCGGCGTCGAGCAGCCCAAGCAGGGGGAGGAGCGCGTGCTCGTTGCTTCGCCGAAGGTTGCCACCTACGACCTCCAGCCGCAGATGAGTGCCCCCGAGGTTGCCGACGGCCTCAAAGCGGCCATCGAATCCGACGAGGCCGACGTGTATGTGGTCAACTTCGCCAACCCCGACATGGTGGGTCACACCGGCAACGTCGAGGCGGCAGTGCGCGCTGTGGAGGCCACCGACGTGGCCGTGGGCAAGGTTGTCGATGCCGTGCGGGCCAAGGGTGGTTTTGCCATCATCATCGCCGACCACGGCAACTGCGACTGCATGTTCAAGGTCGACGCGGATGGGCAGCGCCACCCCGTGACGTCCCATACCACGGCGCCCGTGCCCTTCATCGTCGTTGCTGACGGGGTCGAGATTGTGCCTGACGCCCACGGCAAGCTCTGCGACGTGGCTCCCTCGCTCATCGATCTTGTAGGATTGGAGAAACCGGACTGCTGGACGGGCAAGAGCCTTATCCAACACAAGGTTTCCTGATACAATCACCTACTGTTTCCGCTCTAGGCGTACCGCGATTGGGCTCAAGTGACTCGACTGACCCGTCGTAACTCGCTTTACCTGCGGTTTTAACGTTAAGACCTTTAGTCCGCACTATGAGGAGCGCATCTTGAACCCTCTGCTTATCCCGCTGATTGTCATCTGGTTCCTTTCTGGCATCGGCCTTGTCATCTTCATTCTCATGCATTCCGGCAAGGGCACGGGTGTTTCGGAGATGATTGCCGGTTCCATGTACTCCAACATGGGCGGCACGGGCACGGTCGAGAAGAACCTCGACAAGCTCACTATCATCTGCGCTGCCGTCTTCATCATCTGCCTGCTTATCTTCATGCTCATTTTCCCGCAGGGCAGCGTGGCATAGGGTCTGCTCCAAACTTGAGATTCAAGGTATCTGAGGGTGCCGGCGTGTAAAGCGTCGGCACCTTTTTTCGTTTGCGCGCCGCCGTGAGCCCGTCTCACGGTACACTTTCAGCAACGAGCGACGGGCAGGAGATGGCATGAGGCGAGATCGAGAGACGGGCATGGTAAGCCGGCGTGGGTTTGCCGCATCGGCGCTTTTGGGCGTCGGCGCAGCGCTCTTGGGAGGATGCAGCCTCAATGGGGTCATGCCTGGCTCCAGTCCCATCGAGCTGCCTGTGGTGAACGAGGCGAGACCTGCCGCCAATCAGGGCGCCCCTGCAGCCGCCCGTGTGCTTGAAGGCGGCACGCTTACGTGCCAGAGCGTCCCGCTTTCCACGGTCAACCCCCATGAGGCCTGGGGGTATTGGGAGCGGCTTGTGTGCCGCTGTATGTTCGACAGCCTGACGCAATATGACTTCGACCAGATGACGCTTGTGGGAAAAGCAGCCACAAGCTGGGAGGCCGACCTTTTCTCGGAGCGTTTTACCTTTCACCTGCGTGAGGGCATGGCGTTTCAAAACGGAGAGTCCGTCACGTCGACGTGCTTCGCCAATGCCTGGAATGTCCTTGTTGCTCATGGTGGGCATGGACTTGCGTCGTGCCTGTCCATGGTGGCGGGATTCGAGGATGTCGCGGCGGGCGTCGCGGGCGCGCAGCTTGATTTGGAGTGCCCCGACGATTACACGCTTATCGTGAACCTTGCGCACAGCTTCCCCGACTTCGCCTATCTGGCGAGCCTGCCGCAGCTTGCTCCCATGTCCGTCGCATCTTTCAAGGCAGAAGGGGGATTTGGCGACGTGCCCTGTGGCAACGGGCCATTCTGCCTCGACGGCGCTCTTCAAGATGACGCCGGCGTGCATCTTGTGCGCAATGCCAGCTATTGGGGGACAAATGCCCATGTCGACGCGCTCCAGTTCCAGGTCAACGAGGACTTCACGGATGTGGGCGAGGCGATAAAGACGGGCAATCTCGATGTCACGCTCGTGCCCCTCGATCAAGTGAATGCGTTGTCCGACGAGTTGGGCCCCGCCGGCCCCGACCGTATCCTGAACCCCGATGCGCAGGTTGCTCATGAGGGTTTCAGAAGCGTCTGCATGCTCGTGTGCAACTGTGCCCGTGAGCCGTTTGACCAGGCCGAGACGCGTCGCGCGCTTGAACGCGCGCTCGACGTTCAGGTTCTGGCGACTGCCCTCGGTCTTGACCCCCTTTGTGCGGCCGACGGTGCGCTGCTGCCCTCGAACCTCGGCTACGAGGAGCGTGCCTGGAAGCTTCCCGATAATGAGCTGGAAAAGGGTCTCTCTGATCAGGTAGACGCTGCCCTCGGCACGGATGAGCTTGAGATGCTTTGCGATCCTTGCCTGCTTGCAGGCCTGGGTCAGGAGGTGGCCGCGCAGCTCGACGACGCGGGCGTTACCGTGTGCGTCGACACCCCTTCGTGGTCCGAGTACCTCTCCAGGCTGCAGGAGGGCGACTTCGAGCTTGCCCTCGTGTGCCACCTGCCTCCGTGCGATGCGGCTGGCGCGGAGCTCTTCAGCCTCTTCCATTCTCGGGGTGGCGACAACCTGGGCGGATATGCCAGCGCCGAAGTTGACGAGGCACTCGAGTCGGCCTGGGAAATGTCCGACGAGGCGGCCAGGCTCGATGTCCTGCGCGAGGTGTGTCAGACCATCGCCCAGGACATGCCGGTCGTACCTCTCCTGTATGCGGGCCCTGGCGTTGCTTGTTCTTCCCGCGTCAACTCTTTGGCGGTCTCAGCCGATTACACACTCGACTTTGCGGGATGCTGGCTTTCGGCGTAGCGTGATTCATGTATGGTGGAACTGTGAACTACTCTCTGGTTTCGAAGAGACTTCAATTCAGAGCTTGTCAGAGACAGTCTCGTATTGTATAGTTATTTCTCGCGTTGCAAGTCGGAGTGGCGGAATAGGCAGACGCGCTAGCTTGAGGTGCTAGTGACCTTTACGGTC
>Ga0129314_1001324_pt1 | contig 17836 bp, 19 predicted proteins | sample O1111metagenome_FD_94431 | JGI IMG/M metagenome (GOLD analysis project Ga0129314, IMG submission 94431) | Orangutan individual fecal microbial communities from fecal samples from Wisconsin, USA - O1111 metagenome | ecosystem: Host-associated > Mammals > Digestive system > Large intestine > Fecal... | reverse complement strand
CCTCTACGTCCAGCATTTCGTCGGTGTCCCAGCCGCTTACGTCTTTTCGGGCGTCACGGGCGCGTTTCTTCTGCTCGCCCATCAGCCGGAAGAATCCTTCCTCGTCAATGGGAAGGCCCCGCTCAGCCAGGATTTCCTTGGTCAGGTCGATGGGGAAGCCAAAGGTATCGTACAGGCGGAACGCATCCTCGCCGGAGAACACGGCCTGATTGATCTGGTCGGCGCTGATTTTATCCATAATGCTGTTGAGGATTTCCATGCCCTGATCGATGGTTTTGGAGAAACGCTCTTCCTCCACCTTGAGCACCTTGATGATATAGTCTTTCTTTTCCACCAGCTCCGGATAAGCGGAAGCGTTTTCGGCGATGACCGTTTCGCATACCTGATACAGGAAAGGATGATCGATTCCCAGCAGGCGGCCATGACGGGCGGCCCGGCGCAGCAGGCGGCGCAGCACATAGCCGCGGCCCTCGTTGGAGGGAACGACGCCGTCGCCCACCATAAAGGTGGTGCTGCGGATATGGTCGGTGATGACCCGCAGGGAGATATCCTCTTTGGCGCTTTCGCCGTAATGAGCGCCGGCAATGGAGCTGATATGCTTCATAATGTTCTGGACGGTATCCACCTCAAAGAGGTTGCCCACATTCTGCATCACGCAGGCCAGCCGTTCCAGTCCCATGCCGGTGTCGATATTGGGCGGGCTCAACAGCTCGTAATGGCCCTCGCCGTCGCTGTCGTACTGGGAGAACACCAGGTTCCAGATCTCCATGTAGCGGTCGCAGTCGCAGCCGACGCCGCAGGTGCTTTTGCCGCAGCCGTATTCGGGGCCGCGGTCAAAATAGATTTCGGAGCAGGGGCCGCAGGGGCCGGAACCGTGCTCCCAGAAGTTGTCTTCTTTGCCCAGGCGGACGATGCGGTCCGGCGCCACGCCCACCTGTTTGGTCCAGATGTCGAACGCCTCGTCGTCATCCTGGTAGATGGACACCCACAGGCGGTCCACCGGGATTTCCAGCACCTGGGTCAAAAATTCCCAAGCCCAGGCGGTGGCTTCTTTTTTGAAGTAATCGCCGAAAGAGAAGTTGCCCAGCATCTCAAAATAGGTGCCGTGGCGGGCGGTGTGGCCGATGTTGTCGATATCCGGCGTGCGGATGCACTTCTGGCAGGTGGTTACCCGGCGGTTGGGCGGGGTCTCCATGCCAAGGAAGAATTTTTTCATCGGCGCCATGCCGGAGTTGATGAGCAACAGGCTCTTGTCGTCAATCGGCACCAGCGGGTAGCTGGGCAGGCGGGTATGGCCCTTGCTTTCAAAAAAGGAGAGGAACTGCTCGCGCAGCTCATTTAATCCTGTCCATTTCATTTTGTTCATCCTGCTTTCTTTGTTTTCATTTTCCAGGCGGCAAAAAAAACGCCCCGCCCCATGATCTGGGACGAAGCGAACACTCCGCGGTACCACCCGTATTACACCGCCCAAAAGGGCAATGTCACTTTGCGGCCTGTAACGGGGCCAGCCGTCAGCGCTTTTCACGCCGCTGCTCCAAGATGGCTTGTATCCGTGCTTTGGGAAAGCTTGCAGCCAAAGGCCTTCCTCTCTAAAGGCAAAACGGGCGGACACTGGTCTTTTCAGCGCATTGTTACAAATATCATTATAAACACGGCGGATGAAAAATGTCAATGGGAAAATTGCGAAAACCGGCGGAAAAAGAGGCTTTCCAAAGATTCGTACGGCTTTGGCCGCCTGAAAAAAATACAGGCTTTTGAGGAGAATCTGCGTTTTGCCCAGGACGGGCTGGACAGCTCCCCTTTCGTGCTGTTATACTAGCCTTATTATAAAACGGCGAAAACGGCCCGGATAAAAAGAAAGCGGCCATTTGGACAGGCGAGGTGCGGACAATGAAACAATATATCGTGGCGCTGGATCAGGGAACCACCAGTTCCCGCTGCATCATATTTGACAAAGGGCAGCATGTGATTGGCATGGCGCAAAAAGAATACACGCAGCTTTATCCCCAGCCCGGCTGGGTGGAGCACGACCCGATGGAGATTTATTCCTCCCAGTATGGCGTGTTGATGGAAGTGCTGGCGCAGACGGGCATAACGCCGGAGGAGATTGCGGCGGTGGGCATTACCAATCAGCGGGAAACTACTATTTTATGGGATAAGGTCACTGGACGGCCAGTGTATAACGCCATTGTCTGGCAGTGCCGGCGCACTGCCAAATTGTGCGAGCAGATCAAGGAAGCCCCGGATTTAACGGCGTACATCAAGGAGAAAACCGGGCTTTTGGTGGACGCGTATTTCTCCGCCACCAAGATCAAGTGGATTTTGGATCATGTGCCCGGCGTTCGGGAAAAGGCCAGGCGGGGCGAGGTGCTGTTCGGCACGGTGGACAGCTGGCTTGTCTGGAAGCTCACCGGCGGAAAGGTGCATATCACGGATTATACCAACGCCTCCCGCACCATGCTGTATAATATAAAGGATCTTTGCTGGGACGAGCGGATCTGCCGGGAGCTAGACATTCCGATGGAGATGCTGCCGCAGGTGAGAAATTCCAGCGAGGTATACGGCACGGTCAATATCCAGGGGGTGCAGGTGCCGATTGCGGGCATCGCCGGGGATCAGCAGGCCGCGCTGTTTGGCCAGGCTTGCTTTTTCAAGGGCGAGGCCAAGAATACCTACGGCACTGGCTGCTTTTTGCTGATGAACACCGGCGATCAGATGGTTCACAGCAAAAACGGACTTTTGACTACCATTGCCGCAGGACTCGGCGGAAAGATCAGTTATGCGCTGGAGGGCAGCGTATTTGTCGGCGGCGCGGTCATCCAGTGGGTGCGGGATCAGCTGCGGTTTGTCACCGAAGCGGCGGACACGGAATATTTTGCGCAGAAGGTGGCGGATAACGGCGGGGTTTACATCGTCCCCGCTTTTACGGGGCTGGGCGCTCCTCATTGGGATATGTATGCCAGAGGGGCCATATTAGGCGTGACCCGGGGAACCAGCCGGGAGCATATCATCCGGGCGGCGCTGGAATCCATCGCGTATCAGACCTGCGATGTGCTGCACGCGATGGAGGAGGATACCGGCGTGGAACTGGAAAACCTGCGGGTGGACGGCGGCGCTTCGGCCAACCGGTTTTTGATGCAGTTTCAGGCGGATATGATCGGCCGGTCGGTGCTGCGGCCCGGCGTTGCCGAGACAACGGCGCTGGGCGCGGCATTTTTAGCAGGGCTTGCGGTGGGCGTATGGCGGGATCTGGACGAAATCCGCGCCACCTGGAAGCCGCAGGAACGGTATCTGCCGCAGATGCAGGAACAGCAGCGGCAAAAGCTGCTGCGCGGCTGGCGCAAGGCTGTGAGCCGTGCTTTGGATTGGGCAGAAGAAGAGTAATGTCAAAAAAAGAAAAAGGGGCGGCCGCCCCTTTTTCTTTTTACCGGTTTTGAATGGAGACGCCTTCTGCCTCCAACGTGTAAATGATATACCGAATCTGCATGGTGCGCTCCTGGTCGGTAAGACCTTCTTTTTCCAGAATGTCCCGGATGCGCTCGATTGCCAGAAAGCTTTTCATCTCCACCAGATCGTTGGGATTGACTGTCAAATTTGGGAAAGTCACCTGCACTGGAAGATCCCGCAGGCACCCCCAAAGCAATTCTTCGTATAAAGTCATAGGTCTTCACTCCATAATAATGATTGAATTACGTTTATATAACGTAATTCTACTCTCCCCTTTGTGATAATGTCAATAACAGATACGTTACATTAACGTGGAGACGCAAATGAAGAAAATAGACTATGACGGCAGCAAAAACATCATTGGCAGCCGGCTGGAGACACTCCGGCGGGAGAAGGGACTTTCCCAGGCGCAGCTGGCCGCCAGAATGCAGACGATGAATGTGAATATCGATCAACAGATGATTAGCAGAATCGAACGGAATCTTCGCATCGTGACCGATTATGAACTGGTATGTTTTAGTCGGGTATTGGGCGTGGAGGAAAAAAGCTTGCTCGAGGATTTTTACAGAAAATTGGAAGAAAAAGGATAACAGTCTATGATGAAACGTATCCAAAAGAAAACAGGCGGAGTGGCGCTCCGCCTGTTTTGACCGGTTTTTATACGGTATGGGAAAACGGGGTTACCATTTTTTGAGCAAAACCCCTTCGTCGGCAAACAGATACCGGATATAACGGATTTGCCGGGCGCATCCTTCCTTGCGCATCTGGGGATCCTCCAGAATATCGCGGATCTGCAGAAGCATTTGGGTACACCCGCATTCGATCAGCGGCAGCAGTTCATCCTCGCGGCGGGGCAGAACAATTTGGACGTGCAGCCCTTTTGTTTTTCGATATAAGATTTCTTCGATCAGGCGCATGAAACACCACCTCATCATTAGTTTATCTGAAAATAAGATAAAAAGCAATATCTTGTTTTCAGATAGAATATGGTTTTGTTGGTGATACAATGAAAACGGAGATGCTGAAATTTGAACGGATTCGAAACCTAAGGGAGGATCGCGACCTGACCCAGCAAAAGGTGGCGGATCATCTGCATGTCAAGCAAAATACTTATTTCCAGTATGAAATCGGCGTGCTGAATTATCCCGTTGAGGTGCTGATAAAGCTGGCGGTCTTTTATGATGTCAGCATGGATTATCTGGTGGGGCTGACCGATGATCCGACCCCGCCGAAACGTACTGTAAAAAAAGAAGGCGCAGAGTAATTTTACTCTGCGCCTTTTTTGTAAAAGTGCGGATGGATATGCTTATTTTCTGCGGTATTTTACTGCGGCCGCCGCGCCTGCCAGGCTGACAGAGCCCAGCGCTAGGGCGATTGCGGTAAAGTCGGTCCCGCCGGTGGAGGGGTTGCCTTTATCGGAGCCGGAGCCGGAATTGCCCGCACTGCCGGAGGAGCTGCCGCCCACCGCGGTGCCGTTGGGAATCTTTGTGTCCGAGACGATATAGCTGCCCAACTGCTTGGTCCGAATGGAAATGGTTTGGGCATCCTGATCCAGATCATATTTCAAGGAATAGAGCACACCGTCCAGGTAACGGTACAAATACAAATCTTCATACTCTTCCAGCACGGCGGATACGTCCAGAGTCAGGGTGCCGTAGAAATCAAAAGCAGGCTTGCCGCCAAAGGTAAGAAAGCGGAAATCAGCCTCTGGATACCGGTCGGAAACAGCCTTGATGTTTTGAGCGGAGTAGTGAAAGTTCACCGCTTCCTGATCCAGCAGGCGGACATGGAACTGCCAGCCGCTGCCGGTAAAGGAAGCCTGCCCGTCGCCGGTGATTTTCTCAATGGCGGCCAACTGCTCTTTGGTGAGCACCGGAGCAGACGGGTCAATGGCGGTAGAGGCACCCAGATCGCCGTCATCCGCAGAAGGGTAGCCTACTTTCCATTGGACGGTAACCTGAGAAAGAACAGCGGAGCTGTTTTTGAAAGAAAGAGAGACCGTGTATTTGACATCCTGGGGCGAAACGGTGAAAATTGCGCCGGGGGTCAGGGAGAGATACTGCTGACGGCCGGCTTCCAGGCGCCCGGCATCGGCCATGGCGCCGGCGCCGGATTTGGCGGTTACTTTGATGTCATAGACCTGCATGTCCTCCACCGTCATGGGACGGGCCTCTTCGCCGTTTTCAGCGATCATCAGCGGAAAACGGTATTCCTGGCCGGGATGCAGCAGCGCGCTGCCGTCGAGGGTCAAGCCGTCGGCAGAGCCCACCTGCAGGGTGGCGGACGGCGCGGCTTCCTGCGCAAAGGCCGTGGCCGTTACAGAAGCGGCGGTGAGCGCCGCGAGAAGAAATGCGAACAGTTTTTTCATCAGGATTCCTCCGTTTTTGATTTTACCTTTCGGTTCGGACAAAGCCTATCATGAAAAAACCGCTGGACGCAATGCAAAGTATTTGCCATTCCATCGTCTTTTTTCCAATTTTTATAATCCTTCCCAGCGATAATGGGCAAGATCTGCCTTGCCGCCGGGCAAAAAGGAAACGCCTTCCTGCAAAAGCAACATTTGCTGCTCCGGCCAGTGGGGCGCGCAGCGCCCGTTTGAGGCGACGACCCGGTGGCAGGGCAGGCCCTGGGGCGCGTGGTGCATGGCGGCACCGGCCAGTCTGGCGTGCCGGGGATAGCCCAGCATATCTGCCAGCTGCCCGTAAGTTGCCACCCGGCCGTATGGGATTTCGGCTACCAATTCCCATACCCGTTCAAAAAAATCCTCCCGCTGGACCATGTTTTTCACCTCGCTTGCTTTTCAGTCTACAAAGCGGGAGAAAAATGTCAAGTTTTGCGCCCAAAAAATAGACAGAAACGGGGAAAATATGCTATACTGGTCTGCGAAATTTTGGAAAGAGGAATGGAGAGTCGCTATGGAATACAAAATCCTGGTGCTGGACATCGACGGCACCCTGACCAACTCGAAAAAAGAAATTACCCCCCGCACCCGGGCAGCGTTAAAAAAAGCCCAGGAGAAAGGGGTCAAAATCGTTCTGGCCTCCGGGCGGCCTACCTACGGCATCATGCCGGTGGCCAAGCAGCTGGAGCTGGAGGAGTATGGCGGCTACATCCTGTCTTTCAACGGCGGGCGGATCATCAATGCTCAGACCGGCGAGGTGATTTATCAAAAGACGCTGCCGGCTGATATGCCCGCTCTTTTATACGATATGTCCCGGGAATACAAGACCAATATTATGACCTATCTGGAGGAAACGGTCATCACCCCCAAAAAGGACGACCAATATGTGGAACTGGAATCCCGCATCAACAAGATGGAAGTGCGGGAAGTAGAGGATTTTAAGAGCTTTGTCAACTTTCCGGTGACCAAATGCCTGATGGTCGAGGACGGGGAGTATCTGGCCGAGGTGGAAAAGAAGGTCAAGGCCCGGCTGGGAGACACGTTGAGCGTACTGCGGTCGGAGCCGTTCTTTTTGGAAATCATGCCGAAAAACATTGATAAAGCCTATTCGCTGGGCAAGCTGCTGGAGCATTTGGGAATGGAGCGCGAGCAGATGATTGCCTGCGGCGACGGCTTTAACGACCGGTCGATGATTGAATTTGCAGGCCTGGGCGTGGCGATGGCCAACGCGCAGGAGCCGGTCAAGGCGGCTGCCGACCATGTGACCGTATCCAACGACGAGGACGGTGTGGCGGTGGTTGTGGAACAGTTTATCCTGGGAGAATAGAGGTGCGGTGATGAAGGAAAAAAAGCTGGTCGTATTCGACATGGACGGCACCCTCAACCGCATTGAGCTGTTTATCATTCCCACTTACAAAGAGGTGCTGCAAAAGTTTGCCGGCGCCCAGGCGGATGACGATACGGTGATGCGGCTGATGGGCTGTGTGGACGAGCAGATCTACCAGGGCCTTCTGCCCGGCGCACCGATGGAGCGGTTTGATGAATTTATGGCGCTGACCGCCGAGGCGGAATACCGCAACATCGACAGGTATCACGGCGCTTTTGACGGGGTGCCGCAGATGATCCGTCAGCTGTCGGAAGCGGGATATATTCTTGCCGTGTGCACCAACGGCACCAATGGTTATGTGCGTAAAATTGCGTCCGCGCTGGGGCTGGCGCCCTATTTTACCTGGCTGCAGGGAGCGGAATCGGGCTGCACCAAATCGGATACCCTGAAGATGGTGCTGGATAAAATCCGGCCGGACAAAGCGGTGATGGTGGGGGACCGCCATCACGACATGCAGGCGGCCCGGGACAACGGGCTGCCGTTTATCGGCTGTCAATACGGCTATCTGCCCCATGAGGTGGACGGCGCGGACATTCGAGTGGCCTGCGCCGCGGATATCCCCCGGGCCGTAAAGGCATTGATCGGAGAATAGGCTGCAACAAAACAGGAGGAAGCTGCATGGCGGCATATCGAATCGTAAAGCTGGACGATTCCTGGAAAGGGAGAACACGGCAGTTTCGGTACCGGACCGATTCCTATCTGGATGTCCAGATTGTAGAGGAACGGGGCGTGAGCCGGATAGAATTTCGCAAAAAGATGTTTGACGCCCCGGTGGAGAAAGAACTGGAAGTCTCTTGGATGAAAGATCACATGGCGGCGCCGATGCTGTTTGCCGCGGTGGATGACGAGGAGCAAATTGCAGGCTATCTGGAACTGAATCCGGAGAGATGGAACAACCGGATGCGGGTGGCCAACCTGTTCGTAGAGGAACCGTTTCGGAGAACGGGAGCCGGCACCGTTTTGATGAGACATGCCGTCAGCGTGGCGGAAAAGGCCGGGGCCCGGATGCTGGTGCTGGAAACCCAGAGCTGCAACATGCCGGCGATTGGTTTTTATCTGTCCCAGGGTTTTGCCATCGGCGGGCTGGACCTGTTCCACTATTCCAATGAGGATTTGGAAAGACATGAAGTGAGGATTGAAATGATGCGGATGCTGGAAAGCATCAACGCGCCGTGGTAAAGTCGGTTTGCTGTGTGAAAGGAAACCGGCCCTGCACCGCTTTCAACAAAAAAGGCGGCTTTGTGGGACGGTAGAATAGGAGAGGACAATGGAAAATCAACGCAGAATAGACTGTCACACCCACATTGTAAACCAGAAAATTAAAGACGCTTATTATCAAAACCCCGGAGGATACGCCATCATCATGGAGTTTCTGCCTCAGTTTGCCAACGCGCAGATGCCGGATGAATCCTGGCAGATAGCCGCGGCGGATGAGCGGTTGTTTTTATCCCCTAGTATCGATATTCACAAGGAAATTTTGCCCCAGCTGTCGGCAATCGAAGAAAAGATGCTGGCGCGGCCGGAGTGCAAGGTGGTAGGCCTAAAGATTTTTTTAACCTATCAAAAGGGCCGGGCGGACGATGAAAAAATGATGTGCATTTATGATTTTGCCCGCCGGTATGGCCTGTCGGTCACCTATCATACCGGGCTGCCTTCGCTGCATCTGCCCACGGATGACGATATGGAGGGTTCCAACGCGAAATATGTGCGCAACGTGGCGCTTGCCTATCCGGATGTCAACTTTATCGTTGCCCATCTGGACGACCCGCGCTTTGACGAGTGCGTTCAGGCAATGCACGGCGTTCCCAACCTGTATAGCGACTTCAGCGGAACCTTTGAGCCGGGAGCCAGCGCCATGGAGGATGTGGAAGCTACCATTTCGGCCTATGACCACGCGATCCACCAGTATCCCGACGCTTACCGGCAGATCCTTTACGGAACGGATTTCTGCCCGCCGATTGCGCTGTCCGCTTTCGGCGAGTACGATGAAACCATCCGACAGATTTTTACCCCGGACCAATTTGAGGACATTTACTGGAACAACCCGCTGAGGGCGTTTCCAAAGCTTGCCGGGATTCTTCGTGAGAAAGGAATTATAAAATAAAATGAATCAAAAAACGAACTTTGAAAAATGCAAAAGCTTTTTGAAATCCTTTACCCCGTATCAGATCGGCTATCTGGCGACCGTGCTGGTGCTTGCCATGGTATTTACGATCTTTTTCCCCGAGATGATGCTGGAAAGCACAGGCGGTACCTTTTTAATCGCCTGCTCGGTGATTAACGTCATCGCCAACCCGGTCTGCGAATTGCTGATTGCCAAGCAGAGCAAATGGAATTTTATCGTGGACCTGGTTTTCATCGAGGGAACCTATGTGGCGCTGGCCCTGGCGCTGGGATGGTATACCCTGGCCATGACCTGCATCTTTTTCTGGATTCCCATTGACATCATCAGCTTTATCCGCTGGAGCAAATATCCTGACGCCCAGGACGAAAATCTCACGCAGGTAAAATCTTTGGGCTGGAAAAAAGGAATTTTGGTGATGGCAGGAGTGGTTGTTTTCAGCCTTGTAGCCGGTTCCATTACCATGAATATTCCCGGCGCCGAATCCTCCTACCTGGAGGCGTTTGCTTCCGCTATGGGTATGGTAAACGGCGTTTTGCTGCTGATGCGGTACAGCGAGCAGTGGTACGCGTGGTTTATCACCACTGCGCTGTATATTATCATGGACATTTCCGCCGGCGCTTACGGCTTGTTGATTGACGAGTTCGCCATGCTGGTCAACACCATTTACGGAACCGTCAGATGGTTTTTGTATGTGAGAAGAGAAAAAAGCATGAAAGCGGCCTTTTCTGCCAAAAAAGGAGAAGCCGAACCGGTATAAATCCGGGATTTTCTGCAAAGAAAGGCCCCGAAAGAGATGCGTTCTCTTTCGGGGCCTTTTTACGGCCTTTTCGCCGCAATCAGCCTTTCTTGCGTCCCTCGGCAAAAGAGACATGGCAGCCAAAGGGGGAAAAGCGCAGTCCGGTGACCGAAGGCGCGGTAACGTAGTAGGAAGTTTCGTAAAAAAGCGGCAGGACGACGCCGTTTTGCGTCAGCAGCCGTTCGGCGGAGCGGTAGGACGAAAGAACACCGGAGGCGGTGGAGGCGTTTTTGGCCCCATTCATGTAGCCGGCCATCTGATCGTTCTGCCACCCGGTGAGGGATTCCCCGCCGTAAAGCTGGGATAGCACCGCTTCCGGACTGTCATAAGACGCCTTGACCGGACAAAGGGCCAAGTCATAATCGCGGCTGGCAATGCGGGAATCCAGTTCAGACGGTTCCAGCGGTTCGATGTTGATGAACACGCCCAGCGTATCCCGCCACTGGCGCTGCAGCTGGCTGAGCAGCAGGGGGATTCCATCGGAATCAGGACAGATGAGGGTCAGCGAAGGGGACGCGTCCGCCGCCAGCTCCCGCAGGCCGATTTGAAACAGTTCGGCGGCCGTATACGGCAATTCGTCCAGCCCGTCGGAATCGCCTGCCTGCTCCCGATAAGAAGCGCCGCCCAGCGTTACGGCTGGGGGAACCGGAACGCTGGCGATTTGCTGGTTTTGCGCCAGATAACCGGAAAGGTCCTCCCGGTCCACTCCGGCGGCCAGCGCCTGGCGGATGGAGAGATTGGCAAGGGCCGGATTTTCCAGGTTGGGCAGGATGGCCCAAAGAATATTGGAAAACTGCACCATCCCATACGTTTCGTCCAGCGTTTCCAGCTCGGAGAAGGAAACGGCCGCCGCGTCCACAGCGCCGCCGGTCAGGCGGGACAGGTCGTTTTCCTCCCGAATATACAGCCGGAAAGCAGAGGGAATGAACGAATCCCGCGCATGATAATTGGTGTTTTTCCGCATGTGAATATACTCGCCTTCCGGCCAGCTGTAAATGAAAAACGGGCCGTTAAAGAGCATGAATTCGTCTGACACGCCGTATTTCCCCCGGGCGGCCCGGAAAAAATCCTCGTTGCAGGGCAGCGCGGCGGGAGTGGTCAGCAGCGAGAGAAAAGACGGGTTTAAATGTTCCAGAGAAAAGACCAGCGTATCGTCATCCTGGGCGGTAACGCCGATATCCTGGACACTGCCCTCGCCGGACAGGGCTGCGGATGATCCGCGGATGCAGGTGAAATTGACAGCGGCAGGAGACTGCGTCTGCGGGTCGAACAGGCGCTGAAAGGCAAACTGAAAATCGTAAGCGGTAACCGGCGTTTTCCCGTCGGACCAGAGCATATCTTTGCGCAGAAAAAAGGTATAGGTCAGCCCGTCGGCCGAAACGGCGTAGCTTTCGGCGGCAGCCTCGGTCGGGGTCTGGTTTTCATCCATTTTGAGAAGGCCCTCCATCGTATTGAGCAAAATCAGATACTGCTCGTCGGAGGAGGCGGTCTGCGGATCAATGGAGGACGGCTCGGAAAGAATATCCAGCCGGAACACCTGGCCGGCGGTTTTATCCGAGCAGCCGCCCAAAAGGGACGCAAGCAGCAAAAGCACCGCCAACAGGCGGCAAAAGCGTTTCGTCATTCCGGCTTCCTCCTTTCCCGTTTCCATTCTTCTCCGATAAAACGAGTGCCGGAGAGAAAAACCGTCAGCACCCGCAAAATTTAAGTTCATTATATCGAATTTGGCAAAGAAAAAAAGGCGAAGGGTGAAAAGTTCGCAATTTTTTCATATTTCCAATCCAAAAGCTGCCAAAACACAGAAAAAAGGGGCGCTTTGGCGTTTTTGACAATGGGGTGTTCATTGTGCGGCGAGAAGAAAAAGCCCATACAGCACCGGCTGGTGGATCAGGTAAATCACAAAGCTGTGCCGCCCCAAAAAGGCCAGCGGCCGGCAGCGGGAACGCAGCAGCGCCGGACGGTCTCCCCGGCCAACCAGAATCCGCCCCAGCAGGCTGCCGCAAAAGAACAGGAAAATCCAGGGCAGCAGCGGGTAATAATCGCTGGAAACAAAGTTATGGGGCGGGAATCCCAAAATCGCGGTGAGAAAATTACGGTAAAGAAAGGAGGGAAGATTTGCCTGCCAAAAAAGCCCGCCGATTTTGCCCAGGCTGACCGGATAGGTAGCCCAGAACAGCAAAAAACAGCAGACGGCTCCGGGCAGCGCAGGGAACCGGTCCAGCAGAGGGCGAAAAAGAGGATACAGCAGCATGGCGCAGCCCAGAAAATGGAGCACGCCGAACCAGTCGGCCACGGTGGGAACCAGGAAAAAAGTGACGGCGGTGATGGCTAAGGCCGCAGCCAGACAGCGCAGGCCGCGCCGCCAGTTGCTGCGGGAAAGCCGGCACATACAGCCGGACAGGAGGATAAACAAGGCGCCGATGCTGTCCTGCCAGAGTGAAAGCGGAGGAGAAAACAACGGGATATCCCAGCCGGCAAAAACAACGCCGTCGTATAAAAGGTGATAGGCAATCATCATCAAGATCGCGGCACCGCGAAGCTCGTCCAGAAAAGGGTAGCGCTTTGCTTTGGCTTGAATGGAATCGGCGGTGAGGCAGGCCAATCCAATTCCCTCCTTTGTGTCAAAATCCGTGCGGCATTTCCGCTGTGAGAAAGCGGCGGACAACCTTTTTTACAATACTCCACGGCAAACGATTTGTAAAGTCAAAAACACAGGCGGATCAGCAGAAAAATCAGATAAAGCGCCGGCTGATGGACAAGATAGATCCAAAGGGATTTTTGACCTGCCGCCGCAAGAAACGGGCTGTGGCGCTGGTACAGCCAGCCCGGCCCTCTGCCCAGACGCAGCCAGACCCCCGCGCAGACGCCCGCCCAAAAAAGAAACAGCCACGGAATCAGCGGGAAGTAGTCGGCGGAATAATAGCCCGGCCCGGGAAATCCCAGCGCTGCGGTAAAGGCGTTTTGAAACAGACAGCGGGGAAGTTGTATTTGCATGGGCCCGAAGCCCAGCCGTCCGCTGGGGACCGAAAAACAAAAGAAAAAAAGAAACAAGCCCACACCGGCGCCGAAAGCGGGGGGAATCCGGTCCAGCAGCGGTTGTAAAAAGGCAAAAAGCAGCATGGCGCAGCCCAGCAGGTGCAAAATGCCAAAACGGATCCGCTGGGCGGGGATCAGAAAAGCGGTGATGGCGGACAGCCCTGCCGCCAGTAAAAGGCACCGTGCGCCCCGGCGCAGATTGCTGCGGGAAAACCGGCAGGCGCAGCCGGAAATCAGCACAAAAACGCCGGCGAAAAAAGTGCGGATGATCTCGAACCACCCGGCCGAAAGAAAATCCAGCGGCCACCCGAGCAGAAAAGCCGCGTCGTATGCGCCGTGATGCAGCGCCATCAGCAGAATGGAAAGTCCTCTGGCCTCATCTAAAAACCATACGCGCTGCCGGCTGTTCAAATCGTCATCCCTCATTTCTTCGCTCTAAACCGGAGTGTTCCCCCATGCCGCAGGTTCCATGCGGCAAACGGGAAGAATCGGGTGCCTTTTGAAAAAAAGACGGCGAAATCCTTCGCCGGGAGGAACACAGGTTCGTTTTTTTGACTTTTTTCGGTTGTGAAACCCATTTGTTTTTGATATAATAAATTTGTATGCGGGATAGAGGTTCCTTTCCAGGGCACAATAATGGAAAAAGTGCCTGAAAGGAGAAGCTATGCCAGAAGAAAAAGACCCGAAGGAACAAGAAGAACAGCAAAGACAGATCATGCAAAGCGGTTCGGTGACCACCGAAACCCACGGCAAGCACGTCATTCACTGCCTGACGATTATCGGCCAGATTGAAGGGCATTATATTTTGCCGGCCCAGAATAAAACAACCAAATATGAGCATGTGATCCCGCAGCTGGTGGCCATTGAACAGGACCCGGAAATCGAAGGCCTGATCGTGATTCTCAACACGGTGGGCGGCGATGTGGAAGCGGGGCTTGCCATTGCGGAGCTGATTTCCACCATGGAAACGCCGGTGGTATCGCTGGTTTTGGGCGGCGGCCACTCCATTGGCGTACCGCTGGCCTGCAGCGCCAAGTATTCCTTTATCGCCCCGTCAGCCACCATGACCATCCATCCGGTGCGGATGAGCGGGCTGGTGCTGGGGGTGCCCCAGACCCTGTCTTATTTTGACAAAATGCAGGAGCGGATTGTCCGCTTTGTCACCGAAAATTCCGGCGTGGGCGCCCAGCGCTTTCGGCAGCTGATGATGAACACCGGCGAGCTGGTGATGGATGTGGGCACGGTGCTCGACGGCGAACAGGCGGTGGAAGAGGGGCTGATCGACGAGCTGGGCGGGCTTGCGCAGGCGGTGGGGAAACTGACCGAACTGATCGAAGCCCGGATTCCGGCGCAAAAGAAGGGGGAATAGGCTTGGTCATCCATTCGATTATCGACCCGATGGAGATGATGGAAAGGCAAAATGACCCCGGTGTTTGGCAGCAGGTGCCGGGCGGTCTGGTTCAGGGCGTTTTGGGGGAACAGGGCCTGACGGTGGCGCGGCTGGTTTCCACCGATCCGGCGATGTACCTTGACCCGCGGTATCAGCCCGGGGCGGTATACCGTCTTGGGCAGGTGCCAAAAAAACACTGAGTTGTCCGGCCGGTTTTCCCGGCCTTTACATATAAAACGGAAAAAAACACGAGTGCACAAAAACGCGCACGACAGAATACGGAGGGGACAATATGAGTTTGTGGGACGCAATTTTGCAGGGAATTATCCAGGGGCTGACCGAATTTTTGCCGGTATCCAGCTCGGGGCATTTGTCTTTGTATCAGCATTTTACCGGCCAGTCCGGCGAGGCTGCGGGGTTGTTTTCCATCCTGCTGCATCTGGGTACGCTGGCGGCGGTCTGCATTGCTTTTTGGGATACCATTTGGGGGATGATTGTGGAGTTTTTCCGCATGATCGGGGATATCTTCAAGGGGAAATTCACCTTTCGGACCACAGATCCAAACCGCCGGATGATTTTTATGATCGTAGTGGCGCTGCTGCCGCTGCTGGTATTTTTCTTTTTGCGGGACTGGTACACTTCCCTTGCCGCCGATGATGACATTCTGGTAGAGGGATTGTGCTTTTTGGGCACGGCTGGGCTTTTATATATGGCCGACCATTTGGTGCCCGGTAAGAAAACCGCTTCCAACATGCGGGTGCGGGACGCGCTTTTGGTCGGCACCATGCAGGGCATTGCGCCGCTGCCCGGCCTGTCCCGGTCCGGTTCCACCATTTCGGCAGGTATTTTTGCGGGGCTTAACCGGGAATTTGCAGTGGCCTTTTCCTTTATCCTGGGGATTCCCGCTGTGCTGGGGGCAAATATTTTCGAAGTGAAGGACGCTTTGGCGCAGGGAACGCAAATGGAGCTTTTGCCGATGCTGACCGGCATGGTAGTAGCGGCAGTGGTAGGCTTTTTGACCATCAAGCTGGTGCGCTGGCTGGCCCGGTCCGGAAACTTCAAGGTGTTTACCTGGTATACGGCGATTTTAGGCACGGTGACGGTGGTGATCGGCGTGGTGGAAAAATTTGTCCACTGAATTTAGAAGAAAAACAGGAATTTTAGGGGGCGGCATCCGTGGCGGAACAGAAAAAGAGAACGGCGGCAAAAAAGAAAACAACTGCCGCTAAAAAAAGCACCGGACGGCAGACAGCGGCGCAAAAGCGCCTTGCTGAGGAGCAGGCCCGTTCCCGCAGGCAGCTGTGGGCGGTGATATTGTTCGCCGTGGGCATTTTTTTCCTGGCGGTGTCGCTGATCCCCGGCCAGGGGTTCTGGAATTGGCTGCACACATTTTGTTTTGGGCTGTTTGGCTGGTGCGCCTATCTCATCGCTCCGGCTCTGATCTATATTGCGGTTATGGCCGCCATGGACAAGCCCATGGGCGCACTGGGGCACAAGGTCTGGCAGACCTTTGTGCTGGTGGCGCTGATTTGCGGCGCTGCCCAGATCTTTGCCAAAACGCCCATTGAAGGCGAAAATTTTGTGGAGAAAGCCGCTTATCTGTATGAAAGCGGTACCAAGCTCAAGGGAGGCGGACTGGCGGCCGGGCTGATCGGCATTCCGCTTCTCTCCTTTGGAAAGACGCCGGCTGCAGTGACGGTTTTTCTTTTGATTTTTACCTTTTTGATGCTGATTACCGGTGCAACGCTGCTGGATTTGATCCGTTCGGCCTATAAGCCGGTTCAAAAAATCGGGGAAACCTATGTGGAGCGGGTGGAGGAACGCCGCCGCCCACAGTTTAACATCGACGTGCCGCTGGACGAAGATCCGCTGCCTGCCCATCCGGTTCGGGTGGAGGAGCAGTCGGAGCAGTCTCGGGAAACGGTGAAAAAAGCAAAGGAAAAGCTGATCCAGGCCGCGGCGGGGCCGCAGGCGGGATCGGATTTTGCCCCGGCGGCTGATGAGAAAAAGCCGGAGAAAAAAGCAGCGAAGGAACCGCCGCTGCTGGACGATCTGGTGGGGAAAATTACGAAAAGCATCATGGCCCCAGCCCAGCCCCAGGCGGATCTGCCGGCGGCCCCAACGGGCTGCCCGGCAGCGGAGAAGACGGCGGATGAAGGGCAGATCGCCGCAGAAGAATCTGCAGCGGAAACCGGCGCCGACGAAAAAATCGCCGGGGAACTGGATGCGGCAAAGCAGCTGCAATCCACGGAAAGTTACATATTCCCCCCGGTGTATCTGTTAAAAGAAGGCGAACAGCCCGACGGACAGGATTTAAGCGAGGAGCTGAAGGCCAATGCTCAGCTGCTGGTGGACGCGCTGGCCAGCTTTGGCGTACAGACCCGCATCATCGATATTGCAAGAGGGCCTGCGGTCACCCGGTATGAGCTGCAGCCTTCGGCGGGGGTCAAAATCAGCAAGATCACCAATCTGGCCGACGATATTGCTTTGAACCTGGCCACCAGCGGCGTGCGCATTGAAGCGCCGATTCCCAACAAGGCGGCGGTGGGCATTGAGGTGCCCAACCGGCAGACCAGCGTAGTGCCCATCCGGGATATTATTGATTCCCAGGCGTTTCGCGAGGCGAAAAGCAAGGTGACCATGTGTTTGGGCAAGGACATTGGCGGCAGCGTATGCGTGGCGGATATTTCCAAAATGCCCCATATGCTCATCGCCGGCGCCACCGGCTCCGGTAAATCGGTTTGTATCAACTCCATTATTATGAGCATTCTTTTTAAAGCTTCTCCGGAAGAGGTCCGCCTTTTGATGGTGGACCCCAAGGTGGTGGAGCTGGGCGTTTACAACGGCATTCCCCATCTGCTGGTGCCGGTGGTCACCGATCCGCGCAAGGCGGCAGGCGCGCTAAACTGGGCGGTGAGCGAGATGCTCGGCCGCTACAAGCTGTTTGCGGATAACAGCGTCCGCGACATCAACGGCTACAACCGCCTGGCCGAAGAGCGGCCGGAGCGCAATCTGGCCAAAATGCCGCAGATCGTCATTATCATCGACGAACTGGCGGATTTGATGATCGCCGCGCAAAATGAGGTGGAGGACGCCATCTGCCGTCTGGCCCAGATGGCCCGTGCCGCAGGCATGCACCTGGTCATTGCGACCCAGCGCCCGTCGGTAGACGTTATCACCGGCGTGATTAAGGCGAACATTCCCAGCCGAATCGCTTTTGCGGTGTCCTCCCAGGTGGATTCCCGGACGATTTT
>Ga0129314_1001321_pt1 | contig 17854 bp, 17 predicted proteins | sample O1111metagenome_FD_94431 | JGI IMG/M metagenome (GOLD analysis project Ga0129314, IMG submission 94431) | Orangutan individual fecal microbial communities from fecal samples from Wisconsin, USA - O1111 metagenome | ecosystem: Host-associated > Mammals > Digestive system > Large intestine > Fecal... | reverse complement strand
TTTAGTTGGTTCATCTGCTATGATTATTTCTGGATCTTTTACTAATGCTCTAGCTATCGCTACTCGTTGTTTTTGTCCGCCAGATAATTTTGCCACTTTCATTTTAGCTAATCCAGATATTCCTAGTTCCTCTAATACCTTTGCTACTTTCATTTTTCGTTCTGCTTTATTTAAGTTCGATAGGCTTAGAACTAAATCAATGTTACATTCTACACTTAAGTATTCTATCAATTGGTAATCTTGCCAGATAAAACCGATTGAATTGTAATAATAGTCGGATAGTTCTTTTTTCGTAAAACGTTTCATCGACTGATTGTTAAAATAAACATCTCCTTCAAAATTTTGATCCATACCACTAATGATATTTAATAGCGTTGTCTTCCCACTACCCGATGGACCGTAAATAAAATTGAGGCCTTTTTGGAAATCTCCTGATAAATGATTCAATACTATTTCATTTCCAAATACTTTTTTTATTTCGATTAAACTTAACATAAGAATCTCCTTTTATAACGAATTTGGGTTATTGCTCTGCTAGAATAAACTGTAACGTTACGTTATATTCAAGGAGGTAATTATGAATAATTATTTAACAATCAGTGAATTTGCAAAATACGTCAATTTAAGTAGAAGAACCTTAATTTATTATGATCAAATTGATTTATTCAAACCAAAAAAAATATCTACTCATGGTTATAGATATTATACTTGTGACCAATGCTTTGAATTAGACGTTATACTCACCTTGAAATTTCTTGATGTACCTTTAGAACAGATTAAATATTTTCTCGATAATCGAAACATGGATGACACGCTGACAGAATTTAAAAAGCGAAAAGAAATTTTAGATGAAAAAATCAATGACTTAAAACATATGCAGACGTTTTTAGAAAATTATATCGATCGGTATACAACATTGAAAAATATAAATTTTGATATAATTACTCATCCTTATAGAGAAGAAGAATCTTTTATTTGTTCTGATTTAATGCATTCTCATTACTACGACTCCATCGATTCTTTATCTAGTTATAGTGATTTTTATTTATCCTTAGATCAAAAAGATTTATTTAATGGCTATCCTATAAATTTTTTAGTAGAAGATTCTATTTTTTCTGACATTCAAAAAACTCCTTTTAGGTCACTAATTAAAATAAACAAGGAACAAAGTCATCTTTACGACGCAGAGAAAATTATAACCAGATCGAATGGAACATATGTCTCTTTCTTCATAGAAGATTCAAATTATAATAAGCAAGAAATCAATCAGAAACTACTGAACTATTTTCAAAAAAATAAATTTATTCCAGAAAGATTTTTTTGGAAAATATTATGGCAAGATGAAATTACTACCACGATTCCTGAAAAACGTGTATTTGAAATCTTGATACCTGTAAAAAAGAATTAATTGTTTACTGAAACTAAGAAAGTTCCTTATTTCCCCTTCTTAAAACAACCTCTTAAAAATGATTCGATTTGTATATATATGCATTATTGTTTTAAAATATACTTAAAAGGTACCTAGGAGAGATTTTTATGGGTTTGGGAAAACTATGAAAAGATCTCACCCACATCTGGCTTCCTCTAATGGTTGAATCACCAAGCTGATCGTCAGCTAATGATAGACAATGAAACAAAAAAAAGAGATTGGGACAAAAGTTGTCTCAGTCTCTTCTAGTATCTCTAAAAACGAATAAACGGCCGTCATTGATCAGGTCAGTAATCGAATTTGCTGCTTTGGGCTTTGGTCAATTGTTCATGAGCAGCGTCGTCTAAAATTCCACCCAATGCGATGACAATTTTTAAGATAAGCCTCTACCTATCTTTGCGGTTGTTGTTGTGTGATACAGTGAATATTTCCACCACCGTATACGATCTCAACTGTATTTACGCCTACGACTTCTTTATCTGGAAAGAATTCTGCTATTTCCTCAAGTGCCAGCTCATCATTTTTATCTCCATACTGAGGAACGATCACACCGTTGTTCGTGATCAGAAAATTCATATAAGAAGCAATACAAATGTCGCCATCTTCACGTGGCATCGTTCCTTCTACGTAATCGATCTTGAAATCCCCATTGATCGTGACATTCTCTACTGGGCAACAAAGCTTATGAACTTTTAATTTGCGACCTTTGGCATCGGTCATTTCATTCAAACGCTTGTAAGCAGCTTGAGCCGCTTCATAAAATGGGCTGTTTTGATCTTCAGTATAGATACAAGCCACTTCTCCGGGACGAACAAAACATGCCACGTCATCCACATGCCCATTGGTTTCTTCCGGATCGATCCCGTCACCTAACCAAAGTACTTTCTCACAGTTTAAGTAGTCGCATAATTTTTGTTCGATCTCTTCTTTTGTCATATGAGGATTCCGACCTTCACTCAATAAACACATCTCAGTCGTTAGAACAGTGCCTTCTCCATCAACATGAAAGGAGCCCCCTTCTAAAATAAAATCCTCCGTTCGATACGAATCCACGTGCTCGATTTCACAGATCTTTTGTGCAATCAAATCGTCTTGATCCCAAGGGAAATACAAGCCATCGACTAATCCGCCCCAAGCATTGAATCCCCAGTCATTGCCTCGTAATTCACCATTGTCGTTGATGACAAAGCTAGGACCACAGTCACGAATCCAAGCATCGTTGTTCGACATTTCATAGACAGTGATGTCGGCAGGCAATTGACGACGGCAGTTTTGATATTGCTGTTGCGACACGACCACATTCATTGGCGTGAATTTGCTGATCGCTTTTGCGACTTCGGCAAATGCTTCTTGAGCTGGTTTGCCTCCATCACGCCAGTTATCTGGACGCTCTGGCCAAATCATCCATACTTTCTCTTGTGGTTCAAACTCTCCAGGCATTCTAAACCCGTCTTGTTTCGGTGTGGTCTTTTCGATTCGCTTTGCCATGATACAGTACTCCTTCTTTTTTGATTTTTTTGATCCAGATAATGATTTCACCAACGAGGGCAAATATAATTGCTCCAATCGTGATTGGTAATTGCTGACTCAGCGATTCAGCATCAAACTGCAAAGGAATCGCTGTGAAAATCAATGAGATCACGATCATGATCATCGGTAGTGCGACTAATACCTTCAAGAACAAGTCGCTGCCGCTCACCTTGAAAGGTCGAGGTGTTTCTGGATCGATTTTGCGCAATTTATAAAACGCAGGAAAAACAGGTACATATGATAGTAGGAACATTACTAGATTCAACGAGAAAAATGCCCAAAATAAATCTTGATTTGGTAAAATTGGTGCGATGATGACAACGATAGAATCAACAATACCATTCATAATCGCCGCACCAGTAGGCATGCCGTTTTTTTTGCTGCGTTTGGCAAATACTTTCGGCATATCGTCATTTTCGGCTGCATAACAAGCAGTATTGTTAACCCCTAACGACCAAGAAATCATATTGCCAAACAATGTCAGTAAGAATAAAAAGGCCATCGAAATAATGAACCAGCCGCCTGTTGATCCTGTCAATAACTTAAAACTATCCATCAATCCGCTGCCTGTACTAATCTGATCCGTAGGAATTGCTACACCGATCCCGAATGCAGAAAAAATGTAAATGGCTGCAATCACCAGTCCACCGGCAATGATCGATTGAGGGATTTGCTTTTTAGGATTTTCCATATCATTCGCGAATGTACAAATCACTTCGAATCCTAATAAGTTAAAAATGATTACTGAAATAAAGGACAAACTATTTAAATTGAAACTTGGCAGCATGTAAGAAAGAGTAAACTCATTCGCCACACCTTTAGTAAGCGCAGTATAGAGACCTAAGCCACCGATCAAGATTGCCAGCAGCATTTTGATGACAGCTGCTCCATTCAAAATCCACACGCTGTCACTGACCGGATAAAAACTAATCCAAACGATGATCCATATAAAGATCAGTTCGATCACGATAGCAGCCGCTGTTGAAAATTCGCTGCCTGTGATCGTCATCAATAAATCAGGGTAGACTACTGCTAGAGAAGCTAACCACAGTGGATAATTGATCCAGTAATACCAAGAAACGCGAGATCCCCAGCGATGTCCGAAGGCTTGTGTCACCCAATCATAGATACCGCCATCACCGATATAAGTTGTTCCTAACTCTGACGAGATCAATCCATAGGGCAAAAGGAATGCAATCAATAAAAAGATCCACCAAAAAAATTGTGAATTTCCGATTGCTGCTACCGGTGCAGCCGCTTCTGCCACAAATACAACACAAATAACAGATAATATAGCACTCATCAAACTAAATTTTTTCTTTTCTCCCATTGTTTTCTTCCTTTCCGGTACAAGGGAATAAGGTTGGACCAACGATTGAACGATTCTTGTAACCTGCGGACTCACCTCGTATGATTCCTAGTGCGGCATAAAAGCTGCATTAGTGTGAGATCAAGATTCTGCTAGAAAGAATCGATTTTCAGATCGTTAGCCCCTCCTCTAGAACAGAGACAATCCTCACGCATCGTCATGATACGCAGATTATTTCCTTTCCTCATCTCTTGCGTCTAAAATGTTTCACCTAGCAAAGCTTCCAAGTCTTTTTTAGCCGCTGCTTTTTTGGTCTCATCGATTGGATTTTTTTCCGCATAATCCCGCATCAAGTACACTAAGAGACCGCGAATCGAAGTCAACCGATTTTCTGCTTCATCAAAACAGATCGAGTTCGGTCCATCCATGACTTCATCTGTGACTTCTTCCCCACGAGTGGCAGGCAAGCAGTGCATAAATTTCGCTTGTTCCCCAGCACGTTTCATCAAGTCCGTATTCACTTGGTATTTAGGATAAAAAATACGCATGCGTTCCTCTTCTGATAATTCAGCTTCATACAGTCCATACCAAACATCTGTATAAACAAAATCCGAACCTTCGATAACATCGATTTGATCGGATATCGTATAGGAGCCGCCAGAATCTTTGCAAATTGCGTCTAGTCGTGCGCGATGGTCTTCGTTTAACTGGAACCCTTCTGGTCCAAATTGAACGAATTCCATTCCCATTTTTATTGCAATCAATCCTAAAGAGAAACAGACTTGTGTGGCATCTCCAATAAAGGAAACCTTGCAGTCTTCAATTTTTTGCCTGCTGGAAGATGTTCGATCATGGTGCAAAGATCGCCAATTTCTTGCGTTGGGTGGTTGAAGTCAGACATCCCGTTAATAACTGGGATCGTGGCATTCGTTGCTAAGTCATACACACTATGATGACGTTCCACACGAGCCATCAAAATATCAACTAAACGAGAAAGAACTCGGCTCGTGTCTTCTATCGTTTCATGACCACCCAAATGAATTTGCCCTGGTGCTAGATATTCTGCGTGCCCCCCTAATTGTGTCATTGCTGTTTCAAACGAAACCCGCGTTCTGGTAGAAGACTGTTGGAAGATCATCCCTAACACTTTGTTCTTTAGCAAAGGAGGATAAAAACCATTCTTGATGGCCGCTTTGATTTTCAATGACAGGTCAACAATTTGTTGGATCTCTTCCTTCGTGTAATTTTCAGTTGTAATAAAATCTTTTTTTCCCATAATGAAACCTCCTAAGTAATTTGTTTGCTTTGCATCTTCACTTTAGGAAAAAAAGTGAGAGTTTACGATAAGTTATAAGTTGTAAACGTTATCATTATCATTTTATATGTGATACAGGCTGGTTTATTTTTGGATATAAACCATTTATTTTCCAAGGGTTTACAAAAGTTTAAAAGGAAGTTTATAGGAATTAAAAGTAAAGATAAAAAAAACGGTGTTATAATTAAGATAAGAAATTTAAGGTAAGGAAAAAAATGAAAGGGGATTCAATATGATAGCTATTTTTGTTTACAACATTCTATTGATCATTTTATATTCAATCACGATGACTTTTGCTATTTATGCTTATTTAAAAGAAAAAAACAACTTATTTCTCTGGATCAGTTTGTATTTGGCATTCTTCATTTTTGATAACACGATTATTTATATGACGGAGTTCCTCAATTCCTTTGCACAAAGTTATGATCAAGCATTTATGAGTGCGCCAGCAGTTAAAACGATTATTTTTATGGGAAACGCCTTTTTTTCCATTTCTATTCTTGCCGAACTACAAAAAGAAAAACTTTCCCCTCTCCATTATGCTTTACTGCTTGCTTTGGCTGCATGGATGATTACCATCCCATTGATGGATAATTCAGCCTTTAAAGTCTGGCTCTATTATCTGGGCAATCAACTCTTCCTGTTTTACCTAGGAATTTATTGTTGGCGAGGAACAAAAAAGGATGTACCTTTGCTGAACAAACACTATTTAAAGCAATTGATGTTCATCAATCTCTTCTTTAGTATTTTGATCATTATTGAAGATAGTTTCGTGATTTTCAATGTCGATCAATATAGCTCCTTAGTAACAAAAATTTATAATCGTAGTGTCTCAGAGGATATTTTTTCGATTGTTATATGTGTTTTATTACTGCACTTCTTTATCAAAAAATATCAACCTCAGAAAGAAAAAACACAAAATCAAGACACCTCTCTCTTGATTCAAGACTTTTGTCAGGATCACCAGTTTACTCAACGAGAAACGGAAATTTTTATATTGCTACTGTCACATCGAACCAATCAGGAAATTGCTGACCAGCTCTTTCTCTCATTAGGAACGGTTAAAACTCATGTCCACAATATTTTTATTAAACTTGACATTAAAAAGCGCACGCAAATTATCCCCCTTTTTGAGAAGTATAAAGAAGCCATTGAGTCAACCGTTTAAAAAAGTCCTGGAAGTATCCCTTCCAAGTTCTCAGTCTGTAGACGAGTCTGGGACATTAATCAGAAAAAATCTAATGAATGTCCCACTTTTTTATGAGGTTAATCATAAAATAAAAAAATGGAGAATGAGACAAAAGCGGCATCCTCAAAAATTCGCTGAAATTTATAAAAAATTTGAGACACACCAAGTAGATAATAATCAACACCAAAAACAAGTATTTATGTTTCTTTTCAAATTTCGAAAATTCCTTCTTATTCCTTGATGCTGAACACTTTTTTCTCAATCTTTCACCAATCATTCTAGAATTTCTCTTTACCAACATCATTTGACAAAGGGTCTCTTTTTTGTCCAAAATTTTGAACAAAACTAGATAAAAAGACATTCCAAACTCAAATTACAAGTTTGAAATGTCTTTTATCTATAGTCTGATCAGAGAAATATTTCTTTGGCTTCATCACTCATATATTTTATCTTACTCATCTTCATCATCTTCATCACTGAAAATCCGTCCATTCACATAACAAATGTTACTTGTAGCAGATTCGATTAATGAAAGTTCTGTTCCAATTAATTGACTGTTAATGAAGTCAATCACCATTGGCATGTTCATGCCTGCGTATAAGTCAATTACTTGACCCTCGAGAATTATTTTTGAAACTACATTACACGGAGTGCCACCCATTAAATCTGCTAATACTACGAAATCATCTAAATTGGCAATTACTGTTTCAAACTTTTCACGAAAATCTTCCGCTGATTCAGAAGGAAGAAGGCTTACTGTGTGAATACTTTCCTGAGGCCCCATTATCATTTCTGTACTTTTTTTCAATTCTTCACAGAAAAGTCCATGACTAATTAAAACTAATTGTTTTCCCATTGAACCACTCCTCATCACTAATTGGAATCAGCCTGACTTATTTTGAAATCACGCCTAAAGCTGATAATGCTACACAAACCACTAATACTATGAAAATTGCCTTAGTAGAAGTCATATTCTTTTTGCCAAGCATCCAATAAATTGCTGCAACGATACCGGCTGGTAATAATCGTGGTAAAATCATATCCAGGTTGTTTTGCATGTTTAACGTCACATCACCAATACTTGGTGCCCAAGACAATTTTACATTAATCATGGTAGCGACCAACGCTCCAACCATGAAGACCCCTAACAAAGTTGCAGCATCTGTCAAGGCAGTTAAGCGATGTTGCATCGTGGTAACTAAAGAGATTCCTTCACGATAAGCAAATTCTAATTGTTTCCAACGGAAAATCATAACAGCGATTTGTGCGATAATCCAAATAAAAATTCCAGTTGGGTTGCCATTAATTGCCATATTGGCTGCTAAGGCTCCAAAAATTGTTGGAATTAACGCTGCGAAAATCGAATCCCCAATTGCTGCAAAAGGCCCCATCAACCCAGCTTTTAAACCTGAGACAGTGTCTTTACCATCAATACCTTCCTTTTCCTCAATAGCCAAGTCAATCCCGGTAACGATAGTATTGAAGAAGTTTGATGTATTAAAGAATTGTGTATGAGTTTTCATCATTTCTTTTAATTCAGGAGAATTATCACCATAAAGCTTGCGTAATTGCGGCAGAATTGTATAAAGATAGCCTGATCCTTGCATCCGTTCATAGTTCCAGCCTAATTGGAAAGTAAACAAGCTTCTGCGATTGATCTGCTTAAAGTCTTCCTTCGTTAACTTATAATTAGATTTCGTCATCTTCAATCTCTCCTTCATCTGAATCATTCGATGTAACATCTTTAGGGGCTGGCGAATGTGGTATCAGCTGTCCATTTTTGTAACTGATGGCTGCTAAAGAAAATCCAACTAGGGCAATTGCTAACATTGGAAGTGAATTAAATATTCCTTCGAAATTCTTCACAACTCCTGCAACACCCGTTCCTAAAACCTGCATGTTAGTAAAGACGGTTCCTAGTAATGCCGTTAATGTAAATCCTAAAATTAGGTAAGGGAAATGCTTTTTAACTGGCAAGTAACGTAGTAGAATAGCAAAACCGACAGCTGGTAAAACTGCTCCAGCTACTGATAATCCATCGCCTAACCACTTCAAATCACCATTTAGCACGGCTACCACTTGTTCTACTAGTCCTCCTCCAAATGCTAATGCTAGAAAAACGGGAATCATACGAGAAAGTGACCAAGAGAGGGCTCCCATTAAGAAATTACGTTCGATCCCTTTATAGTTCATATCTTCAACTAATTTATCAATGCGATGCGCAAAATACGTATTCGCAAAACGGGCTAATATATCTAATTGAATCATCAAGCTAGCTACTGGTACCGCAATTACGGCAATTGCTTGCTCTGGGTTCATTCCTAGCGCTACTGAGAAAGCTGTCGCTAAAATCGTTCCAGAGTTGGCATCAATTTTTGATGCCCCCCCAAAGGTACCAACACCAAGTACAGTCAATTGCATACTACCACCAATAATAAGTCCTGCTTTTAGATCTCCCATCACTAGACCAGCAAATAATCCGGCAAAAACGGGTGCACTCAACGATGAATAAATTTGTAACTCATCTAAAATTTGATACCCTGCGTATAATGTTAATAATAAGATCTGCCACCATAAGATATCCATTTATTTATCCTCCTATTTCGCTAATAAAGCCATAAAATTTTCTGCTTTATCACTTGGAACCATCTGCGCTACTAAGCGAACACCTTTAGCCTGTAATTTGTTAAATACTTCTACATCTTGATCAACCACATTGATTGATTTAGTAATGGACCGTGTTTCATTTGTCTGTGACATATTCCCAACATTAATTTCTTCAATTGGGACTCCTAATTCTACCAACTTCAATAAACGATCCGGCTCCCGAGCAATAATCAATAATCGTTGAGAATCATATTTTCCTGCTAAAATATTATTAGCAGCTTTTTCAATCGGCAATACACTTAATTTAACTCCTGGTGGAGTTGCCAGCTTTAATCCACTTTTTTCAATATCATTTTTTGCAACTTCATCATCTACAACCATAATCCGTGTGATGTTCAACTTGGTTGTCCATAAGTTGGCTACTTGTCCATGAATTAAACGTCCATCAATTCTTACTCCGATAATACTCATTGTTTATCCTTCTTTCATTTCTTTATATAGTGGTGCTTTTACTAATTGGATCTCTGGTTGGAAAGTTCCTTCTGTTTCAAAAATCACTATTTCATTGTTTCCTTTTTTAAATAAGCTTTTCGGAATATATAGCGAAAGTGTTGGCCCAACTTCCCAAAAACGTCCAATATTGGTCTGATTAACAAATACGACACCTTTCCCAAATTTTGATAGATCAATGAAGCTATCCTCCACTTCATCAAGTGTTACTTCATAGCGATAAAAACTTGGCTGGTTAGGATGCCATTCCTTTGAAAAATCAACTTTCTCACATGACTCTAGTGGTAAACAATACTGATTCCAATCAGTGATAAAATGTAGATCAGCCATGACCCCTGTACGAATTCCCTTTTTTTGTGTATCGGCTAATAATTTATGACCATAATTAACACGCCCCATATTTTCAATTAGAATATCTAATTGATTGTCTTCCTGAGGCATTGGAACAATGATATCTTCACCAATTTCTGTCTGATATTGTGTAGCTTGCAGTTTTTGATTTAAAAATAGTTGGCTACGGTCTCTTCCATCGATTACTCTCAGTCTTTCATGTTCTGCATCTTTTTTTATTGAGGTGCGATACAGAATATAACCTGTATTTTGTCCTAACATTTCCATCGTTTCTGGATATTTCATTTTTACTGATTGACTAATTGTATCTAATGTTGAAAATAAACTGACTTTATCAATTAATGGAATATCTTTCATTTCCATTGTGTCTTTTGTCAAAGGTTCCATTTGTTGGATATCAGGGAACGTTTCATGAATCATTGTCTGGATTGCATAATATTTTTCGGTTGGATTTCCTTGCTCGTCTAAGGGTGCTCCGTAATCATAAGAAGTAATCTGTGGCAAATCAATCACTCCTCTAGCTGAGCAACCATTCATAAATCCAAAATTTGTTCCTCCATGGAACATATACAGGTTAATACTTCCTCTCAGCACGACCTCTTTGATTGCCTCAGCTAATTCTTTTGCATCACGTTGTACAATCGGTTCCTTCCAACGATTAAACCAACCATCCCAAAATTCCATACACATTAAAGGCCATTTTTTCCCATGCTCATTGAAGAAAGCTTCCATTGAAGAAAAATTTTCTTCAGCCTTTGAACCAAAATTTCCAGTAACTAAAATATCTTCATCAATCATGCTGCCTGCTCTGAGTGTCGCACGCCATGGTCCATCCGAAGTGAAAAATGGCACTGTTATTCCTCTGTCCAACATTAAATCACGTATCGAACGTAAATAGTCTTTTTCTTCTCCATAAGAACCGTATTCATTCTCAATTTGAATCATTAAAATATTTCCACCATTTGTCAGCTGATGCGGCACGATTTTTTTTATTAAAACATCATAATAATCTGCCACATGGTTCAAATAAACGGTTTCATTTGTTCGGATCCGAGTTCCCTCATTAAGTAACCAAGCAGGAAAACCACCAAACTCCCATTCTGCACAAATATATGGAGATGGTCTAACAATCGCGTATAGTCCTAATTCCTCAGCAATGGACAAAAAATGTTCTAAGTCCAAAATTCCCTCAAAATGGAAATCTCCTTTTTTAGGTTCATGTAGATTCCATGGTACATAAGTTTCAACTGTATTAAATCCCAATGCTTTCAGATTATATAACGAGTGATACCAATCGGCTGAATCCACTCTAAAATAGTGGATAGCTCCTGAGAGTATCTTAAAGGGCTTACCGTTTAGAAGAAAATCTTCTTTAATCTCAAATGTGTTCAAAAGCTCCCTCCTTCAATAAAAGCGTTTTCAATATATTGATATATCAAATAATTTGAAATAGAAAGTCAACCCTATCCAACATAACAGAACGTGTTAAAATCAAATTATACATACAAAACCAAAGACTCTAACGAAAAGTTTAATTCTTTGATGTTGTTTGAAGGGTTAATTTAGACATCCCAAAATGGCAATAAACTTTATACAGAAGCAGAATTAATATAAATTTTTAACGTAAGCTCTATTACAGTCATTCGCTCCCTGAATGAATAAAGGATGGATTCATAATTCGTCATCAAGGTCGTGACTCATTTGTTTCACGTAAAGAAAAACTGGTCTAGTTTTCTGACATTGAATTATTCACTATCAGTAATGATCAAGTCCAAGTTTTATCAATCGCTCGAGGGAATGATCCACACTATTTAAACAAGCTTAAACTGCCAGCCTTAGCATTTTATGATTACATCAGACATTTACGAAAAACTAAAAAACTGCATATATCTATCAGCAAACTTATTTGCCCGAACAATATGTGGATCCTAATTCTCAAGAATTGTGTTATTACAATTCCAGCTGTCAGCGCTTTAAACAAGACTACAATATCCACATGAATGAGGAATATTTTACGGAAACAAATAAAATTATATTTCCAACTCCTTTAAATGTTGCGAAATTATTAAAGATTCTTACCGATGAAACGACCGTTCTGCAAGTCCGAGTGACGAAACGTAGAGGTTCACAACAACTACTGGAGTACGTTGAATCCTACAAAAAATGGAACTTCTACCAAATTGAGTTGGTCTCAAAAAATCATTGATTTTATCTAGATCGATTTTTTCACTCAATCTTTTTTACAGTTATTTTTTCAATATGCGATTGAATATTCACCGGTGAAACATGACCTGTTTGTCCTTCTTGTGCATTAGCCATACCAGTAGCCATACAAAACTTCAAAAGTTCTATTTCATCCATTTCTTGTGATAGGCCGTAGGCAAATCCAGCGACTGTAGCATCTCCTGAACCAACTGGGTTGACTGCTTTTATCGTAGGGAGCGTAACTCGATAAAAACAATCTTTATGTTTTGCGAGAGCTCCAGCTTTTCCTAGAGAAACAATGATCCATTCAATACCTGCGAAGATAGGTTGAATCAATTCTTCCTGGACTTCTTCTAATCGATCAATCGAAAATGAATGTCTCAGTAGTGTCGATAATTCCTCAAGATTTGGTTTGATTAAAAATGGCTTCTGTTTGCCAGCTAAAACCTGATGCAATCTTTCCCCAGAGGTATCGACAAGAACCTTTGCGGACTGCTCTTCTGTCAATTGGACCAACGTTTGGTAAAAATTTGATGGCAATCCTTTTGCAAGACTACCTGAGATTGTGACAATCTTTGCTTTTTTTATTAGCTCCTTGAAGTTTTCTAGGAAATTCTGCTGTTCTTCATAGGAAACTGTTGGTCCCGCTTCCAAAATCTCAGTTTGATTTCCTTCATGCAAAATAGCGATTGAATCCCGGCTTTCTTCTTTGATCTCTGTAAATTTCTGCTTAATACCGGCATGCTTTAATTCATCTGCAATAAACGCCCCATGATACCCACCGAGAACTCCTGTAGCGAGTACATTCCCCTTTAGATCATGGATTACTCGGGTTACATTAAGTCCTTTTCCACCTGCTGTTTTACTAACTTGATCTGTTCGATTGACAGTATCCACATTCAAGGAAGCAAGCGGATAGGAAATATCAATTGACGGGTTCATCGTTACAGTTACTATCACGAGCTCTCCTCCTAGTTCACAGCTACTTCTTTTTCAACTTGGACTTTGTCATACCAAGAACTGGCTGTTTGTGCCAAAACGTTGTTCAAGCTTTCGATATTTTCACGACCTTCACTTTTCAGCCAGGCACGAGCAGATTCCTCACCTGATTTGATAAACGGCTTCACACCATTTTTCCAAGTAGCTCTGCCACAAAGCACACCATTAAAGGTCGAACCTGAATCTTTAGCAAAAAACAATGTTTGTTGGAATAGCTTCGTAGAAACACCGGCACTCAAGAAAATAAAAGGCAAATCTGTCGCTTGACTTTGTTCCAAGAAGTACTTTGCCGCCTCCTCTTTGGTATACGCTACTTCATCTGTACTGAAACCCTCTACAAAATTCATATTGACAGGAACTTCTACCTTTAAAACATCTACTTTGTACTGTGGTTTCGAAAATTCCTTCATCATGCTATTGACTTTATGCGGTTTTACTTTGGCATATTCAAGTGAATGAACATCTGAAATTTGGGTATCATATGATAGCAATTCTAAATAGAATGGCAAATCTTCTTCGGCACACTCGCTACCTAAACGTTCTACGAAGACATGCTTCTGATGATTGATTTCCGGATCTTCATCTACGTCATAATAAAGTAGAAACTTAATCGAATCGGCTCCTTGCTCTTTTAATCGTAAAACTGACCAATCTGCTAATAAATCAGGCAAGCGTCCTGGTGTTGTTACATCATAGCCGGTTTTTTCATAGGCCAACAACAAACCAGCATCTTCATGTCGTGCACTTGCAGCAGGAAGACCATATTCTGGGTCCAATAAAATAGAAGATGCATAAGGGGTTAATTCACTAGAAACTAACTCCTTGAAACGCTCAATCTGTTCATCATTTAATTCTACATTTAAGGCTTTGATCATTTTTTTTAATGCTCCGCGTTGATCAATCGCTAAGGCACTGATAATACCATCTTTTGTCGATAAACGATCCATTGCTGCTTTTTTTCCTCTGGTTAATGTAATCATGGTTCTTCCTCCCAGTTTATTTTTACTTATATTTGTGAATCGTTACACCTTTTACAACTCGGTTAACTGTTCCTGTTGGTGACGGTGTATCTGGTTTATTATTCACTTTAATCGATGATAACAAAGCGACTATTTGGGCAACCATGATATAGCTTAGTGCTAAATAGCCATCTGGCAGTAATTCGGCCTCAGTTGTAAACTCGAATTTATCGCCAGTGAAATTCCGTTGCCCTGGTTGAGTAATGGCGAACACTCCGGAAGCGATTTCATCTCCACGCACTTCTTCTAAGACATCCAAGTCGTAATCACGCGTGTAAGGATTATTATTAACAAAACCGAACATGATTGTTTTTTGATTAATAAACGACTTTGGACCATGGCGAAAGCCCATTGATGAATCAAAGATGGTAGCAATTTTTCCGGCTGTCAATTCCAGAATCTTCAATTGCGCTTCCCTTGTTAATCCAGCTAGACTTCCTGAACCAACATAAACAATGCGTTCAAAATCAAGCTGAACGATTTTTTCAATTTCATTTACTCGGGTAATTACTTCATTTCCTAAATTATTTAAAACCTTCAGGTATTGTTGTTTCTTCACTAATACTGTTTGATCGAATGTCAACAAAGCTCCTAAAGTCATGCAGGAAAAGCTACCAGTCATAGCAAAGCCACTATCATTGGAACGTGCTGGCATCAAGAATAAAAAACTATTGGAATCGGATTGACTAATTTGAGCTAGTTTTCCTTCTACAGCACACGTAATTGATAAATGATAGATCGTATCAACCACCTGATTTGCAATTTCAACTGCTGCCAAGCTTTCAGGACTGTTTCCACTCCTCGCAAATGATACAAGTAAAGTTGGTTCTTCTTTAATTAAATACTCTTCAGGTTCTGCGACAATATCAGTCGTTCCAATACTTTCAAAGCTAAATGCTTGGCGATCACCGTTCTTGCGCAAATAAGGAACTAATGTGTCTCCTACATATTGAGATGTTCCTGCACCAGTGAAGATTACACGTGTTCGCTGACCATTTGCCTTTTCTTTAACTATTGCAAGAAAATTATCTAATTCCTTTTGAACTGTTTGATAGTGATCAAGGGTTTCTTCCCAAAGTTCAGGCTGTTGGCGTATTTCGCGAGTCGTGATCTCAGCACCCAGCTGATCCAGTTTTTCTTTTCCTACTGTAAACATGTTTCGATTCTCCTAACTATTTCGAATATGGCGGATCTGATAATGAAATTGATCCGCACGGGCGACACTTAAAGTAAATTCGATAATTTCATTTTTCATATTATAGGTTTGACGTGCTAAATGAAGGACAGGTGCTCCTTCTGAGATTATCAGCTGTTTCGCATCTTCCTTTGAGGCAACACTTGCATATAGCTCTTCATCTGCCAATCGAACGGTCTGATTAAAATCCTCGGAAAAAAGATCATATAGAGGTTTGCTTCTTAAAAGCTGATCATTTAATGATAAGAAAAATTTGACTGGCAAATAGGTATCTTCGATCATAAGCGGTTCCCGATCAGCTATCCGCAATCGACTTAATTTGAAGACTACTTCTCCTAATGAAAGATTCAATTGTTTTGCAATAAATTTGTCCGCTTCAATTTTTTCAAAAGCTAAGATCCGCGTCTCAGCAGTTCTACCTAAACTTTTCATTTGTTCAGTAAAGCTATAGGTTCCTGCTAAATCTGCTACGTTCTTTTTGATATCGGATACAAATGTTCCTTTTCCATGTCTCCGATAAATATAACCTGTATTTTCCAACTCTTTCAAAGCTAATCGAACCGTTGTCCGACTAACTCCGTATTGAGCAGTTAATTCTCGTTCAGAGGGTAATTTATCATGGGGTATCATGTTACTTTCCATCTGATTTTTAAGTAAATCTACCAACTGATGATACAAAGCTTTGTTTTTAAAAGAATTTCCCATAGGTTTCTCCTTCTTTTAAACTGGTTATAACCACAAACTAATGGTAAGATGGTTTTTTTATTTTTGTCAACAAACAATCTGAAAAAAATTCTACAACCGTCTTAAATCGTTGATTTAGCAATAATTATTTTATTGAAATAATAAAACTATCCATTTTTAAGAAATTGTTCCTAGCGAAAATAACAGTCATAAGTGCTGAAATCTGATACCAGTTGAAAAAAATAGGAAATAGAAACCTACTAATCTTAGTATGTTTATTTGCTTAAAAAAGTTTTATCGTGACGAATCATGATTCGCCGTTTGAAATGATAAAAATTTCGTTTAAATACTTTGATAGGCTTGTTTAAACATTCTAGTAATCCGTTTGAGTAATTGTAGCGGAGGGCATTTCGGATCTGTGTCAGAAACTTTCTAAATGTTCGCAAAGTTGTCGTATAGGTTTCGGTTTCTCTGGTTAAATAGCCCCCAAATAGTGAATGATGTCTTTTCTATACCGTTTAAATCATAAAAAAATGTTGGCGAATTTCGCCAATATCAAAAAGTGTAGAATCTAAAAAAGTTTCTGCTTTCGTATAGGTAGTACAACTCTCCATCCAATCTATATATTCTTCCTATCTGTATTTAATCTAGAAAAAAAGAATCAATCCCTTATTCGTTGGGATTGATTCTCTATCCGTCTCTTTTTTAACTTCTGTAGGCAATTTTTGTTTTATACTCTGAATCTTTCAGCTAACCTCACATCAAAGAGCTCCCTTTTTCACTTTTTCTGACTAACTAAATTTGTTACAATTGATTCTCTGTATAATTCATTTCGATAAAACTAGCATTATGGTAGTTGGCATCTAATTTTCTCTGACATAAGTCAAAAAACTGGCGGTTATGGGTGGAAAAGATGATCTGTGTTCCTAGCTTAAATGCAAGGATTCTTAATAGATCAATAAAGGATAATTCATTAAGACTATCTAAGTGTTGGATTGGATCATCCATGAAAATCGTATTCACTTTGTCTGTATTCTCTAGAGCGGTTCCTAGAAAAATACTTAAAGACAATATATTTACTTGGGCAGAACTTAGATATAAAATCGGGGCATCCTCTTCGTCCTCTGTTCGTTTGCACATAATATCCAGTCCTAATTTATCGGGATTTGCTTCATTGATTTTAAAACTAATCTTACGAAAATCAGGGTGAGGTTCGATCATTTGAAAAATCTGATTGACGGTATCTAAGTTAAATGTACTTTTGATTTGCTTTTTGATCTCGGTTAATTTACTGTCTTTTAATTCTTTTAGTTCTTGTACTTTTCTACTTAAGTGGTCATAGATTTTTTTACTTTTGCTTGTTCGCTTCTTTTCTCTTCGATACCTGTTTCAGAGATAAAATCACTGGTAAGCCCAGATAGTTGACCCAACAGTTGATTTTTTTCATTTAATTTGTAAATAGCTGTAGTCAACTTTTGCTTATTTTTTTCCAATTCTTCTGGTGCAATGATT